>Ga0105047_10020075_pt1 | contig 10280 bp, 9 predicted proteins | sample MAT04_FD_78384 | JGI IMG/M metagenome (GOLD analysis project Ga0105047, IMG submission 78384) | Freshwater microbial communities from Lake Fryxell liftoff mats and glacier meltwater in Antarctica - MAT-04 (megahit assembly) | ecosystem: Environmental > Aquatic > Freshwater > Ice > Liftoff... | reverse complement strand
TTTTCAGGGGCTATCAGGAACTCTCGGCGCAAAATTCAACGAAAATGGACAGGATGCTTACAGAATGTGGCGTTGAAATTCCTATCCTTAACAGGCCTGCGGCGGCACGCTGTTGCTGGATGAAATCGGTGACATGCCGCTCGCCATGCAGGTGAAGGTGCTGCGTGCAATCCAGGAACGCCGGATTGTGCGGGTCGGTGGTGAAGCCACTCTCCCGGTCGATTTTCGTCTGATGGCTGCGACTCATCAGGATTTGAAAGCGCTGGTCGAGAAGGGGGCTTTTCGAGAAGATATTTATTACCGGATCAATGTCATTCAGATCCGCGTGCCGCCTTTGCGCGAGCGGCCGGAAGATATCCTCTGGCTGACCGGGCGCTTTCTCGATCTGGCTTGCAAAGTGGGCGATGGCCGTCGCAAGCTGCTTACCCCGGCGGCTGAACGTGCCATGCTTGACTATCCCTGGCCCGGCAATGTGCGCGAACTGAAGCACCTTCTGGAACGTGCCTGCGTGCTGGCGGACGGCCCATTGCTGACTTCGGAACTGTTGTTTGATGGCAGCGATTCGAGTGCCGAATCAGCCCCGACCGCAACGCTGGGAGATCATCTCGCCGTGCATGAACGGGATTCCATACTGCGCGCGCTGGACGCTCGCGGCTGGCAAATACAAGAGACCGCAACGCTATTGGGCATCAGCCGCAAGAATCTGTGGGAAAAAATGAAGAAATACGCCATTTCGTCGACTGGTGAGCCCGGGGTGCCGCGCGCATAGGCAGGGAATAGGGAAAGGAAAAGGCATGGCCATGCATGCTGTTGCGTGGGGTTGGTTTGAGTGTTCCCCCACCGCAGGTATGCCAGTCGAATGCCATCGACTATGATTCCTGGACTTAAGCATCCGCTTCTGGATGATGCTTCCCACGTTTTTAACAATTGGATATTTCGAGGAATTACCCATGCAGTCCGGTCCAAGAGAAATCGTCACCCCGTTTCGCCAGATTCCGCTCGATGTGCCGGAGGGCATGAAGCCGAACGAGTTTTTCAACAGCACGGAAAATCTCAACGATCTGGTCAATAACAACGGCCTGTTGCAGAACCCGGAAGGGTTGCTGCTGTATCGCAAGGCGCTGGGTCACAGCAACGAGTTTGACGCGTCGATCATCTACAACACGTCGCAGACCATCCTCGATCCGCTCGGCCGGCCGGTGCGTCGGACACAGGTGCCGGAGCAAGTGAAGAATGTCTGGAACCGGATGAATCAGGTGATCATCGAGTACATGCTGGAACAGTATCCGGACCCGGACCAGCATCTGGTGCTGGCTGGCGAGGCGAGCCTGGATGCGACCTGGCCGATGACTTCGCCGGGCGTACCGAGCATCCGCATGCTGCATAACCATTTCATTGTGTTCAACAAGGCCGAGTTGCGTGACGCACCGATTGCGGACGCCAGCAATCCGAACCTGACCGATGGCGGCCAGCATTCGTTGTTCCAGGCCTATATGCGCAATGTGTATCAGGATTTCTTCGACGAGCTTGATCTGCGCATCCTGCGTCCGTGTCAGGACGGTTCTTGCAAGATTGCGTTGACCGGCTATCCGCAAGGGCTGCCAAGCTGGGAAGTCACCGTCGGCGCTGACGCCTTGAAGGAGATTCGCTTCTGGAAGGAATATGACACCTTGCTGAAGGGTTTCATCGACTTCTATCGCACCTTCTTTGGCCAGGTTTCCACCCGCAACGCGCCGCTGCCGCGCGATATTTATTTCCCGGAACTGGTCGAGAACAAACTGCAGTTCAACAATGATTTGCTGAAGACCGCGAAGATGGTGCGCGATCGTTGCATCAAGGATGCCAAATACGCCAACTCGATTCGCTGGCAGCCGGCGTTCAAGCAACTGATCTATCGCAACGACGCGGGTAAGTTGATCGTCACTATTAGTCAGAATTCCATCGGAAACGCGATTACAGAACTGCTTGGCGTAGTGGTCAGCCGCAAGCCGGACGCGGAAGCCTATGGCAAAGCGGAACCTGCGTTGATCGAGCGTTTGCTGGAAGTGCGCCGACGTCTGGTCGAGGCCGACTTGGGTTCGGGTATCGCCACGCCGCATTGGGGCGCCGTTTGACTTGAAAATACGGTTTGGGGGCTTGATTAGTGAAACAATGCCCTGAAAATTGTTGGGCGGATGATCCCGGCCAGGCAATTTCCGTGACAACACGGTTAAAATCCGCCCCCCTAATCGCAAGTTTTACCAAAGGAAGAATCATGAGCAAAGGGCAGCTGCTACAAGACCCGTTCCTCAACGTGCTGCGCCAAGAGCAAGTTCAGGTTTCTGTTTACTTGGTCAATGGCATCAAACTGCAAGGCCATATTGAAAGCTTCGATCAGTATGTTGTGTTGCTCAAGAACGCCGTCACCCAGATGGTTTACAAGCACGCCATTTCCACCATCGTTCCGGCTCGCCCGGTGATGGTCCAGCACGGCAGTGGTGATTAACATTTGATTGCCGGTTGTTTGTCTGTGCTGATTCATGTTTGATCGCCCGGAACGTGGCGCGTCGGTCGTTCTAGTCTCACTCGATTTTGGGCTGCCAGACTATGCCGAAGGTCTGAATGAGCTGAACCTGTTGGCCGGAAGCGCCGGCTTGCAGGTTGTCGGCTTGGTCGAGGGCAAACGCGCCAAGCCGGATGCGCGACTGTTTGCCGGCTCAGGCAAGGCGGAAGAAATCGGCCATGTCGTGCGCGATGCGGGCGCGACCTTGGTGATCTTCAATCACGAACTATCGCCGGTGCAGGAGCGCAATCTCGAACGTTTGCTGGAATGCCGGGTACTCGACCGTACCGCACTGATTCTCGACATCTTCGCTTTGCGTGCGCGCAGCAATGAAGGCAAGTTGCAGGTTGAACTGGCGCAGTTGCGGCATTACTCGACGCGACTGGTGCGCGGCTGGACTCACCTGGAACGCCAAAAGGGTGGTATCGGCATGCGCGGCGGTCCGGGTGAAAGTCAGTTGGAACTTGATCGCCGTATGTTGTTGAGCAAAATCAAGACGATTGAAGGCAAGTTGGAAAAACTTTCGCGCAGCCGCGCGGTGCAGCGCAAGAGCCGCCTGCGTGGTGGCGTACTTTCGGTTTCGTTGGTGGGCTACACCAACGCCGGCAAATCGACGTTGTTCAACACGTTGACGCATGCCGGCGCTTATGCCGCCGATCAACTCTTCGCCACGCTCGATACAACATCGCGCAAGCTCTGGTTGCCCGAGGCGGGTCAGCAAATCGTGCTGTCCGATACGGTGGGCTTCATTACCCGCCTGCCGCACACCCTGGTTGCGGCGTTTGAAGCGACGCTGGAAGAGACTGCGCGCGCCGACCTGCTGTTGCATGTGGTCGATTCCGCCAGCCCGAATCGTGAGCGGCAGATGGAAGAAGTGGACAAGGTTTTGCTGGAAATTGGCGCGGAACAAGTGCCGCAGATTCGAGTCATGAACAAGGTCGATCTGACCGATGCCGAGCCTCAGGTGGCTCGCGATGAGTATGGTAAGATCGCGGCCGTTTGGCTTTCCGCCAAGACCGGCTCAGGTGTGGAGTTGCTTCGGGAAGCTCTTGCAGAGTTGGCTCGTGATCAACAACATGAAATTCAATTACTGGCAATTCAGAATGCCGAACTTTCTAAAAGCTATGTGGAAACCAATCAGAATGGCCTGGAATGACCCGCAATGGGGGAATCAGGGTGGCGGCGGCAACAAGAATGCTGGCGGTCCGCCCGATCTCGATGAACTCTGGAAAAACGTCAATCGCCGACTGAATGAAATCTTCGGCAAGAAATCCGGCGGCGGTGGAGGTGAAGAGCCGCCGCGCGCAGGCGGTGGCTTTCAGCGTGAATTTAAAATTCCGGGTGGCGCGGGCCTTCTGGTCGGTATGGCAGTCGTGGTTTGGCTGGCCTCCGGTTTCTACATCATTGATGCTGGTGAACGCGGTGTGGTGCTGCGTTTCGGTAAATTTGCCGAAACCACAATGCCGGGACCGCGTTGGCACATGCCGTATCCGTTGGAAACCGTTGAGGTGGTCAATGTCGAGCAGGTGCGCACGGTAGAAGTGGGTTACAAGAACAATGTGAAATCCAAAGTGTTGAACGAAGCGTTGATGCTGACCGATGATGAGAACATCGTCGATCTGCAGTTTTCGGTGCAATACCTGCTGAAAGATCCGGAAGATTATCTGTTCACCAATCGACATCCTGACGAAGCGGTGAAACATGCCGCCGAAACCGCGATGCGTGAAATCGTCGGCAAGAGCAAGATGGATTACGTGTTGTATGAAGGCCGCGCCGACATCGCCATCCGCGCCACCAAACTGATGCAGGATATTCTTGATCGCTACAAAACCGGCATTCAGATCAGCAAGCTGAACATGCAGAACGCGCAACCGCCGGAGCAGGTTCAGGCCGCTTTCGACGACGCCGTGAAAGCCGGTCAGGATCGCGAGCGCTTCAAGAACGAGGGCCAGTCTTACGCCAACGACGTCATCCCGAAAGCGCGCGGTGTCGCTTCCCGCTTGCTGGAAGAAGCGCAAGGCTACAAGGAACGGGTGGTCGCGCAATCCGAAGGTGAGGCGTCCCGCTTCAAGCAGGTTTTGGTCGAGTATGCCAAGTCGCCGCAAGTGACGCGTGAACGTCTGTATCAGGACACCATGCAGCAGGTGCTTTCTAATACCACCAAGGTGATGGTGGATGACAAACAAGGCGGCAATCTGCTCTATCTGCCGTTGGATAAACTGATGAACATGACTCAAAGTGCCTCGTCTGGGCAGGCCAACCCGCAGCAAGTCGAGCAGTCCGCGCAACGTCAGGACAGCACGACGCCGGCCCGGAGTGAAGATTTGTCCCGTTCGCGCGATGCCTTCCGCGCCCGTGATCGGGAGGCCCGGTAATGAAAAATTCCGCCGTTGTCATTGTCGGCCTGGTTGGGGTTCTGTTCTTCCTGTCTCTGACGTTGTTCACCGTGGATCAGCGTCAGGCAGCCCTGGTATTCCAGTTGGGTGAAGTGGTTTCGATCAAGAAAGATCCTGGCCTGTATTTCAAACTGCCCTTTATTCAGAACATCCGCTACTTCGAGACTCGTATCCTGACCATGGATCCGGCTGAACCGGAGCGATTCATTACTTCAGAGAAGAAAAACGTGCTTGTCGATTACTACGTCAAGTGGCGTATCCAGGATGTCGAGAAGTACTACGTCAGCTTCAACGGCGACGAACGTCGCGCCGAGAATCGCCTGTCGCAGACCGTCAATGACGGCATGCGCGCCGAATTCGGCAAGCGCACCGTACACGATGTGGTATCCGGCAAGCGTGACGATGTGATGGAATCCCTGCGCCGGTCGGCTGATATCGATTCGAAACGGTTTGGTGTCGAGGTGATGGACGTGCGGATCAAGCGGGTCGATCTGCCGGGTGAAGTCAGCGAGTCGGTGTATCGCCGGATGGAGGCCGAACGCAAACGGGTTGCCAACGAATTGCGTTCCACCGGTGGTGCCGAAGCGGAAAAAATTCGCGCCGATGCCGACAAGCAACGCGAGGTGATCATTGCCGAAGCCTACCGCGATGCGCAGCGCACCAAGGGTGAGGGCGATGGCCGCGCAGCTGCGATTTATAGCGATGCGTTCGGCAAGAACCCCGAGTTCTATGCCTTCTATCGCAGCATGGAAGCGTACAAGCAGAGCTTTTCCAGCAAGAATGACGTGATGGTGCTGCAACCGAATTCCGAATTCTTCCGCTACATGAAATCGTCGCGTGGCGGTGGCAAGTAAACCGCTGGGTGCGAGGTGAGCCTGGGCGATATCTTCCTGCCCGCGTTGGCGCTGATGTTGGTCATGGAGGGCGTCATGCCCTTCCTGTCACCCTCCGCCTGGCGTGAAGCTTTCACTCGCATGATCCAGTTCAGTGATGGCCAGTTGCGTTTCATGGGGCTGGTTTCCATGCTTGCCGGTTTGCTGCTTTTGTTTTTGATTCAATAAATATCCGATGCCCCCAGCCTGGCTCCTTCCCGAATACGTCGAAGATATCCTGCCGCCTTATGCCCGGCAGGCGGAGGCATTGCGCCGCCGTCTGCTCGATTTGTTCGACAGTTATGGTTACGACCTGGTTTGCCCGCCACTGGTGGAGTACCTGGATTCACTGCTCACCGGCGCGGCGCGTGATCTTGATTTGAAAACCTTCAAGGTGGTCGATGGCCTGTCCGGCCGCATGCTTGGTGTTCGCGCTGACATGACGCCGCAAGCCGCGCGTATCGACGCCCACCTGATCAACCATGAAGGCGCGACTCGCTTGTGCTACGCCGGCCCGGTGCTGCGGACCAAGCCGGCCGGTTTCCTGGCCAGTCGCGAACCGTTCCAACTTGGCGCCGAGCTGTTCGGCCATGCGGGTATCGAATCTGATCTGGAGATTCAGGAACTGCTGATTTCCGCGCTGGCGATTGCCGGCGTGCCGGATGCTCGCCTCAGTCTCGGCCATGCCGGGTTGTTTCAGGCGTTGGCGACAGGTGCTGAATTGAACGAGATGCAGGCCACCGCGATGTTCGCCGCGCTGCGCGGCAAGGATGTGCCGGAAGTTGCAGCCCTGAGTGCCGAACTCGACGCACCCTGGCGTGATGCATTTCGCCAATTGCCCGGTTTGTATGGCGATGTCTCGGCACTCCAGCAGGCGCGGGCGGTATTGCCCGATCAGCCGGCGATCAGCCAGGCGCTTGCTGAACTCACCCAATTGCTCGCCGCCGGTAATGCCTTCGGCAATATCAGTGTGGCGGTTGACCTTTCCGACCTGCGCGGCGACGGCTACCACAATGGTGCGACGTTTGCCGCCTATGCCGGCGGTCAGGCCAGCGCGGTGGCATTGGGCGGTCGCTATGACGGCGCCGGCAGCGTGTTCGGACGTAGTCGCCCGGCCACCGGTTTTTCGCTCGATTTGCGTCAGATCATTGATTGTCTGGCAGAACCCGCAGCGCGCGGCGGCATCCTCGCGCCCTGTTCGGATGATCCAACGCTGCGTGCCAGAATGGCGCAGCTACGCGCTGCTGGCGAGCGGGTGGTCGTCGAATTGCCTGGGCTGGCGGGACAAGCGGAAGACAGCGGATGCGATCGAAAATTGGTGAAGACGGCCGAAGGCTGGCAAGTTCAGTAATTGGGATTTTTCAAGGGATCGAACATGAGTAAAAACGTCGTCGTAATCGGCACCCAGTGGGGTGACGAAGGGAAAGGCAAGATTGTTGACTGGTTGACCGATCGCGCCCAGGGCGTAGTGCGTTTCCAGGGTGGTCACAATGCCGGTCACACGCTGGTGATCGAAGGCAAGAAGACCGTCCTGCACCTGATTCCGTCTGGCATCCTGCGTGAAAACGTGCGCTGCTACATTGGCAACGGCGTCGTGCTGTCGCCCGAGGCGCTGATGGAAGAAGTTGAAATGCTGGAAGGCAACGGCATCGACGTCGCCAGCCGGATGACCATTTCCGAAGCCTGCCCGTTGATCCTGCCGCATCACATCGCGCTCGACCAGGCGCGCGAAGCCGCCAAGGGCGCCGGCAAGATCGGCACCACCGGACGTGGCATCGGTCCCGCCTATGAAGACAAGATCGCCCGCCGCGCCATCCGCGTGCAGGACCTGCTGCACCGCGAACGCTTCGCCGCCAAGTTGGGCGAAGTGCTCGACTATCACAACTACGTGCTCAAGCATTACTTCAAGTGGGACACCGTCGATTTCCACAAGACGCTGGATCAGGCGATGGAACTGGCCGAGCGCATCAAGCCGATGATCGGCGACGTGCCGCGCAACCTGTACGAAGCCAACAAGCGCGGCGAGAACCTGCTGTTCGAAGGCGCCCAAGGCACGCTGCTTGACATCGATCACGGCACCTATCCGTTCGTTACCTCCAGCAACTGCACGGCCGGCGGTGCTTGCACCGGTTCCGGCATGGGCCCATCGGCGATGCATTACATCCTCGGCATCACCAAGGCCTACACCACCCGCGTCGGCTCCGGCCCGTTCCCGACCGAGCTGTTCGACGAAGATGGCAAATGGCTGGCGGAAAAGGGCCACGAATTCGGCGCCACCACTGGCCGCCCGCGCCGTTGTGGTTGGTTCGACGCCGCCGCGCTGAAGCGTGCGATCCAGATCAACGGCCTGACCGGCATGTGCGTCACCAAACTCGATGTGCTCGACGGCATGGACACCATCCGCATCTGCACCGGCTACAAACTGGAAGGCGAAGTCTGCGACATCCTGCCGGTGGGCTCGGAATCGCTGGCGGATTGTGAACCAATCTACGAAGAGCATCCGGGCTGGAAAGACAGCACCGTCGGCGTGAAAACCTTCGAGGCCTTGCCCGCCAACGCGCAGACCTACCTGAAGCGGATGGAAGAACTCTGCGGCGTGCCCGCCGACATCATCTCCACCGGCCCGGATCGTTCGGAAACCATCGTTCGGCGGCATCCGTTCGAGTAATCGCGTCAACTGCGATTCAAGGGCGCGCGATCAAAGAGGCCAGCATGCCGACTCTGATGCGCGCCCTGATTTTATTCAGCCTGCTGTTCATCTCGGCTTGCGGCCAGCCGGTCAACAGTCCTTACCCGGCTTCTGACACGGGCAAGTCGATTGTCTATTCGGCTTTTAGCGAACGTCCGAAGCACCTCGACCCGGCGCGTTCCTACAGCGAGAACGAGTATGTTTTTCTCGGCAACATCTACGAACCGCCGCTGCAATATCACTATCTGAAACGGCCGTATCAGTTGGAGCCGCAGACTGCTGTTGCGATGCCGACGGTGCGTTATTTCGATGTCCAGGGACGCAAATTGCCGGCGGAGGTTGAGGTTTCGAAGATCGCGGTTTCGGAATACGAAATTCGCATCAAGCCGGGCATTCGTTATCAACCGCATCCGGCTTTTGCCAAGGATACACGAGGCAAGCCGCGTTACATCCCGATCAAAACGGAAGAACTTGATAGCATCGATCGGTTCGAGGATTTTGCCGAAACCGGCTCGCGCGAATTGACGGCAGACGACTACGTCTATCAAATTCGTCGCCTGGCGCATCCGCGCGTGCAGTCGCCAATACTTGGGCTGATGGCGGATTACATCGTCGGCCTGAAAGACCTGGCAAAGGCGCTCGGCAAGGATGCCAAGGCGCAACCAAAGGACGCCTATCTGGACATCGGCAAGTACCCGTTTTCCGGCGCCTATGTGGTCGATAAAACCACTTATCGCATCCGCATCAAGGGCAAGTATCCTCAGTTCATCTACTGGCTGGGCATGCCGTTCTTTGCGCCGGTGCCGGAAGAGGCGGAACGCTTCTACCGGCAATCGGGCATGTCGGAACGCAATTTCACGCTGGATTGGCAACCGGTCGGCACTGGCGCTTTCTACCTGGCCGAGAATGATCCGAACCGGGTGATGCGGCTGGAAAAGAATCCGTATTACCGCGATGATTTTTATCCCGCAGAAGGCGATCCAGGGGATGCCGAGGCCGGATTGCTGGCTGATGCCGGCAAACGTTTGCCCTTGGTCGATACGGTGATTTACTCGCTGGAAAAAGAGGACGTGCCCTACTGGAACAAGTTCTTGCAAGGTTATTACGACGCGTCCGGCGTCAGTTCAGACAGCTTCGACCAGGCGATTCGGATGAACGCCGACGGTGAACCCGACCTGACATCCGACATGCGTCAACGCGGCATTCTGCTGTCCACCGCCGCGCGGCCGTCGCTCAGTTACATGGGTTTCAACATGCTCGACCCGGTGGTGGGGGGCTTGTCGGAACGTTCGCGCAAGTTGCGGCAGGCGTTATCGATTGCCATCGATTACGACGAATTCATCTCGATCTTTCTCAACGGGCGTGGTTTGCCGGGACAAGGGCCGCTGCCGCCCGGCATATTTGGGCACAAGGAAGACGAAGCTGGGGTCAATCCGGTGGTGTTCCAGTGGCAGGATGGCAAGTTGCAACGCCATCCGCTGGATGTGGCCAAACGTCTCCTGGCCGAGGCCGGCTACCCGAACGGCCGCGACAGCAAGACCGGCGAGCCATTGACGCTGTATTTCGATACCGCTGCCAGCGGACCGGAAGCAAAAAGCCGGATGGACTGGTTCCGCAAACAGTTTGCCAAACTGGATATCCAGTTGGTCATCCGCGCTACCGACTACAACCGCTTCCAGGACAAGATGAGCAAGGGCAGCGAGCAGATTTTCGAATGGGGCTGGAACGCCGATTACCCCGACCCGGAGAACTTCCTGTTCCTGCTCTATGGCCCCAACAAG
>Ga0105047_10020074_pt1 | contig 10280 bp, 8 predicted proteins | sample MAT04_FD_78384 | JGI IMG/M metagenome (GOLD analysis project Ga0105047, IMG submission 78384) | Freshwater microbial communities from Lake Fryxell liftoff mats and glacier meltwater in Antarctica - MAT-04 (megahit assembly) | ecosystem: Environmental > Aquatic > Freshwater > Ice > Liftoff... | reverse complement strand
CCCTTGAACTGCGATTCAGCTGGCCCAATCCACCAGCGGGTGTTGGGCCAGGCTGCGGCACATCCGGCCTACCCACCCGGCCGGAAGTGCGTCCAGCCAGTCTGTTGCCATGGATTCACCGACTGCACCTGCTGCACCTGCTCTTGCAAACACCGCGCTGCCTGAACCCGACATCCGGCTGTTGCCGAAGCGGGTGTCCAACCACCGTGCGACTTGCGTCACCTCAGTGCAGCTGGCTTCGGCTGGGGGCTGCAGATCATTGCGGCCGTATCCCGTACAAAGCCTTATCGCCAGCTGGGCGTCTGCGAGAAAGCTCATGACTGTAACAGCTTCGGTGTCACGAACCAACAGCGGGCTGCCGAAAATTGCCGCAGTGGCGATCGCTGGCGTCGGCTTGACCACCGCCAGCTGCTGCGCCGGCAAGGCACCTGCCGGCAAGGGGTGCAGTTGCTCGCCGATACCGCCCACGAAGGCGTTGCGGCCGCCGACGAAGAACGGCACGTCGGCCCCCAGCGTCAAGGCGATGGTCTGCAGCCGCTCGCGCGGCCAGTGCAGGCCCCAGAGCCGGTTCAGCGCCAGCAGCGTGCTGGCGGCGTCCGAGCTGCCGCCGCCCAGCCCGGCGCCCCAGGGCACCCGCTTCAGCACCGTCAGATCGACACCCAGCGCACTGCCGCTGGCCTGCTGCAGTGCCCGTGCGGCGCGCAGGCTCAGGTCGTCGTCGGGCAGGGCCGGGCCCAGGTCATGGCGCTGCAGGCGGCCGTCGCTGCGGCGCTCGAAGTGCAGCGTGTCGCACCAGTCGATCAGCACGAACACCGACTGCAGCAGGTGGTAGCCGTCGGCGCGGCGGCCCACCACATGCAGGAACAGGTTCAGCTTGGCCGGCGCCGGCACGTCGTACAGCGCGGCCAGGCTCACTCCGGAGACTCCAGCCGCGCCCGCACGGTGATGACCGGCGGCGCCATGCGCACCGCTTCCAGCGTGCCGTCGGACCAGCGCGTCAGGTCGATCTGCCAGCCCAGTTGCTGAAAGCCGGGCTGGCCGTCGGGCCGGGGTTGGGTGGGCGCGCCGGCCCAGGCACGGCCGCGCAGCCAGGTGAACAGCGCGGCCATCGGCAGCGCCTCGCCCAGGGCGGCCTGGCCCAGGCTGTCCAGGTCGGCATGGCGGGTCTCGCTGCTGCCGCTGCGCAGCACTGCCTCGCCCGGAGACCAGCTGGCCTGTGCGGCGGTGGTGCCCAGCGGGCCGCTGAGCACCAGGCTGCCGCGCTGCGCGTCGCCGCTGAGCTCGAACCCGGCGCTGACGGCGCGCGCTGGCTGGCCGTCCACCCGCACCGACAGCCGGCCGCTGAGCAGGTCGCCCGCCGGTGGCGCGACACTGGCGCAGGCCGCCAGCAGCAACGCAGCCGCGCCTGCCGCCAGGCGGGCAGCACCTGCCAGGATCAAAGCCCGACCTTCAGGCGCGCCAGGGTCTCGCGCAGCACCTCGTTGCCGGCGTCGCGGCCGCGCGCGTCCTGCCAGACACGGCGCGCCTCGTCGCGCTGGCCCAATGCCCACAGCACCTCGCCCAGGTGGGCCGCGATCTCGGTGTCGGGCCGGGCGGCGTAGGCCTGGCGCAGCAGGCGCAGCGCCTCGTCACGGTTGCCCAGACGGAACTCGACCCAGCCCATGCTGTCGGTGATGAACGGGTCACCCGGCGACAACTCCAGCGCACGCTGGATCAGCGTGCGTGCCTCCGGCAGGCGCAAGCCCCGGTCGGCCAGCGAGTAGCCCAGCGCATTGTGGGCATGGGAGTGGTCGGGCTTCAGTGCGATCACCCGGCGCAGCAGGCGCTCCATCTCGGGCAGGCGGTCGAGCTTCTCCTCGACCATGGCCTGTTCGTAGATCAGGTCGGTGTCGTCGGCAAAGCGCTGGCTGGCGGCGGCCAGCACGGTGGCGGCGTCCTGCCAGCGCTTGACGTCACGCAGCACTTGCGCCTCGGCCACCAGCTTGGCGCGGGCGTCGTCGCCGGTGCGCTCAGGCACCGCCTGGATCAGCGCGCGGGCCTCCTTCAGCTGGCCCTGGCGCGCCATCAGCCCGGCGCGGCGGGCCTGCACTTCCAGCAGGCGCTGCGGGTTCTCCACCTTGGCCAGCCAGGCCTCGGCGGCACGCAGGTCGCCGCGCTGCTCGGCCGCCTGGGCCAGCAGCAGCCAGGCCTGGGTGAGGTCACGCGGGCCGTCGGCGTTGCGGGCGGTGGTCGCGTCGTCATCGTCGTCGGTGTCGCTGGTGGTGCTGCCGGTGGTGGTGCCGGCGGCGTTGGCTGCGGCCACGGCCGCCGGCGGCGGCGGTGCGCCGGCCAGGTCGACGAAGCGCAGCAGCGCGGCCTCGGCCTCCTTGGTTTGCTTGAGCTCCAGCCTCAATGCGCCGAGCGTGAGCCAGGGGTCGGGCAATGTGGGGCGCTCCCGCGTCAGGCGCTCCAGCTGGCGCGTGGCATCGACATAGCGCTGTCCCTGGGCCAGGGTGCGCACATAGGCCAGGCGCACCGCAGGCTCGGCATCGGCGCGCGCCAGGTAGCCGGTGACCAGGGCCTCGGCGCCGGCGGTGGCCGGCACCATGTCGAGCGCCAGCAACACCGGGCCGGTGGCGGCGGTGTCATCGGCCTGCGCGGCGCGCGCCAGGCCCAGTGCCTGCACCGGCAGCCCGGCTGCCAGGTGCGCCCGGCCCAGCGCCACACGGGCTGCGGTGCGGGTAGCGGGCTTGTCGAGCCAGGGTGTGAACAGTCGGCCGGCCAGCGCCAGGGCCTTCTGCTGGTCCGGCAGGCGCTGCAGCACACGGGGCAGGCTGGCGATCAGGCCGGGGCGTTCCATCACCGGTGCGGCTGCCAGCCAGGCCGTGAGCGGCTCGGCCAGATCGTCACTGCGGTTCAGCGCCAGCAGGATCTGCACCTGGTAGCGCATCGCCGCCAACGATTGCGGCCGTGCTTCACGCCAGGCCAGTGTGGCGGCCAGGGCCTGGTCGCCGGCGCGGGCCTGCAGGGCGATCTCGACCGCGCGCTGGAACAGGTCGTCGTCGGGTTGGCGGCGCGCTGCGTCCAGAATCACCTGGTAGGCGTTGCCGGGCCGGCCTTCCCTGAGTTCCAGCTCGCCGATCAGCAACTGATAGAACAGCGGTGCGTCCAGAGCCGACGGCACCGCCGGTGCCTTGGCCACGGCAGCGGCGCCTGCTGCCATGGCCGCCGGCTTGTTTGCCTGGGCCAGCGTGGCGGTGCAAACCAGTGCTGCCAGCGTGGTGGCCAGCAGGCGCAGCACCGGGGCAACCTGCCGCGTGCGGTGCGGGCGGGCGCTGCGGCTGGGGCGGACATGGTGGCCGGTCATCGAGACTCCTGAAAGCTGCGTTCATTCTAGGAGGCCGCCGGTTCGGCAAGGTTCAACCGCCCGATGACCCGCAGAGCCGGCCACCATAATCCAGCGATGCCCGAACTGCCCGAGGTGGAAGTCACGCGCGCCAGCCTGGCCGACCGCCTGCAGGGCGCTGAAGTGCGGGGGGTGCGGCTGGGCAAACCGCTGCGCTGGCCGCTGGGCGTGGTGCCCGAGACCCTGCTCGGCCGCCGCGCCGGTGCGCTGCAGCGGCGCGGCAAGTACCTGTGGCTGCCGCTGGCCGGCGCGGTGGCGACCGACGATGCCGCGCCCGGCGGCGGTCTGCTGCTGCACCTGGGCATGTCGGGCTCGTTGAACCTGGCCGATGCGCCTGGCGCGCCGGGCCCGCACGACCATTTCGAGCTGCACACCAGCCGCGGCATGCTGCGCCTGACCGACCCGCGGCGCTTCGGCGCGGTGGTCTGGTCTGACGCGCTGCAGGCCGACCCGGCCGCCAAGCTGCTGGCCCACCTCGGCGCCGAACCCTTCGATCCGGCCTTCACGCCGCTGCATCTGCATGCCGCGTTGCGCGGCCGCCGCACGCCGATCAAGGCCGCACTGCTGGCCGGCGATGTGGTCGTGGGCGCGGGCAACATCTATGTCAGCGAGGCGCTGCACCGCGCCGGCATCGACCCGCGCACCCGCTGCGGCAGCCTGAGCCGCCCGCGCTGCGAGCGCCTGCTGGCCGCGCTGCGGCTGACGCTGGCGCGTGCCATCGACCTGGGCGGATCGACGCTGCGCGACTTCAAGGACGCCCACGGCATGGCCGGCGCCTTCCAGAACGAGGCCCTGGTCTACGGCCGTGAAGGCCAGATCTGCGCCCGCTGTGGCGGCGCCATCCGGCGCATCGTGCAGGGCCAGCGCTCCACCTACTTTTGCGGCGGATGCCAGCGACGGTGAAGAATTCACGCTGCCGGCGACGCACGTCGACGCCATGCTTGCGCCCCGTGACCCGCCGGGACAGCCGCTGCGCTACGATGATTTTTTGATTCTCCACCGCTGCGCATGCCGACTTCTCTGCTCACGCGACTGGATTCTCTGGCCCACTGGCGGCGCCTGCTCGACCGCACCGTCGAGCACCTGGCGGCCGGCATGGACGCCAGCGGCCTGCTCGACGCCCCCGGCCGTTCGGTGGCGGCGGCAATGCGCCAGCGCCTGGCATCCGACCGGCTGGTGCTGGCCTTCGTCGCCGAGTTCTCGCGCGGCAAGTCTGAACTGATCAACGCGCTGTTCTTCGCCGACACCGGCCGCCGGGTGCTGCCGGCCACGCCGGGGCGCACCACCATGTGCCCGGTGGAGCTGGCCTGGGACCCGCTGCAGCCGCCGGCACTGTCGCTGCTGCCGATTGCCACCCGCGCCGGTGGCCAGACCGTGCTGGCGCTGCGCGAGCAGCCCGAGCTGTGGCGCGAGGTGCCGCTACCCGTGGGTGACGGCGCTGCGCTGGCCGACGCGCTGCAGGCCGTCACCCGGGTGCAGAAGGTGCCGCTGGCCGACGCACGGGCACTGGGCTTCTGGAACGATGACCACACCGAAGACAACCCGCCGCTGGACGCGCAGGGCATGGTCGAGGTGCCGGCCTGGCGCCATGCGCTGATCAACTATCCGCACCCGCTGCTCAAGCGCGGCCTGGTGGTGCTCGACACGCCGGGGCTGAATGCCATCGGCGCCGAGCCTGAACTCACGCTGTCGCTGCTGCCCACGGCGCATGCGGCGGTGTTCCTGCTGGCGGCCGATACCGGCGTCACCCGTTCTGACCTGGCGGTGTGGCGTGACCACCTGGGCGACCGCAGCTGCGAGCGCTTCGTGGTGCTCAACAAGATCGACATGCTGGCCGATCCACTGCTCGATGCCGCTGCGGTGGCGGGCCAGGTGCAGCGCCAGTGCGACGACGCGGCGGCCACGCTGGGCGTCGACGGCAGCCGGGTGTTCGCCGTCTCGGCGCGTCAGGCGCTCACCGCCCGCATGCATGGCGACGACACGGCCCTGGCCGCCAGCGGCCTGCAGCGGCTGGAAGACGCGCTGCTCAATGAATTGCTGCCGCAGCGCAGCCAGGTGATCGGCCGCATGGTCGAAGACGGCGTGCTGGCGCTGCAGCAGCATGGCCAGGCCCGGCTGGCCGAGCGCCAGCGCCAGCAGGCCGACCAGTTGCACGAATTGCGCAGCCTGCGCGGCAAGAGCGCGGCGCGCCTGCAGCTGATGAGCCGCCGGCTCGACGCCGAGGCGGCCGAGTTCGAACAGTGCGCGCCCAAGCTGACGGCACTGCGCGCGGTGCTGATGCGCCAGCAGCAGGCGGTGCTCGACCCCTTGTCCGGCGACCGTCTGCGCGACCTGTTGCGCGAGATGCGCAAGGTCAGCCAGGGCACGCTGTTCAAGCTGGGTGCGGCCAAGGCCTTCAACCGGCTGGGCGAGCAGTTGCTAGCCAGCCTGACCACCGCCGGACGAGGCCTGGACGAGCTGGATCGACTGCTGCGCGCCAGCGTGCAGCCGCTGAATGCAGAGTACGGGCTGAACCTGGAAGTACCGCTGCGGCCCGCCCTCGACGGTCATGGCCGCGAGCTCGACCGGGTGCGCGAGGGCTACAGCCGCTATGTCGGCGTGACCCAGCTCTGGCGCCTGGCGCAGCCTGACTTCATGGACCGCTTCTGCCGCCTGCTGCATTCGCGGCTGCGGGTGGTGTTCGAGGGCATCTGCCTCGACGTGGAGCAGTGGGGCCAACTGGTCAGCAGCCAGATCGACAGCCAGCTGCGGGACCGCCGCCAGGCGCTGGCGCAGCGCCGTGAATCGCTGACCCGCGTCCGCCAGGCCGAGGACGGGCTGGAGCGCAGCATCGCGGCGCTGGAATCATTGCAGGCGCAGTGCGAGCGGCTGGCCAGCCAGCTCGAAACCGATGTCGACCAGCTGCGCCACCTGGCCGCGATGCCGCCGGCTGCGGCCGTGGCTGCTTCTGCTGCCACCGCCGCCACGGCGGCTGCGCCGCCCCGGCCCGCCCACCTGCAACTGGTGCAGGCGGTGGCCGGCGTCGCTGCCTGAGCCGCAGGCCGGGCACGCTCCGGCGCATCACCGATGATGCGCGGCATGACGCCGCAGCCGCCTCGCGCACCGCTTCCACCCATCGCGCCCACGCTGATCGCCTGGCAGCGCCAGCATGGCCGCCATGGCCTGCCCTGGGTGGGCAGCCGCGACCCCTACCGCGTCTGGCTGTCGGAGATCATGCTGCAGCAGACCCAGGTCAGCGTGGTGCTGGACTACTACCAGCGCTTCCTGCAGCACTTTCCCGACGTGGCGGCGCTGGCTGCGGCCAGCCAGGACGCCGTGCTGGCGCTATGGAGCGGGCTGGGCTACTACAGCCGGGCGCGCAACCTGCACCGCTGTGCCCAGGTGGTGGTAGCCGAGCATGGCGGACGCTTTCCGCCGCACAGCGCGCTGCTGGCCACGCTGCCGGGCATCGGCCGGTCCACCGCAGCGGCGATCGCCGCGTTCTGCTTCGGTGAGCGCTGCGCCATCCTCGATGGCAACGTCAAGCGGGTGCTGGGCCGGGCGCTGGGCTTTGCCGGCGACCTGGCCCAGGTGCGGCAGGAGCGGGCGCTGTGGCAGCTGGCCGAGGCCCTGCTGCCCGCGCGCGACATCGAGGCCTACACCCAGGGCCTGATGGACCTGGGTGCGTCGCTGTGCAGCCTGCGCAAGCCGGCCTGTGATGCCTGCCCGCTGGCCGGCCTGTGCGTGGCCCGGGCCCAGGGCCGGCCCGAGGCCTACCCGGTGAAGACACGCAAACTCAAGCGCAGCGCGCGTGCGCACCTGTTGCTGTGGCTGCACTGGGGCGATCGCGTGTGGCTGGTGCAGCGGCCGCAGACCGGCGTGTGGGCCGGCCTGTGGAGCCTGCCCGAGGTCGACACCGAAGCTGCGCTGTGGGCACTGGCGACCGGCTGGCCGGGCGAAGGCCGGCTGCTCCCGTCGGTGGTGCATGTGCTGACCCACCTGGACTGGACGCTGCAGCCCTGCCACTGGCCGCTGCCTGCCGATCTTCCCGACAGCCAGCGCCGATCCATCGAGGCTGCATTACCGCCGGGCCGCTGGGTGCTGCGCAGCGACGCACTGGCGCTGGGCCTGGCGGCGCCGATCCGCCGCTGGCTGGAAGCCGGCCCGCCGGCCTGACCTGGCCGGCTGGATGGCGCCGGATGGCGTCGGCTGGTGCCAGCGCACCGGCGGCGGGCTACAGCAGGCCCTTGCCCTGCAAGTAGTCCTGTACCAGTTGCAGGCGCAGCACCGGTTCGTCCAGCGCCATCAGCCGCTGCTTGGCGGCGTTGGAGATCGGCAGGATCTCGCACCAGCGGTTGGCCACCCAGCCGGCGTCGTCGAGCTGGTGCGGCACCAGGAAAGGGTGGTGGCCCTGCTCGGCCAGCGCGTCGATCGCCCGGGCCAGCGCCTGGGCGCTGGGCTGCAGCGCCGGCGATACAGCCTGGGTCTGGTCGGGCGGGCCGGCCGTGGCCTCGGCCAGCCACAGGCCGTCGTCACGCTGGTGGGTGGCGCCCAGGTGCACCCGCAGGCCGCCGGTGCAGCGCACCCGCAGGATGCCGGGCTGCTCGGCGTCCACGTCCTGCAAGTGGGCCAGCACGCCGACGGCGTCCAGCAAGGTCTTGCCGGGGCCGGGGCCGGCGCCGGCGCCGGCGCCGGCGCCCCGCACCTCGCCGCCCTGGCGGATGCGCACCACGGCAAACGGCGTGCGGGTGCGCAGGCAGTGGCTGATCAGGTCGAGGTAGCGCGCCTCGAACACCTTCAGCAACAGCAGCCCGCCCGGGAACAGCACCGAGCCCAGCGGGAACAGCGGCAGCGCGGTCCAGGGGCCGGCATCGGCCGGTGACAGGCGGTCGCCGCTCATTCGCCCGGCACCAGTTCGCGGTGGCGCACCACCGTGGCGCCATGGTCGGCAAAGCGCTGGCCCAGCTGCTCGACCATGTAGACCGAGCGGTGCTGGCCGCCGGTGCAGCCGATGGCCACGGTGACATATCCACGTTGGTCATTGGCCAGCGCCGGCAGCCAGTGGCGGATGAAGGCCTCGATCTGCGCCAGCATCGCTGCGGCCTCGGGCTGGCCGTCCAGGAACTGCGCCACCGGCGCGTCGCGGCCGGTCAGTACCCGCAGCCCGTGCACGTAATAGGGGTTGGGCAGCACCCGCACGTCGAACACATAGTCGGCATCCAGCGGCACGCCGTACTTGAAGGCGAAGCTCTCGAACACCAGCGTCAGCCGGTGGTTGCCTGCCGAGACCAGGCCACGCACATGGCTGCGCAGCCCTGCGGGGCGCAGGGTGCTGGTGTCGATGATGGTGGAGACCTCGCGCAGCTCGGCCAGCATCAGGCGCTCCAGCTCGATCGCCTCGATCAGCGCATGCTGGCCGCTGCCGCCGGCCTCGGGCTGGCTCAGCGGGTGCGGGCGGCGGGTCTCGGAGAAGCGCCGCACCAGGGTGTCGGTGCTGGCGTCGAGGAACAGCGGGCGGATGGCCACACCTTCGCCGCGCAGCTCGTCGATCAGCGGCACCAGCACCGGCAGCGAGCGCGCGGTGCGCACGTCCACCGCAATCGCCACCCGCTGGGTGTAGCGCGGGTGGTTCAGCGCCATGTATTCGCGCAGCAGCTCGGGCGGCAGGTTGTCGACACAGAAGTAGCCGGCGTCTTCCAGCGCATGCAGCGCCACCGACTTGCCCGAGCCCGAGATGCCGGTGATCAGCACCAGCTCGCGCACGGCCGAGCCTGGCCCGTCGGCGGGAAGTTCGGCGCCGGCGCTCATGCTTTGCTGCGCCGCCGGGCCGGGCCGGGCGCGGGGTCGGGCGCAGTGTCGGGCGCAGTGTCGGTTGCAGTGTCGGGTGTGGCCGGCACGGCCTGCTGCAGCATGGCCCGGGCATGGGCCAGGCTGGTGCCGCCCAGGCGCTCGCCGCCCAGCATGCGCGCCACCTCGGCCACGCGGGCTGCGCCGGCCACCTGCGCCACCGTGCTGGTGGTGCTGCCGTCGGCGTCCTGGGTCTTGCTGACCAGATAGTGGTGGTCGGCGCAGGCGGCCACCTGGGCCAGGTGGGTGACGGCCAGCACCTGGCGACGACCGTCACCCACCCGCCCCAGCTGCTTCATCAGGGCGCCCACGGTGTCGCCCACCGCACCGCCGATGCCGGCATCGATCTCATCGAAGATCAAGGTGCGGGCGCCGTCGTCGGCAGTCTGGGCGGTGGTGACGGCGATCGCCAGCGCCAGGCGTGACAGCTCACCGCCCGAGGCCACCTTGGCCAACGGCCGTGGCGTGCTGCCGGCATGGCCGGCGACCAGAAACTCGACCGCCTCCAGCCCCTGGCTCTGCGGCGTGGCCAGCGGCTGCAGCGCAACCTCGAAGCGGCCACCCGCCATGCCCAGGCCCTGCATCGCCTGGCTGACCTGGGCGCCCAGCGGACCGGCTGCCCGGGCGCGTGCGGCGCTGACACGGCCGGCCTCGGCCAGGTGGTGGCGGTCGGCCTCGGCCAGCGTGGCCTGCAACGCGGCGGTGTCGGTGGCGGCGTCCAGCGCGCCGAGCTCGGCCTGCCATTGCGCCAGCAGTGCCGGCAGCTCGGCCGCCGGCCGGCGGTAGCGGCGGGCCAGGCCCATCCAGGCGGCCAGGCGTTCGTCCAGCTCGGCCAGGCGCCGGGGGTCCAGTTCGGCCCGGCCCAGATAGGCTTGCAGGGCGTGGGAGGCGTCCTGCAACTGGGCCTGGGCACCCCGCAGCGCGTCGAGGATGGGCGCGATGCGCCGGTCGTGGTCGGCCACGCCGGCCAGCGCGTCGATGGCCCGGCTGGTCAGGCCTTCGGCATGGGCCTCGTCGCCCTCGGCCACCGCCTGCAGCGCGCTGCGGGCGCCGTCGATCAGCGCCTGTG
>Ga0105047_10020070_pt1 | contig 10282 bp, 8 predicted proteins | sample MAT04_FD_78384 | JGI IMG/M metagenome (GOLD analysis project Ga0105047, IMG submission 78384) | Freshwater microbial communities from Lake Fryxell liftoff mats and glacier meltwater in Antarctica - MAT-04 (megahit assembly) | ecosystem: Environmental > Aquatic > Freshwater > Ice > Liftoff... | reverse complement strand
CTTGGTCAGCAGCGCGGCAACGCCTCGACCACGGATATGTCCCGCGCGGCAATCGAACGCACGGTAGATGCGGCCCTTGCCATCGCAAAGTACACCGCGGCAGATGAATTCGCCGGGTTACCCGAGGCTTCGGCACTCGCGAGAGGGCCATTTGCGTCACTCAATCTTTATCATCCGTGGCAGCCGTCTATCGACGAAGCGGTCAAGTTATGCCGCGAGATGGAGGCGGCGGCGTTCGCCGCTGACCAACGCATCGATAACAGTGAGGGTGCGACCCTGTCGACCTACGAGTCGGATTTTATTTACGCAAATTCGTTGGGATTTGTCGGTGGCTACGCAACCACCAGACACAGCGCGAGCGTCACCGTGATTGCAACGGCCGATTCCGGCATGCAGCGCGATTACTGGTACAGCATGGCAAGAGACCGGCATGATCTGGAATCGCCTGATGCAATCGGTCTCCGCGCAGGCCAGCGCGCCGCCGCAAGACTGAACAGCCGCCGCGCGGCAACCGGCGAATACCCGGTCATTTTTGATGCGACCGCCTCCCCCGGTTTAATCGGTGCATTCGTCAGCGCGGTCAGCGGTTCGTCGTTGTATCGAAAGGCCAGTTTTTTGCTCGACAGTCTGGGGACGCAAGTGTTTGCCAAAGGCGTGTCGATATTCGAGGATCCTTTTCTGGCCAAAGGATTGGCGAGCGGGCCGTTTGACGGCGAAGGCGTCACCACTTCGGCACGCGATGTTGTCAAAGAAGGCGTGTTACAAGGCTATTTTCTGGCAACGTACTCGGCCCGCAAACTCGGTCTCAAGTCGACCGGCAACGCTGGTGGCAACCACAATCTGATCGTATCGCACGATGGCTTGTCGTTGTCTGATCTGTTTCGGAAGATGGGCAGAGGCCTGTACGTGACAGAGACCATGGGACACGGCGGCAATAGTGTGACCGGCGACTATTCGCTGGGCGCAGCCGGATTCTGGATCGAGGATGGTGCGATCGCTTATCCGGTCGAAGAGATCACCATCGCCAGCAATCTGCGCGACATGTTCAAAGGTATCGTCAATATCGGTAACGATGCGCTGCCTTACAGCTCCAAGCGGGTTGGCTCCATCCTGATCGACAAGATGTCGATCGCGGGCGAGTGAGTAGCGCGTGCAACGCCGCCACTTTCTTGCTGGTGCCGGCGTCGGCCTAACGTCACTGACCAGCCGGGCAGATGCACAGACGGGTGCGCTGCCGCAGGTTAAATGGCGGTTGACATCGAGTTTTCCGAAGAGTCTGGACGGGCTCTATGGCGGTGCCGAAACCATCGCCAGACGGGTCAACTCCGCGAGTGGCGGAAAGTTTCAGATTCAGGTGTTCGCGGCCGGCGAAATTGTGCCGCCACTGCAAGCGCTGGATGCCGTGCAGAACGGCACCGTTGAGTGCGCACACACCGCGCCCTACTTTTATTTTGGCAAGGATGCGGCGTTCGCGTTTGGCTGTGCGGTACCGTTCGGCATGAACTCGCGCCAACAGAATGCTTGGATGTACTTTGGCGGCGGTTTGGAACTGATGCGGGACTTCTACCGGAACTACAACGTCATCAGCTTTCCCGCCGGTAGCACCGGCGCGCAAATGGGCGGTTGGTTCCGCAAAGAAGTGCGTACGGTTGCAGACCTCAAGGGGCTGAAGTTTCGCATCGGTGGTTTCGCCGGGCGAGTACTGGCGAAACTGGGTGTGGTGCCAATGCAGATCGCCGCGAGCGACATTTATCCGGCGCTGGAGAAAGGTACCATCGACGCCGCTGAATGGGTTGGCCCTTACGACGACGAGAAGCTCGGCTTCTATAAAGTGGCGAAGAACTACTACTATCCAGGATGGTGGGATGGCGGCCCCCAACTCGACCTGTTCATCAACCAAGCAGCGTGGAACGCATTGTCACCTGTCTATCAGTCGATACTCGAAGCGGCGTGCGCCGAAGCGCACCTGCTGATGCTCGCCAAATACGACGCACTCAACCCGGCGGCCATGCGCCGCTTGGTGGCTAATCACAAGGTGCAGTTGCGTCCATTTAGCCGCGAGATCCTGGATGCCTGCTGGCAAGCTGCCAACGAGGTGTACGCGGAGGAGTCTGCCAAGAATCCGGCGTTTAAGAAGATCTACGATTCTTGGAAGCCGTTTCGTGACGAGCAGATTCTGTGGTCGCGCGTCGCCGAGCAGAATTTTGATCGCTTTATGGCCACCGCGACTTCGCCGGGACAATCGGCGCGACCACGGTCGCCGTAGCGATCCGACTGTACTACCTTGTGGGGAAAGTCAGCCTGGCTTCGGTGCCGCCGCCGTCGCGCGGCAAAAGTTCAAAGCTTGCGCCGTGCAGCTTGGCAATACGCTCCACGATCGCCAAGCCAAGCCCCCCACCCGAGGCACCGGCCCGCGAGGAATCAAGGCGCGTAAAGGGTTTCTTTAAGCGCGCAACGTCGTGCGGCGCGATGCCACCGCCGCGATCGAGTACGCTGAGCACAACCTCACCGCCCGTTTGCTGACCGATGCGGACAACTAGCGGCGGCTTCGCGTGCTTTACCGCGTTGTCAAGCAGATTGCCGAGTACCCGCTTGATGGCCTGACGCCGGAGCGGCAGACTGACAGGCGCTCCGGTTTCGAGGGTAACGCCGAGGCCGGCCCGCTTGGCCCGCTCGACCACCGATTCCGCCAGTCGGTTCAGATCGGTGTGCTCGATGATCTCCGTACTTTCGTCGCGCGCGAAGTCCATGAACTGGTCGATCACGCCGTTAATATCGGCAATGTCGCCTTCGATGTCGCTGCGCGTGGTTTGGTCGGCCGGCAGCATTTCGACCGCGAGGCGCAGCCGGGCCAGCGGTGTTCGCAAGTCGTGTGAGACACCGGCGAGAAACGTCGCGCGTTCCCGATCAAGTCGTTGCAGATCATCGCGCATTTGATTGAATGCGACCGCGAGCGAGCGGACTTCCGATGGGCCGATCTCGGTGACCGGTGGCGGCGAGTTGCCGCGGCCCAATTCTTGTGCCGCGACCTGAAGCGCCTTCAGTGGACGATTGACGCGCCACATGAGGAACAGCGCCCCGGCGAGCGCGATCACAGCGCCGAACACGCCCCAACCGATCCACGCGTAGGTGAAGTCCTGCTCAACGATACGACTACGCTGGAATACCACATACACCGCGCCATCACGCAGCGGCAGACGGGTGATCAATACCGGCGGCGCGCCAGGCTTTTGTGGTCTGGTACGGATGAAGATGTCGGATTCGCCACCAAATGCCTCGCGCAGCCGCTCGCGTGCTGCACGTAACGCCGGAATATCCGGGGCGACGGTCATCGGCTCCTCGTCACGGATTCTGAAAATGCGCATGCCGCGTTCCTCACGGAGGCGCTGGACAAACTCGCGCTGCTGTTCAGGCGGGATGATTTCGAGTGCGGCGCGGATGGTTTTTAGCTGACCGACAAAGCCGATCGCGGCGAGTTGCACCCGTGGTTCGCGACTGTAATAGCGAAACAGGGCGATTGAGACTAACTGGCTCGCGGTCAGCGCGAACAGCAATACCAGTGCGGTGCGCGCCATCAGGGACTGCGGGATTAGTCGTAGTTGCATGTCAGATCGTGACGACAGGAGCCGGTGGGGGATTCAATGAATCAGTCCGGTACGAAGACGTAACCACGGCCCCAGACAGTCTGGATATAGCGCGGATTGGTGGGATCCTCGCCGAGCAGCTTTCTTAGGCGCGAAACCTGTACGTCAATGGCACGGTCGAACGTATCGTGTTCACGACCGCGCGCCAGTTCGGTGAGCTTGTCTCGGGAAAGCGGTGCCTTGGGGTGTTGCACCATCACCTTGAGGAGGCCAAATTCTCCGGTTGTCATCGGCAACGGGACGCCGTCTTTGGCCAGTTCGCGCGTCCCCAGATTCAGCGTGAACACACCGAAGCGGACAATCTGGTCCGCGTCTGAAGGGGCGCCTGGCATCGGCAGCGGGGCTTGTCGGCGCAGCACGGCATGGATGCGGGCGACAAGTTCGCGCGGATTGAACGGCTTGGCAAGGTAATCGTCGGCCCCCATCTCAAGGCCAAGGATGCGGTCGACATCATCGCCCTTGGCGGTCAGCATGATGATCGGGATATTCGCCTCGGCCGCATCAGCAGTACCGCCGGCCCGGATGCGTCGACAAATGGCAAAGCCATCCTCATTGGGCAACATGACATCCAGTACCACCAGATCATACCTATTGCGCGTCAACGCACGGTCGAGCGCCTGACCGTCTGGTACCGTGTCGACGGCAAATCCTTGTTCCATGAGATAGCGCTTCAGAAGATCGCGGAGGCGCAGGTCATCATCTACGACGAGGATGCGGTGAGGTGTCAGGTTCGGCGAAGAAGAAGCGTTGGTGAGTGTCATTCGCACATCATATTGCGGCGATGGCCGCGCTGCGCTCCATTAAATAGCGTATTTGTAATCAATTGTAAGCCCTGCGGCGATGCCGCCATCGCTTCAAGGGGTGGCGGTTGGCGGCGTTTGAAAGGTCGTTACACCGCGTTACCAATTGTCGTCGGCTTGAAGCGACTTTGCCCGTTGTTCAGCGTAGTGTGCGGGCTATGCGATCCAACATAAACCGCGCCGAGGCCGACTAACCGACGCGAAAGCAAACACAATGACGATATCAATATTTCGAACCACCACCACCGCCGCCATGCTCGCGTTCGGTACGCTGACCGCGCTTGCCGTACACGCGGCGCCGGGCGCAGACGGTCAGAAGAAAATGCAGACCATCGACAATAACCGGGACGGAAAAATATCGCGCGACGAGGCGGATGTGCATCCGCGTCTGGCCAAGCGCTTTGAGCGCATCGACACCGACAAGGATGGCTTCATTACCCCGCAAGAAATGAAAGCCGCGCAGGCAAAGGCCAGCGCTGCCAAGTTGAAAGCAATCGACACCAGCGGCGATCGGCAACTGAGCCGTGCCGAGGTGGATGCCAAGGCGCCGCGCTTGGCAAATAATTTTGTCGCCATCGACACTAACAAAGATGGCTACTTGTCGCAGGAAGAGATGGTCGCGGCGCGTCAGCAGCGACATGGCGGCAAATAGTCGGCACGTAGCATGTGCGATTCGATCAGCAGGTGTTCAACGTAGGCGAGTTCAGTCATGACGATACGTAAAGCCATACCGATACTTTGGAAATACCTGCTGGTGGTGATGACATCGTGCACGCTGGCGTTTGTGATCTCGCAACAGTCCAGGGCGGCCCAAGTTTCTGGTGCGACGCCGTTAAAGTCGGCAGCAGTTGCTGCTGGGTATGATGCCGCTGGTTCCTATGCCATCAACACCAGCGATGCAATCTGGCAGGACGAAGCGCGCAAGCGTGGTGTGCCGGTGCGCATCATTTCGCCAACGCTAGCCGACGGTGAGGTCTCGACAAAATTTCCGGTGATTATTTTTTCCCACGGCCTTGGCGGCAGCAGAGTCGGCGGCAAACTCTGGGGTGAACACTGGGCTAGCCACGGCTACACGGTGGTGCATTTACAGCATCCGGGCAGTGACGAATCGATCTGGAAAAGTAAGCCGCCCGACCAGATTGAAGGCAATCTCAAGCGCGCGATGACGATGTCGAATCTCGGGTTGCGGGTTGGTGACGTGCACTTTGTCATCGACCAGATCGTGCGTCGCGCGGATGCCGGGAGTGGCGCTTTCAAGTTCGCGGATGCCAAACAAATCGGTATGTCCGGTCATTCGTTTGGCGCACAGACCACGCTGGCCGTTGCAGGACAGGCGAGCCCGAGTATCGGCGGCCAGTCGGGCTTCGACAGGCGCATCAGCGCGGCACTCGCGTTCAGCCCAAACGCACGCAACAAGAACAAGATGGAAAAGCAGTTCGGTGATATTCGCATGCCGTTCTTGTCGATCACCGGCAGCAAAGATGGCGCGGTGCTAAACGACGGCACCACCGTCGCTGATCGGACGCTGCCATTTCAGCATATGCCTGCCGGCGACAAGTATCTGCTGGTGCTCGAGGGTGCCGATCATATGGTATTCGGCGGGCTGGCTACGCCGCGACGAAAAGCTGCAAGCGAGCGTGACGCTGAGATTAAGACTGACGTCAAGGCCGTGACACTCGCCTTCTGGAATGCATATCTGAAGGCGGATGTTTCGGCCAAGGCATGGCTGGCCGCAGGCAATGGCGACAAGAGTCCGCTGGCCGGTACACTAGCGGCCAATGACCGGTTTGATTCAAAGTAACCGATAAAGAACCCGATCGTTCAGAGGTATGAAAATGCGAATGCTCACGAGCTTGAAGACAAGCAGCTTGCGCTTAATGGCGGCGCTGTTCGTGACAGCGTTGTCGATGGGTGGTCAGGCAAAGCCGACGGACAAACTGAATCAGGATGACGCCCGTCATTTGCTCAATCGTACCGGCTTTGCCGCCAGCATGGCCGAGGCGCAGTCGTTCACCGGCTTGAGCCGCCAACAAGCCGCCGAGCGCCTGCTGGGCGCTGCTCGGGACGTTGCCATTAATGCCGCACCAGCTTGGGTCGCAACGCCGATCGTGCCGGCCAGTAAATATCGTGACATGACGCGTGAGGAGCGCGAAGCTGAACAACGGCTGAACGCCGAGCGCGCCTTCGACCTGCGCGAGTGGTGGTTCCGTGAAATGCTCACCACATCATCGCCGCTGACAGAAAAAATGACTTTGTTCTGGCACAACCACTTTGCCACCAGCCAGCAAAAAGTTCGTCACACCACATTGATGTACCAGCAGAACGTTTTGCTACGTAAAAATGCGCTCGGCAACTTTGGTGCGATGTTGCGCCAAGTGGCGCGCGACCCCGCCATGTTGATTTATCTGGACAACGCCAACAGCCGTCGCGAACAGCCCAATGAGAATTTCGCCCGTGAGGTGATGGAACTCTTCACGCTCGGCGAAGGAAATTACACCGAGCAGGACATCAAGGAAATGGCGCGCGCGTTCACCGGCTGGTCGCTCGACCGGGAGACGGGTGAGTTCATGTTCCGTCGCGGTATTCATGATGCAGGCGTCAAGACCATATTTGGCAAGCGCGGTAACTTCGAGGGTGATCAGGCGCTTGATCTGCTGTTGAAGCGCCCCGAGACCGCGCAGTTCGTGACGCGCAAGCTGTGGCGCGAGTTTGTTTCGCCTGAGCCGGACGAACGTGAAGTTTCACGACTGGCGCAGATGTTTCGCGACTCCGGTTACAACATTAGCAAGTTGATGCAGGCGATGCTCTCGTCAGACGCTTTCTACGACATTAGCAATCGCGGCACGCTAATCAAGTCGCCCGTTGAGCTCGTGGTTGGCACGCTTAAAACGTTTGAAATTCGCACGCCGAATCTGAGGCCGTTTGTGCTTGCTTCGGCGCTGTTGGGACAAAACGTGTTCACACCGCCCAACGTCAAAGGTTGGCCGGGCGGCGAAAACTGGATCAACTCGGCAACGTTGCTCGGTCGCAAGCAGTTTATCGACCGGCTGTTCAAGAATGAAGACCGCATGGAGTCGGTGATGAACGTGATGGACGAAATGGCGGAACGCAGCGGAACGCCGCCACCGGCGGGGCGCGAGCAACGCCAACAGCGTAATGTTGAGCGCGCGATGGCGGCACTCAATTGGAACATCGAGCGCTGGTCATCGACATTTGATCCGGGCACCGGTGCCGGCATGGGCGCTCGGGTGGCGATGTCGAAACTGCTGCTGGCGGTCGCGCCGCGTGAAATCCCCCAGAGTGCTCAACCTTCCGACTGGGCTCGCGCGCTGGTCGCCGATCCCGGCTATCAGCTGAAGTAGAGGACAGATCATGACATTGGATCGCAGAGCATTTCTCAAAACGGCTGGCGCGGGCGGGGTCGCGCTATCACTACCCATGTTCGGCCAAACCAATGGCGTAAGTTGGGCGCAGACCGCGTTGACGTCCGCCCCGCCGGGCCGCGTCAGTTCGACAAAATTCGTCACGCCCTACAACAACCTGTTGATCCTTATCGAACTCAAGGGTGCCAACGACGGCTTGAATAGCGTGGTGCCCTATAGTGATCCGCTGTATGCGTCCCTGCGGCCACGAATCGCGTTGGAGCGCTCCACACTACTCAATCTCACCGAGCGCGAGGCGCTGCACCCTTCACTTGCGCCCCTGATGGCGTTGTGGGACAACAAAGAGCTCGCCATCATTCAAGGGCTTGGCTATCCGAATCCGAACCTGTCCCATTTTCGCTCCATTGAAATCTGGGACACTGCTTCGCGCAGCGAGGAGTATCTCGATGCCGGCTGGCTCGCCAGAAGCTTCGCGCAGGCACCGGCCCCGGCCGGTTTTGCGGCCGATGGTGTGGTGGTCGGATCGAACGACATGGGGCCATTATCCGGGCGAGGCGTGAGAACCATCGCGCTGGCCGACACCGCACAGTTCTTGCGTACCGCCAAACTTGCGCAGGCTGGCAAGGACGAGCGCAACAAAGCGCTGCGACACATCCTCGCGGTGGAAACAGAAGTCGTTCATGCGGCGTCAAAACTCAACACCAACTACCAGTTTAAGACTGAGTTTCCCAAGAACGGTTTTGCCGGGCAGATTCGTACCGCCGCGCAGCTCGTCGCCAGCAACGCCGGCATCGGCGTCATCCGACTCACCCTTGGTGGATTCGACACGCACGCGAACCAGGTTGGAACACACGCCAACCTGTTGCGCGATCTGGCCGAGGGCATTGCTGCGCTGAAAGCCGCTCTGGTCGAATTGAATCGTTGGGAGTCGTCGCTCATCATGACTTATGCCGAGTTCGGTCGTCGCCCGAGGGAAAACCAAAGCAACGGGACCGACCATGGAACGGCCAACGTGCATTTCGCGACTGGCGGCAAGGTCCGCGGAGGCATCTACGGCGAGGCGCCGCAACTGGGTAGGCTCGATGGCAACGGCAACCTGCCGTTTGCGGTTGACTTTCGCTCCGTCTACAGTACCGTGATTTCGAATTGGTGGGGACTCGACGCCTCCCGCGTCTTGAACGGGCGATTTGCGCCTCTGGACTTTCTGCGCGTTTAATTCTTGACAGGATGAACAAGTAAAACTCGTTTATCCACGGGTGTTTCGGGCAGAAATGGTCTGAAAACCCCCGCCAAATGGCGAGTTTCATTCTTTTGAGCGGCTTCGAAGGGTTCGTGCCGAGCGCGATCGCGTCGGTGGCCGACGCGGTGTAGACGGCCGCTTCGTCCCCGCGTCGCTGTCACCGGCGCTGATGGGGGCCTTCACGACCCGACCGCTATAATTTGGGCGTGAATATCGTCGCCTTCGAAACCTCCTCCGAAACCATTTCCGTTGCCGTTGCGCGTGATGGCCAAATTGTGTCGATGGCAATTGCCGATGCCGGCCAGCAGAGCGGTGAATTTGCGCTGCCGACCATGCATCGCCTGCTGGCACGGCTAGGGCTTGAAATTAACGCGCTCGACCTCGTTGTTTTTGGTCAAGGACCGGGTTCGTTTACCGGCGTTCGCGTCGCATGCGGCCTGGCTCAGGGTCTTGCTTACGGGCTGGGTAAGCGCGTCATGGCGTTGCCCTCGACCTTGGCACTGGCGGAGGCGGCCGGTGCATCGACGGACTTGCCGATATTGGTGGCAATCGATGCGCGCATGGGCGAGATTTACCTCGCAGCCTATGGCACTGATGCGGCGCAGCCAACCGGCTATGAGGAACTCATCGAGCCGTGTCTGGTGAAGCCCGATACCATTGCAGGAATGATCGCGGGTCGGCGCAATTGGCAGGGTGTGGGCAGTGCCTTCTATGTGCCTTCACTTTTGGCGAGCCTCAGCGCTGGCGGGCAGATCGTCGCGCCTGCCGAAGACCGGCTGCGCTTTCCACGCGCCGAACCGCTGTTAAAGGTGGCCTTGCGTATGCTCGAGCGCAGCGGCGTGTCGTTGGCGATCGCGCCCCACGACGCTCAGCCGCTGTATGTCCGCCACAATGTTGCGCAGACCATTGCCGAACGTCGTACCGCCAAAGCTATAAAGGCTGCAGATGCGCTAATGGCCGCAGAGGCAGCCGGGGCAGCACTGGCGAGCGTTGCCACAACCGTGCCGGCGACATGAGTGCGGTGCCGAGGCCCGGTGTTCCGCCGCTTCGCTTCGCCAAGCTAGAAGAAGCGCAGTTGGGCGAACTTGCCGCCATCGAGTCGAGTGTTTACGTGTTTCCGTGGTCGCAAGGCAATTTTCGCGATTCGCTCTTTTCTGGCTATGACTGCATCGGCGCCTGGCACGGGCGCGAATTGATCGGGTATGCGATCACCAT
>Ga0105047_10020068_pt1 | contig 10283 bp, 10 predicted proteins | sample MAT04_FD_78384 | JGI IMG/M metagenome (GOLD analysis project Ga0105047, IMG submission 78384) | Freshwater microbial communities from Lake Fryxell liftoff mats and glacier meltwater in Antarctica - MAT-04 (megahit assembly) | ecosystem: Environmental > Aquatic > Freshwater > Ice > Liftoff... | reverse complement strand
CTGAACCTTGAAAATTGAATCTATGCGGTTCTACTGCATTTTTCTAGACTCCACCTCGCAGTAGGTAAAAGATTCAGAGGAGCTAGACGGACAGTTTTTTGAGACAACATATCGTTTCAAATTTAAAAAGAACTTGGAGCAATCCAACTAGGGTAGGGCATACCCGAAGTCGCAAGGGCGTGAGTCGCACCTCGCTTGCTAGACACTGCAAGGTATCTAGGTTAAGTGGTCTCGTTGAGCCAAGAATCCCCGTACCTTAAGGTTGGGGAGTGTCAAAAATGTTTGCTTGACTCTCATCAGCCAGCAGGTACGATGAAAAAATGAGCCTGAGTCCCCAAAGCTTAGATCCGTGATTTATCGAATGACATTGCGGGAGTGCGCGAGCTAGTGCGAGACTTATGTCACCTTAAAAAGGTTATAGTTTATTAAGATATGCTTACAAATCCTATATATTGATATTTTCTCATGTATATCCGATTTAATTCTTCGCAATCCGTTGAAATCGCCGTACCAGATGAACGGGTTCCCATTCAACATTATCTGCGCCAGCCGAGGCGATTGGTGAACGCCTTAGTCGATCGCACTCGCACGGAGCAACTCAGCGATGACTGTTTCCGCCTGAAAATGCGGCCGTTACAATTTATGATGCTGAGCATTCAACCCACAGTAGACATGAGGGTGTGGGCACAGTCGGACGGTACAATCAATTTGGAGTCCGTCGCTTGCGAAATTCTCGGGGTGGGTTATATAAACGATCGCTTTGCTCTCAATCTTAAAGGACAGCTTGCTGCACACCACACTAACGGGCTAACCTGCTTGAAGGGAAAAGCCGATTTGGAAGTGCAAGTAGAATTACCGCCGCCCTTCTGGCTGACACCGAAACCGATTTTAGAAGCAACGGGTAACGGTTTGCTCAAAAGCGTGCTGTTGACCGTCAAACAGCGGTTGATGCACCAGTTGCTCTTAGATTACCGCCGGTGGGCAAGCAGCGAAATAAACGAAATATCGAGCGATCGCCCTCAAATCTTATCTCTAGAAGGGTAATTTTGTGCTAGAGAAGCTGTTAATTAATTTACAGGCATATTTGGCAAAAAATCGGCTTAATTGCCGAAATATAGCCGAGTCTCAGAAAGATGAGGTACTATCCGGCATAGGGCATAGGCCTCCGTGGGCATAGGGTATAGGGCCTAGGGCCTAGGGCTCCGTGGGCCTAGGGCATACCTCACCACGCTTGAGAACCGCTATAGCAGTTCGAGTTAAAGATTGGGTATCGATCCCCCAATTCCTCAATCCCCCAATTCCTCAATCCCCCAATTCCCCAATCTCAAATCTCAAATCTCAAATCTCAAATCTCAACTCCTCACCTTTTTGAGAAAGGCTGTAGTACACCCAGAGTTTTATGGGATTTTGTCGGCTAGATCACGGCGGATCAGTCAAGATCTATGTAAGTTTGCGCTCCTTCTTCATCGTCTTCAACAATTCCTACACCGACAGACCAAGCAGTCGATTTGTCTTGTGAAGCTTCGTCTTTTTCGCCGATAAATTCGCGCTCTGTCGGGCGGGTAATTGTATTCGGTTCCAAATTCGTCGCCCCTACCCGAATCCTGATTTTTGGGCCGGAATTGCCCAAGCGAATCGTCATCCCGTCAGCGAGTGACACCTGAGCGATCGGTTGATCGTCTACATAAGTACCGTTAGCACCAAAATTAATAATTTCCCAGCCATTGGCGTGATTCCACAGCTCTACGTGGTGGCGGGAAACCACAGCGCTGTAAATAATTACATCATTGTCGTTCGATCGACCGATCCGAACCACCGATGCGGATTCAAAACACCACCTCTGAACCGGCACAGACTGGATAGGATGTAGCAGAGTTAAGGTAATCACGGATGTTTTGACACTCCCCCGCCAGACAGAAACGGGTATACTTCAATATCGATTTTGTCGGATAAAACCGCAAAAATATTGATTCTAAAAGGGGTGGTCAGTGCGTGGCGACTTTCTCGCCCTACAGAAGTTAAGCACTTATTGATGCCGGAGTTTCTAGATAAAATAATAGTTGGTTGTATCAAACGACATAGGTTTTTTCGAGTTGCTAACATTTTCCTTATTAATTCAATAGCTATAGAATACAATGCTTTGAGCAGCACTGGAATTCCTGGCAGCCAAAACCTCAATCTCCCACACCAAAAATACCGATCGACCTTGCGGGGGCGGGCCGCCCCTAAAAATACGATCGGTAATTAGTCCCCTCCGGCGGGGAGGCCGCACATCAGAGCAAATCCGACTCTGGGGGCTCCGGTGTCGGCGAGGGCGATACAGATTCCTGCCTTTGTCGCTTCAACTCTGCTACTTTTTCTTGAGCCGCATCCCGGACTTCTAGAGCTTTATCTTGAAGTTTTTCCGCCAAATTTTGAGCGCCCCGCTTCACCTCTGCCACATTTAGGAGAGTTTTGTCAAAATCTTCGTGTAAAAACTCTGCTACCAGACCGAGTTTTTTGTGCAGTCCCTCGGCGTACTGTACCGGTTCCGACACAACAGCCTCTGAGACGATCGCCCGTTTGCTGCCGATCGTCGAAATCGCCCCAACCGGCAACAAGTAAATCCCGTCTAAAACGCCACGCCAGCCGCTCGATTTAAACAAGTAATCGGTAACAGAACCAGTCGTGACATCAAATAGGTAGTCAACCACCGTACCTGCCTTATTTCCTGCGTCCGTGAGCACCTCAAGCCCGATCGGACAAACAGCTTGTTCCGGCTGATGCAATTCCGGCAGTTCCGGGTTAATAGTGACAAAAACATTTTCGCCCACAGTATCCACTTGGGCCCAAGCGAACCAGGTTTTTTTGTTACCCAAAAGTCCCGACTTGCAAGTAAAGCCTTTCGCCCGCTGGGAGTGAGAATCGAGCCAAAGCCGGTCTACCCTACCGACCTCTTCGGCAGTTCTGCGGTCGATCGTGCGGCGGTTTAGCAGTTCGCTGCGCTTAACAATCTGTTGTTGCGATCTACTCATAAATAAACTCCTGAGTGGCTACGAGAAAAAATGTCGGTCAAAGCGTCGATTTAAGATTTTAGATTTGCGATCCGCCAGAGGAATCACCGCAGTAGGAACAAGCGTCTAAAATTTTGGGATCGACCCTCAGCAGTATCGGGGGTTTGCAGTCATTTTTGAGATGGAGCCAAAGATACCGATTTAATACTCTTCTTCCGAATAATTTGGAGTTTTTTCTGCCTGCGTTAACTCATCCTCTTCCCTAGAAGTGCCAACTTCTTTTTGATCGCGAAGAGGAATCGTGATCAGGGGCGCGCCCAGGGAGGGAGCGTGAATAGCCTTAACATCCCTTGGCCTGACGCTAGGAATTCCTAACTGGACTGAGGACTGATTTGGATCGACATTGATTTGAATTTTCGGGCCCGATCGAGCCAAGTGAACGATCAGACCGTCTACAATGGGAACCTTGGCGATCGGCTTACCATCGAGGTAAGTGCCGTTGGTACCTAAATTGATCAGTTCCCAATTGATGCCGCTGCGCCGCAATTCGATGTGGCGACGAGAAACCACAGCGCTAAAAAGAACGACGTGGTTTTCGTTCGATCGCCCGATCCGGACGACCTGCTCGTCATCAAAGATCCAACTGCGGACAGGTATAGACTGGAGTGGATGTAGCAAGATCAGCTTAATCACATTGGCAGCATTGAGTTTTGGTAGAGCGCCTCAAGATGCGATTTTAGATTTTAGACTTTCTCTAGCCCAATCCAAACTCGATCTAAGAGATTTGAAATAGAAACGTAACCAGGTCTCCTTTCCCCAGAGAGATGCGGTCTCCCGCTCGCAACCGGTGTCGGTTTCCCTTTGGCAGAGAAGTATTGTTAACGTAAGTGCCGTTAGAACTGCCTACATCTTCTAGGTAGCAAGCATCTCCCTCCACGCGGAGATTTGCGTGTACCCGAGAAACAATCTCAGAATTAGCAAATCCAGAAACATCAATATCCGGCGGCACTAAGTCATTTGGCTTGCCTATGTGAACCACAGAAAGACTGTGAGGCAATTCTATCGGCGTATTTGTCTGAACGTGTATCAGGCGCGCCGACTGCTGTTGCAGTTGAGTATTAGCCACACCCACTGGCTGTGGGGCGGAAACCGGGGGAGAAGTATTTACTGTAGTTGCCGCCGATTCAGTTGTAACAGGAACCGAGAGCAAAGGCGGCGGATCTGGAATTGTAGGAATACTGGCGGGTGTTTTTTCTAAGTTCGGCCCCTCATCTGGAGTGACAAGAGGTTCCATTGCCATCATGGGTGCGGTGGGCGCTAAATCCGGCACCGGTGGCGATACCACTGTCGGCTCTACCGTCGAGGCTGACGTTACTGTCACCTCAACTTCTTCTGGAACTGTGGAACCCGGACGCAAATTAAAGCCGCACTGACCGCAAAATGCTGCATCTGTCTGAACCGCTGCACCGCAGTTCGAGCAACTTGCGGTAACGGGTAAAGGCGTGTAGCAAGCCTCGCACTGGCTGGCCCCGTCGGGGTTCTGGTGATTGCAATTGGGACAGACAATCATCGATTTCTCCTTGAAGAAGGCCAGATTTTCAAATCAGCCTCATAAAAAATATTAGGTATACGGTCAAATTTTAACTGAATGTGAGTGGGAAGTCCCGCACCCTACCTGTACTCAGGAGGGTGACGGGATGAAAACGAACCAGAAACAAGTTGAGCGATCGCGAATCAGTGATACAATTGCACTATCTTGACCACGATCTCGCGAGGCGAAAACCAAGCTAAACGGAGCGTGTAGCCAGAAAAAGTATGGGTCACATTGAACTAGGACTCCTGCCTGTGGAGGGAAGATCAGACTACTTGCTTCAGTCGAGAGCAAAAAAGCACATCGAAGATGAATCAGGAAGCCAGTGCTGTATGCGTAGCATCAGCGTCTGGTAGTTCACCCGCCACAATTCTTATACTGCTTAGCCAATACTAGCAAATGAGTCCGCGCCACGACGTTGCGGTGAGGGACAAAATCAAGTTAACGATGTGCTGACTGTATTGTTACGGCGCAAGCTCTCCGGGCTATTTTACGGCAACACCGGCGGCGGCATCGAGCAGCCACCAAAGTTCGCCCTCTGGTTGAACGAGTCTGGCCGGATAGGTCATGGGGTCGGCTGCGGGGGCAAAAATTTGAGCTAGGGCCGGTTGTTTGCTGGCTCCTGCGACTATGAAGATGACGCACCGGGCGCGGTTGATTAAGGGGACTGTAAAGGTGATGCGGGGTTGACCGTCTTTGTTGCCGACAGTTACTAGAGCGTCGCGAACTTGCAAGGCTGCTGTGCCGGGAAATAGAGAGGCTGTGTGGGCGTCGTCTCCTATGCCCAACAGGATGATGTCGAAAGCAGGAAACTCGCCGTCGGATACTTTGAAGAACTGCTGCAATTCGGTTTGGTGTGCTGAGGCGTCGGCTGCGGGGTCGCCGGTGCCTGTGGGCATTGGGTGGATGTTGCTGGCGGGGATGTTTGTTCGATCGAGCCACGCGAGGCGCGCCATTTTTTGATTGCTATCCTGGTGTTCTGCAGGAACGTAGCGTTCGTCGCCCCAGAAAACGTGAATTTTGTCCCAAGGCAGGTCTTGGCTGGCGATCGATCTGTAGAGCGGTTCTGGTGTGCTTCCGCCTGCTAAGGCGATCGTACAAAGTCCGCGTTCTGCGATGGCTGCTGCGATTTTCGACAGGACAACCGCGAGGGAGCGCTCTATGAGTTGTTCTCGATTTGCTAATACTTCTACTATTTTTTGCATTTATTTCCTTTTAACTTTCTTCTGCGTGTTGCGATCGGCAATTGCCAATTTTGCTGTAACATTTTGCTGTCCGGTCGATCGGCCGCCCCGCATGGAAGGCTCAACACCGCGTCAAGTCGGATTTTATCATTCTTAGCAGGCTTTAGGAAAGCCAGACATATTTCTACCAGTGCTTGATAGAGATTTACAGTCTTGTGGCATATAGAATCTGTAGCAACTTGCGATCAAAAGCTCGATCGCACCCCCAAAAAGCAAAAATCATCAAGATTCCTGTGGTAGACTAGGAAAAATAGTTTTAAGTCCGCACAGGATGAAAGCAAAACTATGTCAAGCTTTAAGCAATTCCCTACATCTGTCCGCTATCTGATAGCCCGGTTGCGCCACTGGACGCAACCAGCGGTTTTGGCTCCGTTAGCCGTACTCTGTGCGGGGGGATTCTTGATCTGGGAAGTCTCCGTAAATCCAGAAAGGTTGAGCATAGATGGCGAAGAAGTAGCAGCCTCAAACAATCAAGCTTCGCTACCCGGATTGTCTGCTGAAGATAGCGCCATTGCGGCTGAAATCGACAGCTTGCCGGTGCTAATCAATCAGTTCAATCAGTCTAATTCTGAATTGAATTTATTAAATTCATCAGTAGTCAAAGGCCAAGGTTTATTCAACGAAATTAGCGCTGGCGGCTTAGAAAAACCCCAGGCATATTCAGCCATCCAGCGGCCAGCAAGGAGCCAATTGTTGACCTTGCCAAATTTAGCCAATCCTGGTGCCGGAGCCCAAAACAATAACCCGCAAAATTCTAGCTTGCCAAGTTCAAACGCCACATCAGCTTTGAGTTTATCTGCTAGTGGGGCGATCGTTTGCGGGATAAAAACGATCGGCTTTCCTGAGTCTGCGGGTACAGCGACAAGCACTTTATCGCAGCAGTCGAGCGGTGCTAATTCTGACCAACAAAACGACGTGCCCCTGCCTTTGAGTCCGTTGCAAGCAGCTATGCAAAAATACGTCGCCACTAACACTTCAGCAACGGCGACTTCTACTGAGAAAACAGATTCCTCGGCTCAATTGCTCGATCGACCGGCTTCGATCGAGTCTCCGGCAAATCCGGCAAATTTGCTCCCGGCGGCCGCTACAGCTCCAGGGAGAGCAAATCCTGGGAATGTTCCGGCAGCGCTTCCCTCAGTTGCGGTTCAAACAAATACAATCGGCGAATCTCCACAATTCTTAAACCCAACAGCTACAACCCCTGAATCATCTACCGGGTTAAATTCCAGAGTACCCAGCGTCGGGGAAATTAATGCTGCGCCTGCAACTGTGGCGATGCCAAAAAATCCCTATCAAACTAATTTATCTGGCTCCGGTTTAGCACCGGAAGTTCAACCCGCTGCACTTCCTGCCGTCACACCGGGGCCAATACCGCTACTTCCCAATGTCCGTCAATTGCCTTTTCCAAGTGCGATCGGGGAAAGCAAAATAATTAGCCCCCAATTCTCTCCCAATTCAGCGAATTCTGAATTTCAACCAGCTCAATCAAATCAGCTTAACTTGCCTGGCCAGCCTAATTTTGGAGCAGTTCCTCAAAACAACAATAATCAGGGGCAGCAAATTCAACCGCAACCTTTTTCTACACCCCGATCGCTGACACCGGGACGCTACATTGGTGGCGGCGAAATCAATACTTTTGCGAATCCGTAAAGGATGGAAATTCGGCAGCGAACCATGTACGGGACTTAACCGATTTAATTGATGGATGTTCGGGTTCGAGGAAAGGAGAAAAATTTTGAATTTTAAGATGGCTTTCTGGCGATCGCTCTGAAAGCTAACGTGTCTCGCAGGCTAAGATATCTAAAATACACTGATGGATTAAGTTAAATTGCTGTATTGTATCGTGTCCGGTCGATTGACAACGATAAAATTGGTTCGTAGTGCGGACTTTAATCCGCTTTCATGGAGCGGACAATTGATAAGGAGCGAAAACTTAATAACTTAAACACCTCCTACAGTTCTCTCTCCTGTAAGTTGCAAGAAAAAAAGGAGGCAGAGCCTCCGGATCTGCATTACCAGGCAGAGCCTGGTAACGAGCAATTAAGATTGGTTCGTAGTGAGGAATGCGAGTCCGCTTTCAGGGAGCGGACAATTGACAATGATCAGATTGGTTCACGGTTTTTTTATGGTAATAGACCGGACATGATATGAGATAAGAGCGATCTAATTTATACCATTTTTGATTGGCGATTGTGGATTAGGGATGACTGACTGTATCAGGATTTGGATCTGAGAAAGCACTGGCATTTTTAAGCAAAACTGCTATTACCTAGAAGCGGCTCGCACCAACAACAATCCGCCGATTCCAAAGCCAAAGGCGATGGGCAGCCAAGCCGAAAGAATCGGAGTCAAAGCAGCTTTTACGCCCATAGAACTGGTGATGAAAGAAAATACATAGTAAGTAAAAATCACAACTACGCTAATCCCAAAACTCGTTCCTCTGCCCGATCGCCGCGGTTGAGTTCCCAAAGCTGCTCCCACTAAACCAAATACCAAGCACACGAAAGGAAAAGCATATTTTTCTTGAATTCGCACCTTGAGTTTGCGAATTTGCGGTACATCGCCGCTGTTTTTAAGGATTTCTAAACGCTCTAAAGCTTGAGCCACGTTCATTTCCTTGAAATCTCGCACTCTGGCTGCTAAATCTAAGGGCGTGCGGGGGAGTTGCAACTGCTGGTGTTGAAATCTAACTATATTCCGGTAAGAGCCGTCAGGAGCGACAATATAAGCGGTTCCGTTGAAAAAATCCCAGGTGTTTTCTGAAGGATTCCAAGTAGCTGATTCTGAAGAAACGATTTGATTGAGGCCTGGGGTGGAGCGATCGATAATTGTTAAACCTTTCATTTGCTTGCCGTCAAACTGTTCTGCATAAAAAAAGCGGGACAGGGTTTCTTCACCGCCTTTTTCGCGTTTGCGAAATTCTGTGTAGATAATATTTCGATCTTGAAATATTGGTTTTTCTCGCTTCAGGGCTCTGTCTAAAGTTAATGTTGCTCTGTAGCTGGCGGCTGGTACGACTAACTCTTGCAAAGCAAAGGTGAAGCCGGCAACTATTAAACTCATAATGACTGCGGGCATTACCAGTCGGTAAACGCTAACTCCGCAACTGCGGAGGGCGATCAGTTCGCTGTCGCTGGAAAGTCGGCTGTAGGCCATTAAGGTTGCTAACAGCATTGACATTGGGAAAGCTAATACTACGAAATAGGGAATTTGCAGCAGAAAAATTTCTAGGGCGGCGCTGTAGGGCAGGCCGGATTCTGTTACTCTGCGGACTAATTCAAATAAGGCTCCAACTGTGACGGCGACGGATGTAAAGAGTCCGACTCCAAATAGAAACGGGCCGATTAATTCTTTGGTAATGTACCAGTCCATTACTGAGATTCTTGGCAGCCAGTTGAGGGAATTGAAAGATTTGGAGATTGCTATTTTCATAGTTTGGCGTTTTTTGCTGTGGCTCCTCAAGCTAAATTTTAAATTTTAAATTCTAAAATTCTGGGTTGTGTTTTTATAGTGGGGGGGGCGGGTTTATAGATATTTGGGCTGGGATATTTATATTTAGGCGAACCCGCCCCTACGGCATCTGTCTTAACTCCTTTGGCGGTGGCTCGAAAGACTACCGCACGAAGCTGTCGCCCAAGTAATATTGCCGCACTAATGGGTTGCTGTAAAGTTCTTCTTCAGCGCCGGAGGCTAATATTTGACCGTCTCGCATGATGTAGGCTCGATCGGTAATTTCGAGGGTTTCTCGGACGTTGTGATCCGTGATCAGGATACCAATTTTGCGATCGCGCAGTTTGGCAATTATCGTTTGAATTTCGTCTACGGCGATCGGATCTACGCCTGCAAACGGTTCGTCTAAAAATAGGAACATCGGCCCGTCTCGCCCAGCGGCTAATGCTCTCGCCAGTTCAGTCCGCCGTCTTTCTCCCCCCGAAATTTGAATTCCCAAACTGGATGCTATGTTTTGTAAGCGAAATTCTTGCAACAGGAAATCGACTCGATCTTTCCATTCCACATAAGGCACTTGAGTTTGTTCTAGGACTAACAAAATGTTGTCGCGCACGCTCAGGTTGCGAAAAATGCTGGCTTCTTGAGCGAGATAGCCAATTCCCAAATGCGCTCGTTTGTGCATGGGCAATTTAGTGATGTCTAAATCGTTGAGCCAAACAGTCCCTTGATTGGGTTTTTCTAATCCGGTTGCTATGTAAAATGTTGTGGTTTTGCCGGCACCGTTGGGGCCTAGCAGTCCTACGATTTCTCCTTGAGCTACGGAAAGGTTGACGCGACTAACTACATGGCGTTTTCCGTAGGATTTGTGAATATTTTCGAGTACAATTTTCATACTTGCCGAGGCAAATTCTCAGAAGGAAGAAGTCATTAGTCATTAGTCATCAGGCAGAAGGCAGGAGGCAGAAGGCAGGAGGCAGGAGGCTATAAGGGCTTCGCTCGGAGGGT
>Ga0105047_10020067_pt1 | contig 10283 bp, 5 predicted proteins | sample MAT04_FD_78384 | JGI IMG/M metagenome (GOLD analysis project Ga0105047, IMG submission 78384) | Freshwater microbial communities from Lake Fryxell liftoff mats and glacier meltwater in Antarctica - MAT-04 (megahit assembly) | ecosystem: Environmental > Aquatic > Freshwater > Ice > Liftoff... | reverse complement strand
CCTATCGTGAGGCGATGGATTTGCTGGAGCCGCATCTGGAATGGCAGGGTGCCGCGGTGTTTGCGGTGGGGTATGCGGGGGCTCGTTCCTGGCAGGTCGGTCAAACAGGGGATTCCCGGTGGGGCGAGGCGCATCGCGGCGAGGAATGGATGAAAATTCCGGCAGAGGCGGTGGCGGCGCACAAGGCGAAGGAGGAGCTGATGGCGAAGGGTCTCCTGCTTGCGGAGCCGGTCGAGGAGGGAAATTTCTACTGGCGGTTGAAGGACAGGAACCATGCTGACGTTTCACGCGCGGTGGCGATCCTACGGGAGATAGCCGATCCGAAATCGATGGCATGGATCCGGGATTTGGAGCGCAACAACACGGTCCTGACTCTCGATGTGCCGGGGGCATTTATCCGGGGAAAAAAGGGTGCGGTGGTGATCGATGCCCGGAACGCGGACGAGGTGACGTGCAAGGTCTTCCGGGTGGGAAGCTCGAGCGATATCGCGGCGGTGTGTCGGCGCATCGGCTTGGACTTTGTTTTCCGGGACTGGAACCTGCGCGGTGAGAAACAGATGGCCTACGCGCAGGCCCAGATGGCGACTGAAATGTTGCGGGAGGTGGAAGCGGAAAAGGAATTTGTGGCACCGGATTTCACGGAAGCGGACAAGGTTGCGGAATGGACGACCGACCTGGATTTCGCGGAAACCGTGCAAACCGAATGGGACGGGTATTATGAGGGGGACTGGTGGAAACAGGAACCGGATGCGGGGATTTATGACGACTGGTGCCACGCGCACGAATTCCGCCTGCGTTACGGCTATCGGGAAATTGCGGAACAGGCGAGAGGCTTGACCGCATGGAGGGTGGCGAGACGTGTGGATATTCCCGCAGACGCATTGGCAGAGGCCGGCGCGTATGTGTTGGAAGTCGAGGCGAACGGGGAAAAGACCTACGCGCCTTTGTTGGTGGATCCCCTGAGCATGACCCTGCGCCGCTGCCGCGACGGGGTGCTGGCGGTGGTGGGGGATACCGGTGGCGAAAAGCCGGTGGCAGCCGCGTCCATCCATGCGGACGGGCAAATCGAAGTTCCAACGGGGACGGACCAGGCCGGTGTGGCGTTCGTGAAAGTGGCGGCCACGGGGGACAAGGCGATCATCGCGGAGAAGGACGGGCGGTATGCCATCGGCGGTTTCGGAAGGGTCTTTCGCGGGATCTACGATAGGGGGATCGAGCAGAATCTTTACCTGATGGGAGGTGGTTTGGAACAAGCTTGGGACATCGCCCGCCCAACGGACGCCGGGAATGTTTTCCGGGACGGGCTGGTCGCGGCAGCCTACACGGACAGGCCTATCTATAGGCCGGGGCAGGAAGTGGGTTTCAAGGTGATCCTGCGTTTGCTGGCTGGTGAGAAAAAATTTGCGGGCGGAGATGGATTTCGGGCTGGGGATTTTGAAAAAAAAACAACTCTAAAACTTCCTCCTGTCAGCGAAGAATTTACCTACGTGATTCTCGATCCGAAAGGCCGCGAGATGGATGGCGGTAGTCTGAAACTCTCGGAGTTTGGCACGGCGTCGGGCCTGATTTCGTTAGGAGCGGAAGAGGCGCACGGGCTTTATTCGATACGTATTGTAAGCGGTGGAGTGGACCATCTGATGACGGGAGTGTTCGAGGTGGGCGACTACCGGCGGGCGGATTTCGAGATAGGCGTGGACGGTGTTCCGGAAACGGTGGACGCGGGCACGGAGGGTTTCCCGGTGCGCGTGAAGGCGGCGACCTATTACGGCGAAGCCATCGCAAGGGTCGGTGTGAAAGTGGCCATACGCCGCGAAGGAAACTGGCGCTCTCTTTCCGAAGCGGATGCCACAACTGATGAGGAAGGCGGCGCGGAGATGGAACTTGATCTATCCGATGGCCTTGTTCCGGGGGACTACCGCGTGATGGTCGAAATGACGGATTCGAGCGGTAGGACGGTGACGGAAACGAGGAATCTGCGCTGTCTAGGAGCGGATGCTGACTACCCGGCGTTCGCGGCAGTTGGCGAGAGTTTCATGACACCTGCGGGTGAGAAACGTTTTGAAAAAGGCGGCTGGCAGGTGGTCACGGATGGCGGCGGGAAAACGCATGATGTTTTTGTTTTCGGAAAAGGAATCATGCCGGAGAACCAGTCTGGGAAGACAGCGTGGGTGAACCTCGCAAATTATTCGAACCACGATTCGCTCTCTCCTGGTTGGGATTGGGATAGGCCATCGGCCTTTGTTCCCGTGCCAGTGACCGCGCTTTTCAGTAGGCACGAGGCCAAGGTCGGGGAGGATCTGGAATTGCTGGTTCACCATCCGGCCAAGGATGCGCGGCGACTAATTTTCACGATGGAGGGCAGGACGGTGGCGGACTATCAAATCGTGAAGATTGAGCCTTCGGAGGACGATTATTCCGTGGTGAAAATTCGGTTAGAGAAACGTCATGTCCCGAACATTTACCTTCAGGCGCAGGACATAGCGATACCACCGGATCTGCCGGATGTGGCTGTCGGGGATGTGGTGCACGAGCTTCAGGAGGCTGAACTCGCAATCGAGAGTGAGGGAACGGAAAACCCACTCTGGTGCAGGATCGAAGTGGCCGATCCCGATGCACTGCCGGGCGGAGAAAGTCTCAAGGTAAGCGTGAAGAGCGACAGGGAAATTTACGAGCCCGGCGAGGAGGCGAAGGTGGACATACTCGTGACTGGCACCGACGGACAAACGCGGGATGCGGAGGTCTCGCTGGCCGCAGTGGATGCAGCGGTGTTCGCTTTCGCGGAAGGACATGAACCCCTGTTGGCGGCGCACTTGCTGGGTGCGAAGCCAGACCGGCTTTTCCTGCCGAAACCATGGCGCAGCAGTGTCGGGAAATACTGGTCTGCGGAGTGGGCGGAAATGCCGAGGGCGCAGATCATGGAAAGAATGGCGAGACAGGCGGCGGAACAAATGGCTCAGGCAGCTGCGCAGGCATCTCAGGACAGCTCCCCACCCGCGCTGCGCGATGTCCCGGAGGTCGCGCGTCCCGGACCGGCGGATCTGTTGCCTGTGGCGCACATCCCGATGGGCGAAATTCGCCGCGATTTCCGTGAAACCGCGGCGTGGTTGCCTGATCTTCGGACGGGCGATGACGGCGAGGTGTCTGCGAATTTCAAGCTTCCCGACAGCCTCACAAGCTATCGCCTGAGCGCGGTTGCCCTGACGAAAGGAACGGAAATCGGCACCGGACAGACGGGGATTTCCACGCGTCTGCCGCTGCGGGCGCGCCTGTTCACTCCACGCTTCGCGATGGAAGGAGACAGGCTGGAGCTGGTTGCGTTGGTGGTTAGGGATGCGGCTGTTTCCGCCGGGCCTCTGCAGGTCGAATGGGAAATTCTGCGGGGTGGTGTGTGGTCGCGGCTGGACGGGAAGAACGAAAACCTTTCCGCTGATTCCCTCCGCTCTCGTTTTGAGGTGGATTTCACGAATCCGGGTGAATTCGCGGTGCGGATCAAGGCCGGCGACGGGGTGAATTCCGATAGCGAGGAGCGTGTTTTCGAGGTGAAGCCCTGGGGGCGGGAGCGGCCGCTGGCTTTCCGGGGTGTGCTGAACGGAAGGAAGGAAATCGCAATGCCGGAAGGGCTGGTGATACGGAATGTTTCCGCAAAGCTCGGTTGGCAGGAGCGAATTGATGTCGCGGATTCGTTGGAAGGTCTGCGAACTTTGCTGGGCTTTCCCTACGGCTGCGTGGAGCAAACGATGAGCCGCTTCCTGCCCGCCGTGGTGGCGGGGGATGCGGTGCGCAACACCCGTTTCCACCTGCCGGTCCAAGTGGAGAAGGAACTGCCCGAATATGTGGCAAAGGGCTTGGAGCGGCTCTACGGATTCCAACGCGAGGATGGCGGATGGGGCTGGTGGAAGGACGGCGCGGCGGATCCGCGCATGACCGCATACGTGCTCTACGGCTTCGCCCGCTGCGAAGCGGGCGGTATCCGCGTGGACACTGGGGTGATGGGAAAAGCGGTCGGCTGGATCCAGCGTGAAATCGCGGAGGGCAGGATAAACGGGGACACGCTTTCCGAGGCCTGGCTGGCGCTGGCCATCGCAGGAAAGGCGGATAAAGGACTGCTCACTTCTCGGGCGGCGGAACTCTTGAAGGGCGATTTCAAGCATGATGATCTCTGCCTGTGCGCACTCGCTTGCAAGGCTGCGGGACTGGATGCGGATGCGGGCAACCTGTGGAAGAAAGCAGCGGGCATGGAGGCGAATCCGGACGCCCGCAGCCTCGCCCTCCGGCTTTCCGCGCAGACTGCCTTCGGCGCGACGGACGAGGAATGTTTCGCGACCGCCGAATCTCTAACAGATCTACGGACGGGCTTCGGCTGGAGCGATACCCGCAGCACCTCATGGGCCATCGACGGTCTTTCCCGCATCATCCCGAAACTTCCCCCGGCGAAGGAAAAGCCCGTCGGCTCCGAAGCCTTTGCGACCTTGGATATCGATGGGAACCTGCTTTTCGATACCCGCAACACCGCCTCCGGTCGAGAGGCCGGAAACGGTGCCGGTCTGGTTTCCAACAGCTACCCGTTGTTTGCGAAACAGCTTCTCGCGCCCGGAAAAATCCTGAAGCTTGATTCCGGCGGGGATACGAATTTTTCCTACACCGTCGAGCTCGAAACGGTGCAGGCAGCCCGGAAACTGGAACCCACCGACGGACCGATCCGGCTTCTCAGGGAGTTCCGTTTCCCGGATGGCAAGACCTTCGACGGGAAAGTGAAAACCGGCGAAGTGATCGAAGTGGTTCTGAAACTCCACCTCGACGAACCCACCGACTATCTGCTGGTCGAGTCACCCCGCCCGGCAGGCTTCGAGTTCGCCGATGACAGGCTTTCGGGCGATGCGGCGGGATCCGTTTCCAACCGCGAGTTCCGCGATACCCACCTGGCCGTTTTCTTCAGCGCACTTGCCGCAGGCGAGCACGAGTTGAAATACCACCTCCGCGCGGAAACGGCCGGTCTCTCGCGGGTGCTACCCGCAGCCTGTGAACCGATGTACGACCGCGCGAAACGCGGCGAATCGGGATCAGACGATCTGGAGGTGATACCCTCGTGGTAGGTGCCCGTTTTTCGAAAGTTTCCCCTGCGGCGCGGGTAATAGTAGGTTGCCAGCCTTGACGTAAAACCATGCGCATTTTCCTGTTCCTGCTCCTTTCCCTTCCTCTCGCCTCAGCGGAACCGCTTTCCAACGACACCCCGCTGGTAAAAGCGGATCTGGATCTTTCCACCTTTGCGGAACGACCGCCCAGGTCAGCTTATCGGCACCACCCGCTTGCCCGGCGGGCTTTTCGAAATCGATGGGTCGGAGGTCGGCCCGTTGTGGGCGATCCATGGAAACCATGGGCGGATGGGGGTGTTCACCGCCGACGGGCTTTTCGTCGCAAGCCTTTTCGAAGACATGCGCGTGTGGGTTTGCGAAAATCCCGCCCGAATCTGGCGACGAGGATGTCGTGAATTTCCGGACGGTGGTGAAATGACAGCGTCACTCTTGCGCCAGCCGCAAATCTGTTTATTTTCATGCTGATGAATGGGGACGAACAAGCCCCTGCCAAGTCCATGATTTTTGGATAGTTCCGATGACCACCGAGCGACGCGTTAAGCTATCCGATGGCACTTCGGGCATCGTGCGTCCGATCATCGCTTCGGATAAAGCGGCGCTGGCTGCCGCGCTTGAGGAACTGGCGCCCGACAGCCGGGAGCGGCGCTTCTTTTTCAACAAGGCGAAGCTATCCGAAGACGAGCTGGAGCGTTTGACCAAGCCCGATGGCATCGATCACATCGCGTACGGATTGGCGGTGAGGCAGGGCGAGGCGATGATTCCCATTTCCGTGGCGAGGTGTTTCCGGGACAGGGACGATCCCGGGCTTGCCGAGATTGCGATGGTGACGGCAGATCCATGGCAGGGCCTCGGGGCGGGAGAGGAACTCATGCGCTCGCTTTCCGCGGCCGCGATGGAGGTGGGCATCCGCAGATGGTTTGTGGCGATGTTCTCGGACAACATCGCGATGAGAACCCTGCTCGACCGGTTCGGGAAAAAGTGCGAGGAGAGGAAACTGGGTGGTGGGTTTCTCGAGGCGGTCTATGAAATCGTCGAGCCTCCGGGAGGTTTCTTCGGCCCGCCTTCCTGAGGACGCCGTTCCTTATTTCTGAAGGTGGACGAAGCAGCCTTTCTTGTTGGCGACGAGGATGTCGGGCTTCTTGTCGCCGTTGACGTCGGTTGCCATGACCTGGCAGCCGACGCCGCTGTTGTCATCGATGATCCCGGCGGTGTAGGTGGCGGTGCCGTCTTTTCTTTCGAGTAGGAAAGCGTAGAGGACGGCGGGTTCGTTGGGTTCGGGGTCGTCATCGGGACCGTGTGCCCAGAAGCGTTTCCCGGTGATGATGTCGAGGGTGCCGTTGCCGTCGATGTCCGCGAGGTCGATGGCGTGGGGCTGGGTGAAGATGATGCCGGTGGAGCCTTTTTCCTCCGGGGTGCCTGTGATCAGGTGGCGGGTGAAGGTGGCATCCTCGTTTTGCTCGAACCATGCGAGGCCGAAGCCGTGGGCGTCCAGGGAGGTGATGACGTCGGTGCGGCCGTCGGCGTTCACATCGTAGCCGAACATCTGGGCTCCGCCTTTTGTGCCGAAGGTTGCGTCATGGCGTTTCCACGGGGCTTTCCCGTCCCAACCGGCGGGTTGCTCCCACCAGCCTTTGGCCTCAAGGATGTCGGTGCGTCCGTCGCCGTTGATATCGCCGTGGCCGATGCCGTGGGTGAAACGCTGGTAGGCTCCGTCGTCTTTCGCGGAAACGGGATGCCAGGTCCATTCAGCCTCCGGATTCTTCGGATCGAAGGTCGCGTAGCCGACAGTGCCACCGGACATGCAGAGAAGATCCGGCTGCTTGTCGCCGTCCACATCCGTGAACATGGGGGACTCGTTATCGGTGACGGCGAGGGCGGTGTGGCGTTTCCATTCGCCGTCTGTCTCGCCGGGGTTCTCATACCAAAAGGTTTCCTTCCCGGGAAAGCCGCAGACAATGTAGTCGGGCTTGCCATCGCCGCTGAGATCATGGGCGAAGGAGAGGAAGTTGTCGGAGTAGGCGTTGGCCTTCCCAAGCCCGCCCTCGAAACCTTCAAGCTTTTCATCGCCCGCCTGAAAGCTCTGCGTCGCGGGATAGATCGTGTGGGACGTTTTGAAATCCGGTCCCTGGAACCAGTAGGGACCGGAAAGAACATCCGTTTCCCCGTCCCCATTCACATCCGCCGCGCAAGCCCCCTCCGCCCAGAAGTAGCGGGAGAGCTGGTGCTTCTCCCATTTTGCCGTGAGCGGTTGGGGTTTTGTGGAAACGACGGCGGCGGCGACGGCAATACCGGCGACGGACAGGGGTAGGAGGATGTTTTTCATAAATCGGAGTGGCTAGTGATCAGTGAGCAGTGATCAGTGGAAGAGTCGATGAAAAAGCGGTTGGGGTTTGATTCGCGAGGTTAGGGTAAGGAGTGAGTCTTGCGAACGACTCCGGCGCTAACCTTCGCCCATTTGCAATAACGCTCTCCGTTTGCGGAATGGGTGGCGACGAGGAAACCCACCGTCTTCGGGTGTTCCGCGGTGAAGTCGATTAACCAATTCCGATCATGTTCGTCGAAGGTTTCGGAGGCTCTGCCGGAGCGGGATGTCTTCCACTCGATGATTGCTCGGGGTGCGTTCTTCGCCTGCCAGTCAGCGTCCCAGGTGGTATCCGTCTCTTTTCTCCAGATAACGATGTCCTTGGTAGCGGAAGCGCGGCGGTATTTTCTCACACCGGGTGGCTCCTCGACAGAAGGCTGCATGACAGCGCACTCCACACGGATTTGCCCGTATGATCCGATGGCTGCGCCGGTCTCCATGGTTTTAGAAAGGAAGCGGGTAACGAACGCGTTCACGCAATCGCGTTCTTTGCCGAGCCAATCCGGCTGCTCCTCCACATACCATTTCGCGAATTCCTTCAGCGCGTCGCCGATGTAGCGGTCCATCCGTTTTCTCATGGTGCTGACGCTGGTTTGAGCACGATGGTAAGCAAGCGAAATATCAAGGTATCTGGCCGAAGATCGCGTTTGATTCCGGAGGACTATCCTGACAGCATGGGCAAGCCCGTCTCTCCCATCATGCCGCCAATCCAACGCAATTTCGACCGCACCGATTTGATTCAAGCCTGGCTGGAATTAAGAAGATACCAGAACGCGCATGAGGATCTGCAGATTTATCATCAGGCTGCTTCCAACGCGTTTTCAACAGCTCTCGGCATAGACCTCGAAAAGGCTCCGGAAGGCGTGGGCTTTCCGGACGAAAGCGGTCTTCATTCGCTTTTTCTTAATGTGGCAGAAAATTACGGAGCGACGGTTTCGCCTTTCTCCGGATACATGTGCGCCACGCGGGAAATTGCCTCGGTTTATCAGAGATTCGGAGAAGCACTCGAAGAGGTTGCGACCTCTACTCGTCGTTTGCACAAGACCGTTTTGGTTGATTTGGTTGGAAGGATCTGGGGAGATGAAGTCCCGATGTTCGTCAGTCAGGAAAAATTGGAGAACTGCGGCCATCCAGGGTTCAATGCGCCCGATCCGATCGATTACTGGTAGTTCGGCCTTCGCTCATGGACTCGCGTTCTGGAGAACGCGGGTCCGGCTCTTCCTTGAAAGTTGAATTTTGAGATTTGAAATTTGAAATTTCAGAGCTTCACGTCCCAGCGCAGGAGGCGACCCCATTTGTTCCACTCGGTGGTGACGATGTTGCCGTCCTTGTCGAAGGTGACGCCGTGGGGGGATGTGGTGATGCCTTCGCGCCAGTCTTTGGGCTCGACTTCGTTGGTGTTGAATTGCTTGGGGTTCTCGTTTTCGCCGAGGCGTTTGAGGAGTTTCCCTTCCTTGTCGAAGATGCTGACACCGCTGGCGAGCTGGGCGACGGCAACGTTGTCTCCGTGGAAATCAACGGTGCAGGGTTTGGCGACGCCGGTGGCGAAATCACCGATGACTTCACCATCCAGGGCGAGGTGGACGAGTCTGTCATTGGAGCGGTCGCAGACGAGGATACGGGCGGGGTCGAAGCGGTAGTCGAAGGCGAATTTGTGGGCGGTGTTGAATTTCCAGGGTGCGCCTTTTCCGCCAATGCTGCGGAGGAATTTCCCGTCCGGGGAAAAGGTGAGGATCTTGTCGGAAGCGTATCCGTCGATGAGCCAGATTTCGCCGTTGGGTGCGCGGTCGGCGTGAGTGAGTGCGAATTTTTCCCCCTCTGTTTTCGGGATGGCGGTGAGGGGGATTTCCAGTGCGATCTCGCCGGTGGTGGTGAGCTTGAGGAAAGCGGTGGTGGGATCGCCGAGGCAGGCGGCGTAGATGAACTCGCCATCTTCCTCCCGGACGATGGTGAAGCCGTGGTGGTTGTTGCGGGCGTTGGGGAGATTGCGGATGTATTTCCCCCCGGCGGTGTAGATCTGGATGCCGTGTTTTTCACCGCCCATGACGGAAACGTAGAAGAGCCCCTTGGAATCGACGTCGATCTCGCCGTGGGAGTCCCCGAGGGTTTCAAGACCTTCGGGGAGGATGGGCCAGCCTTTTGTGAGGTCATATTCGTGGGCGGTGGCGATGGTGGCGATGGTGGCGATGGCGGCTAGGGCCAGGAGTGTGGTTTTCATAAATTTCAAATTTCAAATTCAACTTTCAAGGAAGAATCCGGGGTTGATGCCGTGAGATTGAGGCGGGGATTCCGGGGGAGTCAATGATTCTGGTGGGGAGCTTTTCCCTGGGTGCCTACATTAGGGAAAACCCCGTATCTTCAACCCCGGAGGGGTGTCCCGAACGTAGCCCCGGGTGCAGCGCAGCGAAACCCGGGGTAAAATGCATATCCAGAACGGCGGCGAGCGGACAAACCCGCTCCCCAACACGCTCTGCCGAAGCCGGACACCTCCCGGGCCCTTGGCGGGCTGCGGCGAAGTGGGAAGGGTGGCGGAATTTTCACCTTGCCCGCTAAATCCCTTGTGCCAGATGACCGGGGGTTCCGTTTCACTTCACCCCCGGCTACGTTCCTGCCGTCCCTCCCGGGACTGAAGAAATGCTGCTCAAAGGAACTTCTCCCTAGTGTAGGAACCATGGGGCTTTTCCAAAGTCTTGAAAGTTGAATTTTGAGTTTTGAAATTTAAGCGCAGGCGGGGCAGACACCGAAAAATTCCAGTTCGTGGTATAGCCCGCGGTAGCCGGTTTTTTCGCGGATCTCGTCCTCAAGCTCGTGGACAGGGCAGGGGGCTT
>Ga0105047_10020066_pt1 | contig 10284 bp, 8 predicted proteins | sample MAT04_FD_78384 | JGI IMG/M metagenome (GOLD analysis project Ga0105047, IMG submission 78384) | Freshwater microbial communities from Lake Fryxell liftoff mats and glacier meltwater in Antarctica - MAT-04 (megahit assembly) | ecosystem: Environmental > Aquatic > Freshwater > Ice > Liftoff... | reverse complement strand
TTGCCTCCCTCCATGATCGCCACGCATGAATTGGTGGTGCCAAGGTCAATACCGATAATTTTAGCCACGAGTTTCGCTCCTCAAAATAGTGTCGTTTTGGTTGGCGCCGGACGCGCCATGGCCCATAGATTGGGTGAAGAAAACAGATTTCAACTGGCGACAGTGACCAAGGCCGGACGCAGCAGGCGCTCGTTTAGCGTGTAGCCGCGCTGCATCACCGCAATCACCGTATTGGCAGCGGCGCCGGTGTGCGCCGCCATGCTCACCGCCTGATGGAAATCGGGGTTAAAAACTTCACCAAGGGGCGTCAGCTGCTTCATGCCGTGGTGTTCGAGTGCTTTGACCAGCATGCCATAGGACATTTGTGTGCCTTCTTTCAAAGCCTGCACGGTCGCGGTTGCCAGATCCGCAGACTCAATCCCGCGCTCAAGTGCGTCAACCGTAGGCAGCAAATCCTGGAGAACCCTTTCAATCGCGTACTTGCGTGCGTTTTCAGTGTCACGAAGCAGCCGTTTGCGCTGGTTTTCAGCCTCTGCGCGGATTCTCAGGACTTCTTGCTGGGCGCTTTCCAGCTCTTGGCGGAGTGCGGCCAGATCGCGATCTGCGCCATCGTCGGGCTCACTGGGCGCGAGATCGGGATCAGGGCCGCCCATGTGGATGGGATCGTCGGTCTTAACTGGGTCTTCAGGATGCTGCACGGAGATTCCTCGCGATCAAATGATCGTGAAGACTTGGGCATCTGCGACGGCTATTTCAAGTGCGCAATTGCGGGCCGATCAAGCCCAGCAGTGCGGCGATTTTCTCGCGCATTTCGCGGCGATCAACGATCGCGTCGATGGCGCCTTTGCTGAGCAGAAACTCACTGCGCTGAAAGCCCTCAGGCAGCGTCTCGCGCACCGTTTGTTCGATCACTCGCGGGCCGGCAAAGCCGATCAGCGCCTGCGGCTCGGCCAGATTGATGTCACCCAGCATGCCCAAACTCGCCGATACGCCGCCGGTGGTGGGATTGGTCAGAACCGAGATATAGGGCAAGCCGGCGCGGGCCAAGCGCGCCAGCACGGCTGCGGTTTTGGCCATTTGCATCAGCGAAAACAGGCCTTCTTGCATGCGTGCGCCACCGGACGCGGCAAAACAAACCATCGGGCAGCCCTCTTTGAGCGCGGTCTCGCCGGCGCGGGCGAAGCGCTCGCCGACCACGGCGCCCATGGATCCCGCCATAAAGCTGAATTCAAAAGCAACTGCGACGATCGGCCGGGTTTTGAGAAAGCCCTGCATGGCGACCAGCGCATCGCGCTCGCCGGAAGAAAGCTGGGCCTGGGTGAGGCGATCTTTGTACTTCTTGGCGTCTTTGAACTTGAGCACGTCGACCGGTTCAAGCTCAGGCCCGATCTCGCGCAGGCCTTGTTCATCGAGAAAGCGGGTCAAGCGCGAGCGCGCGGGGATCTGCATGTGGTGGTCGCACTTCGGACACACCTCCAGGTTCTGCTCAAGTTCGGGCTTGTACAGCACCGAGGCGCAGTTTGGGCAGGTTTCCCACAGGCCCTCGGGCACAACGCGCTTGCTTGCACCCTGGGTTCGGATGCGCCCCGGCATGAGTTTTTGGATCCAGCTCATGATTGCAAGGTTACCGTCGCATTAAAAGTTCGGGTGGCAATGTACCACCGCTAAACCGCGATACGCGCCGGTATGGACGGCGCCGCCAGCGCTTGCTTGATTGGGCGCAGAAAGGCTTGCGCAATCTCAATGGCGTTTTGCTTATCGCTTGCGTTCGCCAAACGCGACACCAGCGCGGAACCGATGATGACCGCATCGGCAAATTCACCGACCCGAACCGCACTTTCCGCATCGCTGATGCCGAAGCCCACGCCAACCGGCACGCCGCAGTGGCGCTTGATCAGCTGGATTCTGGGGCCTGCTTCGAGCGCTGAGACGTGGCCTGCGCCGGTCACGCCGCGCAAGGAAACGTAGTAGACAAAGCCTTCTGCAATCGCGCCCATGCGCGCGATGCGATCGTCGGTGGTGGTGGGCGCAATCAGGTGGATCTGCTGCAATCCCGACGCTTTGATCTGCGGCGCGAGGATCAGGCTTTCTTCAAGCGGCGCGTCCACCAGCAGAAGTCCGTCCACGCCGACCAAGCGCGCGCGGGCAAGGAAAGCATCCCATCCGAACTGCTCAATTGGGTTGAGATAGCCCATCAATACGAGCGGCGTTTGCTGATCAAGCTCGCGGAATTGGGCCACCATGGTGAGCACATCGCGCAACCCAACGCCTTTTTCGATCGCGCGCTCGCCGGCCTGCTGGATCACCGGGCCATCGGCCATCGGGTCAGAAAACGGCACCCCAAGCTCAAGCACGTCGGCACCTGCGGCGACCAAGGCGTGCATGATGTCCACGGTCCACTGCGGAGACGGATCGCCGGCGGCGATATAGGGAATCAGGGCGCGCTGGTTGGTCTTGCGCAAGAGCGCAAAACGTTCGTCGATCCGGCTCACAGGCCAATCCCTTCAAGTTTGGCCACGGTAAAGATGTCTTTATCGCCGCGTCCGGATAAGTTCACCAGGATCGATTGATCCGGGCGCATACGCGTCGCCAAGGTCATCGCGTAAGCCACCGCGTGGGCGGTTTCAAGCGCCGGCATAATGCCTTCGGTGCGGGTCAGTCGATGGAATCCGGCCATGGCTTCATCGTCGGTAACCGACACGTAGTTGGCGCGGCCTAAGTCCTTGAGCCAAGCGTGTTCAGGGCCAACGCCGGGGTAGTCCAAACCGGCGGATACCGAATGGGTTTCGGTGATCTGACCATTCGCGTCGCTGATCAGATAGGTGCGATTGCCGTGCAGCACGCCGGGCTTGCCCGCGCTCAAACTGGCCGCGTGCTTGCCGGTTGCGATGCCTTCACCGCCGGCTTCAACACCATAGATTGCGACTTGGCTGTCGGCTAAAAACGGATGGAACAGGCCAATCGCGTTGGATCCACCGCCCACACAGGCGACCAGCGCATCGGGCAAACGGCCATACATTTCGAGCATCTGCGCGCGCGCTTCGCGGCCAATTACCGAATTGAAGTCGCGCACCATCATCGGGTACGGGTGCGGGCCGGCAACCGTGCCGATGATGTAGAAAGTATTGTCGACATTGGTAACCCAATCGCGCAGCGCCTCGTTCAGCGCGTCTTTGAGCGTTTTCGAACCCGATGTCACCGGCACCACGGTCGCGCCCAGCAGCTTCATTCGGTAGACGTTGATGGCCTGGCGCTGGATGTCGACCGCACCCATGTAGACCACGCACTCCAAGCCCAGCCGCGCACAAATGGTGGCGGTTGCAACGCCGTGCTGGCCGGCGCCGGTTTCGGCAATGATCCGTTTTTTGCCCATGCGCTTGGCGAGCAGCGCTTGGCCGATGGTGTTGTTGATCTTGTGCGCGCCGGTGTGGTTCAAGTCTTCGCGCTTGAGATAAATCTGCGCGCCGCCGAGCTCGCGACTGAGCCGCTCGCAGTGATAAAGCGCGGAGGGCCGACCGACGAAATGCTTGAGGTCGTAGGCATATTCGCGCTGATATTCCGGATCGTCGCGGTACTTGGCGTAAGCGGCTTTGAGTTCTTCGAGCGCGGCGATCAGCGTCTCAGCAACAAAGGTGCCGCCATATTGGCCGAAGTGACCGCTCGCATCTGGAAACGCGCTGAAGTCGATTTGTGTTTCTGGGGCTTCAAATTGCATTTTGTTTCATGACCTCGGCGATGAACGCCTCAATTTTTTGATGATCTTTACAGCCTGGTGCGGACTCAACGCCGCTTGAAACATCAACCGCGAACGGGCGGTGCTTGGCAATGGCAGCCGCCACCGAGCGATCGGTCAAGCCACCCGCCAAGAACCAGCGTCGGCCGCCAGCAAGCATTGCCTGTTCGCTCACGGATTCGCCCGAGCCACCCAGTTGACCGGAATCGTGCCCGTCCGCGAGCAGGGCTGCAGCCGATGCGAACCCCGCGCTCAATGACGCTGCGTGCGCCGGATCCTTAAACGCAATCGCCTTGATGTAAGGCAAACCGAACGACGCGCAATACGCCTCGCTCTCCGCTCCATGGAACTGAAGAAAGTCGGGCCGAACAACGCGGATTGCTTCCTTCACTTGTGCCGCAGGATGATCCATAAACAGCAGCACGCTCGGCGTGAACGGGCGAATCAGCTGGCTCAAGCTGACTGCGCGCTCAAGCGTCAAACAGCGCTTGCTCGCAGGCACCATCACCAAACCAATAAAATCAACCCCCAAATCGGTGCACGCGCGAACGTCGCTTTCGCGCATCAAACCGCAAATCTTGATCCGCGTGCGCGCCATCAGCCCGCGCCGAATAAGCCGGCCACGCGCGGGAGTGCGTAGCGGTCGGGGTAGATCGGGCCAAGAAACGTCAGACCCTGCGAAGGCGCAGTCATGCCGGCCTGAGCGCGATCAAGTGAGCGCAAAACGGCGCCGATCCAGGCGGGATCGCGCGTACCTGCACCCACTTCAAGCAGGCTGCCAACAATATTGCGGACCATGTGATGCAAAAACCCCGTGGCCTGAAGCTCAAACACGATTTCGTTGCCAACGCGGCTGATCTCAAGCGACTGCATCACTTTGATCGGACTTTTGGCCTGGCAATGGACGGTGCGGTAAGCGGAAAAATCATGCTCTCCAAGCAGTGCTTGTGCGCCCACCTGCATCGCCGCCACGTCAATGGCGTGGTGAACATACCCAGTCTGGCCGCGCAGCAGTGCGGGCCGCGCCAAGCGATTGCAAATCCGGTAGCGGTAGCGCCGCGCAACGGCGGAAAAGCGCGCGTGAAAGTCGTCTGGAACCTCGCGCGCCCAGAGGATACTGGCTGCTTCATGCAGATTAACGTTGCCGCCGAGTACCCAGGCGCGCAAAGGTCGCTGCGCGTCGGTGTCAAAGTGGACGACTTGCATCTCGGCGTGTACGCCCGTGTCGGTGCGTCCGCCGGAGTGAACCACAATCGGCGCGTGCGCAACCTTTGACAGCGCGGATTCAAGCTCAGCCTGCACCGTTGGCGTGATGCGCTGGATTTGCCAACCGAAAAACGGCCCGCCGTCGTATTCAATGCCTAACGCGATACGCATGGATAAGGGGCTCAGAGATCGCCATCGGCTCGCTGGCGCCACAAACGACAACGGCGGAGCAAGCTGCTCCGCCGCATATTATCGCGAGAACGCCAGACGTCGTCAGATCGTGGCGAGCAGCTTTTGTGCCTCGTCGCGCTGTTGCTCCGACCCTTCGCCGATCACCTCTTCAAGCATGCTGCGCGCGCCATCGGGATCACCCATGTCGATGTACGCACGCGCCAAGTCAAGCTTGGTACCAACGGTGTCGTCGCCACCGTAGAGGTCTTCGTCGCTGTCGAGTGTGTCCGTTGACACATCAAAGCTCATCTCACTGTCGCCGACCGGATCGGGCGGCTCAAAGTTGAACGCCGGTTGTGCAATCACTGGCTTGTCGATCACAGGCGCTTCAACGTTGGGCGGCGCATCAAAGTTAAAGTCAAAGTCGAAGTCCTGCTTGATCGGCTGGACCGGCTTGGTCGCGGTTTCGGCCATCGGCGTCGCCGCAGCAGCGGCGCTTGATGGAAGCTCAAAGTCGAACGAAAAATCACTGTTTGGCTTTGTCGTCTCGGCGATTTCCACTGAACCAAAATCGAAGCTGAAATCGTCTTTCTCTGCCTGCACCGGCTTGATCTGCTGGGTCGCACCCGCGTCCAAATTGGGTGAGTCGAAGCTGAAATCGGGCAGCGCTTGCACGGGCTCATCGGCGGACGCAGCGACAGGCGCAATGGGGGCCAAATCAAAGTCACCAAACGGATCGCTCGCCGGGCGGTCTTCGATGGCTGCATCTGCGATAAAGAGAGCGTTGCCCGGCAGCATTTGCTGGCCGACTTCGCAAATCTCTTGCCAACGCACGTCATTCACATCGTTCAAATGCTGATAGAACTCGCGCGCCTGCTGCTCGAACTTGTCCGTTTCGCCCTGTTCGGCGTAATAGCGGATCAGTTCCAAGCGCGTATCGAGATCGTCCGGCTGCATGCGCACCATGTCGAGCATATCGAGCTCGCCAATGGTTCCACCGATGGCGCCGCCAGCGCCGATCGACGGGAACAGATCATCGGCCATTGGCCCCGTGCGGGTCGTTTCAAGCGTTGGCTTGCGGCGACGCGAGCGCCAGAAGGCGAGGCCGCCCAAACCGACCACCAGCGCGGCCAGACCAGCAAGCACGGGCGTCGAGGTGAGGGTTTCGCTCAACCCGCCAGCGCCTGGCTGCACCGCAACAGGCGCTTGCGCCACGGGTTGAGCGGCTGCAGGTTCCGGCGCGGGCGTGGCTTCGGGCTCTGCGCTTACGATCGGCTCGCCCGAAGCGGTCGTTTCGCTCATATCGTCAGTCGGCGCTTCGGTGCCGGCGGTTGCGACATCAGCAGGCAGCGTGGCGTCCGCGGCTGCAGGCTCGGCCGCTGCATCAGGACCGACTGGTGTGCCCCACACATCTTCGGCAGTCACACCGCCAGCGGGAGGCGTCGGTGTGGGCCCGGCTAAACCGGCCTCCGTCGGCACAATTGGCACAATCGGCTCGGCGGCCGGCTGCACCGCGGCCGCTGCGATTGCCGCTTTTGCTGCATCTTCGCGCGCTTTCTTGAGCTGCGCTTCTAAGTCTTTGAGCTGCTGGTTTTGCAGCGCAATAACCTGTTCGCGCTGGGTATTGATCGTCTCAAGCTCGGTCACGCGCGACCTGAACTCAGCGCTCTCCTGCCGAGATGCGGTGAGGTCTTCCTTGCTGCGATTGAGCTCGGCGGTCACCCGGGCGGCGTCCGCGCTGGCTGCGTTTTGGCCTGAGCCTGGGCGATCTGCAGAGCCATCGCCGCCCGAATTCGGCGGCACCAGCTCCAGCCGTGAAGGCGGGGCTTTCGGCGGACTGCCGGCAACGTCCTGCGTAGCTCCGAGGTCAGCAAGCCTGGGTACATTAAGGGCTTTGGCCTGGCGGTACTCGTTCCACCGTGTGTTGTCCGAACTCAGCGCTGCCTGCGCGTCAGCGACCGATATGGCGTCAATCTGCGCACTCGAAGGAACGCGCAAAATCGCGCCGCGCTTGAGTGCGTTGACGTTTTGCTCAAAAAACGCATCCGGGTTGGTGCGATACAGGGCAAGGATCAAGCGCTCTTGATTTCTTGCGCCCGGCTGCAATTCCCTGGCCACCTGATAAAGCGTGGTGCCGGCGGCGACAGGGCCATATTGGTCCTGAGCGGGCGCGGAAGCGGGTACAAACTCTTCAGCAGGCCTGCTGGCGGCATCTGCCGCTGCAGCAGCCATGATTTCGGCCTCTGCTTCCGGCGTTGAAGGCGCTGCCGGCGGTGGTGGTTCAATATTGGCTTGCGTTGCGACCTCGACCGGCTCCGCGACCAACGCAGGTGCGGTTTCCGCAACTGGCTCGGCGATTGGCTCGGGCGCCGCAGGTTCGACTTCCGCGACGGCGATTTCCGGCACTTGCGCAGTGGGTTCCGCAATCGGCTCGGGCTGCGCTGCAGGCAGCGCTTTAGCCACCAGCACGGCGGACCTAGACGCCGGCGTGAACACAGGCGGATCCAGCAAGACCGTGTATTCGCGCAGCAGCTTGCCGCTGGCGAAGTTGACCTCCAAGAGGAAACTCAAGAACGGGTCCTTGACCAAATCCTTGGTGCGAACGCGGATCACGCTCTCGCCTTTTAGATTGGTTTCAACGTTGAACGTCAGCGGCTGTGCGAGCTGCGAGCGATCAATGCCCACGCGTTCAAAGGCGGCCGCAGTGGCCAATTGTGCGGTCAAGCCCTTGAGCTCTTGGCTGGTCGCCGAGAGCACGCGGATTTCCGCATCCAAAGGCTCGTTCAAGCCTGAATTCACCTCGATCTGACCTAGGCCTAAGCCAAACGCCGTGCCGTTGAGTCCGATTAAGCCGGCTGCAAGCCAATAGTTGCGCTTCCGATACATGAGACAAGGCCCCCCTTAAGGCTGCCAAAGAAGTTCGTGGACTGAAGGAAAAAAGTACTGCTGAAACTCGAATTGACCTTATAACACTGCTGTAACTATAGATGACAACAAGAGATTAAGGAAGTCTGAACGCAAGTCACAAAACGCCTACCGGGTCATGCTTTGATCAGCAGCTCAGCGATCTGCACCGCATTGAGCGCCGCCCCTTTGCGAATGTTGTCGGCGACGATCCAAAGATTCAATCCGCGCGGGTGCGAAATGTCCTCGCGAATGCGTCCAACAAAGACCGGGTCTTTGCCCGCCGCGTGGGTCACCGGCGTGGGGTAACCCTTGGCCTTGTGCTCATCTACCACTTTGATTCCTTGCGCTTTTTTAAGCAGCTTGCGCGCCGCGTCGGCGCTCAATTTGCGCTCCGTTTCGATGTGAACGGCTTCGCTGTGACCGAAAAACACCGGCACGCGCACAACCGTCGGATTCACCTGAATGGACTCATCTTCCAGAATCTTGCGGGTTTCAAGGACCAGCTTCATTTCCTCGCTGGTGTAACCGTTGTCCTGAAAATCCCCAATGTGCGGGATCAAATTGAACGCAAGCTGCACCGGGAATTTTTCAATCGCGGGCTTTTGGAAACTAAGCAGCGCGGCCGACTGCTGGGCCAATTCCTCCATCGCCTTAACGCCAGCCCCGGAGGCCGACTGGTAGGTCGCGACGTTGATTCGCAGGATTTTGGCTGCTCGGTGCAGGGGCCCTAGGGCAACCATCATTTGCATGGTTGAACAGTTCGGATTGGCAATGATGCCAGGCGCCTTGAAGTCCGCAAGCACGTGGCCATTGACCTCGCTCACGATCAAGGGGACCGCGGGATCCATGCGGAACTCGGAGGTGTTGTCGATCACGGTTGCGCCCGCAGCCACGGCGCGCGGTGCGTGCGCCTTGGACACCGCGCCGCCGGCCGAGAAAAACGCAAAGTCGATACCGGTAAAATCAAAGGTGTCAAGCGGCAGCACCAGAAGCATTTGGTTTTCAAACTTGATCCGCGAACCGGCAGTGCGCTCGCTCGCAAGAGGGATCAATTCAGACAGCGGAAATTTGCGCTCCGCGAGAATCTCCAAAAGCGCGTGGCCGACCGCGCCGGTGGCGCCAACAACGGCAACGCGATATTTTTTTTGCGACATGGTTTTGAACTCTTTGTAAGTCAGGCAATCCGTGGAAAAACCGCGCCAACGTCGCCGCATTGGGCGCGATGGCGCAGCGCGTGGTCCATCAACACACAGGCCGTCATCGCTTCAACGATGGGTGTCGCGCGGATCCCAACGCAGGGGTCGTGGCGGCCTTTGGTGATCACCTCGATGGGCTCGCCGCGCAGATTGATCGAGCGTCCGGGCAGGCGCATTGATGAAGTGGGCTTGATTGCCACGCTGGCCAAGATGGTTTGACCGCTGGAAATCCCGCCCAAAATGCCGCCGGCGTGGTTGGACAAAAATCCATCAGGCGTCATCTCGTCGCGGTGCTCGGTGCCGCGCTGGGCGACTGAGGCAAAACCGTCACCGATCTCAACGCCTTTGACTGCATTGATGCTCATCAGTGCAGCGGCCAGATCACCGTCGAGCTTGCCGTAGATCGGCTCACCAAAGCCCGGCGGCACGCCTTCGGCTTCGACGCTGACCCGCGCGCCGATGGAATCACCGGATTTGCGCAGGGCGTCCATATAGCTTTCAAGCTCCGGCACCTGGCTCGCATCGGGCCAGAAAAAGGGGTTGTCATCGACCGCCGACCAATCAAATCCGCGCGGCGTAATCGCGCCCAGTGCCGACAAATAGCCGCGCACTTGGATGCCATGGTGCAGGCGCAGGTATTTTTTTGCGATCACCCCCGCGGCGACCCGCATGGTGGTTTCACGCGCTGAGGAGCGGCCACCGCCGCGGTAGTCGCGCAGGCCGTACTTTTGCTGATAGGTGTAATCGGCGTGGCCGGGGCGAAAGCTATCCTTGATGTCGTCGTAGTCTTTCGAGCGCGCGTCTTCGTTGTAGATCAGCAGCGCAATCGGTGCGCCCGTGGTCACGCCTTCAAACACGCCGGAAAGAATTTTCAAAGCATCCGGTTCGCGACGCTGCGAGGTGTGGCGAGAGCGCCCGGTCGCGCGGCGCTCGAGATCGTGCGCAAATTCCGCTTCGTCGATGGGCAAACCCGGCGGGCAGCCATCCACCACGCAGCCAATTGCAGTTCCGTGACTTTCGCCAAAGGTGGTTACGGCAAACAGCACGCCAAAAGTATTTGCGCCCAAGCGT
>Ga0105047_10020065_pt1 | contig 10284 bp, 8 predicted proteins | sample MAT04_FD_78384 | JGI IMG/M metagenome (GOLD analysis project Ga0105047, IMG submission 78384) | Freshwater microbial communities from Lake Fryxell liftoff mats and glacier meltwater in Antarctica - MAT-04 (megahit assembly) | ecosystem: Environmental > Aquatic > Freshwater > Ice > Liftoff... | reverse complement strand
TGCCTACACCCCGATTCCGTCGCGCGGGTCAGTACCGTGAGCCTCACCGGTGGTGTCGGTACCTACGTCAACGCCCTGCGGCGGGTGCGGGTGGACCGTGACGCCGGTCAGCAGGACGCGATCCTGCCGACACCGATCCTGGCCTCCACCGAGGAGCTGGCCTCGGCCCTGCGGGGCGAGCCACTGGTCCAGCAGGTCCTCGAGATGTCCCGGCGTGCCGATCACGCCATCGTCGGCATCGGAGCGCTCGGCGGGCAGGCCACGCTCGCCCAGGTCGGGTACGCCAGCGGCGCCGAGCTGAGGGAGTACAGCGAGGTCGGCGCCGTCGGCGACATCCTCGGAATCTTCTACGACGCCGCCGGCACAATGGTTGACCTACCGATCCACCGCCGACGGATCGGGATCGACCTTGACGACGTCCGCAGGATCCCGAACGTGGTCGGCGTGGCAGGTGGCATCGCCAAGGTCGATGCGATCCTCGGAGCCCTGCGCGGCGGGTACCTCGACGTGCTGGTCACGACCGAAGAGGTCGGCCGGGCACTGCTGGAGCGGAGCGAGCCATGAGCCACGTGCTGGCCATCGACGCGGGCACCGGCTCGGTGCGGGCCGTCCTGTTCACCCTCGACGGGCAGCTGGTCGGCGCGGCCGCGCGGCCCTGGGTGCACGACCCGGAGCCGGGCGTCCCGGGCTCGATGACCTTCGCGACCGACCGTAACCATGGGCTGCTCGTCGAGTGCATCCGCGAGGTCCTGGCGACGACCGGGACGCCGGGCAGCGCCGTGCGGGCGGTCAGTGCCAGCGCCATGAGGGAGGGGATCGTCGTCCTGGACGCCGCCGGACACGAGGTCTGGGCCTGCGCGAACGTCGACTCTCGGTCCGAGGATGAGGTCGTCGAGCTGCAGTCGCGGCCGGGCCTGCTCGAGGAGGTCTACCGCCGTAGCGGGCAGACGTTCGCTCTCGCCGCCCAGCCCCGGCTCCTGTGGCTCGCCCGGCACCGCCCCGAGCTCTACGAGCGAGCGCACAGGGTCGTCATGCTCAGCGAGTGGGTGTTGCACCGACTTGGCGCGGAGCCCGCCATGGAGCCGTCGAACGGTTCGACCTCCGGCATGGTCGCGTTGGCGACCCGTGACGCCGACCCGGAGCTCGCCAGCATGTGCGGGCTGCGGGACGACCTTCTCCCCGCCGTGCAGGAGCCGGGGACGACCGTCGGTCGCCTGAGCCGGTTGGCCGCCCAAGCGACCGGCTTGAGCGAGGGCATCGCGCTCGCGCTCGGCGGCGGGGACGCCCAGCTGGCGGCTCTGGGCCTGGGCCTGAGCCAACCGGGCCAGGTGCTGCTCACCGGCGGCACCTTCTGGCAGCTCAACGTCAACATTGGCGCGCCCCTGACCCATCAGGACCTGGCGGTCCGGGTGAACGCGGCCTGCGTGCCGGGGCTGTGGCAGGCGGAGGCGATCGCCTTCCACCCGGGAACCGCCGTGCGGTGGTTCCGCGACACCTTCGCTGCCCCGGAGGTCGCTGCGGCTCGGGCGGCGGGCCGCAACCCGCTCGATGTGCTCACCGAGGCGGCAGCCGAGGTGCCGATCGGTTCTCGCGGGGTCATCCCGATCTTCTCCGACGTGATGAACTATCGGCGCTGGACCCACGCCGCGCCCTCGTTCCTCGACCTCGGCCTCGACGGCGGACCCGGCCTGCGCGCGGCGATGTTCCGTTCGTTGCTGGAGAACGCGGCGATCGTCACGATGGCCAACCTCGAGCTGGTCTCGTCCTTTGCTCCCGTGGACGACAGCGCCCCGGTGGTCTTCGCCCAGGGAGCGGCCTCCTCGGCGGTGTGGAGCCAGATCGTGGCCGACGTGCTCGACCGCCCGCTGCGGATCCCGGCCGTCACCGAGGCGAGCGCTCAGGGTGCGGCTGCCTGTGCGGCTGCCGCAGTGGGCGCGCTCGACGGTCCAGCCGACGGTGCCGCCTGGGTGCGCTGGGAACGCGAGGTCACCCCTGACGCTGCCGCTCACGAGCAGTACATCGACGTCCGACGGCGCTGGGAGGCAGCCTATGCCGTCCAGCGTGACCTCATGCGCGCGGGAGTGACCACTCCGATGTGGCACGCCCCGGGCTCCTGAACCGACCCAACCAGCGAACGAGAGAAGGATCCCGTGGAATACCGCCACCTGGGCGAGGCCCAGTTCCGCTTCGGTGAGTTCGGCCCCGGCTACCTGCTCCGTGGTCCCCGGACCGATGTCGGCGTGGTCCGGCTGCGTCCGGGTGACGATGCGACGAACCACTACCACTCGGCCATCGAGGAGACCTTCTTCGGGATCGAGGGTGAGGCCACGCTGTGGATCGACGGCCGGCAGAGCCGCACGATCGGCGTCGGCGACGTCTACCAGATGCAGCCCGGTGAGCAGCACTACTTCGTCAACGACGGCGCAGCCGTGTTCCGCGCCCTGTTCGTCAAGGCGCCCTACGACCCCAACGACGGCATCCAGGTCCCCTGGCGCCCTGGCGAGCCCGAACCGGAGCTGGCCCCCGGCCGCTGACTCGCCTGCGAGTCCCCACGACCCAAACCACGACCCGAAGCTTCAACGGAAGGACCCGACCATGGCCGATCTCGAGGGCAACATCGCCGCCAAGCAGTACCACCTGGACACCCCCTCGCTAGCACGGGGCTTCCACGTCAAGGGGGCCGCCGGGCTCGACTTCGGCATGCAGCACCGCCTCGGGCGCATCTTCGACGTGGCCGACGGGCGGACCGTCATGCTCGCCTTCGACCACGGCTACTTCCAGGGGCCGACCCGTGGGCTCGAGCGGGTCGACGTCTCGATCGTCCCGCTCGCTCCGTACGCCGACGCCCTGATGGCGACTCGCGGCATCATCCGGTCTGTACTCCCCGCGGCCGTGGGAAACCCGCTGGTCGTCCGCGCGTCCGGCGGACCGTCGATCCTCAAGGAGCTCTCCGACGAGCGAGTGGCGATGGACATGGCCGACGCGGTGCGCATCGACGCCGCCGCCGTCGCAGTCCAGGTGTTCATCGGCGGTGTGCACGAGACCCAGTCAGTGCACAATCTCACCACGCTGGTCGACGCCGGCATGGGCGCAGGCATCCCGGTGGTGGGCGTGACCGCCGTGGGCAAGGAGCTCACCCGCGACGCTCGCTACCTGCGCCTCGCGACGCGCATGGTCGCCGAGCTTGGCGCGCAGGTCGTCAAGACCTACTACTGCGACGAAGACTTCGCGACGGTCACGGCCGCATGCCCGGTTCCGGTGATCATGGCCGGTGGCAAGAAGCTCCCGGTGCTTGAGGCACTCACCATGGCGGACCACGCGATCGGTGAGGGGGCCGCCGGGGTGGACATGGGTCGCAACATCTTCCAGCGCCAGAGCCCGGTGTCGATGATCCAGGCGGTCCGCGGCGTCGTCCACGACCGGCTGACCCCGGCCGAGGGGGCCGAGGTCTACCGCGAGCTGTCCGGCGGCCTCGACGACTGAGGGCGCGCCTGGAGCCAGATTGGGGCGTCCCTCTGACGTCGGACGACGCCGATGCGGTGGCCGGCCTCTCGGGCGGACGTCAGGAGGTCGTCGTCGGGCTTGGCTCCAAGGTCGGGTGCCCGGCTCCGAGGAACGACAGGGGGGCTCTCCCACCGCTGCGTCCTATAGTTCTGGGTGTGGCAACGATGCGCGCGAACCAGCTGGTGACCCCAGCGCCTCTGGCCGATCACCCGCTGCAGTGGGGTGAGGTGGACCGCCCGGAGCCGAGCGCCGGCCAGCTGCTCATCAGGGTTGTCGGTTGCGGTGTGTGCCGATCGAACCTTCACATGATCGAGGGTGACTGGGTCGACGGGGGCGTGCCTGCGATCAGCCCGATCATCCCCGGCCACGAGGTGACGGGGCACGTGGTCGGCATCGGTGACGGCGCCGAGGGGTTCGCGCTCGGCGACCCGGTGGGGGTTCAGCCGCTGTGGTGGACCTGCGGGGCGTGTGAGTTCTGTACGAACGGGCACGAGCAGTTGTGCCACCGGCGGATCATCACCGGCGAGCACGTGAACGGCGGGTACGGGGAGTACATGCTCTCCTACGCCGAGCACACCCACCTGGTCCCGAGCAATCTCGACCTCATCGACGCTGCACCGCTCTTCTGCCCCGGTATCACCGCTTACGGCGCTGTGGACAAGCTCGACGTGGGTCCCGGGGATGTCGTGGCGGTGTTCGGGCTCGGTGGCGTCGGCCACATGGCGGTCCAGCTGGTGGCGTTGACTGGCGCGGAGGTGGTCGCCGTCGGGCGGACGCCGGCCCACCTGGAGGTGGCACGGGAGCTGGGTGCTGCACGGACGGTCGATTCGCGGGACAGGGACGCTCTCGCAGCGATCGCCGACACTGCCGACGCGGTGCTCACGTTCGCAGGATCCGACGAGGTCACGGCCCATGCCATGGGCACCCTGAAGTGGGGCGGCACCCTGGTGAGCGCGGTGCCCGTCAACGTCGAGGGCTTCCACTTCAACAAGGAGCAGACCATCAAGGGCACGCTCCTGGGCAGCCGCGAGCAGATGCGGGCCGTGCTGCGCCTGGCCTCCGAGGGGAAGATCCGTACGGTCGTCGAGCGCTTCCCCATGCCGCAGGCTCAGACCGCGCTGGGCCGACTCGCGAGCGGGCAGCTGCGCTCGCGGGCGGTGCTGCACAACGTGGTCGAGTAGCCGCCGCCGAGACCGGCGACGCGCTCCCTGGGAGCGGGCTCTCGCGACGTGGGCCTGCGGGCTAGTCCTTGGCCCGGATGAGGGGTACGGGGAACTGCGCCGCGCGCATCCCCGGCATGAGCTCGTCGGTGATCCCGGCCGTGAAGGCGTCGAGGTCAAGGACCTTGAACAGCGCCTCCCGGCCGAACTTCGAGCTGTCCGCGACGAAGAAGGCCTCAGAGGCGATCGACCGCATGGTGCGCTTGACCTCGAGCTCATAGCTCGAGGTGTTGTAGATGCCGTCCTCCGTGACTGTGTCCGCGCCGAAGACCGCGACGTTCACTCGAAGGTTCTGCAGCTGTTGGACCGAGCTCGGTCCCCACATCGTGTAGACGTTGGGCAAGAGCTCACCCCCGATGAACACCAGGTGTGCGTTCTGCTTCTCAGCGATCATCATGCCGATGAGGAGGTCGTTGGTGACCACCGTGAGCTGTCTGGCGTGCAGGCAGCGCGCAACCTCCAGCGTGGTGGTCCCGCTGTCGAGCAGCACCGTCTGGCCGGGCAGGATCCGCTGGGCCATCGCCTTGCCGATAGCTCGCTTCTCGGCTTGGTGCAGCGACTGCTTGAGGTCAGTCGGCGCGTCGGTCTGCCGCACCGGAAGGGCGCCGCCGTGGGTGCGCTGCACGAGGTCGCGCGCCTCCAGCTCGGCGAGGGTCCGCCGGATCGTCGACTCCGTGACCCCGAAGTGCGCCGCGAGCTCTGCCACGGACACGAACCCCCGCTCGAGCAGCAGTTCGACGGTATCCGCCTGGCGCGACATTGCGTCCTCCTTCGTCAGCGAACCACTGTAGCGCGCGCTCTGCGCAGTAACGCGCAAGATGGTGCGCAGTTCCAGGCAGTTCGTGCGAGTTTTCTGTTGACATCGTGCGCGAAGGTGGCCTACCGTCATGAACGCCTGCCATCGAGCAGGGCAACGGCGCACCGTCCTCAAATCACAAAGGAGTGACCACATGAGGCACAGCAGACTTGCCGGTGGAGCCATGATCAGCGCGCTAGCAATGGCGCTCGTGGCCTGCACCTCGGTCGGCGAGGCCGACCCCGAGGCGACGGAGGGCGCGGGCGAACCCGTGGACTCCGGCAGCGACGGGGCGTACGTCGTCATCGTCAAGGCCACCGGGATCGGATGGTTCGACCGGATGGAGGTGGGGGTCGACGAGTGGGCTGCCGAGACCGGGTTCGACGCCCGCCAGGAGGGCCCGTCCGAGGCGACGAACGAGGGCCAGGTCGCGATCATCCAGGACCTCATCGCCCAGAGCCCGACGGCGATCTCGGTCGTCCCGAACGACCTTGCCGGGCTCGAGAGCGTTCTGGCCCAGGCGCGCGAGGCCGGGATCATCGTGATCAGCCACGAGGCCGTCGGCATCGAGAACGTCGACATCAACATCGAGGGCTTCGAGAACCGGGCCTATGGCGCCCAGATCATGGAGAACCTCGGCGAGTGCACCGGTGGAGAGGGTGAGTACGTCCAGTTCGTTGGCCGACTGACCAACGGGTCGCACTCGGAGTGGGTCGACGGTGCGTACGAGACGCAGCAGGCCGACTTCCCCGGAATGGTCAGGGTCGAGGACCCGATCGAGTCGGAGGAGAACGAAGAGACCGCCTACAACCGGGCCAAGGAGATCCTGGCCAAGTACCCGGACATCAAGGCCTTCCAGGGCTCTGCGGGCACCGACGTCGTCGGCATCGGCCGCGCCGTCGAGGAGGCCGGCAAGACGGACTCCGTCTGCGTGATGGGCACCAGCATCCCGTCGGTCGCCCGCGGCTACCTCGACAGCGGTGCTATCGACAAGATCTTCTTCTGGGACCCGGCGATGGCGGGCAAGGCCCAGCTGGCGATCGCACGAATCCTCGCTGAGGGCGGCACCATCGAGGAGGGCACGGACCTGGGCATCCCCGGGTACGAGTCGCTGGTCAAGCTCGACGGCGCGGAGAACGCTTGGGCAGGCAACGCAGGAGTCGCCGTCGACCTGTCGAACGTCGACGACTACGACTTCTGATCCGAAACCCCCGCTCTCCGGGTGAGTCGAGCCCAGCGGCCTGACTCACCCGGAGGCCTCGGATCACGGAGGGATGCCGCCCATGACCACGCCAAGCGCACCGGTCCTCGAGGTCATAGACGTCGTGAAGACCTATGGAGGCGTGCACGCACTGAAGAGCGTCTCGCTCACCCTTGTCCCGGGGGAGGTGCACTGCCTTGCCGGCGAGAACGGCAGCGGCAAGTCGACCCTCATCAAGGTCATCAGCGGAGTGGAGAAGCCTGACTCCGGCACCGTGGCGATCGACGCCAAGATCCACTCCCACCTGACACCCAACGACGCGATCCGCAGCGGTATCCAGGTGATTTACCAGGACTTCTCTCTCTTCCCGAACCTCAGCGCCGCTGAGAACATCGCGATGCTGAGCGAGCTCGCCCAGCGGCGCACCCTGGTCTCACGGTCCCGGGTCCGCGCCGCAGCGGCGCGCGTCGTCGACGAGCTCGGCCTGCGGCTCGACCTCGAAGCGGACGTCGCCGACCTCTCTGTGGCCGATCGTCAGCTCATCGCGATCTGCCGTGCCCTGGTCAACGACGCCAAGGTGCTCATCATGGATGAGCCGACCACGGCGCTCACTCACACCGAGGTCGACCGGCTCTTCGGCATCGTCCGCAGGCTCCAGGAGCGCGGGGTCGCGGTGATGTTTGTCAGCCACAAGCTCAACGAGGTGCTCCAGATCTCCCAGCGTGTGACGGTCCTGCGCAACGGAGAGGTGGTCGAGTCCGGCCAGGCGTCGTCCTACACGTCCAGGGCGATCGCGAAGGCGATGACCGGGCGCGAGGTCAGCGAGCGACGTCAGGTGAGCGTCCTCGATCCCCAGGGACCTGTCCTGCTCCAGGTTGAGGGCCTAGGCCGTGCCGGGGGGTTCACCGACGTCAGCTTCTCCCTGCAGGCAGGTGAGATCCTCGGTATCACGGGACTCCTCGGCTCGGGCCGCGCCGAGATCGCGGAGGCGATCTTCGGCATCCACCCGGCCGACTCGGGGACGATTACGGTCGCCGGCAAGCAGCGTGAGATCCGCTCGATCCGCGACTCCGTCCGTGCGGGCATCGGCTACGTGCCGGAGGACCGACTCACCCAGGGCCTCTTCCTCGACGTCTCCATCGCGGACAACATGATCGCTTCGTCCCTGGACTCGTACCGGACTCGGACCGGGCTGCTCGACCGCGGGCGGATCCGTAGCTCGATTGCCGGTCTGTTCGATCGCCTGCGCATCCAGGCTCCCAACTCCGCAGCGGTCGTGCGGAGTCTCTCGGGCGGCAACGCGCAGCGCGTTGTGCTCGCCAAGTGGCTGGACCGCCGACCCACCATCCTCGTCCTCAACGGTCCCACCGTCGGTGTGGACATCGGGTCGAAGGAAGAGATCATCGCGATCCTGCGCGAGCAGGCATCCCTGGGGATGGGTGTGATCGTCATCTCGGACGACATCCCAGAACTGGTCACGAGCTGCCATCGCATCCTCATCGTCCACGACGGCCAGATCGTCTCGGAGCTGTCGGACGACGAGATCGACGCGAGCGAGATCCAGCGGAGGATGGCGGTATGAGCGGGACGCTCGCTCGGCTGAGAGGTGCCAATAACGAGGGCCTCCTCGTTGTCGTCATCGTGGCCGTGGTCGTGGCGATGTCCGCCGCGAGCCCCGCGTTCTTCACGGCGAACACCTTCTTCGCCCTGGTGCGCAGCTCGATGGTGCCGCTGGTCTTGGCCCTTGGCGTCCTGCTGGTGCTGATCTCCGGCGGTATCGATGTCTCCTTCGCTGCCATCGCGATCTTCGCGGCCTACGCGAGTGTGAAGTGGGTGCTCGAAGCGGGCGCCGACCCCGGGCTCGTCGTCGTGTTCGCCATCGCGATGGCCATCGGTGCACTGCTCGGCCTGGTCAACGGCGTGGTCATCGCGCGGTTCAGGTTGCCTACCCTGATCGTGACGCTCGGCACCCAGACCATCTTCAAGGGCGTGCTCATCGCCTACATCGGCTCGGTCTACATCTCCGCTGCAGACCTGCCGGCCTCGATCACCGCGGCCTCGGGCGCTCACCTGGTGGACGTCGCAGGGGGCGGCTACCTGCACTTCATGATCCTCCCGGTCGCGGTCGTCACCGTCCTCGTCGCGCTGATGCTGAGCCGGACCCTCTTCGGCCGCAGCATCTACGCCATCGGCGGAGACACCGAGGCGGCACGGCGCGTCGGGATACGGGTGGTCCGCACCCAGATGTGGCTCTACGTTCTCGTCGGTGCGCTCGCTGCCTTCGGTGGCGTGCTGCACGTGATCCTGGGCCGGAACGCCAACCCCCAGAGCCTCGTCGGTGTCGAGCTCGACACCATCGCCGCCGTCGTCCTCGGCGGTGCGTCGATCTTCGGTGGCCGGGGCTCGGTTCCCGGGACAGTCCTCGGTGTCGTGCTCGTCCAGCTGATCAACAACAACCTCGTCCTGCTCGGCGTCCCCAGCACCTGGCAGCGTGCGGCGGTCGGCGTGCTGCTGCTCCTGGGCGTCAGCGTCCAGGCACTCGGCGCCTCCCGGGCCCGGCGGCGACCGGTCGTCGTGCAGAAGGAGGTCGAGGCATGAACGAGAAGCTGCGCGTCCTGTCGGACGTCAATGACCGTGCGGGCTCGGCCTGGTCAGCGGCGCTGGAGCGGATCCACGTCGCCCGGGGCGTGGGGCGCATGGCCCTGCTCCTAGCCATCACGTTCACCTTTTTCGCGGTTCTCAAACCCGCCATCTTCCTCAACCCGGTGAACCTCACGAACATCGCCATCGCTGCACCGGAGATCGGGCTGCTCGCCCTCGCGGTCATGATCGCGATGTTGACCGGAGGTATCGACCTGTCCGTGGTTGCGATCGCCAACGGCACCGCGATCACTGTCTCGTCGCTCTACACCGCGGTGCTGACGAGTCAGGGAGATGCAGCGGCGGCGTCGATGACGCCGCTCATCCTGCTGGCCGGGATCTTGGTAGGCCTGCTGCTCGGCGCGTTCAACGGAGTGCTCATCAGCGTCGTCGGAATCACGCCGATCCTCGCGACGCTGGGCACGATGCAGCTCTACAACGGCCTGGCGCTCGTCTGGACCGGCGGCGTCACCATCTCCGGTGCCCCGTCGGCGTTGCGGTCGATGGGTTCGACGGCGATCGCCGGTGTGCCGGTCCTGATGCTCGTCTTCCTCACCGCTGCAACGGCACTCGCGGTGATGATCAACCGCACCCCGATCGGGCGGAAGGTTCAGCTCCAGGGCGCGAACCCGGTCGCCGCGAGATACTCCGGCATCAGCTCCCGGTCGACGTTGATGATGACGTACCTCACCAGCGGCCTTCTGGCTGCCGTCGCCGGCCTGCTGTTCCTCAGCCGCAACCCCTCGGCGAGCGCCGACTATGGCTCCAGCTACGTCCTGCTGGTCATCGTCATCGCCGTGCTCGGCGGGACGAACCCCATGGGTGGGTTCGCGACGGTGCTCGGCGTCGTGCTCGCGACGCTGACCCTGCAGGTCGTGTCGAGCGGGTTCACCGCTCTGCGCCTCTCGGCCTATGAGTACGCG
>Ga0105047_10020063_pt1 | contig 10284 bp, 5 predicted proteins | sample MAT04_FD_78384 | JGI IMG/M metagenome (GOLD analysis project Ga0105047, IMG submission 78384) | Freshwater microbial communities from Lake Fryxell liftoff mats and glacier meltwater in Antarctica - MAT-04 (megahit assembly) | ecosystem: Environmental > Aquatic > Freshwater > Ice > Liftoff... | reverse complement strand
TAGTATGTCGGATCAGAGACTGATGCGCACCCCTACACTATGCACCCCGGCGAAGGGGTTGGTGGACCGGTACGAATAGTCGAACGAGATAGCCGACTTCTTTTCATCTCCAAAAGGAAGATCAACGCTCAGACCTCCAGAAGGCCCTGTGAAGACCGTGGTGCGCTCCGCATCATTCGTTATCCCATCCTCGTACATGAACCCGCCGCGCAGGTGTATCATTTTACGGAACGCATACTCCACCCCGATCACGCCTTGGTCCTTGGTGAAGGAGTTGGAAATGAAGGTGCCTGCAAAGGTGATGCGGTGCATTTCGTTCACATGCCAGTCGTAGGCCGCCCCGATGTTCAACAGCGAAGGGATCTCGAACTGTGCGGAACGTTGCTCGAGCGTGAGTTGGTCGCTACCCGAAAGCAACAACCCTTGCACCGAAAGACCATCACCAGAGAATGCCATGGCCGGACCGACGTTCTTCAGCGAGATGCCAAAATGGACATTCTCCTTTTCGCCGGTCACGTATTGGATACCTGCATCGAAACACACCCCAGAGGTACGCACGTTGGCAATACTCTCAGAAACCATCCGCACCAGAAGTCCGCCAGAGATGCTCTTGGAAAAGCTCTTGGCGTAGGACAGGCCAATGTTCGCCATCGTTGGGCGGAAGGTGCCCAGACCACCAGCTGGATCATCCACCTTGGTGACCTCCAACTCACCAAAGCCGATGCTGGTAACAGACACACCCAGCACACCAGAGGCTCCCATCTTCTGACCAAAGCCAAGGCTATTGACCGTGGTGCCTGATCCGCTCAACCAGCGGGTGTTGGTGAACATGATCTCGGTCTTGTTCAATTGAGACAGGCCGGCCACATTACCGAACATGGCTTCCACACCGCGCACCGAGGAGGAATTGGCCAGGCCCCAACCCGCAGAGCGTGCCCAGGGATTGATCAGCAACTGGGTAGCACCAGCAGAGCCGGCCCTATCCGGATTGCCCGCCCACGCGGATGTCCAAGAGATGGCCAACAGGGCCACCACCATCGCTTTTCGGTCTAAGGTTCGCATCATATCGCTCCGGATTAAACTCAGGTCTTCTTAGAAATTCTGTAGGTCGATCGGGCGCATGGCTCCGAACCATTTCACCACTTTCTCACCCACATTGGGAACCTCGACATGGCAGATGTACACGCCACCTGCAATGGGGATGTTCGTCGTGTTCTTCAAGTCCCAATCCAGGTAGGTCAGGTCATTGTCCTTGCGGAACTTACGCACCAGGGTACCGCTCACGTTATAGATGGAGATGGTACATGTTTGCGGCAGGTTGATGAATTTGACCCGATTATCCAGGCGGGAATTCTCATACCCGCTGAAGGCGTAGTAGGGATTGGGCACGATGTTAATGAGGTCCAACGAACTCTCGGCCGTAACCTGATCGTTGTTGACGGCAGCCTCATCAGTGGAACCGAACCTATACAACGGTAACCCATTGTTCAGTGTAGGGTTGATCGGGTTTGGATTGCCTGCATAATCCACGTATGGCAAATAAGGCTTGGAGACATTCAGCGTGATCTCCACCTCCGTACTCAAGAACTCACGATCCGGGGTCAACATGGCGCTACCTACCCAACCAATACCCCGGAACACATTCCTGCGCGCGGTGGTCGTATTCGCCTCCAACGTTGTGCGAATGAAGGAACCCTCATCGTACAATGGAACACGCGTATTATTATTGGCTATGCGCCGATCATTCCGGAAGATGTAGATCCAGTGCCCTCCACCGAAGAATGCCCCATCTGTGTTGTAGAGAACCGCATTCGGATTCCAACGCATATCGCGGCCGATCTCGCCACCCCAGAAACTATTCTCGCTGTATGCGATGTTCAAGCGTTCTCCGGTCTCCAAGTCTACCGCGTAGCCGGGGAACCAACCCATGCTCGTTCCGCTGGTCACTAGCGCTTCTTGTTCGTTGCAGCCGGGGGAGCCTAGCTTGCGTCCCTCCTTATCGATACTCGGTGAAGAACGCAACGCGAGGCGCTGAACACTTCCCACGGCCAAGCTAGGATCAACCTCCTGCTCGAGCACCGGTGAGCGGGTCCACTTGGTTCGATCACTCGTAATGATGAATTGCACGCTAGGAGTGTCCTTGATCTTGGACAGGGTCATGGAAGGATGTGGCGAATTCAAGGAGCCTTCGGCGGAGACACCGCCTTGGAAGGCAGATTGACCCACCAGCGACCATGGTGCCCACGTACCGCCCAAGACGGCCTCATACTTCTGATCCGGGTCATCAGAGCGGTCATTGAATATCACTGAATCCTCGTTCTCGTAAACCCCGGACCGTATCCAGTTCTGCACCTCATCACCTTCAGCATCAGGAATACCTGAAAACCAATCCTTGGTAGGGTCGGCAAAGCGGATAGTACCGTCACCAACAGGGTCAGTGCTTTCAAGCACATCATTGTACTTGGTCTGAGCTATACGAACGCTCAACCCCCATTCGGGGATCACCTGTTCGTAATCCAGATCAATAATACGGTCGCTTTTCACGGTATCTCCTGCTGCACCAGGATCCTTGATCATGAACCAGTATGCATCATCCAAGTTGTTCGGTGTGATCGAATCTTTGAACCACAATTCGAACTGCGAGCTTGGCACCCGTAAGGGATCGATCACCTTGACATTGATGGGTCCTTGACCCCGCACATAAGTGATCTCATCGCGACGTGCCGCAGGGTCCGATACGACCTGATCCAAAGACGAACGGCTCAAGCGGGTGAACAACCCACCGTTCCCCTGCCCTTCCAACCGTGTGATCTGTAGTCCCTCCCCGTACTGCGAGTTCTGGATGGTCCCACCCGTAGCAGGGTCTGGCCTATGAGGAATTCCAACATACCTGCGGATGCTTCCAAAAGCTCCCTTGCGGCTTGCTACGTAAGGGAATGCTTGACCGCTTCTGGCAACCACATCGTAGGGGGCATATCTGTTATAGCCGTAGGCGATCGCCAGGTAGTAGTAGGACTTGAAGTTCACCAAGCGCGGATCACCTTGGGCAAACTTGTCTTCCAAAACACGTACAGAGCTTGCCACACCTTGGTTCGCCCCATTCACTTGCTCAACTGGAACAGGCAGTTGCAGCACTTCATCGAATGGATAGTTGATGATCTGCACGACATCATCCTCGATATCGCCCTGATATACAAGCCTGGCCAGTTCGATGTTACCCAGATCGGAAACGGAGACATCCGAATTCTTAAGCTGGAAGAGTTTGTACCCTTGGAACCGGTAGTTACGGTCGTACGGCTGCCCATTCTCATCCACCTCAGGGATGATCGGGTCCAGTTCCGTGTAATCATATGGCACATTGACACGGTTGTTGCTTCCCTCTGGATTACTGAACAGAATGATCAACTCACGATCCAATTCCACGATCTCCAGATCGGGCGCATCCGGCCCATCGAGGATCTTGAAGCAATTGTCGAACAAGGCCTGCGCTTTGTCATCGGCAACGCGCAGGGAGCCCACGCTGGCAATTGCACCACCGGTAGCGGCGCGAGCATAGACTACACCCAAGGTGATGTTATTGTACGCTCCTGGTTCCAAGATGAATGGTCCAGCGCTTTGCACAAAGCGACGGTCCTGGGGGGCTTGCAAAGTTTCCCTCCAATCCGTTTGAGGCACACAGTCCGTACCCCATCCTACCGGATCGCTATTCCAAGGGAACATGTACCGCGTTTGAATGCCACCAGGAGCCGTGCTGTAGCCACTCCCTCCAAACGTCATAGGTGTACCATCTTTCCAGATGCTGCGCAGGTAGCCATAGAAATTGCCTGCGGTCGTGGGGTCGGAAGTGGCGAAGGGGCCTTCCCGGTTCCAGTAAAGGAAATCCCGCATTCCGAAGCGCTCATTATCTGGAAATCCGTCACCGTAGCCGATCCCGATCCCTTTATAGGGGATGCCATTCTGTTCCCGCGCTGTGACACAGTCGAACACATCGGTGTTGTTCTGGGGGCCGGGATTATCAATATTGTCCTGGTCCTGATAAGGCCCTTCAAAGAAATCCACCCCAATGGCAGGTGGCTGCTGCCCATACCCCACAGCGCCCAAACACGCCTCATCATTGTCATCCCAATTGTACGAGAACCCCAAACCACGACGAACATCACAGCCTACAAAGTCGTCATTGGAGCAACCTAGATCAGCATCAACGAACGATCCAAAATACGTGTTCAACAAGGTTTGCGTTCCCTGGTTGATCACCGTATAGTTGTAGAACGTCATGTTGTTGATCTCGTTGTTGGAACTGAACGCGAACGCTTGGGCCCGGATCTCCAGGCCGATCGGTTGCGCGTTGGACTCTGTATGCACATCGCCTTTGTCGTTGAAGATCCAGAAAATGTTAAAGTCACCAAACAAGTTGACTGGATCTTCGCGCCGTCGATTCTTGCATTCTTCTGTGGTCACGTTGAAGCCATAATCAGGATAGTCTCCATCGGTCGGATCATAAGCAGCGTCGTTGTTGTTGTCGAAGAAAGGCGCGAGGTATAGGTCCTGTCCTTGATCAACATTACCCTCGGCAGGCCAACTTTGAAAAGCCGTGGGTATGGAGTATCCGTCCGGGAAGATCTCATCCAGGTCGCAATTGGGATCCTGCTGGCATTGGAACCATTGGATATGGGCTTCAGCTTCCGCCCGCTCGGTCACCCAAAACCTGTCGTACTGGTTGCACACCTCCGGGCTAACAGATGCATCACCTGTATTGGTCAAGGGACCGGGCCAGTAATCATTGCCATTGGCCCTGAACAGCACCGCTGCCAACTTTAGCTGGTTATCGGGCGATATGCCACCCATCCACAACCCGCCGGCATAGATCGCACACGGCCCGGTGAAATCCTCGGTCTTAGGCACCTCGTATCCAGGGAGCACAGGGGAAGCCCTACGGGTCCACATATTGCCACCGTTCTCGATCACGGCTTGCACCGTGTTATATTGAATGGAGGTGATCGCAGCCGCTGGCGCACACGCGGCAGCTTTAGGTCGCCCCGTAGCACCACCAGCAGCACCAGGCTGCCTATCTGGTTGACGCGCTTGTGCCTCAAGCACAACGAATGCAAGGAGACCTAGAGCGAAGGTTCTGGTAACAAATGCTCTGTTCATGCCTTTCATGTTCTTGCGTTGTCAGTTGGACTAGAAATCGAAGCGAACACCCAAACGGATCGTGCGCGGAGCGCCGAAGTTGTTGGGGTTGTTCACATTAAGTGAGTAGAGATCGGAAAATGCAGCTGGATCCACTTGCGCCGCGATCTGCGGTTGGGCTTGTGCGGAAGCCAGGAAGCCATCGTTGTTCGGTGAACCGGTGAAGCGGTACACACCAGTAATGTTCTGCGTATTGAACACGTTGGTGAGCAATAAGTAGATATTCAAATTGGCGGTCTTGGCCTTATCCCCTTCGCTTCCGCCAAAGGACAATGAAATGTCCCTGTCGATCTGCATATCCGTGGTGAATTGCCAAGGCAACCGAGCCCCGTTCAGTGTTCCATCCAGCAAATAGTTGCTGGCACCTGTTGCTTCGCTCACCACCTGGCTGCTGCGGCTATATGGTGTTCCACTGCCTAGAATGCTAACAACGTTGACCCCAGTTCGGCTAAGAATGGGTTTGCCGAACAACATGGGACCGTTGTAATCCTTTCCACCACCATACCGGAAGTCCAAGGTGGTTTGGATACGATGCCGCTGGTCGAAGTCCAATGGCGCGATGGTGCGCAAATTGGGTTGACCTGAGTTGATCAAGCTCAATCCGGTATTGGGTCCTGAACCCGTACCGTCAGCGAACTGCAACGTGTAACCAACGCGCATCCAAATGTTACCCGTGCGGCGCAGATCATAGGTGGCCGAAAAGCCTTTCACCGTCCCAAAATCGAAGTTATCGAAGGTGCGGTAAGAGCGGGGCCAAGCTTGAGCCACGTTACGAACCTGGATCTGATCGCGCAATTCGCGGTAGAAGGCCGACAACTTCAACGAGGACGACTTGCTTAGCACCTGCTGGAAGCCCAGTTCATAGTCGATGGTCTTTGTTGGTTTCAAATTCGGATTGGAAAGTGTTGAGGTAACATTCTGAATGAACGCGAAGTCGACCAGATCCAAACGGGATTGGAATGCATTGGGTCGCTGGGTAAGCACGTCATAGTGCGCGAAGAAAACTGCCTCATCCGAGATGGGGAAGGAGAATGCCACGCGCGGCATGATGTTCACCACAGGCGTGTAATCCCTAAAGGCCTCTTTGCTAAGAACGGAACCATCGAGGTCGCCGCCCTCCCCACGTTCTACTAAATAGGGTCTGATCTGTCCTGCTTCCTGAAGGGCCGATCCACTCTGGAGTTCCACGCCATCGGCGGAATACCACGTGTCACCATTCCGGTAACCCTTGATGAAGGTAGGCGCTTCAATATCATTCACGTAGACCACATAGTCGTCGCCAATGTTCTGCGGACGGTTGCTTAGTGCATTACGGATATCAGCGTCCGGAACAGAAGAACCAGCAGTATAGGCTTCTTGCCAGAGGTATTTGTCATTCAGCACATTCTGGTTCGCGTCGTAGCGGTCCACACGCACCCCCACGTTGAAGATGATGTCATCGAAGGTGAACTTGTCCATGATATAGCCAGCGATGTAGATCGGTTCGAAGGGCGCTTGGGTACGCGTGAAATTACCATCCTCGTCCTTTCCATCGAAGAACTGGGCAAATCCGGGTTTTGATGTCAGCCGATTCCCTAAATGGTCGTACCCAACGTATGATGCGAAGTTGTTCCCGTTGTTCAGCAATTCATCTGGCGAGAACATATCGAGCGCTAGTTGACCAGGATCCAACGCATCTACGTTGATGAATTCGTTCCCGTTGGGGTCCAAGCCCAACGACGAGCGAAGGTTCCGATCGAATACCGTTTGATCATTACCGACCAACCGCGAATAGAGCGTAAGGGGGAATGTGCTTGGAAAACCTGGGACTTCTATGGTGCCTGTAGCGTTCAACGAATCGTACTGTTGGATGTGGAAATTGGTCAAGGCACGAGCCCGGGTCCAGAGCCCAACTGGCGACAGATCATACCTGCGCTGGGTCAATTGCTCATACTCCACTCCTACGGAAACGGCGTGTGACCCAATGTCGGCGCTTCCAATAGCACTGAAGCGCAATTGATCGTTCCGGCGCTGGCGAAACTCCTCCGCTCCTGGATTATCGATCAGCCCAATATTATTCCATATCCCGTACAAGGATCGCGGGCGATCACCATTCCAAATGGCACCACGGTTCTGGGTCTCTATCAAATTCTGGTAGTAACCCACATAGCTACCACCAGACCCTCCTGGAGCACCGAATAGTTCGGGTACCGGGAACTGTTCCGGAGGGAGCGCGTTGAAATAGAAGGTGTTGACGGCGGCCAAGTCAGGGTTCTGTGTTCCCGGAGTGAATTGGACCAAGGTATCGCGTGTGCCGGTTTGGCTCAACTGCGCTGGACGGTTCGGGTCGAACTCGAATTGTGGTGCCTGGTAAATATCGAACCGACCTACGTAACCATAGTCAAAGAACCGATCGCCGTGAACAAAATCAGACTGATCGAACTGATAGCGTGAATAGTCCAATTGGAGCGTGTAGAACGCATTCCGGATCGTGCTCTTCTTCTCTTCTTCTGCCGTGCGGTTGATGAAACGCTGCGTGAACTTGATGAATCCCCTCCAGCTAGTCTCCTTGGTGCGGTAGTTGTTCTCCGCATTCAAAAGAGCATTGGCACGATTGTATTCCTGTCGGTTGGAATAGTCCAATGATCCGCCGAGCGTCAAATTGATCGTTGGCGTGGTGGTGATGTCGATCTTTCCCGAAGCCAAATAGGATGTTTGACCTGCATTCTGGCGGGTGCTCAATTGTTCGATATCGGACGTGCGCAAGAAATCGCTGGAATAGTTCAGGATCACATCATTGGGCCCGTTCGGGCGCAGTACACCCGGGTTGGCCAGGATACGATCACGCACATCAGAACGGACGCGCTGATCGCCGAGGTAGGAGGGAGCTCCATCCACTACGTTGGTGAACTGGCCGGATACGAAGAAGCCGATCAACGGTTTGGTCTTATTGCCCAAACTGTCCTTCTTGAACAAGATGGGGCCGCTTAGGCTGGCTTCGATCTGGTTGAACGCGTATTTATCCAAGCCGACGATGTCGGTGATATCGCTACCGATCTTATAGCCAGAGGTGAGGTATTCCACACCACCGAAGAAATTACGGCTAGGTCCCCGGGTGGTGATGTTGATGAGACCACCGGTAACGTCACCATAGTTGGCCGGAACACCGCCTGTGATCACCTGTACTTCTTCAATAGCGCTCTTGGGAAGTCCAGTGCCTGCGCCTGCAGGAACTTTCACCCCATCTATATAGTAGTAGGTATTTTCTGAACGTGCGCCACGAATGCTGATACCACCGCCCGTACCAGCATCACTGGTACCAGCAACCGTAGTGGCGATCGAATTCGCTGAACGACCCGGCATTTTGGCGATCTGGTCCCGTGTAACCGTTCCTCCGGAAGCGCCCCCATCCCTGTCGATGAGCGGCACAACATATTGAACGACCTCGAACTCCTTCAACTCAACGCCCTGGTTAAGACTGATGTCCAAGAAAGTGATCTTGTTGCTATTGATCACCACCCCGGTCTGCTTGTAGGGTTGGTAGCCAACATAGCTTACCACGACATCATACGTGCCCGGATCCAACGGCTTGATGAAGTACATGCCATCAAAGTCGGTCGCTCCGCCAGAGACCTGCGAGCCGCGGTTCTCGATAACGACGTTAACGAATGGTAGCGGTTCGCCCGACTTCTTATCGAGGATCTTACCTTTTAAACTACCAGACCCAACTTGGGCATGGAGTGCCAGAGCGGCAAATAGGGAAAAGGAGACCGTGGAGAATATTCTTCTCAGCATCAACGGTAGGTTTTGCGTTCAGGGTAACAGAGCAACGAGGGGGCGCTAATATAGAAAGTTCTCTGATCCGTCAACTCGTTCAAAAACCGTGACCGCATTGTAATAGATGCCGATCCATGATCACATCTCGCGCCTAGCTGGGCGGTTCCGTGGTCACACATTCTTTTCATGGCCGAAAGATATCGGCAACATGGAATGATGCGGTGCGCCAAAACGAGCAACGGCGAAGAACTTCCATACAGTTCAGAAAACCACATCACAAACCGAAGGTGCGGCGGAAGAACCCGTCCCTGTGGGTATTACTGCCACCGCGATCGGCCCGTTTCCCGTGGCGTTTGAGGCGCTTGCGAGTGGCCTTATCCTGCAAGGAAAGGTGGCGCTTGCGGTCCTGTCTCTCCTGCTTGGCCTGCTCCTTCTTCTCGGTCTTGGCTTTCTTCTCCAGGATCTTCTCCTGCTTCTTGCGGGAAATGCCTCCATCTTGAGCATGCATTGGCATACTCACCAGAAGGCCGAACACGAATACAAAGCCAAGTAACGTCTTGAACATGACACAAGAATAGTGCATGCCTTACCAATTAGGTGTTCGTTATCACACAAAGCCAACATGGCAAGCTTTGCGAGCATAGGCTACAAGATGCTCAACAGCAGTATACCCCGATCACAATAACTTCGCGTTCTCACGTTGAAGACCATATACATGCCGCATTCTTTTTCCTTCCGTTTTGTAGGGCTTGTGCTCTTTGGCATGTTGATGGCTGTCTCCTGCCGAAGAGAGGAGCGCGGCGGTGTACCCCTTTCGCTCGTGGACATCAGCATTAATGTGAACAATCCATCCTACGCGGATCTAGCCGTAACAGGTGGTTGGCTCTATTTAAGTGGCGGTTCCATGGGCCTGATCGTTTACCGTGCCAGCCCCACGGAGTTCGTGGCCATGGACCGCCAATGCCCCTACCAACCTGCGAACCTTTGCCGCGTTGTTGTGGACGATAGCGAGATCCTGGCGCAGGATACGGCTTGTTGCCAGTCCAAGTTCCTGATCACGGATGGCAGTGTTGTGGAAGGACCGGCCGCGCTGAACTTGCAGCAGTACAACACCTCGTTCAACGGGACCACGCTGCGGATCTATAATTAGGTTCGGAAGCTTTCCAATGCTGGTCCATCTGGCCAAGGTATCCAGCGAAAGTCCAGTTTTACCATTTTGGAAGTAGAAATACGTCCGATCCCGCAAGGCGGGACAGGTTCTGCTCGCTCTTTTCCGCCCAGGCTTCTTCAAAAAATAGTTCCGTAGCTACGGCTATGCAACGATTTTTTGAATCGCCT
>Ga0105047_10020062_pt1 | contig 10285 bp, 6 predicted proteins | sample MAT04_FD_78384 | JGI IMG/M metagenome (GOLD analysis project Ga0105047, IMG submission 78384) | Freshwater microbial communities from Lake Fryxell liftoff mats and glacier meltwater in Antarctica - MAT-04 (megahit assembly) | ecosystem: Environmental > Aquatic > Freshwater > Ice > Liftoff... | reverse complement strand
GGCCAAGCCACCGGTCTTGAACTCGATCGGCTCGCGTTCTGCCTGCGCAAGCGCGCCGAGCGCGAAGCCGGAATCTATTTCTCGAGCCTGTCGGCGCGCACCCTCGTATACAAGGGCATGCTCACGACTGCTCAGTTGGAGCCGTTCTTCCCCGATCTCTCTGATCCGCGTTTTGCCTCGGCGCTGGCGCTCGTGCACTCGCGCTTCTCGACCAACACCTTTCCCTCGTGGCCGTTGGCGCACCCGTACCGATTGATCGCACACAACGGCGAGATCAACACCGTGATGGGCAACCGGAACTGGATGCGAGCTCGCGAGGCGAACCTGTCGAGCGACCTGATCCCTGGTGACCTGAACCGATTGTTCCCGATCTGCACACCGGGAGGATCGGACTCCGCATCGTTTGACGAGGTGCTTGAGCTTTTGCACCTGGGCGGGCGCACGTTGCCGCACGCCGTTCTGATGATGATCCCCGAAGCGTGGGAGAACCACGCCTCGATGGATGCCGATCGCCGAGCGTTCTACCAATTCCACGCGTCGATGATGGAGCCATGGGATGGCCCGGCCAACGTGGCGTTCACCGACGGCACAGTGATCGGTGCGGTTCTGGATCGCAACGGATTGCGTCCCGGACGTTTCTGGGTGACCGACGAGGGCCTCGTCGTGCTTGCTAGTGAATCGGGTGTGCTTCCGATCGATCCTGCGCGCATCGTGCGCAAGGGCCGTCTGCAGCCTGGCCGCATGTTCCTGGTCGACACCCAGGCGCATCGGATCATCGAGGACGACGAGATCAAGTCCGACTTGGCGCAGCAGGAGCCGTATCAGGACTGGCTGCATGCCGGCCTGATGAAACTCGCTGAACTCCCCGAACGCGAGCACGTGGTGTACACACCCGTCTCGGTGGCGCGCCGTCAGCAGACCTTTGGATACACCGAAGAAGAGCTGCGCATCCTGCTGACGCCGATGGCGCGCACCGGTGGCGAAGCCATTGGTTCGATGGGAACCGACAGCCCGATCGCGGCGCTGTCAGAGCGTCCGCGTTTGCTCTTTGACTACTTCAGCCAGCTGTTCGCTCAGGTGACCAACCCTCCGCTCGATGCCATCCGCGAAGAGCTCGTCACCTCGCTTGGCAGTCTGATCGGGCCTGAAGGCAACCTTCTGGTCGCCACGCCCGCTGCCTGTCGTCAGGTGGAGTTGCCCTTTCCGGTCCTCGACAACGATGAAGTCGCCAAACTCCTGCACATCAACCGTGACGGTGACTTGCCTGGATTCGGGGCCACCAAGGTCAGCGGTCTCTACCGCGTTGACGGTGGAGGAGCCGCTCTTCAGTCGCGGATCGAAGAGATCTGCGTCGAGGTGTCTGCTGCTATCGCCGAGGGCAAGCGTTTCGTGGTGTTGTCGGACCGCGATTCCGATCGTGAACTTGCGCCGATCCCCTCATTGCTGCTCACTTCGGCCGTGCATCACCACTTGGTGCGAGCGAAGACGCGCACGCAGGTGGGTCTGGTGATCGAGGCTGGCGACGTGCGCGAGGTGCACCACGTGGCCCTGCTCATCGGTTACGGCGCAGCGGCGGTGAACCCTTACCTGGCCATGGAAAGCGTCGAGGATATGGCGCGTCGCGGAGTCATTGACGTTAAGCCGGAGACGGCGGTCATCAACCTGGTCAAGGGTCTTGGCAAGGGCGTCCTCAAGGTGATGTCGAAGATGGGTATCTCGACAGTGGCCTCGTACCGGGGTGCGCAGGTGTTCGAATGCATCGGCCTCTCGCACGAAGTGATCGATCGCTACTTCACCGGCACCACCAGCAAGTTGGGCGGTATCGGCCTCGACGTGTTGGCGCAAGAGGTGGAGAAGCGTCATACGGCGGCGCACCCGCGAAGCGGAATCATGCCCGCGCACCGCACACTGGATGTCGGCGGCGAGTATCAGTGGCGTCGCGAGGGTGAACCGCACCTCTTCGATCCCGAGACGGTCTTTCGATTGCAGCACGCGACTCGTGCGCGCCGCTACGACATCTTCAAGCAGTACACCGACAAGGTGAACGATCAGTCCGAGCGACTTATGACGCTGCGTGGATTGTTCACCCTGCGCGCTGACGATTCGACATCAATCCCGATTGACGAGGTTGAGCCGATCAGCGACATCGTCAAGCGTTTCTCGACCGGTGCGATGTCCTACGGCTCGATCTCGCAAGAAGCGCATGAGACGTTGGCCATTGCCATGAACCGACTCGGTGGCAAGTCAAACACCGGCGAAGGTGGCGAGGATCCCGAGCGATACCAACCGATGCCTGGTGGCGACAGCAAGCGCTCGTCGATCAAGCAGGTGGCGTCTGGTCGCTTCGGCGTCACAAGCGAATACCTCGTGAACGCCGATGACATTCAGATCAAGATGGCCCAGGGTGCCAAGCCCGGTGAGGGCGGACAGCTCCCCGGACACAAGGTGTATCCGTGGGTGGCCAAGACCCGTCACTCGACTCCCGGGGTCGGGCTGATTTCGCCGCCCCCGCATCACGACATCTATTCGATCGAAGACCTCGCTCAACTGATTCACGACTTGAAGAACGCCAACCCAAGGGCGCGCGTCCACGTCAAGCTGGTGGCCGAGATCGGTGTAGGCACCGTCGCTGCCGGTGTTGCCAAGGCGCACTCCGACGTGATCCTGATCAGTGGCCATGACGGCGGCACCGGCGCATCGCCGCTCACCTCCCTGAAGCACGCGGGTGCACCGTGGGAGCTCGGTCTGGCCGAAACTCAGCAGACACTGCTGCTCAACGGACTTCGCGATCGCGTTGTTGTGCAGGCCGATGGACAACTCAAGACCGGGCGCGATGTCGTCATCGCCGCACTGCTGGGGGCTGAAGAGTTCGGCTTTGCCAGCGCACCGCTAGTCGTCATGGGCTGCATCATGATGCGGGTGTGTCACCTCGACACCTGCCCGGTGGGCGTCGCCACGCAAAACCCCGTGCTGCGTGAGCGCTTCTCCGGCTCACCTGAATTCGTACAGACCTTCTTTGAGTACATCGCAGAAGAGGTGCGCGAACTTCTCGCCGAACTTGGGTTCCGCACCCTCGATGAAGCGATCGGTCACGCTGAGCGCATCGACGCTGCCGACGCGGTGGCGTATTGGAAGGCTTCCGGCCTTGACCTCACGCCGATTCTTCACGTGCCCGAGATTCCCGAAGGTGCCGCGCGTCGCAACACCGTGCAGCAGGATCACGGGCTCGACAAGGCCCTCGACAACGAACTGATCGCGCTATCTGCAGAAGCCTTGGAGTACGCGCAACCGGTGCGCGCACAGGTTCCCGTGCGCAACGTCAACCGCACGGTGGGCACGATGCTCGGTCATGAGGTGACCAAGCGCTACGGCGGCAATGGACTGCCCGACGGCACGATCGACATCACGTTGCTCGGGTCGGCCGGTCAGTCGTTCGGCGCCTTCCTTCCGCGCGGCATCACGCTGCGACTCGAGGGTGATGCGAACGACTATGTGGGCAAGGGGCTTTCGGGCGGTCGCATTGTGGTGCGGCCTGACCGGTCCGCTTCGTTCGACGCCGAAGCAAACGTCGTGGCAGGCAACGTGATCGGCTATGGCGCCACTTCGGGAGAGATCTTCCTTCGAGGCACGGTGGGCGAGCGATTCTGCGTGCGTAACTCCGGTGCCACTGCGGTTGTTGAAGGTGTGGGCGACCACGCCTGCGAGTACATGACCGGGGGACGCGTCATCGTGCTGGGGCCGACCGGACGCAATGTCGCGGCCGGTATGTCTGGCGGTGTGGCCTACTTGCTTGATCTCGATGAGTCGATCGTGAACCCCGACATGGTCGACGTCGAATCACTCGATGACACCGATGCGGCGTTCCTGATGAGTGCTGTCCGACGTCATCTGGAGCAGACCGATTCACCAGTGGCCGCACGGCTGCTCGATGACTGGTCGGTGTCCCTCACGCGCTTCCGCAAGATCATGCCCCGCGACTACAAGCGCGTTCTCGCGGTGAGCGCTGCCGCCGAACGCGAGGGGCGCGACGTTGACACAGCGATCATGGAGGCCGTCAATGGCTGACCCCAAGGGATTCCTCACCACGCCGAGGGAGCTTCCGCCCCGACGTCCCGTGGATGTGCGCATCCAAGACTGGCGCGAGGTGTACGAGGAGTTCGATGCCGGACACCTCGAGAAGCAGGCCGGCCGCTGCATGGACTGCGGAATCCCCTTCTGCCACAGCGGGTGTCCCTTGGGCAATCTGATTCCCGAGTGGAACGACCTCGTCTGGAAGCACGACTGGCATGCCGCGATCGAGCGTCTGCATGCGACGAACAACTTTCCGGAGTTCACCGGTCGCCTGTGTCCGGCACCGTGCGAATCTGCGTGCGTCCTCGGAATCAATGCCGACGCGGTCACCATCAAGCAGGTCGAGGTCGAGATCATCGACCGCGCTTGGGATGAGGGCTGGGTCCAGCCGCAGCCCCCGGAACGACTCAGCGGCAAGACCGTGGCCGTGGTGGGTTCAGGGCCGGCCGGCCTCGCAGCGGCGCAGCAGCTGGCGCGCGCCGGACACACCGTCGCCGTGTACGAACGTGACGACCGCATCGGTGGGCTTCTGCGCTACGGCATCCCTGAGTTCAAGATGGAAAAGAAGCACCTCGACCGTCGACTTGAGCAGATGGAGGCTGAAGGCGTTCGCTTCCGCCCCTCGGTCGACATCGGCGGCGAGAAGTCGTGGAGCGATCTGAGGGCGCGCTTCGATGCGATCGTCATCGCCACCGGTGCAACCGCGTGGCGCGACCTTGACGTGCCCGGACGTGAACTCGATGGCGTCATGCAGGCGATGGAGTATTTGCCGTGGGCCAATCGCGTACAGGAGGGCGACTTCGAAACGTCGCCCATTGATGCGGCCGGCAAGCACGTCGTGGTGATCGGCGGTGGAGACACCGGTGCTGACTGTGTGGGTACCGCTCATCGTCAGGGTGCTGCGTCCGTGACTCAGCTCGAAATCATGCCGAGGCCGGCCGACGAACGCTCCGATGCCGCGCCATGGCCGACGTACCCGATGCTCTATCGCGTCACGAGTGCGCATGAAGAAGGCGGCGAACGTCTCTATGCGGTATCGACTCAGCGCTTCCTCGATGACGGGTTCGGCAATGTGGGGGCGATCGAGTTGGTTGAAGCCCGCATGGTTGATGGCCGATTCGAACCGGTTCCTGGGTCCGAGCACCAACTGCGTGCCGATCTTGTGACATTGGCGATGGGATTCGTCGGTCCTGAGTCTGATCCGCTGACGTCTCAGTTGGGCATTGATCTCGATGGGCGTGGGAATGTGGCGCGTTCGTCGTCGTTCATGAGCAACGTGCCAGGCGTCTTTGTCGCTGGCGATGCCGGTCGCGGACAGTCGCTCATCGTGTGGGCCATTGCCGAGGGCCGTTCGGTGGCCTCAGCGGTAGATGCGTACCTCATGGGCGATACGAACCTGCCTTCGCCGGTGCGTCCGACCGATCGCCCACTCGTCGCCTAATTTCCTCAAACCTACGGTCCAGTACGAGCCCTTTTTGACCCGGTGGGGACCGCAAGTTCACCGTCGCGTTGACGTGCGGTCTCTGAACTGTCATCCAGTGCTCGTCCCAGACCGTAGGTCGAGGTGATCGGCCTCGTTACTCTTGATCCATGCGCCGCGCAAAGATCGTCTGCACCATTGGTCCTGCTACCTCCTCTCACGAGCAGATCCGTGCCCTTGTCGATGCAGGAATGGATCTCGCGCGACTGAACCTGAGTCACGGTGACCAAGCCACGCATTCCCTTGTGCTTCAGCGCGTACGGGCGGCGGCTCGTGAAACGGGCCGAGGGGTGGGGGTCTTGGCCGACCTGCAAGGACCCAAGATTCGATTGGGCACCTTTCCGGCGGGTTCGGTTCTCCTGAGCGAAGGCGACACGTTCTCGATCACGACCGATGAAGTTCCCGGCACCGCGACGTTGGCGTCGACGACTTACGGCGGACTCGCTGGAGATGTGAATCCTGGCGACGCGATTCTGATCGACGACGGCAAAGTGGCGCTGCGCGCCGTCTCAGTAACCGACAATGTGATCACAACGGTTGTCGTCGAAGGCGGAAGGATTTCTGACCACAAAGGAATCAACCTTCCCGGTGTTCCGGTGAGCGTGCCTGCGCTCACTGAGAAGGACGTGGACGACCTTCGCTGGGCGCTGCATGCAGGTGTTGATTGGGTCGCACTGTCGTTCGTGAGAAATGCCGACGATTTTGACGCGGTGAAAGCGGTGATGGACGAGGTCGGGATCCACGTACCGGTGATCGCCAAGATCGAGAAGCCTCAGGCAGTAGATGCACTCGAGGGAATCATCAATCGCTTTGACGGCATCATGGTCGCGCGAGGTGACCTCGGAGTTGAACTGCCGCTCGAATTGGTGCCGTTGGTGCAGAAGCGATGTGTCACGTTGGCTCGAGAAGTTGCCAAGCCCGTGATCGTCGCCACCCAGATGCTCGAGTCGATGATTTCGATGTCGCGACCCACCCGTGCCGAAGCCAGCGACGTTGCGAATGCGGTGCTCGACGGGGCCGATGCGCTGATGCTCTCGGGCGAGACGAGTGTGGGCGCCCATCCGATCGCCGCCGTTGAAACGATGGCACGCATCATCGACGCCGTGGAGAGCCAGGCACTCGACGAGGTCCCCGAAATCGAAAAGTTGCCGCGTAGCAAGGGTGGCGCAATCGCGCGGGCTGCCGTGGCCGTCGGAACAGCCCTGGAAGCCAAAGCCTTAGTGGCCTTCACTCAGACGGGCACGAGCGCGCGCTTGGTGGCCCGCTATCGATCGCCGATCCCGATCTTCGCCTTCACTCCGGACGAACCAGTCCGCAACCGCCTTGCGTTGACGTGGGGAGTCGAGACCTATTTGGTGCCTCCGGTGGTGCACACCGACGACATGGTGAAGCAGGTCGACGCCGCGATGCTCGACATGGGAACGCTCCTACGGGGCGACACTGTCGTCATCGTGGCCGGCAGCCCCCCTGGAATTCCCGGCAGCACGAACGCCATGCGTGTTCACATCATGGGCGATGCGGTGGCGCAAGTTGCTCCTGGCTACCGCGTGGACGAGAAGTAGCGCGATGAAGCGGTACACGGTCGCGGGCTTGCTGGTCGCCAGCGGCCTCACGCTTGCTTTGGTGGCGCCACTGGTTCCAGCCAATGCGACTGCCACAACGCAGACATCTGGGTCAACCGTGTCGACGCAGTCGGCCCCTCGCTGCTTGGAAACGCGCATCGTTGGCTATTCGGCGAAGAAGCGAGCGATCGTGGCCTGCCGGCAAGGAACGCCTGGGGGCACACCCGCGCTGGTGATTGGCACCATGCACGGCAACGAGAAGCTTGGTCAACAAGTCATCGACAAGCTTCGGTTCTGGGGTCTGCCCCAAGGGCTCGACCTCTGGACGATTCGATCGATGAATCCCGACGGCACGACCGCTAACACTCGAACGAATGCGCGCGGCGTCGATCTGAATCGCAACTTCCCGTACCGCTGGGAGGCATCGAGCAGGGGCGGCTGTTGCTACTCAGGATCGCGTTGGTGGTCTGAGCCTGAAAGTCTGGCACTGGGAAAGTTCATTCTGTCGATCCGGCCGTACACGGTGATCGTCTTTCATCAGGCGCTGCATGTCGTGGACTACCCAACGGTCGGCGATGCCTGGGTGACGCGATCGCTCGCGCGGCGCAGCGGAATCCCGGCGCGGGCACTGACCGGCTATCGCGGCACCCTCACCGGCTGGACCAACGCGCAACGCTGGCGGCCAACGGCGGTCACGTTTGAACTCGGACGCACTGAAAGCCCAAGCCAGTTGTCGCGCATCACAGGTGCGGTGGTTTACGTGCTGAATCAACGCGTCAAGGCGTAAGACGGTCCGGCTGCGTTCAGGGTTGCTGCAGCACACGTCGCGCATCAGGTGCCAACACGCCCCAGCCCACGAACAGATCGACGAGCGATGTGGCGGTGGTGTCGTAGATCAGCGCCAGCGATCGCAAATCTTCACGCCGGATCGACAGCACACGGCCGTTGTAGTCGTGACGCATGGCTTGAATGGCCTGGGCATACCGCGCGAGCGGGCCAGCGCGTTCGGCCGGCACCTGTTCCAAGCGTTCAAGATCGAGCACCATGCGCGTCGGTCCGGCGTCCTCGTCGTGATCGCGGACCGGGCCGGCGTCGGGCAGCAGTTCGGTGACCGGGATCCGGTAGAAGTCGGCCAACTCGGCGAGCCTGGTGACAGTGACGGCGCGATCGCCACGCTCGTAAGAGCCGATCACCACCGCCTTCCACTGCCCGTTGGAGCGTTGCTCCACGCCTTGAAGTGAGAGCCCCTGTTGGGTGCGAATCGCCCGAAGCCGCGCGCCGAGGGCACGTGCGTAGTCGCTCATGGCCCCTCCTTTGTGCGCCGGCGGTTCATGGTCACGAGTTGATCGCGTCAGATGTCGCTGAGGGTGGCGGTGGTCGCTTGCCCTCGTCGCTCAGAGTGACCTTCTGGATGCTCCCGGTCAAGCCGAATGGCGAGATCGGGCCATGAGGCACCAGCCGTTGGCCTGAGACAGGCTGGTAGGTTCGTAACTGATTCGGCGCTGCCGGATCGTTCAGACATCCTTTAAGGCCCGTCCAGTGAGGCGGGGAAGGAGGTCGGCCATGACGGCTGTCCCTACGCGCCCTTCGGATCCATCCGAGGACGCCCGCCCGGTGCTTGATGCTTCCGATATCGCCCGCGCGCTCACCCGTATCGCTCACGAGATCGTCGAGCGCAACAAGGGTTGTGCCGACCTTGTGCTGCTGGGAATCCCCTCCCGAGGAGTGCCTCTCGCGCACCGAATAGCGGCGCGGCTCGAGGAGATCGAAGGAACCAGCGTCCCCGTGGGATCTCTCGACATCACGATGTACCGCGATGACCTGCGCACGCAGCCGGCTCGCACTCTCGAAGTCACCGACCTCCCGGCGCAGGGAATCGATGGCGCGGTTGTGGTGCTCGTCGACGACGTGCTCTTCTCGGGGCGCACCACTCGAGCTGCCCTCGACGCGGTGTCTGACATCGGACGACCTCGCGCCGTTCAACTCGCGGTACTGGTGGATCGTGGTCACCGCGAGCTCCCGATTCGCGCCGACTACGTCGGAAAGAACCTGCCGACGTCGCTGCGCGAATCGGTGCACGTGCAGCTTCTCGAACTCGATGATCGCGATGCCGTCACGCTCGGAATGGATGGCGATGTCCTCGATCACGGTCACGATGCAGGCATCGCTGGAGTGGGGGAGCGCGAATGAAGCGCCACCTGCTGTCCACCGCCGACCTTGATCGCTCGGACGCGCTTCTCGTTCTGGATACGGCAGAAGAGCTGGCCCGGGTCGCCGATCGTCCCATCAAGAAGATGCCCACACTGCGCGGTCGGACGGTGGTCAACCTCTTCTACGAAGACTCCACGCGCACGCGGATCTCCTTTGAGGCCGCTGCAAAACGACTCAGCGCCGACGTCATCAATTTTTCGGCCAAGGGATCGAGTGTGAGTAAGGGCGAAAGCCTGAAAGACACCGCGCTCACCCTGGCCGCGATGGGGGCCGACGCCGTTGTCGTGCGCCATTCGATGTCTGGTGCGCCTCACCGCCTGGCACACGCTGACTGGCTCGATGCCCACGTGATCAATGCCGGAGACGGAACGCACGAACACCCCACGCAAGCACTTCTTGATGCCTTCACGCTGCGTCGTCACCTGCGCGACCGGGTCGAGACTCCGGCCTCTGGTGCGCCTGCGCTGGATGGACTTCACGTCGCCATCGTCGGAGACGTTTTGCACAGTCGAGTCGCACGCTCCAACGTTCACCTTCTCAACACCCTGGGTGCGCGCGTCACTCTCGTCGCGCCGCCCACGCTCATGCCCATGAACATTGAGGATTGGTCGTGCGAACTGTCGTATGCGCTCGATCCCGTCCTTCCTGAAGTTGATGCCGTCATGATGTTGCGTGTTCAGTCCGAGCGAATGGACGGCTCCTTCTTCCCCAGCGCCCGCGAATACAGCCGCCGATACGGCCTTGACGAACGGCGCTTGAACCTGATGGCCGAACACGCTCTGGTGATGCATCCCGGGCCGATGAACCGAGGACTTGAAATCAGCGCGAGCGCTGCCGATTCCCCGCGCAGTGTCATCGTCGAGCAAGTACGCAACGGTGTGTCGGTTCGCATGGCCGTCCTCTATCTCCTGCTCAGCGGGAGCGAGCCAGCCATCGGACATCAGGAGGGCGTGGCATGAGC
>Ga0105047_10020061_pt1 | contig 10285 bp, 8 predicted proteins | sample MAT04_FD_78384 | JGI IMG/M metagenome (GOLD analysis project Ga0105047, IMG submission 78384) | Freshwater microbial communities from Lake Fryxell liftoff mats and glacier meltwater in Antarctica - MAT-04 (megahit assembly) | ecosystem: Environmental > Aquatic > Freshwater > Ice > Liftoff... | reverse complement strand
CGGTCGCGGCGGTCGCCACCGCGATCAACTTCGGTACCCGCGACAACCTCGGCCCGGGCGCGCCGATGCTCAGCGAGCACCTCGTCCACGCCCAGCACCTGACCCGGCAGATGATCGCCGACCTCGGAGAGCTGCGCGCGGGCGGCTTCCCGCGTGGCCTCTTCGGGCGCCACTCACCCCAGGAGCTGGCGTTGCTCGACGCGATGATCGGCGAGGGCCACGACCCGAAGGGCGCGCGATCGCTGCGCGAGGCGATCCACATGATCCTCGGCGGCGACGAGGAGCGAGTCGCCATCGCCGCCCTCGACGAGGCCGCGGCGCGCGTGCGGCGACCGCCCGACGAGCCGCTCCACGACCTGAAGGCGGACCCCTCGGGCCTCCAGGGTCCCTCGAGCGACGGACGTCTCCCCGCCACGATCGACAAGGTGCTCGAGATCCGCCGGCTGCGGCACGCCGCGCCCTCCGATCTCGTGAACCGCCACGAGGTCACCGCCGGCAACCGCGTGCAGGTCATTCCGGGCGGCGGAAAGAGCGTCGACGCGATCATCTCCGAGATCGGCCAGGCCAAGGACAGCGTCCACGTCGCGTTTTTCATCGTGAAGGAAGGCAAGCGCTGCGATCAGCTGGTCGACGCGCTGATCGCCAAGGCGAAGGACGGCGTCCCGGTGCGCGTGATCATGGACGAGCGCGGCGAGCTGCTGGGGCACCAGTTCAACTTCACCGAGATCATCGACCGCCTGCGCGCAGGTGGCGTCGAGGTGCAGGTGAACTGGATCCTCCCCGGCCAGGGTGAAGAGGTGAAGCTCGCCGGGCCCGATCACCGAAAAGAAGTGATCATCGACGGAAAAGTCGCCTTCACCGGCGGACTGAATATCGGCGACGACTATCTCGACGTCTGGCACGACGTGGGAATTCGCGTCGAGGGCCCGTCGGCGCAGCAGATCCAGTCGGAGTGGATGATGACGTGGCTCGCCCTCGGCGGCACGATCGATCCCGGCGCGACCGACGACTCGGTCCGCTCGAGATACTTTCCCGATCCCACCACCCGCGGGACGGCGCGCATCAAGATCGCCTGCACCATCCCCGGCGAGAGCGAGGAGATCCGCCTCGCGACGCTGCAGCTCATCGGCGAAGCGAAGAAGACGATCGACATCGAGAACCCATACATCACCAACGCCGAGGTGCAGGAGGCGCTGCTCGCCGCCGTCAACCGCGGCGTGAAGGTGCGCCTGCTCATCCCGGCCGACAACAACCACGGATACTGCGATCTCGTCGCGCGTACTCACTTTCCGGCGCTGCTGGCGGCGGGCGCCGAGATCCGCGAGATCCCTGGGATGTCACACGGCAAGGTGCTGCTGGTCGACGATCAGAAGGGCTGGGTCGGCACTTCGAACCTCGACGATCTCAGCTTGCGCAAGATCCACGAGCTCGACGTGCTGTTCGATGATCCCGGCGTGGCGGCGCAGGTGAAGACCAACATCTTCGAAGCCGACGCGAAGCGCGCGCGACTCCTGAGCCTCGAGGACATCACCTCGATGCAGCTCGCGCTCGGTCACTTCTGGAGCATGTTCCGCGGCAGTATCTGACTATTGCAGGTCGTACACCGACGCGATGCCGGTCGTCGCGCCCGCGTACTGGATGAAGCGCCGGCCGTTGTTCGTGACGGTGTACGGGCTCATCGCGGTGCGAACCATCGGGCAGAGCACGTCGATCACGAAGGTGGTGCCGTTCTCCACGTGGTTCGCGGTGAGTTCACCGAAGTACGTCATACCGCCGCCCTCGAGCCGGAAACTCTGCTCGTACGCAGTGCCGGTGAAGCGCAGCGACTGGAAAAACGTGCCCTGGCCCGGCGACATCGCGCCGCCCGGGCCGTCGTAGCGCACGCGCTCGACCATCACCCAGGTGCCGTCGGCGATCACGCCGCCCATGGGGTTCGGGAAGTCAGCGTGGACGACCGTCTCGGTGACCGGCGTGTTGCCGGGATCCAGCGCGGTGCACTCGGCGACACCCGAGTCGCTCGGCCCACTCGCGGCGTCGGGGTCGCCGGCGATCGCCGCGTCCGGATTCACGACGGCGGCCGCGTCGTCGTTCGTCACCGCCGCGGCATCGTCGCTCCCGACCGCCGCAGCGTCGTCGTCGCTGGCGCCCCCGTCCTTGTTCACGGGCAAGGCGCGCCCGCCGAACCCGCGGCTGAAGTGGGTGACGCTGCCGACCAGCGTGTCGCCGACGACCATCGACTGGAGCTCCTCGAAGGTGGTGGTGCTTCCGGCCATCGACCAGAAGAGCTGCGGATTCGCCGCGCCGGAGCAGAGGTCGAGCGACACGCGAACCGGCAGCGCGAACGTCAGCGCCTCGGGCGCGAACGCGTAGACGTCCGTGAACGCCTCGTAGCCGGCCGGCGCGGTCTGCGACGCGACCGACACCGAGAGCTACTGGGTCATCTGCACGGCGATCGGCGGCACGGTGAGCGTGAGCCCGCCGATCGACAGCTCGCCGCCAGCCGGGCCGATCATCGCGGTCGACATCGACATCGCGGTAGCGTCGGAGTGAACGGTCGCCGTCGCATCGTGTCTCACGCAATGATCGCGGCTGCAATGGTATGCAAATGCATGACCTCTTTCCCGGTCGTGCTCGACGAAGAGCGACTGCTCGTCGTCGACAAGCCGAGCGGCATCACTTCCGAAGACGCCGCAACACAGCTTGGAATGAAGCTCGTCCACCGCATCGACAAGGCCACGTCGGGGCTCCTCGTCCTGGCCGCGGATGCGCGCGCCGTACAGCGCATGCAGAAGCTCCTCGCGAGCGGCGGCGTCGAGCGCGACTACTGGCTGGTCGCCCACGGCCGCCTCGAGCGGGGCGAGATCTCGAGCACCCTGGTCCGCGATCGCGGCGACGGGCTGCGGGGAAGCGGCCCCGACGGCAAGCCGGCGCGCACCATGATCGAGATCCTCGCGCACGATGCCTCGACCACCACCGCGTGTGCGCGACTGGCCACCGGACGCACGCACCAGATCCGCATTCACCTCGCGGAGTCGGGCCACCCGATCGTCGGGGAGAAGGTCTACGTGCGCGACTATCTCGCGGCGAGACACCTACTCATCGAAGCACCACGGCTGATGCTGCACGCGTGGAAGTTGCGCTTCTATCACCCGATGGCGCGGCGCGAGGTGATGTTGGAGTGCGCGCCACCGATCAGAGGCGGCTGATGAAGCCGATGTGGCTCGGGGGATCATCCGTACAGAGCGACTCCCCGATCGGCGTGCGGCTCGCGCCATTCGAGACTCGAAATCCAGCGAACTCGGCCGACGTCCCGGCGCCGACGACGATTCGCTCCGCGTCGGACCGGACCGTCATCGAGAGCGACGCGCGGGCGGCGCAGCTGTCCGGCGTCGCGCATTCGTCCGGCGCGTAGTCGACCGCGAGGAACGGGAGGTTCGGCAGCCGACCGCGGGTCACGTTCCACGCTGCGAACTTCAGCCCTGCGTCGTCCCGGAGCACGAGGCTCGAGCTGTGCGTGATCGCGGATCGACTCAAGTACGCGCGCGCCTCGAAGCTCTGACCCAGCGGCACGCGGTCCAGCATTCCCACCGCGCGACCGGTGAGCGCCCGCCCGTCCGAGAACGTCAGCGTCAGCGCGTCGCCGCTCAGCGATGCCACCGCCGGGCCGTCCACGAGCGTCTCACGGAGGCTCGGTTCGGCCGCATTTTCCAGCGCGAAATCGAACCCCTCCCCGCCGAACACGCAAAGCGGAGGCGCGGGAGCAGCCTCGGGACCGCCGCAGGCACCGAGCAACACGATCGCGGAACGCAGGACGCGCATCGAGGGACCGTAGTCGCTGCGCGGCTGGCCTGTCCACCCCGTGAATTTTCGCGTTGACGCCCCGTCGACGCAGCCGAGCAAGAGTACGCGTGCGTCGAGGCCTATGGAGATGTCCGCTGCGGCCGAAATTGCCGAGCCGAGTTCGGCAAGATCAACTGTGACTAACCCCGTCCGTAGGTAGAGCTTCTTGCAGAGCATCCCGTTGAGCGCGACATCCCCGAGCGCGATCGCCGCGAGCGCTGCGCTCCGCTCCGCCGCGTCGCCTGCCCCGTCCACGCCTTTGAGGCGCGTCGAGAGCGCGATCAGCGCCGTCGCCCAGACTGTCTTGTCGACCGACTCATGGACCCGCTTGCCGATCGCCAGAAACGCCGGCTCCAGTATCTTCAGCTTGCCGTCCTCGACGGTGCAGGAGAGCAGAACCTCGTTGGCGAGCGCGCTCGCTGGGTCCTCGGCGGCGCTCACTTGTCGTCCCGCCCCACCACCGCGTCCTTCGCCATCTCGACGCCCATCTTCCCCATCGTCGCGAAGTGCTCGAGGACCCCGGTGGGTTTGCGCGCGCGCAGCACGTCGGCGTCGGGCAGCCGCTGGTGCTGGTAGAGCTCGCGCATGGTGTCGAACCCGATGCGCCGATCACCCTTCTCGTCGATATATCCGAAGGTATTGATCATCGCGGCCATCTCGAAGATGTCCTCCGAAGTTCCCTTGGTGCGGGTCACGAACCCACCGTCGCGCGAGAGCTGATCGTTGATTGCCTTTGCGAAGTCGGCGATGCAGAGCGCCTTCCCGTCGCTGCTGTGCGCGCAGAGCGCCTGGAACTTGTCCTCGTGGAACTCGCCATCCTTCAAGATCCCGGTGTCTCCGTGACCGACGTGATCGAGGAAGCTGCCGCGGAGGTTCTCCACGTTGAGCTTGCCGCTCGCGACTTCGGGCGCGTCGGAGAGGTGGTTGCCGATGAATCCCGTGCCGATGGTGACCGCTGCGCGCTGGGGCGTGATGCCGAGACGCGTGATCATGACGGTGTTGAACTCCTTCAGGTCGATGTCGCCCTGCTTATCCACCGTGAGTGATCCCTCCCGAATGAGCGAGCCGAGCACCGGGCACATCAGGAGCTTCGCCGGCGCGCTCTTCTCGGCGTCGTTGATCTCCTTCGCGGCGCCGACGTGCTGCCCGACCCACGCCGCAGTGTTCGAAGGCTTGGTGGCCTCGAGCGCCTCGGCGGTGAGGCTGGGCTGCGCGTCCTTCCTTCCGAGATCGGAGATGCGCGCGCCGAGCGTCGTGAGGAATCCTTGATCGGTGTACGCGGCGCGGATCTGCTCGGCGAGCTCGGTGAGCACCGGCGCGTTAGCGTCGCTGCGCGCGGCGAAGTGCTTGGCGATCTTCTCGGCGTCGGCCAGCTCCTTCGGCGAGATCCCGCCCTCCTTCGTCACCTCGAACAGCGCGAGCGCGATCTGCGGCGAGATGGTCCCACCCTTCTCGCCCACGCCGCCGTTCAGCTTCGCGATGATGGCGCTGACGTTGTCGTTGAACGTGGCCTTGCCCGAGAGCAGATCCGGCATGCGCACGCCGAGCGCGGAGATCTGCTTGCCCTGCGGCGGCTCGATCAGGCGGGTGCGATCGGCGGCGGTGACGTTGCCCATCCCGACCGCGAGCTTCCCGGTGACCGCGACGGCGCATCGCTGACGCGTTTGGTCTCCACCGCTTGCACGTCGCGAAGCACGGGCGTGTCACCGGACGGGATTTTCAGGCTCACGCCGGCGTTATGCGCCGAGCTGCTGCACTTCCGCCGTACTTTCCGCGATGACGCGGTCCGTCATTCCCACGGTGAAGAGGCCAGCAGCTTGCCGCCGTCGGTGCCGATCCAGATCTGACCGCGCCAGTAGGCGATCGAGCGGGGCCGATCGCGCGTCTGGTACGAGAGGAGCTCGGTGTACGTCGAGAAATCGCGGGTCACGAAGACGCGAACCTCGGAGATCAGCGGGCGAGCGTCGAAGTCATCACCGTCGATCGTGAGGATGAGGAAGTCCTGATCGCCGGCAATGAAGTCGATCGCGGTGCGCCCGCGGACGGGCGCGATGAAGCGCGTCTCGCCGATCGCGTCGATGGTCCACGCGCCGACCTTCCGGGTGGCGATCGAGACGATCCCGCGCACGACGCCGACGTCCCCGAACGCAGCGGTGTCGAGCGCGAGAACGTCGACGAGCGGATGATCCGGCGGGAACGCCTTCAGCTGCTCGCCGGACCACCAGAAGCTGGCGATGCGATCGGCGCGATTGTTGGCGCCGGTCTTGTAACCGAACACGTAGAGATCATTGCCCGCGGTCGCGAGGCGATACGCGCGGCAGTCACCGCGGCCCTCGTTGGGGATGCGCGCGATGACGTCGTATGTATTGCCGCCGTCGTTCGATCGCCACAGGTACGCGTGCACGAAGTTCGGCCACTCACCGCTGCGGGCACCGGAGCCCACGGCGTAGATCATCCCGTCGTGCTCGGTGACGTCGTGCACGTGCACGGCATCGGGGAGCGCGTGGTGCTGGCGCCAGGTGCCGCCGGTGCCGTTGTACATGTTGCCGATGAAGCTATCGCGCACCGGATCGAGGCCGGGGATCATCAGCCGACCGCCAGGAAGAACGCGAAAGGTCGCCACCTCTTCTTCCGCGGTGGCCGCCTCGGTGATCACGTTCGGCGGGTAGCCCGCGAGCGCGCGGATCTCGATCGGCATCACGCGCCCCAGGTTGCGATCCGCGTCGCCGTAGCCGAAATAGAGGCGATCTTCGAACACCGCGAGATCGTGGATCCCGCGCTTGAACTCGGCGGCGCCCAGCGTTCGCGTCGCGGTCTTGATGAAGTCCGCGATCGGCGAGCGGTGGACCACCGGCTTGGCGAAGACGATCGACGCGAGATCGCGGCCATCGGGATATACGCGGACGATGCGATCGAAAGGGACCGGCCGACGTCCGGCGAGGCCCTGCTGGAGGGGGTCGAGATCGTCGGCGTTTTCTGATCCCGCGCATGCGGCGAGACCGAGCAAAATCGCCGCGATCAGACGCACTGGCGAACTTTAGACGGATCCGCCTCCCGCGAGAAGGATATCGTGGGGTCGACTGTCCTCCCCATAGTTTTGACAATATCATGACACCCTACGCCCACTTGCGCGGCGTACGCGTGCCGTGAGACCTCTCGATGGTGCGGCTGATGCTCTCGATGGTCCTGTTCTTCGCTGCGTGCGGGGGCGCCGACATGCCACCGGTGACCACGGGCGACGCGGGGACGATGACCTCGACCAACACGGGCACGACGCCGTTCATGGATCCCTGCCTGACCAACGAGGAGTGCACGACCGGTCTCTGCTTCCTGTTCAACCAAGCCTCGGTCGGCCGGCGCTGCACGAGAACGTGCATGATCGCGACGGAGGCCGCCGACTGCCCCGCGCCCTCCACCGGCTGTAACGGAATGGGCTTGTGCAAGCACCACTAGCGCTGACGCTTCTCTTCTCGTCTCAAGTCGACACCTCGACCCTGACGTACGCCGTCGATGTGCACGACGCGCGGCTCGCAGAGCCCATCGATCCGCACGCGCGCCGCGAGATGACCGGGCGCGAGCTCGCCGAGGTCGGCGCCACCAACCTCGCCGAGGCGCTCGAGCACATCCCCGCCGCGTTCGTGCGTACCGCCGGCCGCGGTGGCGTGCAGATCGATCTGCGCGGCGCACGAAAAGGCGGCGTCTTGATCCTGATCGACGGCATCCCGGTCAGCGATCCTTTCTTTGGCAACTTCGACATCGCCTCGATCCCCACCACCGACATCGCCGAGATCCGCGTGTCGAAGTCCCCCGCGTCCCCCGTCGACGGTCCCGGCGGGCACGGCGGCGTGGTCGAGGTGATCACGCGCAGCGCCGTCGGCAAGCGCCGCGGCTGGGCGCGCATGCAAGCGGGGACGGCGCCCGGCGGCCGCGCGTCACTCACCGCGAAGGGCGATCTCGCCGAAGGCTTCGCGGCGCGCGCCTCCGCGGGCGGCTCGGTCGACGCACGCAACTTCACACACGCACCGGCGGACCTCGATCCGATCACCATCAGCCAGTCGGGCCGAAGCGGCCAGGGCGCGCTGCTCGTCGAGTGGATCGGCGATGACACGCGCATCGGCGCCGATCTGTGGGTCGGGAACCAGTCCTATGTCGTCCCCCCCAGCCAGCTCGAGGGCGCCGATCTCACGCTCGTGGACGACGAGCTCACGCTGCGCGCATCGGTCAGCGGCGAGCTCACGCGCGGCGATCTGCGCCTCTCGATGACTGGCTTCGCGCACACCCTCACCCGCGATACGCTGCGCTTCGCGAGCGGCCACCGCGTCGGCGACGGCGCGCTCGAGCACGTCGAGGCCGGACGCTACGGCGGCTTGCTGCGCGGCGATCTGCGCGCCAGCGATGATCTGATGTTCCACGGGAGCGCCACCTTCGCCTTCGACGACGGCCGTCAGCGCGATCGCTCCGGCGTCAGCGCCGGCGGCGGCAACCTCAGCTTGCTGCAGGCCGGCGTGTCGGCGCGCTGGACCCCCTTCGCGTGGCTCGACATCGACGCCGCGGGCGGCGCTGCGATCCCGTTCCTCGACGGCGCCTCACCGTGGCCCGAGGCCAGACTATCGGCGGCGCTCGATCTCGACGTCGTCACCCTCACCTTCACCGGCGCTCGCAAGGGACGCGCCCCCACGCTGCGCGAGCGCTACCAGCCGGGCAGCGGCAATCCCGCGCTCGGCGCCGAGCTCAGCTGGTACGGGGAAGGTGAGCTGATCATTCGCCCGCTGGGCTTCCTGTCGATCACCGGTACCGGCTGGGCGCGCGCGAACGAGGGCCTGATCAAGTTCCCTTCGGGCGGCACGCAGCTCGCGAACACCGGCGACCTGCTGACGGCCGGCGTCGACGCCCAGCTCGATCTCGCGTTCCTCGATCGACGCATCGAGGGCGGCGTCGTCTTCATGTTCCAGACCCAGCAAGGAGATAGTCCGCTCGACTTCTTCCCGGCGAGCCGCGCGGAGGCCTGGATCCAGGCGCGAACCAGCCGCGACCTGGGAGTATGGGTGCGCGGAAAGTATCTCGGCTCGCGCGTCGATCAGAACCTCGATCTCGGGAAGGTCGTCACGTTCGACGCCGGACTGTTCGCCAAGTTCGATGTGGTGCGGGCGACGGTGCGGATCGAGAACGCGTTCGATACGGAGTATCAGGCGCACGCGAACATCCCGGCGTTTGGGCGGACGTTCTGGCTGGGCATCGAGGCCGAGACTCCGTAGGCTCCCAGGTTCAGATCAGAGCCCGTTCGTAGCGATCGCCACGTCGACGCCCCCGCGATCATCGCGCAGCACCGCCCAGAACGTCACCGCTCCGGGCGCGCTCTCCCACGCGACGCGCGCCGTGCTGGAATCGAGCCGGGTCCGACTCTCCCCGATCACACCCGCGGTCGCGAACCACGACACCGTCAACACTTCCGCGCGCGACACGATCTCGTCCGTGCCCGGCGCGACCACCGGATACGTCTCGAAGGACCCAGGCTCGATCGCGAGCTCCAGGAACCTATCCGCGAGTATCAGGCTCGTGATGCGCGGGTGCTCGTTCGGTCTGTACGACGCCTCGAACATCCGCGAGACATCGACCGACGCGCGAGCGAGCGCGCAGCGGATGCGGTGCCCGAACGCAACCGCGGGCTCGAGGCCAAAAATGAGTATGGGTTGCTGATACCCCCCGGTAGAGTCCGGATCGCGCGCGCGAAAGTTCCCCGGTGGTGGGTCCGGGCCGAACAAGCGACACCCATCCGCCGGCACTGTCGCGGTGAGCGTCGGCCCGAGCGCGACGACCGCCTGCGGCTCGGTGAAACACGCCGGCGCCACCGAGCCCTCCTCCCCGAGCGGCCGCGGCAGCGCGCAGAAGGACCAGGACAGCTCGGCGTCGGCGATCACCCCCGCAGGGCCGCCGACGAAGGCTTCGAACCGCGCGAAGGTGCCCGGGCGAGATTCGGCGGGCGTGGCGCGCACGGCGAGGACGCGCGGTTCGGTGATGGAGGAGGCGGAGAAGGGGATCTCGGGCGCGCAGGCGGCAATCAGAGCGATGGCGAACGCACCGGCGCGCAACGCGGGCACCTTAGCCCGGATTTGCAGTGCTGGGCATCGGCCCGGTTGTTTGTCCGAGAGAACGCGTTCACGATCGCGCGCGCCGACGATGCAAGATCCCTTCGAGTCATCCGTACTGGAGGTTGCGCGCGACACCCCACCCCGACGTATCGGCGTGCGCGCCGCGTTGACGGGCCTGATGTTCATCTTTCCGGCGTTGTTTTCCATGTGGCTGGTCGCGGCAGTCTTGCTGCACTCCAGTCCTCTCGTTTCGAACGCGTCCGCTGCGCTGCATTGCCTCCTGTCCGCCACCATCACCCCGCTCGTCCTCGTCGGCATGCTCATTTGGGGGGTGCTGGAAAAGTCGTTCGCTTAGT
>Ga0105047_10020057_pt1 | contig 10287 bp, 12 predicted proteins | sample MAT04_FD_78384 | JGI IMG/M metagenome (GOLD analysis project Ga0105047, IMG submission 78384) | Freshwater microbial communities from Lake Fryxell liftoff mats and glacier meltwater in Antarctica - MAT-04 (megahit assembly) | ecosystem: Environmental > Aquatic > Freshwater > Ice > Liftoff... | reverse complement strand
GTTTATGTGATATTTACCGCAAAGTATACTTAGTATCGTAGCGGTACTGCTGTCATTTTATAAAAGGCAGCAACCAAAAACATTATAAACGGTCATTTCGTATATGGTATAGATTAAAGCAAAAATAATTTTTTTTGAGATACTGGTTCCGATTATAATTTCCACTATTAAGGATGGCAGTGATCAAGATTTTTAGAGATTAAAAGTACTTTTTATTCCATCTTTCCGTAATAACTTTATATCGATAATAGTATAAATTGCGAATGGATCAAAATAAAAATAACTAAATTTTAACTAAATTTTTACAATAAATTTGTTTTATTCCAAAATTGTTCTAAATTTGAACTATAATTAAATCAAAAAAACAGCGTCTGCCTATAGAAAATAATTACTTTTTAGATTAAAAATTTCTTTTTTAACCCTTACTAAAAGGTAATATTATGGCAAAAACGCAACTCCCTGATGCGATATTAGTAAACAATTACATTGCTGGTGATGAAAATTCGCTTGCAGTTCTTGTTGAAAGACATCAATCGAAAATTTACGGGTACATATATTCTAAAGTTTCTGATAGAGATCTTACGGAAGATATTTTTCAGGAAACATTCTTTAAAGTAATTCACACTTTAAAAAGTAAAAAATTCTACAACGAAGAAGGTAAGTTTTTATCATGGGTTTTACGTATTTCAAATAATCTAATTGTAGATAAATTTCGTAATGATAAAAAAATGTACATGAAAAGAGACACGGAAGAATTCTCAATATTTTCTGCAATAACGGATAATTCACCTAACATAGAAAAAGAATTAATCAAAAAGCAAGTTGATATCGATTTGAAAAACATAATTCAAAGACTGCCTCAAGATCAGAAAGAGGTTTTGATGATGCGGTATTACTCAGATATGAGTTTTAAGGAAATTGCAGATATTACTGGTGTTAGTGTCAATACAACTTTAGGGAGAATGCGCTATGCAATTACTAATTTGAGAAAGGTAATTGAAAAAAATCAAATTTATTTGCCATCGTAAACAATATACAGTAGTTTTTTGCGTTATTATATAAATTTTTAAACCCAATAAGATTTTATATGGCAAAACTCTACTCTAAACGAAAATTAGTACCTAAAGAAATGTTACCAAAAAAGGAAACACTACGTTTAATACTTCAATATTCTCGTGCATTGAATATTGTAAAAGTTGGTAATTTGAGCTTCGACATTATTGCTAATTGAAAAACATCCCGGTATAATTATCGGGATGTTTTTTTATTATAGGCATCCAAAATAACTTTTCTACCAATGGTTCTGGTGATGATGTCTTTGTTCAAATCCCATCCTCGAGCTTGAGAGTATTCTCTTCCATACCAAATTATTTGAAGGTGTAATTCGTTCCATATTTCTCTTGGAAAAATTGCCTTCGCATCTTTCTCCGTTTGAACCACATTTTTACCGTTACTTAAATTCCAGCGGTACATCAATCGATGAATATGTGTATCAACAGGAAAAGCTGGAACTCCAAAAGCCTGTGACATGACAACACTTGCAGTTTTATGTCCAACTGCGGGAAATGACTCTAAGGCTTCAAAACTTTGTGGAACCTGTCCGTTATATTTTTCAATTAAGATTTCTGATAATCTATGAATGCCTTTTGATTTCATCGGCGAAAGCCCGCATGGTCTGATAATTTCCTTAATCTGATCAACAGATAATTTAACCATATCGTACGGATTATCAGCTTTTTCAAATAATATTGGAGTAATTTGATTAACACGCACATCGGTACACTGAGCTGATAGTAATACAGCGATTAGCAACGTATAAGGATCTTTATGGTCTAACGGAATCGGAATGGTGGGATACAATTCTTTTAACGTATTTATAACTACTGTTGCACGCTGTCGTTTGGTCATTTTATCTAAATTTGGTTTGTAAAAATAATCTAAACTTTCCAAACTTTAAAATATGACCACACTTATAAAAGGAGATATAGCTCCAGACTTTTCAGGTTTTGATCAAGACAACAAATTTCACCAGTTAGAAGATTATGCTGGAAAGAAGTTAGTTGTTTTCTTTTATCCAAAAGCGAATACTCCAGGTTGTACTGCTGAAGCTTGTGATTTAAGAGATAATTTTGAAAGGTTTCAAGCGAGTAATTATGAGTTGCTTGGCGTTAGCGCTGATGATGCCAAAGCACAAAGTAAATTTAAAGACAAATTTAATTTTCCATTTCCATTAATTGCTGATGAAGAAAAATCGGTTATCGCAGCGTTTGGAGTTTGGGGGCCAAAAAAATTCATGGGAAAAGAATACGATGGAATTCATAGAACGACTTTTGTGATTAATGAAGAGGGAATAATTGATCAAATAATCACAGATGTAAAAACTAAAGCACATGCAGCGCAAATTTTAAAATAAAATAAAAAAAAGTCAAGATAATAAATTCTTGACTTTTTTACTTATGCTTTTTGCAACACTTTATCGGGATCATACCCAAAAAGTTGATGTTGTTTAATTATTTCGGAAGTACCATTTGGTAATAAGTTTTCCCAACCTGGAGTTCCGTTGTTGATCATTTTTAATACTTCACGAGAGAAAATCTTTAAATGGTCTTTGTCAAAATCGGTGATGTCGACTACTTTTCCATTATAAGCAAAGAATTTATACAATTCTTTCATTCGTGGATGTACTTTTAGATTTTGTGACGTAATAATTTGTCCGTTTTCATCTTCCATTGGATACAAGAAAACTTTTAAATCGCGGTAGAATAATTTACCAAATGCTTCCAAAATTCCACCACTCAAATGGCGATAGTATTTTTCGTCAAAGATGTCGACTAAATTATTAACACCCATTGCCAATCCCATTCTTGCCTTAGTATAGGTTGCAAAATACTCTACTACTTTATAATATTCTTGGAAATTAGAAATCATTACAGTTTTACCTAGTGAACATAACAATTCTGCTCTGTCCATAAAATCGCGTTCGTCAATTTCGCCTTCTGATCGTAAATTAGATAAAGTAATTTCAAATATTACTAAGGCATTGTCTTTATCAACTTTACTTTCTTCTAAGAACATTTTATATGATTTTTCATACATATCCATATTAACTTGAGTAACAGGACGGAAACTTCCTCTCAGTGCTAATATATTTTTTTTGTAGAGTATAGAAGCCGGTAGTATATTTTGGCCATCAGGACCAAACATTACAGCATCAGTCATTCCATTCTTTACCAATTGTAAACTCATTAAACGGTTATCAACATTGGCAAAGCGCGGTCCTGAAAAATTTATTGTGTCAATTTCTAATTGATCTTTATCCAGATGATCATAAAGATAACGCAATAATTTTTTTGGGTCGTTATATTTATAAAATGCACCAAAAATCAAATTAACTCCGAGAACTCCAAGTGTTTCTTGTTGTAATCTCGCATCATTTTCTTTAAAACGAATGTGTAATATGATTTCGTTATAATCTTCTTCAGTTTCAACTTGGTATTTGATTCCAACCCAACCATGACCTTTAAATTGTTTAGCAAAATCAATTGTAGAAACAGTGTTTGCATAACTAAAAAACATCTTGTTGGGATGTTTATCTCGGTTCAACCGCTTTTCAATTAATTCAACTTCGTGAGAAAGCATCTTCTTTAGACGGCTTTCTGTTACATATCGACCATCATCTTCAACGCCATAAATTGCATCACTAAAGTCTTTATCATAAGCAGACATTGCCTTTGCAATAGTTCCTGACGAACCTCCGGATCTAAAAAAGTGTCTTACAGTTTCCTGTCCAGCACCAATTTCGGCAAAAGTACCGTAAATATTTTCATTAAGGTTTATTCGTAATGCTTTATCCTTTAAAGAAGGAATTTGCTCAATAACTCTATCACCTTTTAATTTTATATCCGTTTCAGATGTTCCCATAATATATTTGTATACTTTGCAAAGTTACTAAAATACCTATTTTATAAAAGACAATTAACCTCTATTTTTGTAATTAATTGGGTTAAAAAAATTACTTTTATACATAGTTAAAAATTAAATATCAAAAACCGTGCTATTATGCAAGTTTATTTTCTCGGTACTGGGACTTCTCAAGGCATTCCTGTCATAGCAAGCGATCATCCAGTTTGTAAAAGTACAGATCAAAAGGACAAACGTTTACGTGTTTCTGTTTGGATAGTTTGGGATACTAATTCTATTGTAATAGATTGTGGTCCGGATTTTAGACAACAAATGTTAACTTCAGGCTGTTTAAAACTTGACGCCCTACTTTTTACGCATGAACATGCTGATCATACTGCTGGGCTAGATGATATACGTCCTTTTTTTTTCAAACAAAAATGTGACGTTCCAGTTTATGCGGATCAGCGAGTTTTAGAAAATTTGAAAAAACGATTTGATTATATCTTTGAAACTGAATACAAATACCCAGGTGCTCCTAGTGTATGCACTTTTGCAGTAAAAAATAATGAGTCGTTTTTTATTGGTGGAACAGCAATAATTCCGATCCAAGTCAATCACGGAAATGTTCAAGTTTTTGGATATAGAATTCACGACTTTGTATATTTAACAGATGTAAAAACGATAAATGATACTGAAATCGAAAAAATAAAAGGGGTAAAAGTATTGGTTGTTAACGCTTTGAGGGAAGAAGAACATCACTCACATTTTAGTTTGCAGGATGCGTTAGATTTTATACATTTGGTTAAGCCTGAAATAGCCTATTTGACCCATATCAGTCATCATTTAGGTTTTCATGAGGATGTACAACGACGCTTGCCAGAAAATGTTTTTTTGGCTTATGATAATTTAAAAATTACACTTTAGAAAATGAGAAAATCACTTTTTTTATACCTTTTCATTATTGCAGTGCTGATGAATATTTTTACCTATAAATATTTTGCTTTAAAAGAAGATAGTCAGCAAAACTCTACCATTCAAGCTACTAATAATTCGGTGAACGGTTCTAAAACTATGGAAGATAGCTTGATGCATTTGAATGATAAACTATTTGTTGCTAATGCTTTTTCGCTAGAAAATAATGACAGAGCCCAAAACTATTTATTTGAAAGCAGTAAGATAAATGATATTCCAGCGTTTGCTGAAAATGTAACACAAGCTTTATTAGCTTATAATGATAGTCCCGAGGGAAATAAATATACTGACCAAGTTAAAATGGGAGAGCAGAAGTTTATTATTAATAGTATTAAACTTTTGAATCACCGCTGGATCATTGCCAACTATAGTAATGGTCAACTTTGGGGAGAAGTTATGTTGAAATATTTTGTAGATGATAAAGGAGTTATTTCTTTCGAAATCATGAATTCTTATCTATATCCTGCTATCTTAAATTGAGTAATTAAATCCTATCTATCATCAAAATGAAAAAATTAAGTTTACTTCTCCTTATTCTATTCGCTGGTAGTTCTTGTAAATTGACGAATCCAAAAGAAGATACTATAGAAATTCAAAAAACGAGAACTTTTCCAAAAGATACTGTCGTTGTGAACGACAAAGATGAAAATGGATGTTTAGCATCTGCAGGTTATGTTTGGTCCAAAGTCAATAAGGAATGTATAAAAGGCTTTTCCGGAATTCAGTTGAATCCAATAGATAAGCCAGAGAATGGTGATGAGACATTGAGTGCCTACGTACTTTTTAACGAAGACGCCAGTAAAGCAGAAATATTCCTTCCAAAAGATACTACTTCAATAGTTTTGTCAAGAAGCGGCGAAGGTAAACCTTGGATATTTAATGATTGGCAACTCGTTCCGTGGAAAGGGTATGTACTTAAAAAAGGCGATACCAATAGATATGCAGGCGATGGTGAAATTGGTAAAAAAGTTACTGATAGCGATACTCAAGAGCAAGACTGAAAAAAGATATCCTATAACATCCAAAATTAATTTCAAAAAATGCGTATTGATTTAGCCGTTCAACCAGTGCTTAAAGTCAAAGAAATTTTGAGGTGCTACACCATGGCCCACCGGATATTCTTTGTAAACAACCTCAATTCCTAATTTTTCTAAAACTGGAATTGATTTTCGTGCCCAATCAACAGGAATAACTTGATCCACCGTGCCGTGTGATGCAAATATTTTTAAGTTATTAAAATTATTACGGGCAAAATCAGCTACTCCGATTTCAGTATTCAAATAGCCACTCATTCCAACCAATCGCTGCACTTTTTCAGGATAAGATAAAGCTACCGCATAACCTAAAATACATCCTTGGCTGAAACCAATTAATGTTACATTGCCTGAATTAATCGGATACGAAGCGAGCAATTCATCAATAAAGTTCGCAATCAAATCTCGCGACTCCTGAGCTTGCCCAATATCAGAAAACTTATTTTCATCGGCATCAAAATTAATTGCATACCAAGCATAACTTCCATACGTCATATCATAAGGTGCACGAGCTGAAATTACATAATAATCATCCGGAAGTTCAGCTGCAAATGAAAATAAATCCTCTTCATTACTGCCGTAACCGTGAAGTAAAAGGAGTAACGGATTCTTGTCTAATTTTATTTTAGGTTCTCTAACTACGTGGTGAAGTGTCATTGATTATATATTTTTAAACCATTTCTGAAATACATTCCCAAGTAATGGTAAAGGTGTTGTTTGTCCTCTAGCAGCTGTGAATATGCCATAAATTGTCAAAACAGATATAAAAATCCACATCGGAGCTGCAACATAAATGCTTTCAAAACTACTTATAGAGACGCCAAGAATAATAAAGGTGACGGTCAATCCTAATCCTTGCCGGATATGAAAAGAAGCAAATTGATTTTTATTTTCGGAATTCATTGATAACGCAATTAAAACGCCAATCATTAAAATATAGCTGGTAATTGCAATCGATTTTCCTTCACTTATAGTTTGTTCATCCATTGATAATTAATTTTCCTTGATTGTAAATTCCAATTACTTTTCCCTTCATTGGATGTCCAAGAAAAGCCGAATTTTTTGATTTGGATAAAATATGTTCTTTCCCAAAAACCCAATTTTCTTGTGAGGTAAACAAAGTAAATGATGCTTTTTGATTTAACGCAACAATTTGTCGCTCAACGTTTAAAATATTTTTACCAAAAGTAAATTTTTCTATTATTTTCTCTAAAGGCAGTATTGTTGTCAAGGCTGCAAAAGCACTTTCCAATCCGATGGTTCCGTCTTTAGCTGCATCGAACTCCATTTTTTTATTTTCGATATCAATCGGATTATGATCGCTGGTAATGCAATCAATCGTGTTGTCTAAAACTGCAGCTAATACTGCTTTTCGATCTTCTTCGGTTCGCAATGGAGGCGTAATTTTATATCGAGTATCAAAACCTTCTAATTTCTCATCGGTTAAAACCAAATGATGCACTGAAACGCTACACGTAATATTCAATCCTTTTGCTTTTGCTTCTTTAATCAAGGCTGCTGATTTAGCTGTAGAAATCGTGGGTATGTGCAGTTTTCCACCTGTATATTCCAATAAAAACAGGTTTCTTGCAATGATTAATTCTTCTGCAAGATCCGGAATTCCTTTTAATCCCAGTCGCGTTGACACGATTCCTTCATTGACAACACCATTTCCTTTGATTTTTTCATCTTCCGAATATGCGATTACCAGCCCATCAAAATCTTGTGTATATTGTAAAGCAATTTTTAACATATTTGCATTCGATAAATTTTTGCTATAGTCCCCAAAAGCAACTGCTCCAGCGTTCTTCATGTCAAATAGTTCTGCCATGTCTTGCCCTTCACTTGCCTTGGTTAAAGCACCAATCGGATATAATTCGGTTGCCGAATTTGTAGCTTTTTGTTTTACAAAATATACTTGCGACTGATTGTCAATAACAGGATAGGAGTTGGGCTGTAAAGCTATTCCTGTGAAGCCGCTTTTTGCTGCAACTTCCAGTCCGTTAGCTATGGTTTCTCGGTCTTCAAAACCTGGCTCTCCAAGTGAAACGCTGGTGTCAAACCAACCTTGTGAAAGTTGTAAATGCTCGTGGTGAAACTCTTCGTGAGTATCAATATTCAGAAGCGAAACGCCAATTTCCTCTATAATGCCGCTGGTTATTTTCACATCAACCGTTTGATTATGAAATGGACTTTTGGGGTCAATAATCGTGGCTTGTCGGATGATTAGGTTCATTTTACAAATTTTTGAATGAGTAGTTCTAAAGCTAAAAAGAGTAAGGCTAAAATCACAAACCATTTCCAGATTTGCGTATCTGTTCGGTCGGTCTGAATCGAATTGAAAACCGTTTCAATATCTTCAATTTCCTTAAAGTTACTAGCAATATCGGAATTTACCAATACCAAATTGCTTTCGGTTCTATTGTAATTAAAGCTAATACTTTGCACCAAAGTCTTTCCGTTAAAGATGCCGAAATTTCCAGCTTGCGCCGGATTATCATTGAAATTCATTTTAACTTTTGTGTTCAATAGCTGCTGCACTGGAATAAAACTTTCTGTAGTATTTTTAACGGTAAGTATTTCATCTTTTGATAAAACGGCATCTACAATAAAGGTTTGGCTTTCGCCGATAACATTAGCATTAACACCCGTTTTATGAGCGTTTTGTGCCATGTTGTAAAATGTTGGAACGATTAATGGCGAATTTTGAAAATTGCTGTTTCCTTTGTTGATTGGCGCCGCAAAAATATAAACCGAAGATAAGTCTTTGGTTACTGAAGTTAAGAAAGCACTCTGGTCATCGTAACTCAAAATTGATGGCATCGCGCTTATCAGACCAAAGGAAGTCTTAGTTGACGGATACTGGAAGTTGTCAATCTTTTTCTCGAATACGGTACTAAAAAGCGGATGATTGAAGTTGATTTTAGTTACTTTTTTTTCAGCTTGTACGATCGGTTTGAACTGCATTGCTCCAAAGTTGGCTACAAACGAATTCAAGGCATTTGGATCACTTTCTTGAGCTGGAATTACAACTAGGTTTCCACCTTTCAGTACAAATGATTTTAGGGTAGTCTGCAACGCCTGTGGAATAGCTGCCACTTCATTCACAACAATGGCATCTTGTTTTTCTAACATATTATAATCCAGATTGGCAATAGGGAAGTTGTTGAAAATGAATTCATCGCTGGTGTAAATTCGGGCTAAGAAATTACTTTTATCGGAATCGCCAACACTAATGACGTTGGTTTTACTTGGTTTTGTAATACTAAAGTAATACGTATTATCATATTCCAAACCTTGATCCGAAACCGAAACATACCCATGAAAATCTTCCTTGGGAATTGTGAATTTTATAGTTTTTTCTTTTGTGTCGAAGTTCAGTAAAGTCTTCGCAGCAAGTTTATTGTTGTTGTACAACGCAATCGGAATGTCTTTGAAATCTTCGCCATTGGCAGATAGTTTCACACCAATTTCATAAAAGTTATCTAAAGTTTGTTGAATGTAAACGCTATCAACAGCAATATTGTTTTTTTGTTCCGCTTTAGGAATTATGAAATAAATGTTGTCTTCTTTTCTAAAGCTTTTGGTGTGATTTTCTTCCAAGCCAACAGCATCAGTAATCACGATAATGTCTTTGTTAAAAGCTGATTTACGGGCATTTACTTTCGCAATCAAATTATCTAATCGAAATGGTGCAGCACTATAATTCAAATTCTGCAAATCTTTCTGAATTGACTTGATGTCGGTATTCCAATACGTATCCGAAGCAGTAATCAAAGAGAAGTTTTGCGCTTCTGGAGTATGTTCGAGTAAATCCTGAACGGCGCGTTTTAGCAATTCTCCTTTCTTTCCTTTAGCTTGCATACTGTATGAATTGTCCAGAATAATGTACATTTCGTTCGTATTCATCTTAGTTTCCTTTGCAGCAAAGAAGGGTTGAGCGAAAGCCAAAATCAAAAAGATTAGCAATAATAAACGTGTCAAAAGCAACAGCCATTTTTTGATTGCAGCACTTTTGCGGGTTTGGACTGAAAGTTCTTTTAGGAATTGTACATTCGTGAAGTACTCTTTCTTAAAACGACGCAATTGAAACAAGTGAACCAGAATTGGGATTGCCAATAAGAAGAGAAAATAAAGGACTTCTGGGTGTTTGAACTGCATTTTTTAAATCGATTTGTCAAAAATAGTAAAAACTGTTCAGTTTTCTGTGTTTGGCGTTCAGATTTTTTCGAATCAAATTAATAAAATTAAAAATTCTTTTAGAAGCGAATACCCTATTTTTGTAATCATAGTAAAGATTTTAAAAATGATAAAATTCGCTGCATTACTTAGTGCTATTTTTAGTTTAACGACACAAGCTCAAGACAATCATCATAAT
>Ga0105047_10020054_pt1 | contig 10288 bp, 6 predicted proteins | sample MAT04_FD_78384 | JGI IMG/M metagenome (GOLD analysis project Ga0105047, IMG submission 78384) | Freshwater microbial communities from Lake Fryxell liftoff mats and glacier meltwater in Antarctica - MAT-04 (megahit assembly) | ecosystem: Environmental > Aquatic > Freshwater > Ice > Liftoff... | reverse complement strand
TGTGCATCAATCGTTTTGGAGGATGGTAAACAGCAACTGTGTCTGAAAGTGTGTCCATCCGGGCTACTGTGCCACTACTCCGCTACTACTCGGCACTGCGCCGCCACCACTCGCTAACGCACAGTTTCGGGCCGCTACACCCTTGCGCTCATGAACGAAATCATGAACGCCCGATACCGCATGCATCGCCGCCAACGCGGCGTCTTCTACCTGTTCGACCGCCTCACCGGCCAGCGCGAGAGCCTGCAAACCGCCGATGAAGACGAGGCCCGCCGACTCCTGCACGCCCGCAACGAATCCCACCAGCAGCCGCTCATCAACCGTCAGATTGCCCGCGCCTACCTCGTCGCCGGCGACGCGGCGGTCGCCCAACGCACCTAGGGCGGAGTAATCGAGGAGATCATCAAGCTCAAACGAGGCGCAACTCACACCCGGTGGATCACCGCCAGCAAGGACGCAGCGTTCGAGCCCATTCGCCGCCTGCCCGTGTTCGAGTCGCAGGCCGAGCATTTCCTACGCGGGCTGGAGCGCGGCGGGGTGGCCACCAACGTGTTCCTGCGCCGCGTCCACAATTTCGCCCTCGACATGAACTGGCTGCCCTGGCCTGTCCTGCCCAGGAGGCAGTGGCCGGCCGTGCAATTCAAGGAGAAGCGCGGCATCACCAACGAAGAGCATGGCCGGATCCTGGCGGGCGAACACAATCCCGAATGGCACGACTACTACGACCTCCTCTGGGATGCACTGCTCGTTCCCGGGGAACGTTCTTTGCGCTTGCCGTGATGCTTCTTCACTCCATAGTAATTCCCGCTGAATCTATGCCGATAAAGACACGGAAAACTCGGAACCTTAGCCAGGAGCTGTCTGGTACTGAGGCGCGTGCTCATCTAGGCATGATGGGGGGGGCGGCAAGCACGGAATAGGGTTTGCATATATCGGCATAAAGCACTTCAAATATACTGGTTGGGCGCTTGGCGCAGCGGCTAGCGCGTCTCGTTTACACCGAGTAGGTCGGGGGTTCGAATCCCTCAGCGCCCACCACCTTTGCAACCAGACTGCTGGGTGCCATCAGCTTGATTGCGGAGCTTCCGACTGGCCGGTCAGGTGCCGGTCCCGCTTGCTCGATCCTTCGATCTCTGCTGAGGATCGAGGATGCCTGCCCGCTCGCGTCAAGCCGGCGTTGGCGCGCTGGTGGATGCGGATTCGCTCAGGCCAACGCAGCGCGGCAACACGATCAAAAAGTCGCCCAAGAAGTCGCGGAGAAGCCGCAAGGAAACGCTGAACGAAGCGAACAAGCCGCATCGCCAGCGCCGAGCAGGGTTTCACCGTTACTGTCGCCGGAGCAATCACCCCCCCTTTCGACTTTCCAGGAATCAAAGCGCCACGACGGTAATGGTGATCTCGTCCTGGTAATCACCGGCGGCTAAAGTTTCCCAGGTCGCCGATGGTGATCGTGGCCGGCAGGCGGTTGCCATCCAGCGAAGGCGAGACTCCGGCGGGCAGGCTTATCTGGGCCGGGTTGGCGAGATTGACGAGGATTACGTCTGCGGTGCAGGAGTAAGGCACCAAGTCGGACGTCGGCGTGGGACTCAGCTTCATCACCCCAGCATTGCGGGAAGTGAACGTGAGATTGCAGCCCGTGTTCTTGCGCACCAATAGATCGCAGCCCAGGCACTGGCCCGCCGTGCGGTTGCCGAAGTTCAGGTTCTGGCTGGTGCTGCTGCTGAAACCCGAGCCAGTGGGCACGAGCGAGTGTGCAGCGCCGGCAGTGACCACGACGGTATTCGTGAACGTGCGGGTAGTGAAGGGGGCGCCGGTGTCGTTGTAACGATCGTAAACGCTGACAACCAATTCGTCCGTTTATGTTCCAGGGAAGAGAAGCTGGCTCGGCGGGATGTTGAAGGTGAAGGAAAGCGGGAAGACGGTGCCCACCCGCGCGTGGGTGCTGCCGCTGATAACCTCGGTGGCGGTGGCGCTTGGGCGTCCGTCAGGGCGAGCTTCATCTCGGTCAGGTTTCGATGCGCGGTGCGCCTGTTTGGAAACTGTAGTTGCCGACGTAAGGAGACAGTTGCCGACCGAGTTATGCACTGGGAATTCGCCTCCTTACATCGGCGCGTACAGTGGCAAGCGAGTTTCCAAACCGGTTCTGAGCGGCTGAAGCCCTTTGCTCGCGCCGGAGCCGCGCTGAGGTGTTCGCCATGCATCCTCCGGATGCCCTTTCGACGACGTTTGCTCGGCCCGTGCCAGTCAGTTCAGCGCCACGGGATCAATGTCCACGGTCAGCGTCACATCCTCGGGCAGCACGAGTTCCTGGGTCAGCTTGGCCAGCCGACGGCTTAGTTCCGTCATCTGCCGGGTGCGGAGCATGATCTGGTAGCGGTAGAAGGTCTCCGCGCGTAGCAGCGGCGCCGGCGCGGGTCCGAGCAGGATGAGGTCGCGCAGCGGGCGGCTGGGAGGTGAGTCGGCGAGCGGGCGAGACGGAGAGACGGAGAGACCGGCACCCGGACCGAGCGCCAGTTCAGGCGCATCCTTCACCGTCTCGCCGGCTCCCCCTTTCGCCGTTTCTCCGGGGAAGCCGGTGAGCTTCTCCAGTTCTTTGCGCAAGTGATCGGCGCTGAACTTCACCTTGTCCTCGTTGCGGCCCTTGATCGTGAGCAAGGCTACGCGGCTCACGGGCGGATACTGGAGCTGCTGGCGGTACTCCATTTCCGCCTCGTAAAACCCGGCGAAATCGTGCCGCCGCGCGAATTGGATCGCCGGATGAAACGGCGTGAACGCCTGCACAAAGACTTCACCCTCGAGGTCGCCCCGACCCGCGCGACCGGCGACCTGGGTGAGCAATTGGAAGGTCCGCTCGCCGGCGCGGAAATCCGGCTGATGCAACGCCATGTCCGCGTAGATGATGCCCACCAGCGTGACGTTCGGGAAATGCAGTCCCTTGGCGATCATTTGCGTGCCGACCAGGATGTCCACCTTGCCGGCGCGGAACTCGCCGAGCACGCGCCGGTAATCCTCCTTGCGCTTCATCACGTCGCTGTCCATGCGGCGGATGGTCGCGTGCGGAAAGAGCTTCGTCAGTGTGTCTTCAACCTTCTCGGTGCCGAGGCCGGAGTAACGGATAGCGGGATTGCGGCACTGCTCATTGGGGCAGGCGGAGGGCACCGGCGCGGTGTGGCCGCAGATATGACAGGCCAGTTTCTGTTCGCGGCGATGATAGGTGAGCGAGAGGCTGCAATTCGGACACTCAGCGACAAAGCCGCACTTAGGACACTCCAGCGCGGAGGAATAGCCGCGGCGATTGAGAAATAGAATTGTCTGTTCGCCCCGCTCCAGGCGCTGAGTCATGGCCTCTTTCAATTGCGGCGAAAAGATAGGAATGCCCTTCTCTTGCCGCGCGGTCTGGCGCATATCCACGACGCGGACAATGGGCATCTTCGCATTGTCGGCGCGCTCGGGGAGTTCGAGCAAAGTGTATTTGCCGCGCCGGCAATTATGATAGCTCTCCAGCGATGGCGTGGCCGTACCCAGCACGACGACCGCACCTTCCATTTGCCCGCGCACGACGGCGACATCGCGGGCGTGGTAACGTGGCGCTTCCTCCTGCTTGTAAGTGTGCTCGTGCTCCTCGTCCACGATGATGAGGCCCAGCGGATCCACTGGCGCAAAGATGGCCGACCGTGCGCCAATGACAATGCGGGCGCGGCCCTGGCGAATCTTATGCCACTCATCATGCCGCTCGCCGGCGGAGAGATGACTGTGCAGGACCGCCACGAGCGTCTGCAACGGCCCGCTGCTGAAACGCGACTTGAAGCGCTCGACGGTCTGCGGCGTGAGAGCAATCTCCGGCACCAACACGATGGCGCCCTTGCCCTGTTGCAGCGTGTGGGCGAGGGCTTGGAGATAGACCTCTGTCTTGCCTGAACCGGTGACGCCGTGGAGGAGGAAGGTCGAGGAGGGAGACTGGGAGGGCGAGGAGGGAGGAGGGAGGAGGGAGGAGGGCGTGCCGTCGGTCTTTTCCATCTTCGATCCTCGATCCTCTATCCTCGCTCCGCCCGCCCCGCCATCCAGCGCCGCCACGATGGCTTGCAACGCCTTCGCCTGGTCGTGATTCAGCACGAGCGAAGTGGTGGGCACGATTTGCTCGTGCTCGTAGGGATCACGTTCGGAGACTTCGGCGACGAGCGTGATGAGCCCTTTGTCCTCAAGGCGGCGGATGGTCTCGGTGGTGGCGCTGGAAAGCTCGAGGAGTTTCTTCAGTGGCAGTTCGCGCCATTCCTCGATGATATTCCAGACCTCAAGCTGCCGCTTGGTCAGCTTCGGCAGGTCGCCGGTCCGCGGTGCCACGCGCACATGGAGACGCTGGCGCCAACCCGCTTCCTCCGCGCGCACGGCTTCGGGCAGGACGCTCTTGAGCGCGATCTCGGGCGCGCAGCAATAGTAGTCCGCGATCCACCGGGCGAGGGCCAGCACCTTGGGCGTCACCAGCGAAGGCGTGCCGACAATTTTGAAAATGGACCGCAGCCGGGTCTGCGCCGATTCCTCCGCCAGCGCGGTGACGACGGCGAAAACTTTGCGCGCGCCAAACGGCACCTGCACGCGCGTGCCCACGTCCACCAGCTTCGCCAGTTCGGGCGGGATGGCGTAATCGAACTCCTTGCGGAGGGCGATTTCGAGGGTGACGCGGGCGATCATGCGGGGCGGGAGGAAAGCAGGAAATGCCCGGCGGGTCAAAGCAGCGCGGCCTCGCAGGGCATCCCGAAGACGACGGCGGTATTGTCATGGGAGCGCAATTGCCTGACTAAACACCTGGACTCAGGCCTTCAATGGACACCAGACCCTCCAGCGCCAGAAACTGCGCCGTTGAGCGCAATCGCTCTCCGGCGCAGAACTGCCTCGATCACTCCGTTCGCACACGGTAGAAGCGCTGCGGGAAATTCACCCAGGCAGGATCGCTGAAGTAAAACTCGCTGAGCCCCGGATAGTTGGTGGCCAGCGGCAGCCAGTGCAGCAAGTTGGTCGAGCCCTCGACGAGGACGACCGGATGGTTACCGCCGCTGACGGTGAATCCGAACTGCCCCGCCGTGACTCCGAATTGTGGGTCGCGGGTGAGGATGGTCGGCGGCACCGTGGGAGTAGAGCCTTGCACCGTGGCTTCCACCACCCAACTCGAAGCATTGCCATCACCCGCTGCGACAAAGCCCTGGGCGCGCACCAATGCGCTGGCCGGCACGCCCGCGGCGCTGACCCGCCAACCGCCCGTGATGCGCGCGCCAGCACCGATGGGCCACCAGGCCGTGCCGTTGGTGGAGAAGTCGAAGCCCGTGCGCCAGACCTCCGGGCTGCTGCCACCGCGCATCCAGGTGGCAACCGCCCCGTCGAAGGTGAGGGACTGCGAGGCCTGTGTGTTGTTGACCAACCGACCGAGGTGGGTGCGCGTCTGGCCGGCGAGATTGGTGAAACTGCCGCCCACGACAATGCGACCGTCCGTCTGCAAGGCTGCGACCATAGGGTAATTGTTGGCCACCATCGGAGCGAAGGTGGTATCCAAGCTGCCGTCGGGGTTGAAGCGCGCGAGGTTCGGAGCTTGCGAAGTGCCCTGCGGATCCAGGTTGCCGCCCACGACAATGCGGCCATCCGCTTGCAACGCCAGACAGTAGATGCTGCCATTGACCAGTGGGTTGAAAGATAAATCCAGCGAGCCGTCAAGGTTGAGCCGGGCGAGGCTCGTGCGTGGCTGTCCGGCGATGGAAGTGAAACTGCCTCCCACGAGTATCCGCCCATCGGCTTGCAGGGCCATGGCGTAAATGACGCCACTCACCGGTGGATTGAAAGCCGCATCAAGCGTCCCATCCGCATTGAGCCGCCCTAAATTTGTGCGCCCCTGGCCGGCGAGGCTCGTGAACGCGCCGCTGACCAGTGTCTTGCCATCCGGCTGAATCGCGGCGCACAGAACGAGGTTGAACTCATTGCCCTGCATCGCCGGCTTGAACAGCGTGTCCAGCGTGCCGTCAGGATGCAACCGGCCCAGGTTCGTGCGCGGCTGTCCGGCCAGCCGGCTGAGGTAGCCCCAGATGAGGATTTTGCCGTCCGTTTGGAGCGCTGCGTTGGCCGCCGAAAAGCCATAGCCCTGCGCCGGTACTTCCGCGACTGCGTGCGCGTTGAAGCCCGCATCCAGCCTCCCATCTGGCTGCAATCGCGCCAGGTTCGTGCGCGGCTGCCCGGCCAGGGAGTCGAACCAGCCGCCCACCAGGATCTTCTCGTCCGGCTGCAACGCCAGGCTGTACACCCCGAAACCACCTGAAGAAGGTCCGATGCCGGGATTGAAACCTGCGTCCAAACTCCCGGTGGAATTCAGCCGTCCAAGCTCGAACCGCGGCTCTCCGGCCAAAGTTTGAAACCAGCCGGCCGCGAGCACCTTGCCATCTCGCTGGAGCGCGATGGAACGAACCTGCGAATCGGCCCCTGGATTAAAGGTGTCAGCCAGAACTTGGTTAACGATCAGCGCGGCAGTGGAACTGGTGCTGGCCCCGAACGCGGTGCTGACAACCACGTCATAGTGGCCCGCATCCCACGTCTGAACGTTCGTCAAGGCAAGCGAACTCATGCTGGCCCCAACGAGGTTGGAACCGCTGCGGCGCCATTGGTAGTTCAACGGCACCGCGCCGGCAGCGCTGACGGTGAACGAGGCGGTGCCGCCCACGTTGACGACCTGACTGCGCGGCCCCGAGAGGATGAAGGGATCACGCACCGTCAGGGTTGCCGTCCGGCTGGTGACACTGCCCCAACTGTTGCTCAACAGGACCGCGTACCCGCCCGCGTACCGCCGGTCACGTTGGTCAGCGTCAGCGCCGCCGTGCGCGCGCCGGAGACGATGCCGCCATCGGTCAGCACCGTGCTGTCCCTCAACCATTGGTAGGTGAAGGGCATGCCCGTGGCGGCAACGCTGAATGTGGCGGTGGTGCCGGCGTTGTTGGTCCGGTCCGCCGGTTGCTGTGTGATGCTCAACGGCCCCACCGTCGTCAGCGTCTGGGCGAACCACTCGCTGCCGTTATACTGCTGCGCGGCGATGAAGCCTCGACCGCGGAAGGTTGCATTCGTGGGCACGGAAACCCCGGTCCACTCCCAGCCGCCCGGGACGCGAAGGCCCGCGCCGTGGCTGATCCAGTTCTCGCCGTCCATCGAGGACTCGAGCGTGGCCCGCCAGACTTCGGGGCTGCTGCCGCCGCGCTCCCAGCGGAGGACCGACCCATCAAAGGCCGTGCCTTGGGTGGCGGCGGTTGGGTTGGTGAGGCGCCCCAAGTTGCGGCGGGAAAAGCCGCCGAGCTTGGTGAAGGTTCCGCCCACGAGCACGCCGCCATCCTCCTGGAGCGCCACGAAAAACGGCGTGCCGTCCGTGCTTAGCCAGGAGACATAGTCCACCGACCCATCCGCATTGAGCCGGCCCAGAGAGGCGCGGGACTGGCCTCCCAACGTGGTGAACGCCCCGCCGACCAGCACCCGACCGTCCGCCTGCGCTGCGAGGCAATACACCGGGCCGTTGGCCGTGGTCGTGAAATTGGTGTCAAGCGAACCGTCCGGATGCAGCCTCCCGAGATTGGCGCGCGCCACACCGCGAAGTTGGGAGAACTTCCCTCCCACAAGAGTCTTGCCGTCCGTCTGCAGGGCCAGCGTGTACACGTCGGAATTGGCCGACGCGACAAAGCCGGTGTCCCCGGTGCCGTCAGCATTCAAGCGGCCCAGATTCGTGCGCGCCAGCCCGGCCAGATTCGTGAAGCCGCCACCCACCAGGAATTTCCCATCCGGCTGGGGCAGGATGCAGTTGACGTAACCGCCCGTGGCGGCAGGCATGAAATCAGCGTCCGGGGTGCCGTCGGCCAGGACGCGTCCCAGCTTGGTGCGGGACTGCCCGCCCAATTGCGTGAATTCGCCGCCGACCAGAATCTTCCCGTCGGTCTGCAGCGTCAGGCAATAGACATTGCTGTTGGCGCCGCCCACGAAGCTCGCGTCCGGCGTCCCGTTGGTATTCAAGCGCCCGAAGTTCGTCACCGCCTGGCCAGATAGGTTGGTGAAGGTGCCGCCCACCAGCATCCGACCGTCAGTTTGCACCGCCAGGCAATGGACCGCGCCGCCGCTGATGCTCGCGGTGAAATTCGTGTCCAGGGTGCCGTCGGAGTTTAGCCGCCCGAGGCCCAGCCGCCGTTGCCCCGCGAGGTTCGTGAACGCGCCGCCCACCAGGATGCGGCCATCCGTCTGCACCGCGAACGCCAGCACGTTGCTGTTGGCCCCCGGATTGAAAGAGTCGGCAGATTGGGCGCGGGCGCTGGTGGCCAATCCCCAGGCCGCCAGCGCAAATGCCAGGCTCCAGCGGCGAATCCGGTGCGTGCGTTGGCCGCCCAAGCAGGACTCCATTCGTGGCGGCGTCCCTGAATGCTGACTTTGGAACTTCGGTGGCAGGTTCATAAGGCGGAGCGTGAGCGACGGGTCCAGCTTGTCAATCGCCGCACCCTGCCGCTGACACATCTTGCCGCGGCTGATCTCCGCGTTCTCCACGTCTATGCGGACGCCTCCGCGGAGCTTGCGGAACAGACCCTGCATGGAGCCAACCAACCGCCCGCCGGTGCCCTGGGCCAGCGCCGGGAGCTTTTTCTTTGTTCCGCCGTCGAACAGACTACTCTCATGTCTATGAAGCGATTCGTTCCGGTGGTTTTCGCGTTCGCCCTGATGACCCTCACGCACCCCGCAACCGCAGCCAACGGTCCTCGTTCCGCCCAGTGGAAGGCGGTAGATGAGGCCGTCCAAAAGGGGTTGCCGCAGTCCGCCATCTCCAACCTCAACCCCATCATCACCGCCGCCCTGCGCGACAAGGCGTGGCCCGAAGCCGTCCGCGCCATCGCCAAAAAGATCGCGCTGGAGGGAAACATCCAGGGTAACAAGCCCGAGGAGAAAATCACCCGGCTCGAAGCCGAGATTCCCAAGGTGCCCGCCGAAGCCCGTCCCGTGATGCACGCGGTGCTGGCGCACTGGTATTGGCATTACTTCCAGCAAAACCGCTGGCGCTTCATGCAGCGCACCCAGACCGCCGAACCGCCCGGCAAGGACTTCACCACCTGGGCGCTGCCGCAGCTTTTCACGGAGATCGGCAAACAGTTCGATACAGCACTGGCGGCGGAGAAGACGCTCAAGGCCACACCCATCGCCGCCTGGGACGGCTTGATCGAAAAGGGCACGATGCCAGACAGCTACCGGCCTACGCTCTACGACTTTATCGCGTATCAGGCGCTGGAGTTCTGGACCAGCGGCGAGCAGGCAGGCGCGAAACCCGAGGACGCCTTTGAACTCGCGGCGGATAGTCCGGCCTTGGACACAGCGGACAAGTTTCTGGCCTGGAAGCCGCCCGTCGGCAGCGACACGAACGCTGCGGTGTTGAAGGCGGTCCGACTCTACCAGGATTTGTTGCGCTTGCACCGCGGCGATGCGGCTCCGTCGCTGGCGTTCGCGGCGGCGGATTTGGCGCGGCTGAACTGGGCGTGGAACGCGGCCTTCGGCGAGGAGAAGAACGCCCGCTTCAAAGCCGCTCTTGAGGGCTGGATCAAGCCGAACGCCGACTCCGAGATTTCAGCGCTGGGCATCGAGGACCTAGCCCGCGTGCTGCAGCAGGAAGGTGATCTGGTGGCCGCGCACAAGACCGCCAAGCGCGGCGCGGACGTGTTCCCGAACTCGCCCGGCGGCAAACTTTGCCGGAACCTCATGACAGAAATCGAAGCCAAGTCCGCCGGCATCAGCACGGAGCGCGTGTGGAACTGCGGGCCGGGCTTCAAGCCAACCGGCACGGACGCGCAGAAGCTCTGCCCGGTCATCACCGTCCACTACCGCAACGTCACGAACGTCTATTTCCGCGCCTTCGCCGCAAACTGGGAGTCCTACCTCGCCAAGAACCGTCGCCGGCCCGAAAACCTCACGGACAAGGAGCGCCGCGAACTCATCGCCAGCAAGCCGGCGCTGGAGTGGTCCGCCGCCCTGCCGGCCACCGCCGACTACCAGGAGCGCAGCTTCGATGTGCCCGCGCCCACGACTCTGGCTCCCGGTTTCTATTTCATCGCCGCGAGCCACGACCCGCAGTTCGGCGAGGCCAACAACATGGTTTCGCTGACCGATGTCTGGGTCAGCGAACTGGCGCTGGTGGTCCGCACGCGCGACAAGCAGATCGAAGGCTTTGTCCTGGAGGCGAATTCGGGCGAGCCACTCGCCGACGCCGAAGTCACCGCGTGGTATCTCGACCCGAACGGCAACC
>Ga0105047_10020053_pt1 | contig 10288 bp, 11 predicted proteins | sample MAT04_FD_78384 | JGI IMG/M metagenome (GOLD analysis project Ga0105047, IMG submission 78384) | Freshwater microbial communities from Lake Fryxell liftoff mats and glacier meltwater in Antarctica - MAT-04 (megahit assembly) | ecosystem: Environmental > Aquatic > Freshwater > Ice > Liftoff... | reverse complement strand
CGGACGCCACCGCGCCCCGCGCCGACGCCGAGGCGAGCCGCGACGCGGCCGGTCTCGATGCCGCGATGCTCGACGCCGAAGCGATGGGCTTCGACGCCGGCATGTTCTTCCCCGACGCGAGCGTCGCGTGCGCGTATCCGCCCAACGCCGTCGAGCCGATGGCGCGTGATCAGGTGCTCTCGCCGTACGCCTGGCCGTCGGGCATCGACGGCGCGCGCATGGACTTCCCGCTCGATCTCGCGCAGGCCCACTGCAACACCGATCCGAACCGCGACTGGTCGCCCTACAACGCGATCCTGTTCGTATCGATGCCCAGTTGGTGACCCGATTGTCGTAGGCACACCGGTTCGGTGGCCCAGGTCGAGCAGCAAATCCTCGCAGCCGGCGCCCAGATCGTCTGGGTGCTCGAGCAAGACATGAGCTTCCAGCCGGGCACGGCCCAGGCCTGTCGAACGTTCCTGAATTCGCAAGGCAGCTCGGCGGGCATCTGCGTCGGCGACGGACAGACCATGCCCACGGCCCGCGTGTGGGACCGCTCCCCGCTGTCGATCGCGCGCGGCATCGACGTCATCGTCCGGCTCGACGACATGAAGATCGCCTTCGTCGCGACGCACGGTACGCCCGCGGGCAACGACAACCTCACCGGCGCGCAGGTCCTGCAGCACGTCCGCGACATCACCGGTCGCTAGTCAGCTGACCCAGCTGATCACTCAGTGTTCGTGCGCGACGTGAGCGACTGCATCTCGCACGATCTTCGCGACGTGCCGATCCGCGAGGGCGTACTCCATATTCCGCCCGCTCTTCTTGGCGCGTACGAGGCCGGCCTCGCGCAGGCGGCGGAGCTGATGCGACATCGCCGACGGTGAGGCCGCGCACGCCTCGGCGAGATCCGAGACGCAGCGCGGCGACGCCGACAGCGCCAGCAACACATCCAGTCGATCGGCGTGCGCGATCGCCTGGAACAAGGCCAGCGCGCGCTTTCTCACCCGGGCGGGCGGGAGCGTCACGCCTCGGCGCAAGGGGCGTCCTCGGGATCGAGCTGCACCGTGATGTACGCGGCGCCGAAGTCGTGGCGGAGCAGGCGCTCGGCCTCGCGCAGGATCGGGCCCGCGACCGCGTCGGGGTGAGTGGTGAGGTGGGCGGTGACGACGACGTGACCGCTGCCGAGCGACCAGGCGCGGACTGCGTGCACCGCGCGCACGCCGACGATCGCAGAGAGCCGCTGCCCGAGCGCGTCGCGATCGAAGCCCGCGGGCGCGAACTGCAGCAGCACCTTGGTCGAATCGCGCAGGAGGCCCCACGCGCTGAACAGCACCAGCACGCCGATCAGCAAGCTGACGATCGCGTCGGCCGAGGCGATGTGCAGCGTGAGCGTGAGGATCGCCGCGACGATCGCACCGAGCGATCCGAGCGCGTCGGCGAGCATGTGCAAGAGCGCGCCGCGCACGTTCATGTCGCCGCCCTTGCTCGCGCGCCAAAGATAAAACGCGCTGCCCAGGTTGATGGCGAGGCCGACCGATCCGACGATCAGGATCGGCATGCCGGGGACCGCGGGTGGTCCGGCGACCAAACGGGCGATCGCCTCGCGGAAGATGAGCCCGCACGCGACGACCAGCGTGATCGCGTTGACGAACGCGCCCAGGATCTCGGCGCGCACCAGCCCGAAGGGGCGGCGCGACGTCTCCGGCGTGGTCGCGAGATAGGTCGCCAACAGCGCGAGGGCCAGCGCGGCGACGTCGCTGACCATGTGCGCGGCATCGGAGAGGAGCGCGAGCGAGCGGCTCCACCAGCCGACCGAGGCCTCGACGATCAGGAACAGCGAGTTGAGGAGGAGGGCGATCTTGAGCGCTCGTCGGCCGTCCTTGCCGCGATCGACGGGGCCGTGCCCGTGATCGTGCCCATGACCATGATCGCGCTTGGGCGCGGCGGCGGGGGCGCCATGGGAGTGGCCGTGCGCGCCGTGCGAGTGGCCATGCCCGTGAGGAGGCATCGACGGATGCTCCCGCTCCCTGGCCGGCGAGTCAACGTGTGAAATCCTCTTCACATATCAAGGCGCGGGGGGCTCGAGCCGGCGCTGCTTGGCGGCGAGCGCGGTCTCGACGATGAGCCGGCCGCCGCGCTGGAACGTGAAGTAAGCCCACGACCAGTTGATGAGCGTGATGAGGCGGTTGCGAAAGCCGATCAGCGCGACGACGTGCACGAGCGCCCAGGCCAGCCAGGCCATCAGGCCGGTCAACTTCAGCTTGCCGACCTGCGCCACCGCCGCCGATCGGCCGATCGTCGCCATCGTGCCGAGGTCCTTGTAGCGAAACGCGCGCGTGGGCTGCCCCTGCATCAGCCGCTCGATGTTCTCCGCGGCGCACGTGCCGCCTTGCATCGCGTTCTGCGCGACGCCGGGCGTCGCGACGCCGTCGATCTCGAGATGGGCGAGGTCACCGACGACGAACACGTTGTCGTGTCCGGGAATCGAGAGATCGGGCAGCACCTTCACCTGGCCGTTCCGCGTGGTCTCCGTTTTCAGCTTCTTTCCGAGGCCCGAGGCCTGGACCCCGGCCGCCCAGAGGACGGTCTTCGCGCGGATGTGCGCGCAGCCGACGTCGACGCCTTCGGCGTCCACCGCGGTGACGCGCTTGTCGAGCCACACGTCGACGCCCAGCTCCACCAGCTGCTTCCGCGCGCTCTCCGAGAGATCGGGCGAGAAGTTGCCGAGCAAGCGGTTCATCCCCTCAACCAGGATCACGCGGGATTTCTTGGTCTCGATGCGCCGGAAGTCCTCGACCAGCGTGCCTTGCGCGATCTCCGCCAGCGCGCCCGCCAGCTCCACGCCGGTGGCGCCGCCGCCGACCACCACGAAGGTGAGCCAGGCCTCGCGCAGCTCGAGATCGTCGGTGCGCTCGGCGGCCTCGAAGGCGAAGAAGATGCGGCGCCGTATCTCGAGCGCGTCCTCGACCGTCTTGAGCCCGGGCGCATACTTGGCCCACTCTTCGTGGCCGAAATACGCGTGCGAGGCGCCGGTAGCGACGATCAAGTAGTCGTAGCGCATCGCGCCCTCGTCGAGCGTGACGCGGCGCGCGTCGACGTCGATGTCGACGACCTCCGCGAGGTAGACCGTGACGTTCTCCTGCGCGTGGAGCACGCGGCGGATCGGGGTTGCGATCGAGGGCGCGGCCAGGCCACCCGTCGCGACCTGGTAGAGCAGCGGCTGGAAGAGGTGGTGATTGCGCCGATCCAGCAGGGTGATGCGCACCGGCGCGTTCGCCAGGGCCTTTGCGGCCCAGAGACCGCCGAAGCCGCCGCCGATGATCACCACGTGGGGTGCTTCGCTGCTCATCGGCGCGTAGACTTCCGCCGTGCTCGCCGCGAGGCAAGTGATTCTCCTCAGCCTGCTGGCGCTGCCGGCAGCGGCGATCGCCCACCCGAGCGGCGGTCCCGCGGTGGCCTGGCCGAACCTCCCGCACCGGCCCGGTGAGCTCGCCGATCGCGAGTTCCGCTTCACCTGGATCGACACCAACTTCTTCACGCCGACCGGGACGGTGTCGATCGACTGGTTCTACACGCGCGTGATGCCGCCGACGTACAACCTCGGCGTGACGCCCGACGATCTGGAGGGCACGCCGATCGTGCTCGGGGTCGACGAGGAGGACCGTACGGACGCGTATGTCTGGAACACGTCGACCGTCGCGCCGGGCGCGTACTGGATCTGGTCGCGCGTGAACGATCTTCCGGGCGAGCTGTCGATCCGCATCAACGCGTTCTCGCGCGGGGTCGTGGTGGTGGCGCACCCGGGCGATCAGCCGGTGCCCGCGGTGGCGATGACCACGCCGCAGAGCCCGTTCGAGCTGGTGGACGGCGAGACCTATGCGGTGTCGTTCGAGGCGTTCGATCCCGCGGGCGACGGCAAGGTGACGCTGGAGGCGATGCAGTCGCGGGACGGGAGCGACGCGATCGTCATCGCGCGTGATCTAGCGGCAGTGGCGAGCGCCACGGTCTCCTGGCGGATCGCGGACGTCGCGCCCGGGGACTGGATCCTGCGCGCGACGCTCGTCGACGGCGGCGCCCGGCGTACGGTGGCGTATGGCCGGTTCATCCTCACGATCTTGCCGCGCGCGGGTGATGGGGGCGTGTCGCCCGATGCGGCGCTCGCGCCGGACGCGGCGGCGCTCGCGATGTATGATGGGGGCGTGACGACGACCATGCCACCTTCGGAGAGCTGCGCCACGAGCGGCGGGGGCAGCGCATGGAGCGTCCTCGCCCTCGTGCTCCTCCTTCGCCGTCGCGCGCCGGGCCCGAGGTAGATGGCCGCGCCGGACGAGCTCCTCGAGCGCGAGCTGAGCTGGACCGAGCCCTGGCGCGACGTCCGTTTCGTCAAGACCCGGCCCGCGGGCGTCAACGCGATGAACGCCATCGCCGCCGTCGTGGCGCTGGTGTGCCTCGGGCTCTCGCTGCAGCTGGTTGGCAACGTCTCGGCGGAGCGCACGCCGGGACGGCTCGTGCTGTTCACGTTCTTCTGCGTGGCGAGCGGCGTCTTCGGCGTCTGGGCGTCGCGGCGGATCTGGCGCGTGATCGGCCGCGTTGGACGCGCGATCGCGCGTCCGTTCGGCCTCCTTGGGCCGATGCCCCTGGTGGTCATGAGCATCATCGGCGGGGCCGTGCTGCTGCGCCTCCCCGGCGTCGCCGCGGACCGGAAAGCGGCGGAGGCCGGCGACGTGTACCTGGGCGTCGAGTTCGCGCCGGTGACCGAGGCGAGCGGCGCGCTCCGCAAGCTGACGCGGGCCGAGGCGCTCGAGGCCTGCACCGCCATGGGTGCGCGCTGGCGACTCCCGGCGAGCGGTGACGAGGCGTTCTTGCGCGAGCGGTTGCTGCGTTCGACGCTCCGCCGCGCGCCGATCCATGCCGAGGGCACTGATCCCGGCGGACTGTCGACCTTCGTCTACGACACGAGGAAGAAGCAGTTCACGAGGACCCTGCTGCAGGGCGAGGCGCGGGCCGCGGTCGTCTGCATCCAGCCGCCCGGCTAAGACTTGGACGGCAGGCCGCTCAGGAAGTGGCGGATCCGGCCCACGACCAGGTCGATCGCGATCTTGTTCTCGCCGCCTTCCGGAACGATGACGTTCGCGAAGCGCTTCGAAGGCTCGACGAAGGCCAGGTGCATCGGCCGCACGGTGCCGTAGTACTGCGCGCGGACGCTGGCGAAGGTGCGGCCGCGCTGCTCGATGTCGCGGCGGATGCGGCGCATCAGGCGGATGTCGGCGTCGGTGTCGACGAAGAGCTTCAGATCGAGCTCGTCGCGCAGCGCCGGGATCGAGAGGGTCAGGATGCCCTCGACGACGATCACCGGCACCGGCTCGATGCGGGCGGTATCTTTCGCGCGCGCGTGCTGGGCGTAGTCGTAGACCGGCTTGTTGATCGGGCGGCCCTCGCGGAGATCGCGCAGGTGGCGGATCAAGAGATCGGTCTCGAGCGCGTCGGGGTGATCGTAGTTGGTCTGCTCGCGCTCCTCGAAGGGCAGGTGCGAGTTGTCGAGATAGTAGGCGTCGTGATCGATGAGCACGGCCGATGGGCCGAGCGCTTCGATGATCGCGCGGGCGATGGTGGTCTTGCCCGAGCCGGTGCCGCCGGCGATGCCGAGGATGAGCGTGGTGTGCACGACGAACGCTGCCTACTGAACCGGGACCCGATTGCCCAGCGTCCATTGGCGGGTGATGCTGTCCCGGCGTGCGGATTTTCCTCCTCCTGGCCGGCGCATCCCTGATCGGAGCCTGTGTTCCCTCCACGTTGCCGCCGGAGCCCCCGGCGGGCGGCGGTTGCCGGTTCCTCGGGACGGACGAGAACCCCGGTGGTCCGGTCACGCCCGCCGCCCCCGACGCGACGTGCCTGATGGTGGCCACGGTGAACCCGCTGTCGGGCGCCCTCGGGCCGGTGGGTCTCGGCCTCGAGAACGCCGCCCGCCTCGCGGTGCGTGACGTCAACGGCAACGGCGGCGTGGCCGGGAAGAAGCTGTGCCTGGTCGCCTGCGACGACAAGACCGACCCGGCCAGCGCCGGCGCGCTGGCCGCAGATCTGGCCGCGACTTGGAAGCCGCTCGCGGTGAACGGCGGCGCCGCGAGCGCGGTGAGCCTGGAGCTGGTCAAGGTGCTCGCGCAGCGCGCGATCCCGCAGATCTCATGCTGCTCGACGTCGCCCGCGCTCACCGCCGAGCCGAAGGTCTACCGCACGGTGCCGTCGGACGCGCTCCAGGGCGTGGTGCTGGCGGGCGTCGCGCGCGCGCTGGCCACGCCGGCCAACGAAGTGGCGATCGTGCACATCGACGACACCTACGGGGTGTCACTGGCGGCGGTGTTCGAGGAAGCGTTCACCGGGCTCGGCGGGCGGGTCACGAAGAAGGTGGCGTACGCGCCGGGCGCGGCCTCGTATCTCGACGTGCTGTCGCTCGCGCTCGAGGAAGTGCCCAGCCACGCGGTGCTGATCGCGTTTCCCACCGACGGCGCGCAGATCCTCCGCGACTGGCGCGACAGCGGCGTCGCGCCGCGGCTCCAGTGGCTGGCGACCGATGGCCTCCGCGACGACAAGTTCGTGCAAGGCGCGGGCGGGCTCGCGCGCGGCACCATCGGCACGGCGCCGCGGCTCATCGGTGCGCGCTACGGGGCGTTCTCGGCGCGCTACGAGCAGGCGTTCGGTGGCGAGGCCCCCGGCATCTTCACGTCGAACCAGTACGACGCGATGATGCTGATCGCGCTGGGTCTCGCGCGCACGCAAGGGCAGGGCGGGACGGCGCTCGGCGACGCCATTCGCAACGTCTCGCGCGCCCCGGGCGGACCGGTTAGCCCCGAGGACGTCCGGAGCGCGCTCGCCACCGCTGCGACCACCGACGTCGACTACTCCGGCGCGAGCGGTGAGCTCGAGATGGACGACCAGGGCGACGTGATCTCGGACTATGCGGTGTGGGCGGTCGCGGAGAGCGCGATCGCCGATCGTGCGGAGTGCTGGGGTTGCTCGCTCGACATGATGAGCGTGAGCTGCGCGAAGCGGAGCGGGGGCTGTCGATGAGATGAGGCAGCGCCGCCCCTGGGTTGACAGCACCCTCGGGTGGGCCGTGAATGCGCCGTGCTTCGCAAGCTGGTTGGCTACGCGGCGATCATGTTCGGCGCCAACGCGGTCACCGGGCTCCTCAACTTCTGCGTCACCGTGTTCGGCATGCTGAGCCGGTCAAAGGACACCTTCGGCCATTACGCCTGGTACATGCTGGTGTACGGTCTCGGGCAGGGCTTCCTCATCTATGGCGTCAACGCCAGCGTCCAGCGCTATGGCGCGGACGACGAGGTCGGCCGCCTTCGTTTCGCCAAGCTCGCGCTGATCCTCTTCCCGGCGGTGGCGCTGATCCTCGGGAGTGCCGGGGTGGTGATGGGGCTGCTCTGGCGCTGGAACGTCGCCCTGGGTCTGATCGGGACGCCCTGGATCGCCGTCTGGGCCTGGGGTCGATACATCCTCCGCGCGCGTGGCGACGCCGCTCGGGAGGCGCTGCTCATGTCGATCGCGTCGCTCTCGAACACCATCTTCCAGATCCTGTTCTTGAGCTTGAGCACCTTCGACGACGCCCTCATCTACGGCGACTTCGTTGCCCTGGTCGCGAGCGGTAGCGCCGGCGTCTACTTCATCGTGCGCACCTCGGGCGTCTCGTTTCGCGAGCTGATGGCGGTGAAGGTGCCCCGGCAATTCGCAGTGGATGCCTTCAAGTTTGCGCGGCCGGTGTGGTGGGCCGGACAGGTGTCCGTGGTCGGCACCTACGCAGGCGGCTTCGTGACGCGGACCCAGCTCGGAGCCGCTCCGCTCGCCGCGCTCCAGGCCGCGCAGACGTTCTGGCAGTTCGCGTTCAAGCCGATCGAGCTGATCAGCCAGGCGGCGCTTCCCGCGCTGGTCTCGGCGAAGGACCAGCGAGAGGCGCTCTATCGCGACGTCCTGAGGCTCGCGCTGATCTCGTTCCCGATGATCGCGATCGCGGTCTCCGCGGCCTCGCCGCTCATCCTCCTGGTGATCGATCTGCTGAGCCCGCTGCTCGGTCTGACTGGGGAGCCGATGACCCAGAAGTACGCCGAGGTCCCGCAGCTCCTGCTCGTTCTCGCGCTCAGCGTGCCGGCGATCGGCTTCGGCGCGGTCACCCAGCAGTACGCGCTCGCCGTCGGGCGCGGCAGGACCCACATCGTCGCGCAGGGGGCCGGCGCGATCACGACCGTGGTGCTCGTCTACCCCTGCGTCGCGGCCTTCGGGCTGGTGGGCGTGCTGGTCTGCGGCGTCATCTCCCAGCTCGCCATCAACTTGTGCTTCCCGATCCTCCTCATGAAGGAGCACCCCGAGCCGATGCGCCAGGGCACGCGCTGGCTCGCCGTCGCGTTCATCACGACCGTGGTGGTGCTCGTCCCGTCGTTCCTGTTCCAGGAGCACCGGCTCGGATGGCTCAACGCCATCCCCGCGCTGATCATCTATGGCGTCATGATGGCGGCGACGGGGCTGCTGCGCGCGAGCGATCTGACCAACCTGCGCTCGCTGCTCCGCCGCCGGAAGTCTTGACATCGAGACCGAGGCGCCGATGATCGAGCGCGCTTGAGGGTCGCGATCTTGTGCTCCGGTCTCGACTCGATCCTCCGCGGCTACGAGACGCATACCCGGCATCTCTTCGATAGCTTGGCGCCCATCTACGCTCAGCGGGGAGACTCGCTGACGTTGTTCAAGCGCGACGGCGCGGCGAAGCGCGACGAGGTGGTGTTGCCGGTGCTCGATCGCGACAGCAGCGTCGTACGCGCGCTCACCGAGGTCCGGTCGCTGCAGAAGATCCGCTACGTCCTCGACGGTGGCTCGCGGTACTACTGGGAACATCTCTTTTTCTCGGGGCGCTTCGTCGCCTGGTGCGCCGTCAACCAGGCGCGCTTCGATCGCATCCTCTCGATCGAGCCGATGGTCGCGACCCACGTCCACAAGGCGCGCCGCTTGCTCCCGGGGTCGCCACGCTTCGTCTTCACCCACGGATTTTCGCTGCCGCCGCGGCACTATCTGCACATCACCGACCGCGTCCACGAGGTCTCGATCGAGAACTACGAGCGCGCGCGTGAGGCGGGCTGCGCGCCGGATAAGCTGCGGCTGATCCCGCATTTTTTGCCCGACGTTCCTGCGCCGCGCGAGACCCGCGCCGAGATCCGCCGCTCCCTCGGCGTCGTCACCGAGCGAGCGATCGTGAGCGTCGGCGTCATCGAGCGTGGCATCAAGCGGATGGACTATCTGATCGAGGAGGCCGCACGCCTCGGCCCCGAGTGGTCGCTCGTTCTCGCCGGTCCCGTCGAGGCCCCAGATCTCATCGAGCTCGCGCGCGCTCGCCTCGGCCCGCGTTTCGTTCATCACGTGCTCTCCCGCGATCAGATTGATCGCGCCTACCGGGCCGCAGATCTCTTCGTGCTCGGCTCGCTCGGCGAGGGCTTCGGGATCGTGATCCTGGAGGCGATGCGGGCGGGTGTGCCGGTACTGGTCCACGATCGACCGCTGTTTCGCTGGGTGGTGAAGGATCCCGCGCAGTGTGCTGACCTTCGCGAGCCGGGCGCCGTGGCGCGCTTCGCCGAGACGTTGACCCCCGACCGTGTCGCTCGGATCGGCGCGAAGAACCGGGAAACGTTCCTCGCGAACTACGCCTTCGACGCTGTCCGCGAGTCGTACGATCGGCTGATCATGGATCCCTTTCCGCGCTGAGCCAGTGTAGAGTCCGCGCCCATGACGGTGCCCGCGACGTCTCTTCGTCCGCCCAAAGTCAGCGTGGTGATGCCGGCTTACAACCGCGCAAAAGAGATCGGCGCGGCCATCGACAGCGTGCTGGCTCAGACCTTCGAGGACATCGAGCTGATCGTCGTCGACGACGGATCCACCGACGCGACTCCCGAGATAGTCCGCGCCTACGGCGATCGGGTGCGATTCTTCCAGCAGAAGAACGCCGGCGTCGGCGCGGCCCGCAACGCGGGGGTGCGGCTGGCGCGCGGCGAGTACCTCGCCTCCCTCGACTCCGACGACGTGCAGTTTCCATTTCGCCTGGCCACACCAGCTAATACCTGAGCGTCCGGGGGTGGGGAGTGATCCCCATTCGCGTTCGGCGACTTCGTCTCTAGTATGAGAGCAAGTCACAGAAAAATCCGAAACTAATCGAAGGAGAAAAACAAATGGCAGCAATAGGAATGGATGTCGGGGAGGTTAAGGCCTTCGCGAAGCTCGCAACTGCAAAGGCACGGGAGCTTGAGCTGATTAGCACCAGGCT
>Ga0105047_10020052_pt1 | contig 10288 bp, 7 predicted proteins | sample MAT04_FD_78384 | JGI IMG/M metagenome (GOLD analysis project Ga0105047, IMG submission 78384) | Freshwater microbial communities from Lake Fryxell liftoff mats and glacier meltwater in Antarctica - MAT-04 (megahit assembly) | ecosystem: Environmental > Aquatic > Freshwater > Ice > Liftoff... | reverse complement strand
GTCCGTGAGATCAACGAGTTGCACTTGAAGATCGGCGAACCCGTGAAGCTGACGCTGACGTCCGAAGACGTGATTCACGACTTCGGCGTGCCCGCGTTCCGCCACAAGATCGATGTGATGCCGGGCCGCTACGTGAGTACGTGGTACAAGCCGACGAAGGCCGGCATTTACCACATTTTCTGCGATCAATATTGCGGTCAAGGTCACTCGCAGATGGTCGGTCGCGTTCACGTCCTCACCGAGAGCGAATACGCCGATTGGAGCGAAGGCCACAAGACCGACGCACCAGGTACCCCCGGCGACCGGCCCACCGACGGCACCCCCGCATGGCGCGGCCAGGCGTTGTTCCTGAAACTCCAGTGCATCACCTGCCATAATAACGTCTACGACACCGCCGCCGCCAATACCTCGAATCGCGCACCGAACCTCGAAGGTCTCTTCGGTTCCGTCGTGCCAATTCAGGGTGGAAAGACTGTTGTGGCGGACCAGGGCTACATTCACGAATCGATTCGCTACCCGATGGCGAAGGTTCACGATGGCTGGAAGCCGATCATGCCCGCGTTCCCGAAGTCGCAAGTGACCGACGACGAACTCGCCGACGTGACCGCATACATCCACTACCTCCGCCTCGGCAAGCTGCCGAAGCGAACCGATGGAACCGCAGCCCCCGTCGGTGCACCAGTGGGAACGGCGAAGTCGCTCGGCGATAGTTCCCCAATTATCAACCCAACACCGGCACCGGCCCCCGCGCCTGCCCCGGCTACGCCTCCGACAACGACTCCAAAGGGGGATAAATAACCGTGAGTACGGAAACCCGAAATATCAACGTGATGGAACTCGACTACACTCCGCAGACGGCCCCGCCCGTCAGAGATGTCGATGGCCCACCCGCCGTTCACTACCTGAACAACGACTACGGCTGGCTGTCGTGGCTGCTGACCGTCGACCACAAGCGGATCGGCATCCTGTACCTCGTTTCCGTTTCGATCTTCTTCCTGTTCGGCGGACTCGCTGCCGGACTGGTACGGATCAACTTGCTGCAACCGACCGGGGCGATCCTCGAACTCGATCAGTACAACAAGGCGTTTACCGCCCACGGTACGATCATGTTGTTCCTGTTCCTCATCCCCGTCGTACCGGGTGTGCTAGGGAACTTCTTCGTACCGATGATGATCGGCGCGAAGGATATGGCGTTCCCGAAACTGAACCTCGCGTCGTGGTACGTTTACATCTTCGGGGCGGCGTTCTTCGTCGCGGTGTTGCTCATAGGCGGCCTCGATACCGGCTGGACATTCTATCCGCCGTATAGTTCGAAATACTCGCACATGAACGTGCTGCTCGCGGGCCTCGGCGTGTTCATCACGGGGTTCTCGTCGATCCTCACCGGACTGAACATCATTGCGACGATCCACAAGATGCGCGCCCCCGGCATGACATGGGGCCGGATGCCACTGTTCGTCTGGGCGATGTACGCCACCAGCGTAATTCAAATCCTCGGCACGCCCGTTCTGGCTGTTACTATCGTGTTGCTGGCCGTCGAGCGATTGTTCGGCGTCGGGATCTTCGACCCCTCACTCGGCGGCGACCCGCTGTTGTTCCAGCACCTGTTCTGGTACTATTCGCACCCTGCCGTGTACATCATGATTCTGCCCGGTATGGGCGTCATCAACGAAGTTATTACCTGCTTCAGCCGCAAGAACATCTTCGGTTACAAGGCCGTCGCGTGGAGCACGATCGGGATCGCAGTCGTCGGCTTCCTCGTCTGGGGCCACCACATGTTCCTGTCCGGCCAAGGTGTTTACCTCGGTATGGTTTTCAGCATCATCACGATGCTTGTGGCCGTGCCGAGTGCGATCAAGGTCTTCAACTGGACGGCCACGCTGTATCAGGGTTCGATCTCGTTCCAGGCACCGATGCTCTTCGTCCTCGGGTTCATCGTGCTCTTCACCATCGGCGGGCTTACGGGATTGTTTCTCGGGGTGATGGGCACCGACATTCACTTGCACGATACGTACTTCATCGTCGCGCACTTCCACTTCACGATGGTCGGAGGGATGATGTTCGCATGGCAGGCAGGCCTCCACTTCTGGTGGCCGAAGATGACGGGGCGGATGTACTCGGACTTCTGGAGTCGACTGGCAGCAGTGACGATGCTCGTCGGGTTCACACTGACGTTCCTACCTCAGTTCGTGGCCGGTTACCACGGCATGCCGCGGCGGTACCCGTACTACCCACCAGAATTCCAGATGTTGAATATCCTGTCGACGGCCGGGGCGAGCATCCAGGGTATCGGCTACGCGATGCCGTTGTTCTACCTGACCGCATCGCTGTTCTTCGGCCGTCGCGCCGGGGCGAATCCGTGGAGGGCGACGGGCCTCGAATGGCAGACGCCTAGCCCACCGACGATGCACAACTTCGAAGAACTGCCGATCGTTACGCACGGCCCCTACGAGTATTCGATGCCGAGCCGGTATGCACTGGAAACCGGACCAGAGACCGTTCACGAGAACGGGCACACCGGGAAAGAAGGAGCGAAGAGTGGCCACTAGCAACGCACACGCGACCGAAGGAGGCACGCCTCCAATCGTCGCGCACCACTTCAATAACCTGCGTCAGCAACAGTCCTCCGTGCGCTTCGGCATGTGGCTGTTCCTGGTGACGGAAGTGCTCTTTTTCGCCGGGGTCATCTGCGCGTACACCTGCTACCGCATCTTGTATCCGATCGAATTCGAAGCCGCGAGTACTGCGCTGAACCCGCTGATCGCGGGCATTAACTCGTTCTTGCTACTCACGAGTAGCTTCACGATGTCGTTGGCAATTCGCGCCGCGTACAACGGTAACCAGCCCGGTCTCAAAATGTGGCTCGCCGTGACCATCCTGCTCGGCACAGCATTCCTCGGTTTCAAGGCACGCGAATACTACGTCGACTTCGAAGAAGGGTTGATTCCGAGCGCCAAGACCGCGATCGTCAGCGATCACGATAGTCATTCGGTTCTGGATGCCCATAAGACGTTGAGCCTGTTCGGGCAGAAACTCGAACACGTGCTCAAGGAAAAGAAATACTATAAGGAACATCCGGAGAAGTTGAAGGAAGTCGACTTCGACCGCGCACGGTTGTTCTTCGTGTTTTACTACAGCATGACCGGGCTGCACGTCGTCCACATGATCGTCGGCATCGGCCTGCTCGTGTGGCAACTCGTGCTCGCGAACCTCGGCTTCTTCCGCCCGCAAGAACGCTACGTTTACGTCGAAGTCCTCGGCCTCTACTGGCACTTCGTCGAAGTCGTCTGGATTTTCCTGCTGCCGCTGTTGTACATGGCCGGGCACCACCACGCCGACCATTTACACCTGTAAGCCACCACACAATCTCTGCCGGAGTCCGACCGTGTCTGCACAAAAACCGACCGTCTTCGAACACGAACACGCCGGCCCGCCCTCGGTGGCCGCGTCGACCACGATCTTCCTCGCTCTCGCGGGTCTCACCGCGATGGCGCTGCTGGTCGGATTCCTCGAACTCGGTGCGTTAAAAGTGTGGGTGAGCCTCGCCATCGCCCTCGTGCAAGCCGCCGTAGTCGGCGTGTTCTCGATGGACCTCAAGCAATCCGACAAACTCACGTGGCTCGTCGTCGCCGCGAGTATATTCTGGACCTTCCTGCTGTTCCTGTTCACACTCACCGACTTCCTGACGCGGCACTACTTCGCCTTTTGAGAAACGGATGACTTTGCAGTTGGCATGCGTATCAATGCAGATCCGAATCTTATTCTGGTACCCGCGGATCCTGAGTCTGCGCGGGGATTGATCGTTTCATCAAATTTCAGTGACAGTTTTGTTCCGGTTTCTGTTACCCACTTGCTCTCCGCTTGAGAGAGCAGAACCGGAACAGAACCAGATTAAGAAAAGAATGACCGCATCGTTTGAACTCGCATGATCTCCCGACACAGGAGCTTCGCCCGATGCGCCCGGAAATTGTTGCCGAACTCGAACGCTTGCACGTGGAGTTGCAGTTGCGGCGTTTGAAACCCATTTGGGCCAAGTGCGAGATCTTGTTGGGCCTCGCGGCCGCTGGCGTCGGATTGTTCATCGGCATGGGCTTGGTCGTGCGTGCAAACCAGCCACCAGACCTCGTGGAATGGCCCGCGCCACTCGCACTTTTTACACTTGGCGGCTATCTCGCCCTCGCCGGGCACCGGAGTCACTTGTATCAATCGAGTAACGCGCTCGTTGCATACCTCGCCGGGCAGTTGCGTTCCACCGAACCGAAAAGTACCGAGACACACCCATGAGCATTCTCGTCGACGCATCTACCAAAGTGATCTGCCAGGGTATCACGGGGTCTGCGGGAAGTTTCCACACCGATCAGTGCCTGCTGTATGGCAGTCAGTTCGTCGGCGGCGTGACCCCGAAAAAGGGCGGCACGACGTGGACCGGGAAAGAGTCGAAGAAACAGTTGCCCGTGTTCAACACAGTGGCCGAAGCGGTCGCGAAGACCGGCGCGACCGCGACGATGATCTTCGTCCCGCCCGGTGGGGCCGCCGACGCGATCATGGAAGCCGCCGACGCGGGGATTCGGCTCATCGTCGCGATCACCGAAGGCATTCCCGTTCTCGATATGGCGAAGGCGAAGCGGTTCGTGCAATCGAAGCCCGGCTCCCGCCTGATAGGGCCGAACTGCCCCGGTGTCATCACGCCCGGCCAGTGCAAAATCGGCATCATGCCGGGGTACATTCACAAGCCGACCGAGCCAGGCAAAACCGGCGTCGGCATCATCAGCCGTTCCGGCACGCTCACCTACGAAGCGGTCTTCCAACTCTCCGCACTCGGTTATTCGCAATCGACTTGCGTCGGTATCGGTGGCGACCCGATCATCGGTACGAACCAGATCGACCTGCTGGAAATGTTCGAGAACGATCCCGGCACGTCGGCGATTCTGATGATCGGCGAAATCGGAGGTACAGCCGAGGAACTTGCCGCAGCCTACGTGGCAAAGCACATGAAGAAGCCCGTTGCCGCGTTCATCGCCGGTCAGACAGCCCCAGCCGGTCGCCGCATGGGCCACGCCGGGGCAATCATCAGCGGCGGCAGTGGCAGCGCCGCCGATAAAATCGCCGCCCTGAAAAAGGCCGGCATCGCAACCGCACCGACACCCGCCGACCTCGGAGCAGCCGTGCAACAAGCCTTTGCCGCAAAGAAGTAACGAGCCAATCGATATTGTGGAACCCGCGCGGCAACGGATAGAATTCCGTTGCCGTTCGCATTCTGGGAGGAGCAGCCATGACGATAGCCATCGCACCAACACCGACGCCGACATCCGTGACGCCCCCGCCCCGCGCGATACCGGTCGTGGCCGCACCGCCAACATCGTACCGGTTTTCCGTGAAGCAATATCAGCAGATGATCGAAGTGGGCGTTCTCACCGACGACGACAAAATCGAACTGCTCGAAGGTTATCTGGTGACAAAAATGCCGCGAAACCCACCCCATGAGAACGCAATCCAGCGATTCAATCGAACGCTTTCCCGACTTACTCCCGATGAATGGCGGCTACGATGTCAGTCGTCGATTGCGTGCACCGACAGCCAGCCCGAGCCAGATTTCGCGATCGTGAAAGGAGATGACCAGACGTTTGCACTCAGGCATCCCGCACCGGTAGAGGTCGGCCTGGCGATCGAAGTCTCCGATAGTTCGCTGACAAGGGATCGCATCGACAAAGCGCGAGTCTATGCGCGTGCGGGCATCGTCGAATACTGGATCGTGAACCTCGTCGACCGTCAGATCGAAGTCCACACGCTCCCCGTTGGCGACAGCTATACGAACGTGCAAAACTACACCGCGGGGCAATCGCTGCCGCTCACGCTCGATGGCGTCGCGGTGGCCATGCTCCCAATCGAATCGCTTTTGCCATAATTCCCATAGTTCATCTCGCAGGACGTGCTGGCTCCAGTTGCATTGGTTGAGCGGCGGGAATGCTCACCGCAGGCGCGATGGATCTTGGGCTGCTGGGGTTTCATCGAGCGAAAATTGCGGTAGCTTCATGCCCGTCGAGTACCTTCACCGGGTATTCATCTAACCTCGCCTTCATAACGAGGCCTATCAATACCATGTCGCTTACGTGCCTGAAATGCCTATTTTCTCATGGTCTTTGCTATGCAGCCGAAACTGCGAGTTGTCGTACTTTCCCTTGCCCTCGCGCTGCTCGGCTCCGGCCGCGCGGCGGCGCAAACGACGTATACATGGGGCACGAACGCTAACACGGCGTGGGCAACGAGTACCAACTGGGCCGGGGGGGTTCGAGCTGGCTCCAGCACCGACTTGTTGAACAACGACATCGCCGCATTCGGGGTCGGCAGCACCGGCACCCAGATGCAGATGAACTTCGGCACTCTTGGAACACCGTACTACCTCGGCACCGTCAACATTCTGGCCTCGAACACTGTCGCCAAAACGATGGGTGCGAACACGGCCACCGCTGGCGTCGTGCAGTTGAACGGTACCGGCGCGAACAACCTGATCTTGAGTAACGCCAGCTCGTCGCTGTTCACGCTCGCCCCGCTCGCCGGAGGCAGCGGCACCGGAATGAGCCTGCGGCTGAGCACTGCGAACAGCACTATCGACGGCACCGGCGGCATCACGATCAGTGCAAACATCACGGGAGCCGGGACGAATGCGATTACCAAGACCGGCACCGGCGCACTCACCCTGAGCGGGGCGAACACGTTCACCGGCGGGGTGACGCTCAACGCCGGCACGCTGTCGCTTGGCAACAACACAGCGCTCGGCACGGGTGGCCTCACGGTCGGAGCGCTCGGCACGGCGATCAGCGTGACCGGCACCGCGGCCACTTTCGCCAACAACATCAGCCTGACCAACACCGCCGGGCGCGTGACATTCGGCACGCCGAGTATCAGCTCGACCACCTTGAGCGGCACGATAAGCGGCGGGGCGGCCAACACCGGCATCGCCACGACGACCGGGACCGAGTGGTTCTTCCAGGGCGGGGCGGGCGGCCAGAACACCGGTGCCCTCACAATCAACGGGAACAACACTGGTTGGCAGGGCACGCTCAACGTGCAACGGGGGCCGCTGATCCTGGGGAACGCCAACGCCGCCGGCACCACCGTCATCCGCCTGGACAGCAACAACCCGCCGGCCGGCGCGCTGCAACTCGCCGGCAATTTCACGATCGGCAACTCCCTCTACCTGAACAGCGGTGCCGCGCAGAACATCGGCGTCGGCTCCGGGCTGTCGGCCGGCATCGGCGGCGTCGTCGCGTCGAACGGAGCGCTCGGTTTCACGAAGGTCGGGGCCGGTACGCTTTCGCTCACCGGCGCGAACACCTACTCCGGCAGTACGGTCGTCTCGGCTGGCACGCTCCAGATCGGGAGCGGCGGGACGATCGGCAACCTCGGCACTGGCGCGGTGACGAACAATGCCACCCTTGCATTTAACCGCTCGGACGCGATCACCGTGGCCAACGTGATCAGCGGCTCTGGTGTCGTGAACCAGGTCGGCTCTGGCACCACTATCTTGAACGCGGCAAACACGTTCACAGGCGCGTTGAACGCAAACGCAGGTACGCTCGCCCTCGGCAGCACTGGCACACTGGCCACCAACACCATCAACATCACCGGCGGCGTGTTCGACGTATCTGCTGTCAGTGGCAGGTACACGCTCGCGACTGGCAGGACGCTGACCGCTGGCCGGGCAACTGCCGCCACCGATATCACCGGCGACTTCACCCTCGCAGGAAATCTGAGCCTCGGTGGTTCTGCATTCCGCACAGCCACTTTCGCCAACAACCTGACACTCAACAGCGGCACGATTGGGTTCGACTTCAGTTCGGCCCTCACTGCTGGCGGCGGGGTGAACGACCTCGTCGCTGTCGGGGGCAACCTGATACTCAACGGCACCAGCACGCTGAACATCACCCAGCCAGTAATCGGCCTCGCCAGCGGCAATTACACGCTGTTTTCCTACGGCGGTAGCCTGACCGGGAACGCGAGTAACCTGACCATCGGTGGCGCGTCCAGCGGCACTACTCGTCAAGTATTTACCATCGACACCGCCACCTCAGGCAGTGTGCTTCTGAACGTATCCGGTAGCCCGGCAAGTCTGATCTGGACCGGCACCAACAACAGCAACTGGGATCTCATCACCACCACTAACAACTTTAGCGGCGCGGCCGACAACCGCTTCTACAACCTCGACACCGTTGCGTTCGACGACACGGCCACGACCGGCACAGTCGCACTCGCCGGCTCGCTGGCACCAACGTCTGTGACAGTGAACAACTCGTCGCTGAACTATACGTTCAGTGGCACCGGCGCGATCGGCGGCACCGCCAGCCTGACCAAGTCTGGCTCCGGCACGCTCGAAATCGTCAATGAAAATACGTATTCCGGCGGCACCACCATCAATGGCGGCACACTGCAACTCGGCACCGGCGGCATCACTGGCAGTATCGCCGGGAACGTGACGAACAACGGCGCGCTTGCGTTCAACCGCTCGGACGCGGTCACGTTCGGTGGCGCGATCAGCGGCACCGGCAACCTCACCAAGGCCGGTGCCGGCACCACGACCCTGACTGGCGCGAACACTTACGCCGGTAACACAACTATCAGTGGCGGAACCCTTCAAGTGGGCAATGGCGGGACGACCGGAACCCTCGGTACCGGCGACGTAACGAACAACGCTTCGCTTGTGTTCAACCGCTCGAACGCGATCACTGCTGCCAACATCATCAACGGTACCGGCTCCGTCACCAAACTGGGAGCCAGTTCGCTGACGCTCAGCGGGGCGAACAGCTTTTCCGGCGGATTCACTCAGACCGCCGGCGCGGTAACGATTACGAACGCCTCGGCACTCGGTACAGGCACCTACACCATCGCCAGCGGGGCGGCGAGCGGGGCAACCGGCACCATCAACGCTGCCGCACTCACGGTGAACACCTCCGCCAGCGTCATCTTGGCGAACGCCATCGTGCTGCCGGCGCCGGCGGGCGCGACGACATATACGGTTCTCAAAGCGAGCGGCGGTGTTCTCGATTTCACCGGCATTATCAGCGGCGGTGGCGCGAACGCGACGCTTCACTTCAACGCCGGCACCAGCGGCGACTCGACGACGGTCTACCAGCTGTCCGGGAACAACACGTTTACCGTGGCGAACATCAACATCAACCGCGGTGTGCTGTCGGTGAACCACGTGAACGGCCTCGGCGCGGGCACCAACCGGGTCATCCTCGATAGCAACGCGAACAACGTGATCGGGAACCTGTCGTTCAACGTGTCGGGCTCGTTCGCCAACCCGCTCACGATCACCACCGCCAGCGCCTATCCGGTCGGCGTCACGGCCGGGAACACGGCGACCCTGACGGGTCTGATCACCGCCAACAGCAACTTCGTCAAACTGGACGCCGGCACCCTGAACCTGACCGGGGACAACGGCTACACGACCCAGACTCTGGTGAACGCCGGAACCTTGAACGTGAACGGTAACCAGTCGGCCGCGACCGGTGCGGTGACAGTGGCCAACGGAGCCACTCTCAGCGGCAGTGGCACCGTCGGTGGATCGACTACTGTGCAGTCGGGCGGCACCATACGCGGTGATTCTGGCACGGGCATCGGCACTCCTCTTACCACCCGGAGTGTGACCGTTCTGGACAGTGGGCGATTGGCCATACAACTTGGTTCTGGTAACACCGCCAGCCGGTTGAATACCTCTGCGTTCGGTAGCGTGTTGAATCTCAATTCGAATGCGATCATCGCACCCAACGGCAGCTTCGGAGCTGGCGATAGTATCATCGCCTCGCTCGCTTCTGGAAATGACGGTCTGATCGTGGCTGGCATCACCTACGATACCAATGTCACCATTGCCACCTACACACATGCGGCTGGTACAGGACTCCAGACCTTTGGCGGTTTGCAGATCGATCTGACCGCTATTTCCCTGAGCTCTGGCGACCAAGTCACCCTCAGCCGAAGCGGGGACAACCTCGTGCTGAATTTCACCCCGGTGCCGGAACCAACGCTGATGTTGGGTCTCGCCGCTGGATTGCTGGGCGTGGGGGCATTTGTCAAGAAACGGTTCGTGGCGGTGAAGGCCTAAACGTCGAGGCCAACCAATCCACATTTCTGTTTTTTTAAACGCGATTCAGTGGGCGTCATCCCGAGTCGCACGACAGACAAAAAAAGTCACCCAGTGCCGCAACATGATGCGGTTGGCAGGCCGATGGCTTTCTTCTGCACGGCACTTTGTGGCACATCGTTGGCGGGGTTCTGGTCGAAGAAGCCG
>Ga0105047_10020051_pt1 | contig 10288 bp, 6 predicted proteins | sample MAT04_FD_78384 | JGI IMG/M metagenome (GOLD analysis project Ga0105047, IMG submission 78384) | Freshwater microbial communities from Lake Fryxell liftoff mats and glacier meltwater in Antarctica - MAT-04 (megahit assembly) | ecosystem: Environmental > Aquatic > Freshwater > Ice > Liftoff... | reverse complement strand
CGGCGATCAAATACTGCAGAGCATGCTCAACGCATGCGACGCAACGCTCGAACGATTCGATAAGTCCGCCAACGCGTATGCAGACAACGCACCAGAGCTCCTGGCTAAGCAGTTGAACGAAACCCGCAGTACCGCAAAGATGGGCGTCGAAAATAAGAGCCCGGCGTTCTTCAATCCCGACGGAGGCGTTACCAGCAATTTGAAAGCCGCGCAGATCACCTGCGATACACTCGTCGGCCTTCGTCCGGATACCGACGCCGCCAATCAGTCCGTCGCCGATATGGCCGCGGCACGCGTTGAAATCGCCGCGCTTGCCGAGTCGCTCAACGCCGAGATTCTCGCCACCAACCGCGTGCCCGATGACCAGTACCAGGGTGCCGATCGAGATGCGCTGCTTGGGTTAGTTAGAGAGTATTGGGCGAAGTCCGGCACTGGTTCGGAGCTGCTGCAGGTGGGCCTGAACTCCAGCCAGTGGACCCGCAACACCCGCTGGGTCTGGCAGGGCACTTCCAAGGAGTGGTACAAGCTCGACGCTTCCAACGCGCAGGGGTTCGTCGTCGTGAAACTCGACGACAAATTCGCCCGCGTGATCCACATCGAGATTTTCAAAAATCATCTGGAAGAAGACCGCATCAGTCTCAGCTTTTACGACGATCCCAAAGAGCTCGCCGCGTTGCAGAGGAAAGTACGGCTCGATCGCGTCGGCAAGTAGCCACTCAGGGCTGGGTTTCCATGTGCTGCGTTTCATCGGAGAGTGCTGCGGGAGGCCAAACGGGGGGGAGAAAACCCCGGTCGCATTGGAATGCCATTTAGCTAGCTAGCGTGTGACGGGTAGCGGGACGCTGCTCTTCCCGCGTTGGATTTTTTCCCACCCGCTGCCTAGCTCACCGATGGGATCGGGGGGGAGGACGTCTACCTTTTTCTCACCCAGCTTTGCCTGGCCGTCCTGCACTTTTGCCTGGAACGCTCGACATTCATTCAGCAGCGCCTCGAGAATATTTTCTTCAGGGACGTTCGCGACCTTTTCGCCTTGCACGTAGATGATGCCGCGTCGGTCGCCGGCGAAGATCGCGATGTCGGCCCCTTCGCATTCGCCGGGGCCGTTCACCACGCATCCCATGACCGCGACCTTGATGGGCAGATGGATATCCTTTGCCAACTCGCGTCGCACGTCCTGCACCAGTTTGTACAGGTCAACCTGAATGCGCCCGCAGGTCGGGCAGGCGATCAGTTCCGCGCCCACGCGCGTACGCAAGCCGAGGCAGTACAGCATCTCCAGGCCGTCCTGCACTTCATACACCGGATCGGACGCGTAGCTGATGCGGATCGAATCGCCAATTCCGTCGGCCAGCAGGTGACCCAGCGGGACGACCGATCGAATCGTCCCCGTCTCACGTGGCCCCGCATGTGTCACGCCCAGATGCAGCGGATAGTCGAAGCGCTCGCTGATGGCTTTGTAGGCGTCGATGACCAACAGCGGGTCGATGCTTTTTGCACTGATCACAATGTCGTGAAAATCTTCCTCGTGAAAAATCTCGAGATACTCTTCAAGCTTCGTCACCATGATCGCCAGAAAGTGCCCATGCTTCTGATTTGAAAAAACCCCGCCTAGTTCCTTCAGCCGTTTTTGCTTGTCGCGACGTTCGACGATGGAGCCTTCATTCACGCCGATGCGGATGGGAATCCTGCGCGCTTTGCACGCCTGAATAACCTCTTTCACCTGCGCGCGATCGGAAATATTTCCCGGGTTGAGTCGAATCTTGTGCACGCCCGCGTCGATCGCTTCCAGCGCGCGCTGGAAATGGAAATGCACGTCGGCAACGATCGGCACGTTTACCCGCGCGATGATCTCGCGCAACGCAGCAGTATCTTTCTTCTCCGGGACCGCAACACGCACAATGTCCGCGCCCGCAGTCGACAGTTTTTGTATCTCCGCGACACATGCGTCGATGTCGTGGGTGTACCCGGACGTCATCGACTGCACAGACACCGGAGCGCCCCCGCCTATCGTGATGCGACCGACGCGGTCGTCACCCAGGGTCACCGCTCGTGTTTTTCGCCGGGGAAGCATGCATGTGATTAAACGTGCACGAGCAGAGGAAATCAAACTGCACGCTCTTTGGACGCGATCACTTTGGTGGAATGCACTGGACGGTTAGGATGCGTCTAACCTCCCCGGCAATGACGGGTCTTAACAAGGGGCGGATAGTTGATCGAGACTGAAGATCCCTGTGATGCGACGATATCACGCCATTCTCACGTGCCTGTTTCTCCTCCCTGCAACGTGCTTCGCCGGGGTGATTGAGGACGAAGCGTCTTCGCGCGCTCAGGTGCAGGCAGCCGTCAGCACGGCCAGGTCGGCGCTCAAGCGCCAGATCAATCGAGAACCGGTTGGCACGTCCGGCGAGTGGACAGTCGAATCGTTCCTCGCAAAAATTGCCTCGGCCGATGATGTCATGGACAACATCGCCGGTCAGGCGTCGCAAATTGGTGGGCCTCGCTGGTTGGACGAATCCACCTGCCAGGTGCGACTGGAATTGCCCGGCGAGGTTGTCGCGCGCACACTCGTGCAACAGGCGGACGACGCGCCGGATTCGTCCCCGATCCCCGCGGAGGCGCTTCGGCGTCAACTTGAACTTTGGGACAGCCGAACGTTTTCGGCAACGGGGACGAGCACGACGGCAGCGCTCATCGCGCAGTTTGCCCGTCCCGATGATGAAAATGAACCCTGGAAAAACGTAAGCTCAAAAGATCGCCAGCAGGCGGTCGAGCAGGCAACACAGAACGCCATCGCGCGTACGCTCGACGATGCCCTTGACGAGCGGGTTAACGATCAAGTCAATGTGCGCATGTTGCTGACCAACGCGAAGGCGCTGGAGTCAGTGAAGGCCTGGTCAAATCGCCTGCCAGTCAGCCGGGTGGAGTTTTCCGATGATCGATCCGTCACGGTGACCCTTGCGGTCGACCGGCAGGGACTTGCAAAACTGATAAGGCAATTGGCCGACGACGGTTCGCACGCAGCGCGCGACTGGGACACGATGACAACATGCGTCACGTCCGCATCGGCATTTGTCGCGGGAACTGCGTCGGCTAGCGTCACCGAGCATGGCATCGTTCGTGACAGCGCCCGCCTGCCTGCGCGCCCGCCTCGCTGGGCGAGGCAGACGCTCGAAAGTGTTGGCATATCAACGACGACTGCGTCCCGCCTGCGCAATACCTCCAACGCCCGACAGGCTGCCATGGAGCAGTTGCGTCAGCAGGTCGATGCGTTGGAAATCGCGCCCGGCGTAACGATCGGTGGGGCAGCCCGTACGGATCCACGCATCGCGGAGTCAGTTGATCGGCTGATCGACCAGGCGCGCTCGACGCGCGTTGCGTACAACCCTGACGGCAGCATCTCCGTGCGCGCCAGTGTCGATCTCCAGGATCTGTGGGACGAACTGAAGCCGCGCGATTGAATGATCAATGAGGCGTGCCTGAGCGGGGGAAATCTGTCCCGCGCGTTATCTTCAGCCGTATCAAATGCGCGACAGAAGCGCGGGGCAAGCCCCGCGGCGAAACCTTACCAGAACATTGTTCGACCAGGTGAGGTCAGCTACGCGCATGCGCTGAGGACGGGCCGTATACTCGATCACCTATGCTTATTTTACTTACCAATGATGATGGGATTATGGCTCCGGGGATTGTTGCGCTGTACCGGGAGCTGGTGTCGCTGGGCGAGGTGATTGTTGTTGCACCCGAGACTGTGCAAAGCGGGACGGGTCATGGGATCACCCTCGACGCGCCGCTGCTCACCACGCGCGTTACCGTCGACAACGGGTTTACGGGTACGAGCGTCGGCGGGCGCCCTGCGGATTGTGTGAAGCTTGCGATTAACCAGCTTCTCCCACGCCGGCCGGACCTGGTCGTATCGGGGTTGAACTCGGGTGCGAACGTCGGCATCAATGTGATCTACAGCGGTACGGTCGCAGCCGCGATCGAGGCGGCGTTTTTGGGACTGCCCAGCATCGCAGCATCGCTCTATCTCCGGAACAAAATCGACACCGATTTCGCAGGTGCGAGCAAACATGCCGTGAATGTCATCCGCCAGATCGTCAAGACCGGTATCGCCCCAGGGCAGGTTGCGAGTATCAACATCCCGGCGCTGGCGAAAGGGGAACATCCGACCGGCGTGCGTGTCGTGCGACAGTGCGTGCGTCCGTGGATCGACACGTACGAAAAGCGCGTCGATCCCCGTGGTCGCGAATATTTTTGGAACAGCTCGATTTTTACGCTCGGCGACACCGAAGCCGACACCGACGTCGCAGCTCTGCGCGACGGCTATATCACCGTCACGCCTCTGCAGTTTGACCTGACGCACTATCCCATGATGCATGAATGGGCTGACCGCGATTGGCGATGAGGCACTCAGTGACTCATGGGCGCACTAGAGGGATGACCTCACCTCCGTTTCCCGTTATAAGCGGGCGATGAAGTTGGGTCGCGTGCTGATCACGATCATATTTGTTCTGATGGTGGTAGGGCTCGCGTTTTGGCGAAACCATCGCAGCCGGCCTCCTGTGGGGCATCAGGATTTGCGGGTGGAGGTTGCTGATTCGTTCAAGGCATTTGCAGACGACTTTAACGGGCTGTTCGCGCAATACTGGGTGTACAAGAGCAAGTCGACGGTTGGGATTTCCACGACTTCGACCACGATCGCACGATCGACTGCGACCACTCAGCCCAGTCAGACGCTGCATCCCGACGTGCGACTGGCGGAGTCGTCGTGGGAACTGGACCGCGCGGCCGCCGAGCAGAATCTGCTCCCCGCGGCCTGGCAATCACGATTGCCGAAACGCTCGTGCCCGTTTTTTTCGACGGTGGTGTGGGTGGTAAAATCGCCTGGTGCGAAGAATCTAAAATCGTGGAGCGACTTGCTGCGCGCGGACGTGGTGATCGTCACGGTCGACCCCGCGCAGTCGGCGACGGGTCAGTGGGTGTATTCTGCGATGCTGGGCGGACTCCGTCGTGAGGAAAATCATTCGGGCGAGCTTGTCGATGGACAGCTGCGCGACGTATTTGGACGGGCGAAACTTTATGCCACGACCAACGCCGCCACCAAAGCCTTCGCCGACGGAACCGGCGACGTGTTGCTCGCGTGGGAAAGTGATGCGATGACGCTGGCCGCAGGCAGGGAGGGACTCACACTCGTGACCCCACCGACCAGCATTCGCGTCGAGCCGCCGGTCTCGATGCTCGACCTGCATGCCGATGCCCACAACGTCCGGGAGGTGGCTGAGGCGTATGTCGAGTTTATGTATACCGAACGCGCGCAAAGGCTGGCGGTCAAGCATCACCTTCGCCCGACGATCGGCACGCTTGACGCAGAATCCAACGATCGTTTCCCGACCGTGGAGTTGTTCACGATCGACGAACTAGGTGGCTGGGCGACATTAGCCGAGAGATATTTTCGCGGACCGACATCAGCACCCGTGAATCAACGCGAAGGTCAGACGAGTCTCCCGTAACACGGGCTTCCAGCCCGTGCCAGCGACGTAAACTTGAGTAAAATGCACATCGAATTCAAGTTCTCCCAGCGCGCTTTGGAACCCTGTTTTAAGGGAAAACTGAAAGTAATTCGGTGGCAAGAGTTACACCCATGAAACTCATATCATTCCATCACTTGGCAGTCGTCGTCTTGATCGGTTTGGTCACCGCGCCCGCGAGCGTCAACGCGCAGCCCGTTGAGATCATCAATGCCTCCTACGACCCCACGCGCGAGTTGTATGCAGCCTTCAATCCAGCGTTCGAAAAATACTGGAAAGACAAAACCGGGCAGGACGTGAAGGTCATCCAATCGCACGGCCCGAGCGCAAAGCAGGCACGCGATATCATCGCGGGCAAGGAGGCGGACGTGGCCTCGCTGAGCGTGGACTTTGACATCGACCAGATTGCCAAGGCCGGGCTCACCGACACCAACTGGCGGGCGCGTTTCCCGAATCAATCCACGCCTTACACCTCAGCGGTCGTCTTTCTGGTTCGCAAGGGCAATCCCAAAAATATCAAGGATTGGGAAGACCTCGCGCGTGAAGATGTCGAAGGCGTTGCCCCAGATCCCAAGACCGGCGGAGGGGCGCGCTGGATCTATCTCTCAGCATGGTCGCACGCCCTGCGAAAAGCCAAGACAGCCGGTAAAAATGATGCCGATGCTGAGACCGAGGCCCGCGCGTTTACGACGGCAGTATATGACGCAGCCATCGCCGACGCAGCCATGCGCGGATCGACCACGCGTTTCATCCGGCAGGAAACTGGCGATGTGCTGTTCGGATGGGAGAACGAAATCCTGCAGATCGTGAACGACCCTAAAAGCAAAGGCGAATACGAGGTTGTGGTGCCGTCTGACAGTATCGAGATACAAGTGCCCATCGCGCTGGTGGACAAGCTGACCGGCAAGCGAAAAACTACCGAGGTGGCCGAGGGATATGTCAACTATCTCTATTCGGAGGCGGGGCAGGAACTGGTCGCGACGTTTTACAATCGCCCATCGAACGTCGAGGTGTTGAAGGCGCATCAGCAGGACTTTCCCCCTATGACGCTGTACAAGTTTCGGGCCTATTTTAAGGACTGGCCCACCGTTCAGAAGACACATTTTGAGCAAGGCGGCGAGTTGGACAGAATGCGCGGGCAGTAACTTTCTGGCTGGATGGTACCTGCCGTTTGCCTTAGCAACGGCAGTCGCGGACATCGCACTGGTACCGATGGGCCGGGCAGATCATGCTCCCCTTGCGCGTGGAACGCGTTTACTATGCAACCTTCGTCAGTAGCGTGTCCACGTTTTCCGTCGCGTTGCTGTTGCCGATGGTGGCTGTTGCGAAGCTGGTCATCAAGACGTTTGTCGAATGGAAATTTAAACCGCATCGAAGCCTATGAGCATCACCGTTCAAAATATCTCCAAGACGTTCGGCTCATTCAAGGCGCTGGATAATGTCAGCATCAACGTCAAGTCAGGTGAGCTCGTCGCGCTGCTCGGGCCAAGCGGATCGGGCAAGACCACGCTGCTGCGCATCATCGCCGGCCTGGAGACTGCCGACGAGGGTGCGGGGACGGTGCGTTTCATGGAGGAGGACGTCACCAATCGCCATGTGGGCGAGCGCAAGGTGGGGTTCGTCTTCCAGCATTACGCGCTGTTCCGACATATGAGCGTCTTCGAAAACGTCGCGTTCGGCCTGCGCGTACGCCCGCGTAAGACGCGACCGTCGAAATCCGATATTCGTCAGAAGGTGCACGAACTGCTCAGGCTTGTGCAATTGGAACAACTGGTGAACCGGTATCCGTCACAACTATCCGGCGGGCAACGTCAGCGCGTTGCGCTTGCCCGGGCGCTGGCAGTGGAGCCGCGGGTATTGCTGCTTGATGAGCCCTTCGGTGCCCTCGATGCAAAGGTGCGAAAAGAGCTGCGACGCTGGCTGCGACGCCTGCACGATGAGATGCATATCACGTCCGTCTTTGTCACGCACGATCAGGAGGAAGCGCTGGAAGTGTCCGATCGAATCGCCGTGATGAGCCAGGGGAAGATCGAGCAGATTGGCACGCCGGATGAGGTATATGAAAATCCTGCCAGCCAGTTTGTCTACAACTTCCTCGGCAACGTGAACCTGTTCCACGGTCGGCTTGTCGATAAAAAGCTGGTCGTCGGCGAAGCTCAGGAGGCCGAGTCGCGCTCCGACTCACCCGTGGGCGCGGTCGCTTACGTACGACCGCACGATGTGTCGATCATGCGCGACGCGCCACAAGGGGAGGCAGTCGCTGCCCTCATCCGACACATCCACACCGCCGGCCCGGTCGTGCGCGTGCAGATGGAGCGCACCGACAACCGCGACATCGTCGACGCCGAAATCACCCGTGAGCGATACAAGGAACTTGATTTAAAGACGGGTGAAAGCGTCTTCATCTCACTTCGCAACGCAAAGGTTTTTCACGAGGACTATTCGATCTAGCGCAACGCTTGCAAAACCCCGCCATCTGCGCAGAATGCACTCCTCGAATTGCTGCCGGGCAGGTAGCTCAGTTGGTAGAGCAATGGACTGAAAATCCATGTGTCGCCGGTTCGATCCCGGCTCTGCCCATAAGATTTTTGGCCTAAATTCAAAGATTCGCCTCAAAGTGTTCTATAAGAAACCTGTGTCCGACACAGGTTTCGACACAGGTGGCGAATCATGGTCAGAAGTCTACCTCGGCTTCCATATCCGAGTTTTCAGCTTAGACCCCATCAAAACGGGCAATGGTATAAGTCTTTCTGGAATCGCCTAACCAAGCAATCCGAACAGTTCTACTTCGGCCCCTGGCATGACGACCCTCGGGGCGATCGAGCCCTCAAGGATTCTGCGACCGGATGGCTTGCTCGGCACGACGCCGGGGAGCAGACGGCGGCGGCGGTCGCAAAGCGGCTGGCCGTCAGCCCTTCGTGGTGCCGGCGTGTGAAGCAGCATCCCGAACAATGCCAGCCACAACCGGCACGGCTGCCAAAGTAAGCTGAAATGCGTTACTGTCGATTAGGCGTATCCTTTCTGTCCCGCGTGGGACGCTGGTGAATCGTTAGTCACAATTCACTGAAGGTACGCCGCTTTTATTCACATGTCAGCTATCCACGACTTTTGACAATAGCTCATAGAATAAACCGCATCAGCATTCGCCAATAAGGGACACTGGCATATGCCCATCGCAAACGATACGAACACATTCACCTTGAAGAATCGCTGGCTTTCGCGCCGCCTCACTGTGGTCGACGGTTCGGTATACACATCCGAGTTCCAGCTGCGGCCGTATGGTGATTGGGGGGCCGACAGCTGGGTTCCGTATGTATGGCCGGGTACGCGTTGGCCGGTCGAAGCAGCGGTCTTTGTTGACGGCATCGAGCACTGGATCGGACCAGTGCGCGATCCGAATGTGAAGGAAGTACCCTATGCAACGGCTTCCTTTCGTCTCGAGTCCCATTTCATCGAGCGCACCAAGCTCGGCGAGCGGCTGACCCTGAAGTTGCGGCCTTGTCGTCCCGACGTTCCAGTGCTCCAGGTCCTGGTGCATTACGAGATTGCGGACGCCCTACCATTGCTCGTCAAAAGTCTGGAGGTGACGAATGCCGGCGACACGCCGGTGGTCGTCGACAATGTCACCGTGGACATGCTGCACTGGGAGCGTCTGGGCAAGGAGCTGCGCGTATTCACGGACTACTACGACGTATACGGCAAGAGCCGCCGCAGAGACCCTGTCTTCGCGGGCTGGACCCGGCGCGAGTTTCCCCAGGCGATCGGGCTGACCCTGAATCCTGGCGAATGTTTCGAGAGTTTCCGCGTCTTCGAGTACGCGACACCCGACGAGGCGGACGAGGCGGCGCTGGTGAAGAGCCGCATCTTCCACGCCCTCGCCCCGTGGATCACCCAGCAGGCGATCACCCAAGAGATCGACACCGCGGAAACCTTGGACGACCTGCTGCGGGTCGCCGATGACGCCGCGGAACTCGGCATCGAATGCTGCAACCTGTTCATCCGCCAGTTGTTCACCAATACGGGCGACTACGTGCCCCGGCCCGATCTCTTTCCGAACGGCGCAGCGGACCTCAAACGCCTGGCGGCGCATTTCCATGCGCGCGGCGTGAAGGTCGTGCCTTATTGCTCCCTCACCATCGCTTGGCAGAGCTTCTGCGGTGCCAATGCCGCCAAGGTCTGCCTTGAGCACGACGACTGGCAGTATCTTGGCCCCGACGGCGTGCGCTTCAACTGCTATGGCTGGGGCAATATGTGCTACCAGTCCCCGTGGGGCGACTACATCACTGGCAAACTCGACTGGCTGACCCGGGACCTGGGGTTTGACGGCATGCACATCGACGGCCCCTATCACGGGCTGCCGTGCCTGGCCACCCATCACAAACACACCACGGCTGCGTCGGTTCCGTTCATGAACTGGGACTTCGAGCGGAAGCTCTTCGCCCGCTGGCGGGAGCAGGGGTTGTACTTCACGGTTCCACAGGACCCCGCCGCCATCCTGTTCGGCGCCAACGCGATTCCCGGGGGATATACGGAGACAGACTACGCCGCAATCGCCGGTATGCCGCTGGTCGTCGCCACCCGCGCCCGGCTCTACGACGCACGCCACCATCTGCCGGGCAACTGCGCTTGGGGTTATCACGTGATCGACCCGTTGCACGGGCACGGTATTGAGCCCTCGGAAGAAGATCCGAGAAGCTTCGAACATGCGCTGGCGGGAACGTTCGGTTACGGCCATTGGGGATTGCTCCGGGGCCGCAAGCAAT
>Ga0105047_10020048_pt1 | contig 10289 bp, 10 predicted proteins | sample MAT04_FD_78384 | JGI IMG/M metagenome (GOLD analysis project Ga0105047, IMG submission 78384) | Freshwater microbial communities from Lake Fryxell liftoff mats and glacier meltwater in Antarctica - MAT-04 (megahit assembly) | ecosystem: Environmental > Aquatic > Freshwater > Ice > Liftoff... | reverse complement strand
TCTGGCGGTGGAGGAGGTTGACCGCGCGGTAGAACTGGAGCAGCACGCGGCCCAGCGATTCGAGTTCCTGGACCAGCTTTTCTCCGAGCGGGAACGGCGTGGGGGAAATGCGCCAATCCTGGCCGGCAAAGAGGCCACCGGGTGGCAGCGCGGCGCGGATGCGAGCGGCGGCCTCGGCGGGAGAGTGGGGAGCAGCGGGGTTCAAAGTCCTTCGTAGGCGGCTGCGAGGGACAGCGCCAGCCCGATGGAATCCAGCCGGACGCCCGCCTCGCGACCGGAAACCATCTCCTCTTTCCAACCCGTGCCGCGCCGATACAGGGTGAACTCAGGCGCACCCTGGGCCACGAGCACGTATTCCGCCAACGACTCCAAAGTGGTGTAGGCGAAGAATTTTTCCCGCCGATCCACGCGCTGGGTGCTGTCGGAAAGAACTTCGATGATGAGTTTCGGGTGACGGACGAAGCGCGGGTGGGTGTCGCGCGGGTCGCAGGTCACCACCAAGTCGGGGTAGTAGTAATAGCGGTCCTCGTGGAGGGTGAGGTTCACGCGGATGTCGCTGACATAGAGCCGGCAGGGGCCGCCGCGGAGGTGCTGGCGAATGGTGGAAAGAAGATTGGTGCAGATGGTGTTGTGCGTCCGCGTCTCGCCGGCCACCGCATAGACATGGCCGCCGAGATAATCGTGGCGCACGTCGCTCAACGCTTCGCCGGCGAGGTAATCTTCCTCGCTGACGAAGTCGGGTTGTCGGGCCGGTTCAGACATGCGCGGAATCTGGCGCAAAGCGTCCTGCCGGGCAACCACGGCGGCGTCGGGGAACCGGTCGGCCGCGCGCCGGGCGAGGCGCTCGCTAAGGCCGGGTGGACCTGGCTGCGCGGCCGTAGTTGGGAGCGTTTGGGCGGAAGGTGATCTTCAGCCAGGTCTGGGCGATGAGCCAGAGCTTGTGCGGCTTGGTGAGGCGGATGGGCTGGGGCACGAAGACGTTGAAGCGGCGGCGCTCCAACTCGCACAGCAGTCGCCAATACACTGCGCCCATCAACTCGGCGGCGATCATGGCCCGGCGATCTTCCGCGGGCAGCACGGCGCGGGCTTGGCGGAAGAAGCTTTTCGCCCGCTCGGCCACCGTGCTGGCGAGTCGCTCGTAGCGCTCCGAGTAAGTGCCTTGCAGGAGCTCCTGCTCGGAAACGCCGTGGCGGGCGAGTTCGGCGAGCGGCAGGTAAATCCGACCGCGCGCGGTGTCGGTCCAGACATCGCGGAGGATGTTGGTGTGCTGCAGGGCCTGGCCGAGGGCGCGGGCGTAGTCCCGGCAGGCAGGGTTGCGGTAGCCGAAAATTTCGATGCTGAGCAACCCGACGACCGACGCGACACGATGGCAGTAAAGTTCGAGCGCGGGGAAATCGGGGTAGCGGAGCGTGTCGAGATCCATCTCGCAGCCTTGGATGAGTTCATCGAAAAGCGCGAAGGGGAGGCGCTGGCGTTGGATGACCGGCTGGAGTTCGCGGTTGACCGGGAATTGTGGCGCGCCGCCATCGCAGGCCGCGCGGATGTCCGCCCGCCACGCGGCCAGCTCAGCGCGCCGCTGCGCGACGGGCACCGCGTCCTCGTCGGCCACGTCGTCCACGCGGCGGCAGAAGGCGTAGAGCGCGGACATGTCGTCCCGCCGGGCCTTGGGCAGGAGGATGAAGGCCAGCGCGAGATTCGAGGCGCTCTGGCGCGTGATCTGCCGGCTTTGCTCCATCAGGATAAAAATGACGAAGGGCGAAGGACGAAAGACGAATTAAAACCGAAGTCCGAAGGACGAATCAAAACCGGCTCAAGGCAAGCAGACAGACGAAACCAGCTTCGTGCTTCGAGCTTCGTCATTCTTTCGTCATTCGTCATTCGTCATTCGTCATTCCCGCCGCGTCATTCCCACCCGATCGGCGGATTGGGTGGGACGGTGCCGGAACTGGGACGCGGCGGGACGGTGGCCGGTGGCGGCGGCAGGTCGGTGGCCTGGGCGGCGGGCGACTCCGTGCGGCGCGGGGGCAGGCCGCCGGTTTCGGCGAGCGTGGGGTTCTGGCTTTCGCGCTGGCCGTGGCGTTTGCGCCGGTGGCGGGAGCCGCGCATGGTCTTCCACGACTCCACCATCGCTTGGGATTCTTCCGCGGTGATGCGGTGGGAATGGCGCTTTTGGTGGCGGCGTTTGCGGCTGCTGGCCTTGGCCCAGACAAACGCGCCGACGGCCAGCGGGATGATGGCCAGCACCATCAGCAACGGGTCCATGAGATGCTTGAGGTACTGGGAGCCTTCACCGGCACCGCTGTACTTGGTGACGGCGGCGAGCAGGGGCAGGAAGTTCATGGGATTTCCTCCTTGGCAGGTTCGAAAGCGGTGTCGTCGCTCGGTGCCATGCCGAGGCGCTGCATGCGGTAGCGGAGCGCGTGGCGGCTAAGCTTGAGGCGGTCGGCGGTGCGCGTCAGGCTGCGGTGGTGCTGTTCGAGCACGCGGTTGATGATGTCCTTCTCGAAGTCCGCGAGCATTTCGTCGAGCGACCGGTTGATGGCGATTTGCGCGGCATCGCCAGCGCGCAGGCGGGCTTCCAACTCAAAATCGGGCAGGCTGGCGGCCTGAATTTCGACCGCATTGTCCAGGATGAGGGCGCGCTCGACGACGTTGCGGAGTTCGCGGACGTTACCGGGCCAGTGGTGCGAAAGGAGCTTGGTGCGAGCGGGCAACGAGAAGTGCTGGGCCGGCTTGCGCATCGCCGCGGCGAAGTGCCGCAGAAAGTGTTCCGCCAGCACGATGACATCGTCCCCGCGCTCGCGCAGCGGCGGCAGACGGAACTGGACCACATTGAGCCGGTGAAAAAGGTCTTCGCGGAATTGGCCCTCGCGGATGGCCGTGATGATGTCCCGGTTGGTCGCCGCGATGAGCCGCACGTCCACGCGCAGTTCCTGCGTGCCGCCGACGCGCGTGAACGTCCCGTCCTCGAGAAAGCGCAGCAGCTTGGCCTGCAGCGGCCGGCTCATGTCAGCGATTTCATCCAGGAAAATGGTCCCGCCGTCGGCCTCCTCGACGCGCCCCAGCTTGGTCTTGAGCGCCCCGGTGAAGGAGCCTTTCTCGTGACCGAAAAGCTCGCTCTCGAGCAGCGTCTCCGGGATGGCCGCACAATTGATGCGGATGTAATGGCCCGGCTTCCGGTGGCTGAGCGTGTGCAACGCCCCGGCCACGAGTTCCTTGCCGGTGCCGCTTTCGCCCAGCACCAGCACGCGGGCATCGGTGGGCGCGACGGTGCGGATGAGGTCGCGCAGCTCGCGCATCTTGCCGCTGTCGCCAACGATCTGCTCCAGGCCGATGGCTTCGCCGGTGCGGGCGCGGAGGGCGGCGTTTTCGCGGAGCAGGCGGAAGCGCTCAGCGCAGCGGCCTACGCCATGGAGCAGTTCCTCGGGGGCGTACGGCTTGGAAAGGTAATCAATGGCCCCCGATTGGATGGCCTCGACCGCCAGCTTCGGCGTGGCGTAGGCGGTGATCATCAACACCGGCAATTCGGGCCAGTGCTTGCGCGCCTCGCGGAGAAACTCATAGCCGCTCATGCCGCCCAGGCGGGCGTCCGTGATGACCATGAAGACCTCCGTGTCCACCAGCAACTTGAGCGCCGCCTCGGCGGACTCGACTGTGCGCACGGCGTAGCCCGCCCCCTCCAGCACGCCTTCGAGCGAGATGCGCATGTTCTTCTCGTCATCCACGACGAGCACGGGTGGCAGGCGGGGGGTCATGTCGGGCGAGGGCGGAGCGGGGTCACGGTCGGCAAGGTTATGGTGAAGCTCGCGCCCTTTCCAAGCGTGGAATGAACGTGCAGCTCGCCGCCGTACAGCTCGACGTTATGGCGGGCGATGGCCAGGCCCAGCCCGCTGCCGCGCGGTTTGGTGGTGAAATAGGCCTCGAAAATCTGCTCCACCTGCTCGGGCGGGATGCCCGGGCCGGTGTCGCGCACGGCGAGGGTGAGCGCCGCGTCGGCGCCCAGGCTGGCGCTGAGGAATACTTCGCCCTGACCGTCGAGCACTTCGCGGGCATTGAGCAGGAGGTTGACCAGCACCTCGTTCAAATGGTTGCGCTGCATGACCACCGCCGGCAGGCGCGGCTCGAACTGCCGGTGAAGTTGCGTCTGGAAGACCGCTTCCGGCGGGAAGACCTGCTGCACGGCGCGCTCAATCTCTTCGACGAGATTCAGTTTCTCCACCTTGCCCTCCGCCAGTTTGGCGTAGCCCATGAGTTCCGTGATGATGCGATCCGAGCGTTCGACCTCCTCGGCAATGAGGTCCAACTGTCGGCCCACGAACGGGGGCGCGTTGGTGGTGGCGCGACGCAGGCTAAAGACGGCGTTGTTGATGATGGCCAGCGGGTTCTTGATCTGGTGGGCGACTTCGGCGGCGACGCGGCTGGCGGATTTCACCTGGGCCTCGCGGACGGTGAACACCGCGGCCTCCTCCTGGGCGAGGCGTTGTTTCTCCAGCAGCACCTGCACGCCGTAGGTGACGGCGCCGACGAATATCAGCAGCAGCGCGCGCACGGCGACGTTTTGCCCGGACACTTCCTCGATGCCGGCCACCGGCAGGAGGTGTCGGCCCGTGCCAAACTGTTCGGCCACGTTGCGGTTCACCGCGAGATCGAGCACGCCAGCCGCCATGTAGCTGGCGCACACGGCGAGGTTGGCGGCCAGGTGCGCGGGCGACGGCGGCAGCGCGACCGCGTTGCGCAGCATCAGCGCGATGAAACCCCAGTAAAGCACGCTGTCATACCCGCCGCTCACCAGCGACAGCGAGGCCAGCACAATGCTGTCCATCAAGCCGAGCGCGAACACGGTCAACTGCACCAACCGCAGCTCCAGCTTCTCCATCCGGTAGAGCACGACGGCGCCGAGGATGTTGATGGCCGCGTAGAAAGGGATCGCCCAGACGACGAATTCCAGCACCAGGTCCGCGGCGCTTTGCGTGTCCGTGTCCTTGTTGACGAGGAGGAATTGGTCGGCGCCATAGATGAGCACCACCATCACCACCAGCTTGATGGGCAGCATCACCTGCCGCTCGATCAAGCGCAGCCGGCCCAGTTGCGCCTCGCGTTCCGGCGCGGGAATGGCCAGCGAGCCACGCAGGCTGGTCATCCATTCTCGGGGGCGGAAGTGCATGGCTCAGTTCCTTGGGGCCGCGGCGGAAGTTGCTTCAGCCCAGCGCCGCCAGCGCGTGCTGGGCGATTTCCTCCACCGGCCAAAGTCGGCCAATGCCTTCGTAACCGCACGAGAGCAGGCCCTCGTCCGGGCCAATGAACTGCGCGCCGCGCGACTTCAGCGTGGCGACGTTCGCCTGCGTGGCCGGGTGCAGCCACATCTTGCCGTTCATGGCGGGCGCGATGAGCAGCTTCGCCGCGGGATTCAGCGCCAGCGCGATGCAACTCAGCGCGTCATCCGCCAGGCCGAGGGCGAGTTTGGCGATGGTGTTGGCCGTGGCCGGCGCGATGAGCAGCAGGGCCGCCTCGTCGGCCAACCGGATGTGCGCCGGACGCCAGCCTTCGTCGTCATCGTAGAGATCGGTGATGACCGGATTGCGGGAAAGCGTCTTGAAACCGACCGGCGTGATGAACCGCTGCGCGTCCGCCGTAAGCACGACATGCACGCTGGCACCGGCCTTGGTGAGCAGGCTCGCCAAGTCCACCGCCTTGTGGGCCGCGATGGAGCCGGTGACGCCGAGGACGAGGGTTGGGGGAGGGGTCATGAGAGGGGAAATCCGAAGTCCGAAATCCGAAATCCGAAAGAAATCCGAGACCCGAAATCCGAAGGAAGAAGTCGCGGCGCTGGCGTAGGCCGGCCCATTGGAGCCGGGGCCTGGCTGCAATGCGTGGTGCTGGAATCGTGGCGACGACCCCTGAACCTCCCCACAGCTTCAAGGACGACCGCCAATCGCCCGGTTTCTATCTGCGGTCGTCTCCGAATCTGCGGGGAAGCTGGCGGGTTCCTGCTCTCCGTGCGGCGGAGCGACCAGGCATGGGGTTCAGTGTGCATGGCCATCAAAACCCCGCTGGCAGTTGCGCGCGCGTCTGCTTCATCTTCTCCGCCTCCATGATGACCGTCGCCCGGCGCAAGTCTTCGCCCACGGTGTCGCTGACGAGCAGGTAGTCAAAATTCACCCACTGCGCCACCTCCGTCCGCGCCGCTTCCAATCGCCGCGCGATGACTTCCGGCGCATCCGTGCCGCGATGCCACAGGCGATGCTCAAGCACCGACATGGACGGCGGCGTGAGGAACACCATCACCAGCGCGCGCGCCAGCTCGGGGTCTGCCTGGGCGTGCGCCCGGATCGTGGCGCAGCCTTGCACGTCAATGTTCAGCAGCACGTCGTGGCCCCGGCGCAACTGGCCCAGCAACTCCTCGCGCAGGATGCCGTAGCGCTCGCCATAGACCGTCGCGTGCTCGATGAATTCCCCCGCCGCCAACCGCCGGGCAAACTCGTCCGGCGTGAAGAAGTAGTAGTCCAGCCCGTCGCGCTCGTTGGCACGGGGCGGACGCGTGGTGCAGGTGATCGCGCGCACCAGGTTCGGACGCGTCGCGAGCAGTTGCGCGACGAGCGTCGTCTTGCCCGCGCCCGAGGCGGCGGAGACGACAAACAACAGGCTGTTGGCAGGCGGCGGGTTCATTCCACGTTTTGAGCCTGCTCGCGGAATTTCTCCAGCTCCGTCTTGAGCGTCACGACCTCGCGCGAGACCGCGGCATCATTCGCCTTGGAGCCGATGGTGTTGATCTCGCGGTTCATTTCCTGGGCCAGAAAATCGAGCGTCCGCCCGACCGGCTCGGCGGATTTCTGGCAGTCCTGGAACTGCTGGAAATGGCTGGCCATCCGCGTCAGTTCCTCGGAAATGTCCGAGCGATCGGCAAAGATCACGACCTCCTTAAGCAACCGCTCGTCGTCCGGCGCGGGCGTGCTCAGACCGGCCGCGGCGATGCGCGCGCGCAGGGTTTCCAGGTAACGCTTCTGCACGGCGGGCGCCTGCTTGGTGACGCGGGCGACGCTCTTGCGCATGACCTCGATGCGCGCGGCGAGATCTTTGGCGAGATGCGTGCCTTCGCGTTCGCGCATCTTGACCAAGGCAGTCATCGCCTGTTCCAGCGCGCGTTTCACCGCCGGCCAGAAACGCTCGCCTTGCGCCAGATCATCGTCGGTCTGGAACACGCCCGGCGCGCGCACGAGATGATCCAGCGTGACCGGCCCGGGCAGCTTGAGGTCGCGGGCGAGCTTGGCCAGTTCTTCGGCATAGGCCTTGGCCAGCGGACGGTTCAGGTGCATCCGCGCGAAGCTGGCGCCGGCGGCGGCCTGGAGCGTGACGCGCGCCGTGAGCCGGCCGCGCGAGAAATGCCGGTTGAGCAACTCGCGCACCTGCGGCTCCAGCGTGTCGAGTTCGTGGGGCAGCGTCACCGCGAGTTCGCCCTGGCGGCGGTTCACCGAGCCCAACTCGACCGTCACCTTGAAGCCGTCCTGCGCGCATTCCCCGCGCCCGTGTCCCGTCATGGATTTCATGCAGCGACTATGGAAAAGCCGCCGCCCATTGTCGAACCAAAGGAGGCGGCGCGGTGGCGAAATCCGAAAGCCGAAGTCCGAAATCCGAAGTCTGAACCCGCCCGGCCTCGGCCCGCCTACTTCCCTGCCGGCAGTGTGCGCCGCAGGCTTGCTGCCTCCGCGCCGCGTCCGTCTTTCTCCCACAGCGCGACGAGGCCGTGGATCGCCTCGGGCAACGTGGGTGCCAGTGCGCGCGCCAGCCCGTAGCCTTGCTCGGCCTCGGCAGCGAACCCCTGACGGGCCAGCAGGTTCGACTGCGCGACGGCCATTTTTGCCCACGCCTTGCGCACCTCGGAGTCCGGCGGCTCGGTGGCCAGATCCTGTTGGGCCGTGCGCCAGAACTCGATGGACTGGGCCGCCTGCTCGGGTGTCACGGCGCGGCCCGCCTCGCCGGCGCGCAATTCCAGCAGCGCGCCCGCGGGCGCGGCACCGGTGTAGGTGCTGGGCAGGGAGAAGGATTCTTCGAGCGCGAAGCCGACGCCCGGGTTCTTGTCCAGTAGCGCGGTGAGCAGCTTTTCATTGATGGCCATGACGGCGGTCTGGCCGGAAACCTGCACGCGGCCCTCGGTCACACGCACCTGCTCGCCCGGTCGAAGTTGGGCGGGTGCCTCGGGGAATTGCTCGTCATGCAAGGCGCGGGCCTTCGCGTCCTTGATGTAATCCCCGAAAGAGCGCTGGGAATCCGCCCCATCCAGGAGCGCCAGCCGGTCGCTGTATTGAAACCGCACGTATTCCAGGTAGCTCGCATCGGCCAGCGCGTTCTGGGTGAGGACCACATGGCGTTCGCCGCCCGAAGTCTCGTTGAGCAGCGTCGGGATGAAGCGGCCCGGATCGGTGCCGCCGATATAGACCATCCCGGGCCGCAACGCGCCGAGCACCGCCTCGCCGTATTGCAGCAGCCGATCCGGCGGCCAGGCATGAGCGGCTTCGGCGGCGCCGTAGGCTTCCTTGGCTGCGCACTTGATCAACTGCCATCCCTCCGCCTCCGGCCCGTCTTCAGGGCGCGACTCGACGAGTTCCTTGTAGAGCCGCTCGATAGCTTCCCAGTCGCCCGCCTTGACCGCGGCGAAGAAGGCCTCCGCCTGCGGGGACAAGGTCACGTGCTTGCTGGCCGCCAGTGCCCGCGCCAGTTCCAGGCGCGAATCGCTGAACTGCGCGAGCTTCTCCCGGACCATTGCCGCGGCATCGGCGGGCGCGGCCCCGCCCGAGGCGTGTGGGAGCCGGGTGAAGCGGAAGGCCCGGTCGCGACCGGTCCCGACCGCGGCGGACGCCTGGTTGGCAGTGGCAGCGGCGAGTTCGCGCTGAGCCTGCGCGGCACGGTGACGGGTGACGAGGAAGAGCGCCACGAGCGCGAGCGCGGCAAGGAGCGCGAGGAACCAACGGTTTGCAGGCGGTGAAACATTCATGGGAAATAGGCGACGACCGTTCCATTGACCCGGCCGGCGCGAGTTCCGTTCAAAGCGCGGCGGCGGCCCGCGGAATGGCCGAGCGGTTGAGAATGGGCAAAGCTCCGGCGCCCGCGCCCGCGCGTACGCATGAAGGCCCCGGAGCGCGGGCGTCACGCCCGCTTTGGTCGTCCTAAGTCAACCGCCGTTGGAAAAGGGGCAATCCGGTGGACCTTCGGTCGACCCAAGCGGGCGGGACGCCCGCGCTCCGGCAGCAAAAGCGCCTTCATGAATACGCGCTGCGCCCGCGCGCCGGGAGCCAATTGAGCATCGCCGTCCGCGATGGATGCTGGCAGACTTCGGCCCATGAAACATCGCCTGCCTGTCCCCTTGCTCGCTGCTTTGCTGCTCGCCGGTTGCGCCACCGGCAAAACTCCGCTGGAGTATGCCGCCGCCCCGGCCCCGCGACCCGCAACCACCACCGCCGCGCCCAACCCCGCGCGCCCAGAGCCGGACGAACTTCTCGTCCGGGCCGCCGCCGCGCCAATGGAGCCGTTTCCGGGCGAAGACTGGAACCTCCTCTTTGACGGCAAGGGTCTGGGCGTCTGGCGCGTCACGGATTTTGCCGGGCACGGCGAGGTAAAGGTCGAGGCCGGCCTGCTGGTGCTGGGCATGGGCGGGCCGTTCACCGGGGTCAATTTGACGAACCCGCCCGCCACGATGAACTACGAGATTGCCTTCGACGCGATGCGCGTGGCTGGCTCAGACTTTTTCTGCGGCCTCACCATTCCCGTCGGGACGAACCACTGCTCGCTCATCGTCGGCGGCTGGGGCGGCGGCGTCGTGGGCATCTCCAGTCTCGACGGCTACGATGCCTCCGAGAACGAGACGACCAAGTTCCTCGATTTCGAGCGGGGCCGCTGGTATCGCTTCCGTCTGCGCGTGACGGACAAGAAAATCGAAGCGTGGATGGATGCGCAGAAGGTTATCAACGTGAGCACCGAGGAGCGCCGCATCTCCGTGCGCTTCGGCGACATCGAGCAATCGTTGCCGATGGGTTTGGCGTGCTACTCGACCACAGCGGCCTTTCGGGGCTTGCGGTGGCGGGCGGTGAGCGGCCCGGCTTCGGAGAAATGATGAGAGGGAGACGAACGGAAATCCGAAATCCGAAGCCCGAATTCCGAAAGAAATCCGAAGCCCGAATTCCGAAACTGCGGGGTCAAGCCGTCCTGCTGGCAAAGCTGCTCACCCTTAACGTGGAGCAAGCTCGTTCGGACTTCGGGCTTCGGATTTCGGGTTTCGGATTTCGGATTTCCCCTCT
>Ga0105047_10020047_pt1 | contig 10289 bp, 9 predicted proteins | sample MAT04_FD_78384 | JGI IMG/M metagenome (GOLD analysis project Ga0105047, IMG submission 78384) | Freshwater microbial communities from Lake Fryxell liftoff mats and glacier meltwater in Antarctica - MAT-04 (megahit assembly) | ecosystem: Environmental > Aquatic > Freshwater > Ice > Liftoff... | reverse complement strand
GGCGTGGATCAGATCTATCTGCCCGGTGAGATCGAAGAGCAGAGTCGCCGCAAAAAGGAAGTCACCGGCATCGACATCCCCGACAGCATCTGGCGCGGGATCGTTGAAGTGGCGGACGAGTTAGGCGTCGCTGTGCCCGTGGTGCAGTAAGTATACATTACACAATTGAATTGATAGCATCAGACCTGTAGGCTATACGCGAGACTACAGGTCTGACGGAAAATTTACTGCCAGTTCGCCTCATAGGTATTGACAAAGCGCTCGAAGAAGGGTTTGGTCTTGGGCGTCAACGCATCCAGATAGCCCGGTGTGAGAAACCAAGGTTGCTTGGAAAAATAATCGGCATAGGGAGCGCTGGTCTTGGTGTAGGTGAGCATCAGCGTGCGGCGTAGGCGATCCGCATGATAGCGCCCGCGGTGGAGGCCCATGGGGTTAAAGAGCACGGCATCGCCCGGGGCCAAAGTGACGCCAAGCGCGCCCGGCATACCGTTGGCGCGATTGTTGGCCCCACCATCCGCCTTGCGGATCGCATATTCTTCCGGCGTGTCCCAACGCGCATGGGAGCCGGGCACCACTTCAATGTCATCGCTGGGTACCAGCGCGATCTGCATTTGGACGCTATTACCCGCCGCGGCGGCTTTGGCCAGTACGGCTTGTTCGGCCGTATCATCCGGCGTGCCAAACTGGGAATCACGATGCCAATTGCCATCCAGGTTGGTGTTCAGCGGATTGAAAAAATAGCTGGTACAGCGGAAGAGTGGCTCTTCGCCGAAAATGGCGCGCATGGTATCCAACACTTTGTCGTCTGCCACTGCTTCCATCAAAGTGGGTAACTCGGCGGGGTGGTCCGCAAAATAGCCCTGATGATTGAGGTGGCGCAGCACTGTGGCATCGGGGCCACCGCCGGGTTTGCCGGTTTCTGGGTTGGTGACGCGCCACTCTTCCAAAATCCGATCGCAAATGGTGCGCAACGCAGCCGTCCGTTGCGCATCAAACAATGCGCGTATAATGACATAGCCTTCGCTAACCCATTGTTCTTTTAGATCATTCATTGCGATTGCCTTTACAGAAATTATCGTTAATTGAATAGCGTTTATGTACGATAGAGGCATTGTACCTGGGCCAAGGTAGCCTCGTCAATTAGGCAAAATTTTCAACTTTAACAAGTTGGCGGCGCGCCCAAGACTTGCTATAATGCCTTGACCCTCTTGATCTCCACACAAGCAATCATTGATCAGTGCTCGACCAACCATCAAAGGACCTTGCATGCATTGGGTGAAAGAACTTTTTACCATTCACAAGCCAATTATCGCCATGTGCCACCTGCGCGCGCTGCCCGGCGATCCCGATTATGACGCAGCCAAAGGCTTGGCGTGGGTGATCGAACAGGCGCGCGCCGATCTGCTAGCCCTGCAAGCTGGGGGCGTAGATGCGGTGATGTTTTCCAACGAGGCAAGCCTGCCCTATCTGACCAAGGTCGAACCGATCACGACGATTTGCATGGCGCGTGTGATTGCCGAACTGCGCTCGGAGATTCGCGTGCCCTATGGTGTCAATGTGTTGTGGGACCCGACGGCGTCGATTGATCTGGCTGTGGCAACAGGTGCCCAATTTGTGCGCGAGATTTTTACGGGTGTCTATGCCAGCGATTTTGGCATTTGGAACACCAACCTGGGCGAGGTGGCACGCCACCGGCAGGCAGTCCACGGCCAACAGGTGAAGCTCTTTTTCAACATTGTGCCCGAGGCCGCCAGCTATTTGGGGCAGCGCGATGTGGTGGAGATTGCCCGTTCGACCGTTTTTAATGGCCGTCCCGCCGCGCTTTGCATTTCTGGGCTGACGGCGGGTGTCGAAACGTCGGCGGAGACGTTGCGGCGTGTGAAAGATGCGTTGCCCGACGTGGTTGTCTTTGCCAATACAGGAGTACGCTTGGAGAATGTGGCGGCGCAACTGGCCGTGGCCGATGGCACGATTACTGGCACCACCTTTAAGCGCGATGGCTACATCTGGAACGAAGTCGATGTCAACCGTGTGCGCGCGTTTATGGATAAAGTCAAGGAAATTCGAGGCGGATCATGAGTGGCGACTATCTGCTGGGCATTGACATTGGCACCTACGAATCGAAAGGGGTGATTACGGACTTGGCGGGCAACGTGATCAGCCTGCAAGTCTGCGCGCATGAGATGCTGATTCCCCAACAGGGCTGGGCCGAGCATGACGTGGAAGGGGTGTGGTGGGGTGACTTTGTCACGTTGACACATCGCTTGTTAGCGGAGAGTAGCATTGATCCCGCGCAGATTCGCGCCGTAGGCTGCAGTGCAATTGGCCCCTGCGTGCTGCCGGTGGATGAGCAGTGTCAACCCCTGCGCGCCGGGGGTATCCTCTATGGCATCGACACCCGGGCTGTACAGGAAATTGCTGAATTGGAAAGCGAATTTGGCCGCGCGGCGATCTTCCAACAGACGGGCAATATGCTGTCGGCTCAGTCGATCGGGCCGAAGATTCGCTGGCTCAAGCGGCATGAACCAGAAATCTATGCGCGCACCCACAAATTTGTCACCTCGACCACCTTCCTGGTGGCGCGGTTGACCGGTCGCTATGTGATCGATCATGTCACGGCCTCCTATTGGGCACCCATGTATAATTTTCATACCAACGCCTGGGATCCGGCTTTCTGCACGGGCATCGTAGAAGCAGAGCGCCTGCCCGCTGTGGCCTGGTCCATGGAAATTGCTGGCACGGTGACCGCCGCCGCGGCGCGCGCAACGGGCTTGGCCGAAGGCACGCCGGTCACCGTGGGGACAACCGATGCCCCCGCCGAAGCGCTCAGTGTCGGTGTCACGTCGCCCGGCCAGATGATGCTCATGTATGGCTCCACCGTCTTTATGATCGAGGTGGTGGGCCAGCCCACGATTGATGAGCGTTTGTGGGCCGCGCCCTATCTGTTTCCCGGTACCTTTCAACTAGCCGCAGGCATGGCAACCAGTGGCGCGCTCACGCGTTGGTTTCGGGACAAACTCGCGCCGGACTTGGTGCTTGATGAGGTGGCGGGCGGTGCTAATGCTTATAGCACCTTGACTGAAGAGGCCACAGCCATTCCAGTTGGGGCAGAAGGTTTGCTTGTCCTCCCCTACTTTAGCGGCGAACGTACGCCGATCAATGATCCACAGGCGCGCGGCCTCTTCTTTGGTCTGACGCTGGCACATAGCCGTGCCCATCTCTTCCGCGCTGTGTTGGAAGGCATTGGCTATGGCATTCAGCAGCATTTTCAGGTGATGGCCGAGATTGGTGCTGCCCCCCGCGAAGTGGTTGCCGTGGGTGGCGGGACGAAAAGTGCGCTGTGGCTGCAAATTGTGTCGGACATTAGTGGGCGCGTGCAAAAAGCGCCGAGTATTACAGTGGGCGCGGCCTATGGCGACGCGTTTCTGGCCGGATTGGGCGTGGGCTTGTTTGACTCGTACCATGCGATCAACAATTGGCTCAAAGATGTGCGCACCATTGCCCCGATCCCCGAGAATACGCTTCGCTATGCACCCTACTATGAACTCTATCTGGAGTTATATCGGCGCAACAAGGAATTGATGCATCAACTTGGCGCGTTGCGCTAGGTATCATTAGTCCTCAGGACTTACGCAACTGGGAGCACCGCCATCCTGGCGGCAGCCAGCAGGATGCTGGCGTTCCCAGGAGTAATTGCGTAAGTCCTGGTCCTTTGTGATTACTCATTTGTCAGTAGCAATTGACCATTGATTATTTGTTTTGATTATTTGTTTGTGAAACATGATGGATAAACGCTGGCAGCAACTGGCCGACATTTTGGTGAATTATTCGACAGCCGTACAGCCGGGCGAGCGGGTGCTGATCGCCATGGGCGAGGTAGAAACTTATCCGCTTGTACATACCGTCTATGGCGCGGTGATCAAGGCGGGGGGCTTGCCACAGGTACAATTTCTATCCGAGTCGCTGCGCCATCTGGTGATGAAGTATGGCAACCAGGCGCAGATTGCGTGGACACCCGAAATGGAAATGGCGGGTATGGCCTGGGCCGATGTCTATATCGGGTTGCGTGGTGGCTACAACCTCTATGAACACGCCGACATTGCCAGCGAAACCCTGGCGGCGAATCAGCGGGCCATGGGCAACGTGTCTACGCAGCGCTGGCAACAGACGCGCTGGTGCTTGGTGCGGGTACCCAATGCCGCGTTTGCCCAGCAGGCTGAAACTGATCTGGAGACAATTACCGATCTCTTTTTTGATGCTTGTTTACTGGATTGGGCCAGTGTGGCGCAAGATTGGCAGCGCTTGGCTGATCGATTGAATCGGGGATCGCATGTGCGGCTGGTGGGCAAAGAGACCGATCTGTCTTTTTCCACGGTTGGTCGCCAGTGGGGCGTATTGGCGGGCAAACTGAATATGCCGGATGGCGAAGTCTATACAGCACCGGTAGACGATTCGGTGCAGGGCCATATTACCTTTGAATTGCCGGGGGTGCTCGGTGGGCGGTTGATTCCGCAAATTCGCTTGGCGTGGGACAAGGGTAAATTGATTGAAGCCAGCGCGGTTGACCATGGCGATTATCTGCAACAAATTCTTGCAACCGATGCTGGCGCCCAACGTATTGGTGAGTTCGGGATTGGGCTTAACCACCATATCAATCGATTTTGCAAAGATATTTTGCTTGACGAAAAAATCGGTGGTACAGTACATATCGCACTGGGACGGGCCTACCCGGAATGTGGTGGCGTCAATCAATCGGCCATTCATTGGGACATCATCAAGGATCTGCGCCAAGGCGGCACGGTTTATCTCGACGGCGTGGCGATCTTGGAGGCCGGGCGTCTGTTGCCCATCTGAGGGAAGTGGACTGTACTTTCTAGAGGCATCAAGGTAGTAGAAATTTGACAGTCGAAAACTGCCGCGCTTATAATATCCGTTTGAGAATGGCTCTAGCTAATCGCGCTTTTGCGTGTGCGGCTATTTTTCCGATACATTTATTTTTAGGAGCAGATTATGGCTACAAAACGTACGTGGCAACCTAAGGTTCGCAAACGTTTACGAACGCATGGCTTTCGCGAGCGCATGAGCACCCCCAATGGACGCAATGTTCTTCGCCGCCGCCGTTTACGCGGTCGTGCACAATTGACGGTTAAGATGAGTACACGCAAATCGATCATAGATTAAGGCCTCTGCTCATTGGTGCTATGTGGGAGGGTGCTACGTGGCAAGGTGCTACGTGGGAGTTTCTGCCTTGGTTTGGCGCATTTTCTATGCCGCTCGCACTTGATCCAGATGAGCCTAGGCGATTGCTGGTCTGTACCGCCGCGTGAAGAGATATTATCGCATCCAAGAAAATAAGCGCTTTCAAGAAATTCGCCGGCAAGGTAAATCTTACAGTAGCGAGCTTTTAGTGATGTGCGTATTGCCCAACGAGTTACCCAATAGCAGGTTTGGGTTTTCGATCACAGCTCGGATTGGGGGCGCGGTCGTTCGCAATCGGCTGAAGCGTCGTTTGCGCGAAGCAATTCGGCTACGGATGGAGACAATCGCACCAGGATGGGACATTGTGTTTATTGCCAGACGTCCGATCGTATGTGCCGATTATCATCAAATAGACGCCGCTTGCGCCCGCCTGCTCCGGCGGGCGCATTTATTGCGCGAGGAAACTCGGTGAACCAAGATGCGCAAGTTGTTTTTATTCTTGATCCGCGTATACCAACTCATGTTATCCCCATTACTGGGTCAAAATTGTCGTTTTTACCCCACCTGTTCACATTACATGTATGAAGCAATTGAAAAACATGGCGTGTTGACAGGCGGCTGGATGGGGACTAAACGGCTTTTGCGGTGTCATCCCTGGTATAGAGGGGATTTAATCGATCCAGTTCCTTAAAAAGTACCCGCATCATGTGGGTCTATGCACCTTTGTCAGCGCCGACGGCTGACGTTGGTTAAATATCAGCGTCAATAGCTGACGTTGGTTAGGTGTCAGCGCCGACGGCTGACGTTGGTTAGGAGAGCAAAGACGTGAAACGGAAACATATAATTTTGCTACTGGTGCTCAGCGTGGCTGTGCTGCTGCTCAGTGGCTGTGGCGTTGACCATGCTGGGGTCGATGTAACGACTACCGATCCTGATGGGTTTTGGCAGACACTGGTGGTGTGGCCGCTGGCCAAGGCGCTGATCTACATTGATCAGCTATTGGTGAATGCCAATGTCCCCTATCACTGGGGCTTTGCCATTATCACCTTTACGATCCTGGTGCGCCTCGTCATGTTCCCACTGACGCTGTCCCAGATCCGCGGGATGCAGGCACAAAAGGAAGTTCAACCCAAGCTTCAAGAACTGCAGAAGAAATATGGCAAAGACCGCGAAAAGCTGGTGCAAGAGCAGACTCGCCTCTACAAAGAGGCTGGCGTAAATCCGCTGAGTGGTTGTCTGCCTTTGGTGCTACAGATGCCGGTACTCTTCGGCCTTTATTCAGCCTTGGTGGCCACGGGCCCTTCGCTACAGAATGCAGACTTTTTCTGGATTCCCGATCTAGGTTATCCTAGCTACACCCAAGGGATGGGCTGGGTTACCGAAAAGTGGAGCGAGGGGGCCTATGGTTTCTTAGCCGGTTACTTGATCTTGCCTATCTTGCTGATGGCTTCACAGTTTGTCATGCAAAAGTGGATGACGCCAACCCCCACTACCGGTAATGACAGCCAGGCCAAGATGATGAAGCAGATGAGCTTGATGATGACCTTTATGTTTGGCATCTTTACGCTCCAGGTGCCAGCTGGGTTAACGCTTTACTGGGTCACCAGCAATGCGCTGCAAATGTTGCAGCAGTGGATTACGACCAGCGACCGCTTTAATTTGTCTGGCAAACCTGCTTTGGCCACAGCCACTTCAGCCTCGTCATCGATTGTGGATATAACCGCGAGTAAGTCTAGTGTCAGTAAGCCTGCTACAACTAATGGTGTAGGGAAGCTTGCGGATAACGAAAGCAATAACACAGAAATAAGCAACACTTCTTCCATTCCCAAGCGCCGTAAAGCAAAGAGGAAGTAGAGTTATGGCAACGCAAACACATGAGTTTAAAGCAAAGACAGTCGACGATGCAATAGATGAAGGTCTGCGTACCCTTGCGCTCTCTCGGGGCGAAGTAGACATTGAAATTGTCCAAAAAGGCAGTCGCGGGATCTTTGGCATTGGTAGCGAGCCTGCTATTGTGCGGCTGACGCCGCGCCCTGCTACTGTTGCGACGCCTGTTGTTGTGCCTGCGGCACCGGTTGCACCATCGCCAGAGCCAGTGGTTGAGCCAGCCGTTCCGCTTGTCGAGGACGCCACAGAAACCCTCTTGGCGATTGATGCCGTTCCTCTGGAGACCGCCGAAGCGGACATTGTTGCAGATCTCGCCCCTACGCCTGTCGCGGAAACAGGGGCAACACCCGAAATTGAAGCGGTCTCTGTTGCTGCGGAAGTCACACCAGAGACACCGCTGATTGCTGATTCCCCCAACGCAGCCGAGGCCGAACAGGGAGATCAGGAATTGGTCGTAATGGCGTCGGAGCTGTTACACCAGATGATTCACTTGATGGGCTTCGAAGCCGAGATTCAGGCGAGCTGGCAAGAAGATGATGACGCGGCAGAAGACCAGGATGATGAGCACAAGGAAGCGGCGGGGGAAGATACCGCTGCCAGCAGTGGTCGCTACTTGTTGCTGGATATTGAAGGGACCGACCTGGGTGCATTAATTGGGCGACGGGGCGAAACACTAGAGAATATCCAATACCTGCTGCGCCTGATGGTCAATCAGAAAATTCATCAGTGGAAGAACATTGTTGTTGATGTCGAGCATTACAAGGCGCGCCGTGTCACGCAGTTGACCCAACTTGCCGCCAGAATGGCCGAGCAGGTCGAACGAACGGGCCGCGCCATGTCACTCGAACCCATGCCTGCCAACGAACGGCGCATTGTGCACATGGCGTTGCGCGAACATCCCGGTGTCTTTACCGAAAGTCATGGCGATGGCGGGCGACGCAAAGTCCACATTGTGGCAAAGACCTAGTGTGTAGCTGTGGCGGATAATAATCGCTACACTCCTTCATCCAATTGATTGCCTTCCAAGCCCTGCCCCAAGTTGGCGGGGCTTTTTATTTGGCGTACAATTGAGCCTATCAATTCATGAGATTTCGGCGCTGAAGGCCGCAACTCCCTGGGGTAGACCAAAGAGGATCAGAATAACGAGCCATGCTATCATCAGATGATTCAGCACAACACACCCCGTCGCCCGCAGAGCTACCGAGCCCCGCTTCCATCGATATTTTGTTGATTGGGCATGTGGCACGCGATCTGATCGACACCGATCCCAATGGCGCCTATCGGCTGGGGGGCACTGTGAGCTTCGCTGCGATTACGGCTTTACGGCTTGGTCGTCAGCCTACCATTATTACCAAGGCTGCTGCTGATATTGATCTGTCGGAATTGCCGGCGGCGGTAGATTTGCGTCTGTTGCCCAGCCCTACCAGCACCACCTTTGCCAATATTTATACGCCACAGGGGCGGCGACAATATTGCTACACGCCCGCCGAGTCGCTTGTGGCGGCGGATGTCCCACCTGCCTTGCGCCGCCCGCGCGCGGTCTTGCTGGGGCCAATCGCCAATGAAATTCGTGCCGATGTTGCTGCCATCTTTGACCCAACTTCACTGGTGGCGGCGGTGCCCCAGGGCTGGATGCGCCGTTGGGATGATACGGGGCGCGTCTATCACCAAGCATGGGAAGAGGCCGATCAGATCCTGCCCCACCTAGGCGTGTTAGTACTTTCCTTGGAAGATATTGATAATGATTTGCGCCGCTTGGTGCCTTTCTTTGCCCATGTCTCGCTGATCGTGGTCACCGAATATCGTGATGGCAGCACGCTCTATCAGCGCCAATCGGATGGACAGATCCGCGAAGTGAAGATTCCGCCGCGGCCCGCCCAAGAAGTCGATCCGACAGGGGCCGGTGATATTTTCGCCACGGCCTTTTTGATCCGCTTGCAGGAAACGGATGATCCCATACAAGCGGCCCGCTTTGCGAATATCACCGCTTCTTTCGGGGTAGAACACATTGGGGTCGGTGGCATTCCCGACCGTGAACAGGTGTTGGTCTATATGCAAGCCCATCCATTTGAGAATCCTGTTGAAAATTTAGTTGACTTTTCAGCCGAGAACGCAGCATGACTGCTCGCATCTACTGTTTTGCCAACCAAAAAGGTGGTGTCGCCAAGACCACCACTGCCGTCAATTTAGGCGCATATCTTGCCCAAGCAGGGCGGCGCGTTCTGTTGATCGACACCGATCCACAAGGTAACGCCACAACGAGTTTGGGGGCGAATCCGCGCACCTTGTCGGTTAGCCTCTATAATGTCTTAGTTGATAAAGTGCCGATCCAGCAGGCAATTACCCTAACCGAGCGGGTTGGCTTGGATCTGATTCCGGCTTCGACCGATTTGGCCGGTGCCGAGGTGGAAATGGCGCGCATGATGGCGCGCGAACGCCTATTGGCACGCGCGCTGCAACCGGTGCTGGATGCCTATGATTATATCCTGATCGATGACCCGCCCAGCTTGGGCCTGTTGACGATCAATGGTCTGACGGCTGCCCATGGTGTGCTCATCCCCGTACAATGTGAGTACCTGGCCTTAGAAGGATTGAGCATGTTGTTGGGCACAATTCAGCAAGTGCGCGAAGTGTTGAATGCTCAGCTTGTGCTGAGCGGCGTTCTGCTGACCATGTACGATAGCCGCACAAATTTGGGACAACAAGTTGTGGAGGAAGTGCGCAACTATTTTCCCGATAAAGTCTTTCGCACCGTGATTCCGCGCAACGTTCGGCTGAGCGAAGCCCCCAGCTATGGTCAGACGATCCTGAGTTATGCACCGAATAGCTTGGGTGGGCTGGCCTATCAGGCGTTGGCTACCGAATTTTTGCAGCGCGAAGAGAATCTACCTGCGGCAAACGCAAACGAGGCAACGCCATCTACCCAGCCCGTTGCAGCCAAACCACCCGCGCGAGGTGCCCGTGACGAATAATACGAATGAGCGGCGACCCAGCGCTGGCCGCGTACCTGGGCGCGGCTTGGGCCGTGGGCTTGGCGCTTTGATTGTTGATACCTCTGGTGAACCGTCGGAAAAGGTGCAATTACCAGCCAACGATGGTGGTGTTCAGCTGTGTGCGCTTGATGCGATTCAGCCCAATCCGCAGCAGCCGCGCAGCTATTTTGCCGACGAAGCTTTGCAAGAATTGGCGGCATCGATTCGCCT
>Ga0105047_10020045_pt1 | contig 10291 bp, 7 predicted proteins | sample MAT04_FD_78384 | JGI IMG/M metagenome (GOLD analysis project Ga0105047, IMG submission 78384) | Freshwater microbial communities from Lake Fryxell liftoff mats and glacier meltwater in Antarctica - MAT-04 (megahit assembly) | ecosystem: Environmental > Aquatic > Freshwater > Ice > Liftoff... | reverse complement strand
TCCCCTTCGTTCGGGCGTCCAGAAACCTGTTAAACCAGAAATGGGACCGCTTCCGGGAGGGTTATAAACGGGTCCCACATAGTTAGATAACACTCTACGGGGGGGGATCCAAGTGTTGGTTCCCGCATCCGGTGTCGTCGGAGTCACCATGCCCGGGGTGCTGGAAATGGTAATGGTTTGCCCATTTCCATTAACGGTGGTCGAGGTCGTGCCCGGGTCCCAATAGGGCGTGTAAACGGCGGGATACCAGACGGATCCGGTCACGCTGGCAGGCGCGTGAACTGTGTTCTGAGCGGGAGTCACCAAAGTACCGGTTGCGGCATAGCTGCCGTTGCGTCCGTTGTTTCCGCGTGCCCTTGAGGTTTCGTCGTAAATCTCATCGTACATGTTATGTTGATCGACAAAAGGCATCAAATGCACAAACCAGCTTCCATACACCGTTGTCGAGCTCTGCCCGATAGCCGCGCTTCCTCTAACTAGAGGAAAAAGGCCGTTGTAGGTCGGCGTGGAGCCATACTCCGTATGAAACGCCTGCACTGCCAACGCCAACTGTTGCAAGTTCTTTTTGCACTTCATGCTGTTCGCTGAGTCGCGCACCCGCTGCACGGCCGGCAATAACATGCCGATCAAGATAGCGATAATCGCGATGACTACGAGCAACTCGATCAGCGTAAAGGCTCTCCGCCATGCACGAGTCATAAACAGCCTCCCAAAGAAGTGTAAGGGGAGATTCGAGAATCTTTGAAGATCCTTAGAATTTGATATGAAGTTATCATACAGCAAGTTCATCGTCCAGACAAAACTATTTTTTGAATCAAACTGAGAAGATCGACATCCACAATACGTGCGTTCACTAATTGCAGCGAAGCGATTCACGAATCTTCGGGCATCTTGAATGCCGCGAACTCCTGTGTCTGATTCGGTTCGGGGCTGATCGGGCTCTTCATCGGCAGACGCATGATGAATTTGCTGCCCTTGCCGATGATGCTTTCGACCGTGATGTCGCCGCCATGTTCGCGAAAGATCTTGCGGCTGACGGGTAGCCCCAGGCCGGTGCCGCGCGAACCCTTCGTGCTCACAAAAGGCCGGAAAATGTCGTTGATATTGTCAGGTTCGATGCCCGTGCCGCGATCAACAACCACCACGCGAACCCACTCGCCGTCGGGCTCAAGCAACGATTGCACGCCGACGTAGAGATCTTCGCGGCCGTCGACGGCATCAAGCGCATTGCTGATGATATTCAGGACGGCCTTGTGGATGCCATCGGGATCGCACGGCACGGGGGGCAATTGAGCCGCCAGTCGCACTTCGAGGTTCACCCCCATTTGCTGAGCTCGCCCGCGCACAAGATCTACAACATCTTGGATCACTTCGTTCAAGTCGCTCATCTCAATCGAGGGTTCGCGTTCTTTCGAGAAACTCAGCATGTCCATGACCAAGTCGTGAATCTTGCCCTGGTTCTTCTCGACGAGCTTCCAGCCCTTGCGCAAGATGTTGTCGTCATTATCCGCCAGGCCGGAGCGAACCATGTCGCTGCCGAAGAAGATCCCCTGCATGATGTTCTTGATGTGATGCGACAGGGCCGCGATCGTCTGCCCAATGGCCGCCAATCGCTCGGAATTAACGAGAGCGTGATGGTAGCGAGTCTCTTCGACAGCCAGAGCCGCCTGATGGGCGATGGCGATCGCCAGGGCGAGATGGTCCTCCGTGAGCTTGCCGACAGCGTCTTCCCGGCCCGTGGCAGCGAGTTCCTTGATGTTCGTCATCGTGTCGAGGAATAGCACGCCATGCGTCTCGTGCCGGCCCTTCATCGGCACGCAAATGGCCTCGCGGATACGGAATCGTTTGATGCTCTGGCCCGCCGCGAAGCGATCATCTTTCCCCGCATCGCTGATCAAGACGCCCTGTTTCTCCTTCAACACATAGTCCATGATGGTGTGGCTGACGTCGATTTTCTCGTCGGCATTGACGCCGGCGCGGATGCGGACGGACTTCGGCTCGAACGCGCCCGTGTCCTCGTTGCGAAGCATGATGCAGCCATGGTCGGCCTCAATGCTGCCGAAGATCAGATCCATGATCTTGTCGAGCAGCTGGTCAAGATCGAGGATGTGACTGACCGCCTGAATCGTCTCATACATGATTGAGAGATTGGCGAGACGATCCTTCAACCATTGCGTGCCGGCCCGCTCCGGCTTGGCGAGAATGTGGCTTCCCTCGTCTTCGCCGATCGTCTTGACGATGGCGGAGGAGAAGGCGACATCTTGCTTGGTGACGAGCCGGATGCGGTCGGCCAGGTCGCTCGTGGGTGGATTCGCCAGCCGGCTGGGGCTGAAGACAAGAATGCTTTGACCGACTTGAATATGGTCGCCCGGATGGAGGACGACTTCTTTAATCGTGCGGGTATTGACGACCGTGCCGTTGGCGCTGCCGACGTCGCGGATCCGGAACGTGCCATCGCCGACGGGGGCAATCTCCGCGTGCCGTCGCGAGATTTCGGTATCGTGCAGGCAGATGACGTTGCCGCGATCACGGCCGATGCCGCTGGCCCGGTCGAGCAGTTCAAACTGCTTTCCCTCATCCGTTCCTTTGATGACGATCAGACGCGCCACGGCCGACCTCCGCCCACCCCGCTTGGTTGTCTACATCATATAGATCTGAATGCCGATCGATGCCGAACACGCGGGCGGAGAATTTGCTTCTCCCCTTCGCGCTTCCACCATGATAAGATAATGGCGTTCCAAACTGGGAGTATTTCATGAATCGGTTGATCGTGCTGCTGATGGTCAGTCTAATCGCGTTCCCCTCGGCGTTTGGTGCGGATGAGAAGCCGACGCCCGCGCGGGAATCGCTTCAGCCGTTCCAACTGCTGATTGGCAAATGGAACGCCGCCGGCATTCCCGAGGGCACTCCCGACGAGCGGCAGAAGGGCCACTGGTCGGAAACGCTCGACTGGAACTGGCAATTCAAGGGGCAAGACGCGTGGATCGCCGTCGCGTTCGAGAAGGGCAAGTTCTTCAAGAAGGGCGAACTTCGGCCGCTGCCCACGAAGAACACGTTCCAGTTGAAAGTGACCACGACCGACGACAAGACGCTCACCTTCGAGGGCGTCTACAAAGACAAATACCTTTCCGTCGAGCGGGTGGACGACAAGACGAAAGAGACGCAGAAGCTTCTTTTCGCCCTGCTGCACGGTAATCGCATCACCTACTCGTATGAAGTGAAGCCGGCGGAGAAGACGTTCTACACGCGCGTCTACCGGGTCGGCGCCACCAAGGACGGTGAGCCGTTCGCCAGCATTGGCGCCTCCGAAAAAGAGTGCGTCGTCAGCGGCGGCGTCGGCACCAGCACCGTTACTTACAAGGGCAAAACCTTTTACGTCTGCTGCACCGGTTGCCGCGATGCGTTCTACGACACGCCCGAAAAGTACATCGCGGAGTTCGAAGCGAAACGCGCGGCGAAGAATAAGTAAAACGCCAACTTTTTTTGGCGAGCGTCGAGCCGTAAGGCCGACGTGGAACCGTCAAAAAGCAAACACGTCGGGCTTACGCTTCGACGCTCGCCTTTCTCTGATCCTCCCCCGGAGTTACACGTGCGGTCCTCTCTCACGATTGTCGCCCTGTTTACACTCATCTCCCCTCTCTCCGCGGCCGAGTTCGAACTGAAAGACGGCGACAAAGTCGTCTGGCTCGGCAGCACGCTCATCGAACGCGAGCAACGCTACGGCTATTGGGAAACGGCCCTGACCGCCCGCTGGCCCGAGCGCAAGATCACCTTCCGCAACCTTGGCTGGAGCGGCGACAACGTCTTCGGCGAAGCCCGCTTGGCCTTCGACATCAACAACCCCGCCCTCGGCCTAAAGCGCATGGTCGATCTGACCCTGGCCGAAAAGCCAACCGTCATCTTCATCTGCTATGGCACGAACGAATCGTTCGAGGGTGAAGCGGGATTGGAGAAATTCACGAAAGGGTACGAGAAGTTACTGGATGAATTGAAGCCCACCAAGGCGCGGATCGTGCTGATGACGCCGATACCGTTCATGAAGAGTCCTCCGTTTTTGACGGACGCGAAAGAACACAATCGCCGGTTGGCGCTCTACGTTTCAACCATCGAGAAACTCGCTCTGCAGAATAAGCTACCGACAGTCGATCTATTTCGCGTGTTGCTGGAAGGTGACAATTCCTCTCCGCTGAGCACGGACAACGGCGTCCATCTCACGGCCGAAGGATATCGAGAGTCCGCTGCTCTGCTTTGCTCACTCCTGCGTGGGCCATCGGGTCCTCTCGCAACGATTGAATTCGACGACCCCCTCCGCCAAGCCATCATTGCCAAGAACCAACTCTACTTCTACCGCTGGCGGCCTCAAAACGAGACCTACCTGTTCGGCTTCCGCAAGAAAGAACAGGGCAACAACGCCAAGGAAATCGCCGAGTTCGATCCGCTGATCGCCAAGGCGGAGGCGGAGATCGAGCGGTTGAAAAAGAAGAAGTGATCTTCATTCGGCGCATCTCGATTCACCACACTGAGGCCCCTCCCTTTGCTCGATTTGTCGAAGATCCCCGAGGCCGTCCGCGCCGAAGGCAGTGTCACTCGTCGCTTGTTCCTGGGCTACGGCGCGGCTTTTGAGCGGATGGCGCTCATGCGGCAACATCGTCACCCGCCAAACGTTCGTCGTCGAAGCCGGCACGCCCGGCGCCAAAAGGTCTTAACCCGCCCGTAACACATTTCGAACCCCGGGAGTCTCTTCATGTTCTCTACTCGCAACTCGATCGTGGCGATCGCTTGGGCGCTCCTCGGCATTCCCACATCCGTCGTGGCTGACAACTGGCCCGCCTGGCGCGGCCCGTCTGGCCAAGGCTTCTGCACGGAGAAGAATGTCCCGCTCAAGTGGTCCGCCTCGGAGAACGTACACTGGAAGATCCCCCTCGCCGACCAAGGGAACTCGACGCCAATCATCTGGGGCGACAAGATCTTCATGACCCAGGCGAACAAAGGCGGCACGGTGCGCAGCCTCCTCTGCCTGGCGCGGGCCGACGGCAAGATTCTCTGGCAGAATGACGTCATGTACGAGGCAAAAGAACGGAACTGGAACCCGTCATGGTATTGCAACGCGTCGCCGACAACCGACGGCGAGCGAGTCATCGTCTCCTTCGGTTCGGCCGGCGTTTATTGCTACGACTTCGAGGGGAAAGAAAAGTGGAAGCGGACCGATCTCGGCGCGTGGGAACACGCGTTCGGCAACAGTGCTTCGCCCGTGCTGTATGAGGATACGGTCATTCAATGGTGTGGCCCCAACGAAGGCAAAGGCCGCAACTTCCTTTTGGCCGTGAACAAGAAGACGGGCGAAACCGTCTGGCAGCACGACGAGAAAGAAGGTTCCTGGGCCACGCCGTTGATCACAAAGATCGACGGGAAAGATCAGATGCTTCTCGGCCTGGGGCCGAATCTCAAGAGCTATGACCCCAAGACTGGTAAGGAGATCTGGTACTGCGCGGGTTTGCAGAGTTACGTCTATCCCTCGGCCCTGGTCGGCAACGGCGTGGCGGTCGGCATGTCCGGCTACGGCAAATCGTCGATCGCCGTCAAACTCGGCGGCACAGGCGACATCACCAAGGATCGTCTCTGGATGCATCCGAAGCCCGCCAACCAACGCGTCGGCTCGGGCATGATCGTCGGCGAGCATGCCTACATCATCGACGACAACGGAGCGCCGCGTTGTTATGAACTGACCACGGGCAAGAACCTCTGGGAAGAAGAAGACAAACTCAAGGCCGGCACCTGGGGTTCCATGATCCACGCGGAAGACCGGTTCTACATTTTGATGAAGAACGGCGACACGGTCGTCCTTGCCGCCAAGCCAAAGTTCGAGATCCTCTCGATCAACCCGCTGGATAAAGGCGCGTCGTCCAACTCATCCCTTGCGGTCTCCGACGGCGAGATTTACATCCGCACATTCAAGAACCTATGGTGCATCAAGGCAAAAAAGTGACGTAGCTTAGCCGCGACACGAAGGGTTTGCGGAGACTCGCGCGAAAACCGCTGTCGTGAAGATGCCCGCAGGACGTGGACTTTGCCGGTTATTCTGATGAGAATTGAATTAGAAGACGTAAAAGTCGCTCGACATTCATCTTCAGCTGATCTAACCTGAGTTAGAGAGTGAGATTTTTTGTCGATACTCGCCACTTTTTGAGCCGCCAGAAACTGAAACCTTTCGACCGCCGGGGTGTTTACTCTAATACGAGCAAATCACTCTCGGACAGTTTCGAACGGGGCCTTTCCTCTTCGGAGTTCTTGGACCATGATCATGAAACGCTTCGCGGCAGCACTCCTTCTTGCCTCCGGCGCTCTGTTTCTCGCCTCCCAAACGCCGATCGATCTGGCCGCCCAGGACGCCAAGTCCGACAAGGCGGCGATGCTAAAGAAATTCCTGGAACGGAAGGCCGCACGGGCCAAAGCCGAGGCAGACGCGGAAAAGGCGAAAGCCGAGGCCGAGAAGGCCAAGGTGGAAACCAACAAGCCGACGCCGGAAGTCGTGAAGATGTCGCCAGCGGAAACGTCTGCCGCCAAGCCGATGGACGCGAAGGCCGTCGCCAAGTTCATCGACGCTCAAATTAATCAGGAACTCGCCGTCGCCAAGCTCGACTCGTCGTCGCGATCATCTGACGCGGAATTCATCCGCCGGGTCTCCTTGGACATCACGGGAGTGATTCCGACCGCTGAGCGCGTTGGTTCCTTTCTGGCAAGTTCCGACCCCAACAAGCGAGCCCTGTTAGTCGACGAAATGCTGCAGAGCCCAAAGTACGGTCAACGCCTGGCCGATATCTGGACCAACCAGATGCTGCCGATGGATTCCGCACTCCGCTACACCGGGAAAGATCCACTGGTCAAGTACATGGTTGATACGTTCAACGCGAACAAGCCGTGGGACCGCATGGCCCATGAGATTATCAGCGCGAGCGGCGATCAGGACAAGAACGGCGCCGTCACCTACTACATGTTCAACGCCGGCGTCGACAAGATGACTGACAGCGTCGGCAAGTTGTTCCTGGGCGTGCAGATCCAGTGCGCCCAGTGCCACAACCATCCGTTCACCACCTGGAAGCAGACGGAATACTGGGGCATGGCTCAGTTCTTCTACAACGTCAGCGTTACGATTCAGAAAAACAACAAGCAGGTCGACATCATCCCGGGCGTGGTGGAAAACTCACGGGCCAGCCGGCGCGGCAATCCGCTGCCGGAATCGGCCAAGACCGTTCCCGCCAAGTTCCTCGGCGGCGACCTCGCCACACTCAACAGCTCGAAGCCGTATCGCCCGGTCCTGGCCGATTGGCTCTGCACGGCCGAGAACCCGTTCTTTAGCAAGTCGATGGTCAACCGCGTTTGGGCCCAGTACATGGGGCGCGGGCTGGTGAATCCGATCGACGACCTGAGCGACGAGAATCCCGCTTCGCATCCGGAACTGCTCAAGGGGCTTGCCAAAGAGTTCGCCAACGGCGGCTTCGACCTCAAGAACCTGGTCCGCGCCATCTGCCTGAGCGATGCCTATCAACGATCCAGCGTCCCGACGCCGAATAACAAGGCCGACACGGTCCTCTACAGCCACATGGCCATCAAGGTGCTCACCCCGGAACAACTGTTCGATTCGCTCGCGGCCGTTGTCGGCACTCCGACGGCCGACGCGGGTCGCGGCATGGGCAAGCCGCTGAACAAGGGAAGCAACTCGCCCCGCGATCGCTTCGTCGCCTTCTTCATGGGCACGGAGAACGCCAAGGCCACCGATTACGAAGCGGGCATCCCGCAAGCTCTACGATTGATGAACAATCAGAAACTGTCAAGCTCGTCCAGCCTCGTCTCGCAGCTGGTGCAGTCGAAGGCCAAACCGGCCGAGGCGATCAACAAGTTATACCTGACCGCGGTCGCCCGCAAGGCGACGGAAGCGGAAGTCGAAAAGCTGACCGGCTACATCGTTCAAGGGGAGTCGAGCGACCCGAAGGCGCCGCTCAGCGACATTCTCTGGGCGCTCCTGAACAGTAGCGAATTTGCTCTGAACCATTGATTAACCCGAGGACCTGGGGCCGGTGAATCCCGGCCCGTCCTTACCTTGTTCAAACTTCACACCTGTCATTCGAGGTTTTGAAATGTTCTCTCAAACGCTGCAAGAAAAGACACGCCGCGACTTCCTGAAACTGACCTCGATGGGCGTATTCAGCGCCTCGTGCACGGGTTGGTTGAACGTGCTCGCCAACGCCGCTGCCACCGGCGCCACGGCCGGCCCCAGCAAAGTGAAATCGGTCGTTCTCCTGTGGCAATCAGGCGGGCCGAGCCATAAGGACACGTGGGACCTGAAGCCAGAAAGCAAAGGCGCCGGCGAGTTCAAGCCGATCGCCACCAGTGCACCCGGCATCCAGATCTCGGAGCACATGCCGAAGATCGCCAAGGTGATGAACCATGGCGCGATCATTCGCGGCATGAGCACCGGCGAAGGCGCCCATTCCCGCGCGAGCTACAACATGCATACCGGCTTCCGTGAAGGCCAGGGCGGACTGGTCTACCCGAGCCTCGGCGCCCATGTCTCGAAGGAACTGGGCAAGAAGGATTTCCCGCTGCCGAACTACGTGACCATCGGCGGCCGCAGCTATGGCGCGGGCTTCCTCGGGCCAAAACATCAACCGCTTGTCATCTCGAACCCGGATCGCGGGGTCGAGGACCTCAAGCCGGTTGTCAGCGGCGGGCAGTTCGATAAGCGCATGAACCTGCTTGAAGACATGGAAAAGGCCTTCTACCACACCTACCAGGCCGACAACATCAACGACCACCAGACGACCTATTCTCGCGCCGTCACGATGATGCAGTCCAAGGAAGTGAAGGCGTTCGACATCACCAACGAACCGACGGCCCTGAAAGACGCTTACGGCAGCGACACCTTCGGCCGCGGTTGCCTGATGGCCCGCAAGCTCGTCGAAGTCGGCATTCCTTTTATCGAAGTAAACATCGGCGGCTGGGATACGCATCTCGACAACTTCGGCCGGCTCAAGACCACCTTATTGCCGAAGCTCGACGCGGGGGCCGCGACGCTGATCACCGACCTAAAGGAACATGGCCTGCTGGAAAGCACGCTCGTCATCGTCATGGGTGAGTTCGGCCGCACGCCGAACATCAACACCCGGGGCGCCCTGCCGGGCCGCGATCACTATCCGCGTGCCTGGTCGCTTGGCATGTTTGGCGGCGGCGTGAAGGGTGGAGTCGTTCACGGCAAGACAGATAAGGAAGGCGCTGTGGTTGAAGAGGGCAAAACCACGACGCTCGACTTCATGGCCACGGTCTGCAAGATCATGGGCATCGACTACACCAAGGAAAATGAGACTTCCACGAAGCGGCCGATCCGCATCGTCGAAAAGGGTGCGACCCCGGTGGCAGCGGTCATCGCTTGATGACGGCCAAGGGACAATAAAAAACCCGCGGTTCAAACCGCGGGTTTTTTCATTCCGTATGTTGTCCGTCAATCAATGAATGAATTCATTTGTCGTCGACCGAAGTTCAGTGAACGTGCGTGTCGTCGGCCGACCCTTTGCGGGGGGCAACGCCTAGCGGCACTTCTTCATCGTCATGAACCAGTGCCAGTACCGGCACGAACTCTTGGCGGCGGACATGAACCTCGGCGCGGTCGACCGGCACATGATCCGGGGCGGCAATGCCGATCCGAACCCGATCGCCCTTTACAGAAACCACGGTCACCCGTATGTCCCCGTTAATGACGATCTCTTCACCAGGCCGACGAGATAGTACCAACATGAGTGCCCCTCCTTGGAGATTGAACATGACTTACTTGAACGACGACTAACTCTATGGCAAATGATAGACCGGTAAAATGAAAATTGGGATGTCGGTAGTAAGAAAATTCAAAATAACTCAGAAAGGCACTACCAGGATTTTGCATTTTACCCAAATTGTCAAAAATAGGCTAAAGTTCCTGCCAGCTGATTCATCCAAGTTGAGCAACTTGTTTCCGTCAGATGGGAACCGATGTGTAATTTTGCGTCATCTTTAGCAAAAATGGCACATCCAGAAACTCTTTTAACTCAACCCTGACACCGAAGTAGGTGGCGCTAATCATGCTTGCTACGCGCTGAAAGCAGGAGAATAACCATGAAACGCCGATTGCTGGGACATACGGGGCACGAAGTTTCCGTGATGGGTCTCGGCGGAGCCGCCATCGGTCAACAGTATGGTGAAGTCTCCTTTTCGGAAGCCGATCGGTGCGTGCGAGCGGCGATTGATGGCGGCATCAACCTTA
>Ga0105047_10020044_pt1 | contig 10291 bp, 10 predicted proteins | sample MAT04_FD_78384 | JGI IMG/M metagenome (GOLD analysis project Ga0105047, IMG submission 78384) | Freshwater microbial communities from Lake Fryxell liftoff mats and glacier meltwater in Antarctica - MAT-04 (megahit assembly) | ecosystem: Environmental > Aquatic > Freshwater > Ice > Liftoff... | reverse complement strand
GTGCGGGAATGGCAGCCGACGCGGACTTGGGAGGTGGTCGCGGCGAATCTTTTCAGCGACCTGCTCCAGGAGGTCGCGCCGAAGATTGCGGCGGCCGTTGCGCCGGGCGGGCGAGTGGTTTTTTCCGGCATCCTGCGGACGCAGGAAGCGGAGGTCGTCGCCGCGTTTCGCCGGGCCGGGCTGCGCATCGACCGGCTGGTGCGGAAGGGCAAGTGGGTGAGCGGGCTGGCCACGCGGCGCGCCTGAGATTCCCCGAGGCCCGCGCTCCTGCGCGTCTCCCAATCTTTTCGCGGCGCCTTCCGGCATCGAAAGCGTAACGGTTAATCTGGGACGCGCGGGAGCGCGTCCCTCCGAACCACGCGACAAAAACTCGTTGACGCCTTTCCGCGCCAGCCGATAGCTTTCCGCCCCACAAAAATCCCGATAATTTTCCCAAAAACTTCCTGCCTGCGTGGGTTCCACGCCGCGAAATGACCATTTCCCGGCGATCCGCGCGGGCTCTTTTTATCTATGGCCGAAGAACTCTCCTACGTGATCGTGACTCCCTACTCGATCCGCAAGTCGCGTACGGGCGGCATCCTGGCGCGGCTCATCTCCCGCACCGGGCTCGATCTCGTGGCGGCGCGGATGTTCGCGCCGAGCGCGGAACTGGTGGAAAAATACGCGGCGGGCATCGTCACCGACCCGGAGCCGCGGCATCGCGCGACGCAGGAATTGATCACGAAATACGTGGTGAAGAATTTTGCGCCGAACGGGTCGGGTTCGCGTCCGCGGGTGCTGCTGATGGTCTTCAAGGGAGAGGACGCGGTGCTCAAGCTGCGCTCGACCGTCGGGCACATCGTCAATGAACGGACGAGCGGCGAAACCATCCGCGACACCTATGGCGATTACATGGCCGACGCGAACGGCACGGTGAATTACTTCGAGCCGGCGGTGCTCGCTCCGCCGGACGCGGCCAGCGCGAAGAGCGACCTGCAGCTCTGGGCATCGTATTCCGACAAGGACGGCGGGCTGCTCGACGAAGCGGTGACCTTCCCCACCGGGACGAAAGTCGAAAAGACGCTCGTGCTCATCAAGCCGGACAACTTCCGCTTTCCGAATGCGCGTCCCGGCGGCGTGATCGATCTCTTTTCCCGCACCGGCCTCTACATCATCGCCTGCAAGGTGCATCGCATGAGCGTGGCGCAGGCGGAAGAATTTTACGGACCGGTGCTCGACGTCCTGCAGGACAAACTGAAGGGCCGTTCGGGCGAAGTCGCGACGGCGCTCATTGAAAAGGAATTCTCGATCAAGCTCTCCGCCGAAGTGCAGACCAAGCTGGGCGAATTGCTCGGCCCGATCAACGGGCGCGAGAACTGGGAGCAGATCGTGAAATTCATGGCCGGGCTAAAGCCCAGCGACTGCCCGGCCGACAAACGCCAGGAGCCCGGCTCCGAGAAGTGCATCGCGCTCTGCTACCAGGGCATCGACGCCGTCCGCAAAATCCGCGAGGTGCTCGGGCCGACCGATCCCTCGAAAGCGCCTCCCGGCACCATCCGCCGCGAGTTCGGCCAGACCATCATGGTCAATGCCGCGCACGCCTCCGATTCACCCGAAAACGCTGTCCGCGAAATGGGCATCGTCCAAATCAAGGAAAACAACCTGAAGCCTTTGATCGAAAGCTGGTTTGGCAAATAAGTGCCCGCTTTCCTGCCGAACCGCATCCCAACCCAAAAAGAATAATGACCATGGAACTCGCCTCCCGCGCCACCATCCTGACGCCCTCGCTCACCCTCTCCATCGATTCGAAAGCCAAGGCCATGAAGGCTGAAGGCATCGACGTTTGCGGCTTCGGAGCCGGCGAACCCGACTTCGACACGCCCGAGCACATCAAGGCCGCCGCGCAGGCCGCCATTGAAACCGGCTTCACCAAATACACGCCCAGCTCCGGCACGCCCGAGTTGCGCCAGGCGCTGGCGGATAAATTCCAGGCCGACAACGGACTCGCCTACAAGCCTTCGCAGATCATCGTCAGCAACGGCGCCAAACATTCCTGCTACAACGCCATCCTCGCCACCGTGCAGGCGGGCGACGAAGTGATCATCCCCGCACCTTACTGGCTCTCGTACCCCGAGATGGTGCGGCTCGCCGGCGGCGAACCCGTCTTCGTGCAGACCAAGGAAGAGAACGGCTGGAAGATGACGTCCGAGGAGTTTCAGGACGCCATGACCCCGCGGACGAAGATGGTGATCATCAACTCGCCCGGCAACCCGACCGGCGCGGTTTATACCAAGGAGGAATTGCAGGCCATCGTCGAAGTCGCCGCGGACGAGGAGATCCTCATCCTCTCCGACGAAATCTACGAGAAGCTCATCTATGATGACGTGAAACACATCAGCACCGCGAGCCTCCCGGGCGCCTACGACATCACGATCACGGTCAATGGCTTCTCCAAAGCCTACGCCATGACCGGCTGGCGGCTCGGCTACCTCGGCGCGCCCGAGCCGATCGCCAAGGCGATCGACGCCATCCAGAGCCACAGCACTTCCAACCCGTGTTCGTTCGCGCAGAAAGGTGCCATCGCCGCGCTCAAGGGCGACCAGCAACCGGTCACCGACATGCGCGAGGAATTCAATCTCCGGCGCAACTACATGGTGAACCGGATCAACGCGATCCCGCGGGTCAGCGTGGTCAATCCGCAGGGTGCGTTCTACGTGCTCGTGAATATCGGCCAGCTCGGCCTGAGTTCGACGAACTTCGCCGACCGCCTGCTCAGCAAACACCACGTCGCCCTCGTCCCGGGCGTGGCCTTCGGCAACGACAACACCGTGCGCCTGAGCTACGCGACCAGCCTCGACGTCATCAAGAAGGGCCTCGATCGGTTCGAGGAATTCTGCAAGACGCTGTAACGGCTCCGCTCTTTCGAAACGCGCCGCTGGAATTTTCCGGCGGCGCGTTTTTTGTTCGGCTCGGGACCGGGGCCGCGGCCGCAAATTCCAAAAGATAGAATTGAGGAATCGACTCGAAGGCCGCGCTTTCCGTTTTTACCTTTTTCCATCCCTCCGAATTTGTTTCGGATTTCGAATTTCCCCTCTCGTGTCATAGCGCCCCCTTCGCCCTTGTCGCCACTCGTCGCCGCCTGCCAAAGTCACCACATGCCGCTTTCCTATTTTCAGGTCGATGCCTTCACCAACCGCGTCTTCGGCGGCAATCCCGCCGGCGTGTGTCCGCTCAAGGTCTGGCTGCCCGAAGCCACGCTCCAGGCCATCGCCGCCGAGAACAATCTTTCGGAAACCGCCTTCATCGTCGGAGGCGAAGGACGCTACGCATTGCGCTGGTTCACACCGACGGTCGAAGTCGATCTTTGCGGCCACGCCACGCTCGCCGCAGCGTTCGTGATCTTCACCGAACTCGGTTTCACCGGCGAACGGGTCAGCTTCCAGACCAAGATCGGCGAACTCGGCGCAACGCGGGACGGCAACCGCATCGTCCTCGATTTCCCCGCCTGGCCGGCGCAACGCCACGCCGAAGTTCCCGCGCTTCTCGCCGACGCTTTGGGCTGGCTGCCACGCGAGTTGTTCAAGACGCGCGATTTTCTCGCGGTGTTTTCCACCGAGGAGGAAATCCTCAGCCTGCGCCCCGATCCCGCCCTGCTTGCGCGGTTGGATTGCCTCGGGGTAATCTGCACCGCACCGGGTTCCGACTGCGATTTCGTCTCGCGCTTCTTCGCGCCCGGCGCGGGGATCGTCGAAGATCCCGTCACCGGCTCCGCGCATAGCACCCTCATCCCCTACTGGAGTGCGCGACTCGGCAAAACGAAGCTCTTCGCCCGGCAGCTATCCCAGCGCGGCGGCGAACTGTTCTGCGAAAGCCGCGGCGAACGCGTCGGCATCGGCGGCCATGCCCGGCTCTACAGCCGCGCGCAGTTGGAAATCGGGTAACGGGGTCAAAACGGAGGGACGCGCTCCGGCGCGCTCCCTGAAGTTGGGACCCGCAGGAGTGTGTCCCTCCGGGAAAAAGAACGCCGCGCTCCCTTGCGGAAACGCGGCGTTAAATTCTCGTAAGTTCGCGTTACGCGAGCGCGTCGAGCTTGGCGACGATCTCGTTCTTCGGCTGGCGCCCGACCAATTGCGCCTGCACCTCGCCGTTCTTGAAAAAGAGCAACGCCGGGATCGAATTGATCCGGTAGCGCGCGGCCACCTGCTGGTTCTCGTCCACGTTCAGTTTCACCACCTTCGCCACGCCCGCCTTGGCCGTGGCGATCTCGTCGATGACCGGCGAAAGCTGGACGCACGGCCCACACCACGGTGCCCAGAAGTCCACGAGCACCGGGATATTGGATTTCAAGACCTCGGTTTCGAAGTTGGCATCAGTGACATTGGAGACGTTTTCGTTGGCCATAGGAGATAGGGTTATGAATCAGGAAAGGGCGCTCGCGCTGTAGGCGAGGAAGACGAGCGCGAGCGCGGCACCCGAAACCAGCAGCGCAATAATGCTCAGAACCGTGACGAGGCTGTCCGAGCCGGTTTCGGCTGGCATGGCGGCGAGGGTCGTCGTGGTCAGGGCGGGAGCGGGCTGGAGGCCGCTCTGGGTGACCGTGGCGCCGGGCTGTTTGATCAGCGGCTGCGTCTGTTGCATTTTGATCGTCGCCTTCGGCATGGCCGGCTTGCCACCTTCAGGCGGAAGCGTGATGCGGGCCGTTTCCTTCTTCGGCGAAGCGGCTTTCATCGTCACCGGCTCGGGCGGCGGATTGAGTCCGCTGCCCGCCGGCGCGACCGGCCGGGCCACGGTCGTCGCCGCCGGGGCGGGTTTGAGCGGGACCGTCGGACGGGCGCCCAGCGAGGGCGGTTTCGGCGGCGCTGTCACGCTGCTCACCGGTTTGAGCATTCCGGTGCCCAGCCCGCCGGGCGGCTTGGGCGGGGGTGGCAGGAAAGGCCTTGAGCCAGCCGGCGCAACGGACACCGCGGGCGCGATTTTTGTCGTCACTTCGTCCGGCACGGGGATTTTGGTGGTTTCCTTCTTCGGTCCGACGCCGGGAGGCGCGGTCGCCGCCGGCTTGCCGGGGAGATTAATCCGCACAGTCTCCCGCTTGGCGGTCGGCTGATCGGGGCGGGCCGGCAGGGTGATGCGAATGGTTTCTGCTTTCGACGCGTCGTCTGCGGTTTCAGAGGGGGCGGGAGGGATTTCGTCGGGCATAAAAGATTAAGCAGAAATCTTCTCTCACCGGCGATTTCCGGTGTCAACAGCATTGTCCCCCGAGGGGGCATAAGAGGGAAAGTTCTTGGTTCTCGATGCTTTGTAACGACCTTCGGCGAGCCCATTCGCTACCAAAGAACCAGGAACCAGGAACCAAGAACTCCCTTGCCCCCATTTTCGGCCCTCCGCTAACCTTTGCGGATGAAAGTTTTCCTCACCGGCGGCGCCGGGTTCATCGGTTCCAATTTCGTCGATCTCCTCCTCGCGGAAGGCCACAGCGTCAGCATCTTCGACGACTTCAACGACTTCTACGACCCGGCCATCAAGCGCGCCAACATCGCCGGTTTCGCCAGGGAAGTGCCGGTCTATGAGGCCGACCTGCGCGATTGGGAGGCAGTCGAGCGCGCCGTCCGCGAGACCAAACCTGACTGCATCGTCCACCTGGCCGCCCGCGCCGGTGTCCGGCCTTCGATCAAGGAGCCGAAGCTCTACATCGACACCAACATCACCGGCACCTGGCACATCCTCGAAGCCGCCCGGCTCCACGGCGTCCCGCGTGTCGTCTCCGCCTCCAGTTCCTCCGTCTATGGCGTGATCAAGACCGCACCTTTCTCCGAGGACATGCTGATCAACCAGACCATCTCCCCCTACGCCGCGACCAAGATGGCCACCGAGCAGTTTTGCTCGAACTACAGCCACCTCTACGGCTTGCGCACCATCTCGTTGCGCTTCTTCACCGTCTATGGACCACGGCAGCGCCCCGACCTCGCCATCCACGCCTTCACCAAGTGCATCCAGGACGGCCAGCCGATCAACCAGTTCGGCGACGGCACCACGCGCCGCGACTACACCTACGTGGATGACATCACCCAAGGCATGCGCGCCTGCCTCACCTATGAGGGCGCCCTCTGCGACGTCTTCAACCTCGGCGAAAGCCAGACCACCACGCTCAACGACCTCATCTCCACGATCGAGCAGAGCCTCGGAAAACGCGCGGTGATCAACCAAATGCCCGAGCAACCCGGCGACGTCCCGCTCACCTACGCGAACATCGACAAAGCCCGCCGCCTGCTCGGCTACGACCCGCACACGAAAATCGCGGAAGGCATTCCGCAGTTCGTCGAGTGGTTCCACGCCTCGCGGCGGTAAGCGCAATCAGGCCTTCAGCCGCTACCTCGTGCGGTCGTGGAGCAGGGCCGCGAGGAAAAGCACTACACCCACGACGAGGGCCAGTATCGCCGCGACCACCGGCAGCATAACGTCCCCGAAAACAAACCTGCGGTTGTGTTCGGAGAAGTCGCCGAGGTAGCCGCGCGCCGCCACGTGGCCTTGCAACAGGCGTATGTGGATGTAGTCCAGCACCATCACCCCCAGCCCCGAGAGATAGGTGATGTGAAATCGTCTTTCCCGCGGCGCGCGCCAGCCCCAACCCGCCAGCCCTGCACCGGCGGCTCCACACCCCAGCGTGAGCCATGTCGCCTTGCTCTCCCTCGCTTCATGCGCCTGAGTCGACCGGGCGCTGTCCGCTTCGTAATCCCCGGTATCCACAAATTCCTGCTCTGGACCCAGCCATGTTGCGGAAAAGCCACCACCCAAAGTCAGCGCAAACAGTGCGACCAGCAGCGCGAAGGGAATCGTGCTGAGCCATGAAGGGTAGTGTTCGGACAGCGGGCGCATGGGGAAAGACCTCCGATATGGCCGGAGACGCTGCTCGAACCGGCCCGAGCTTGTCGAGGCGGGAAAGGCCAGCGGAGAATTGCCGGGGTGCTTCTTCTCCGGGCGAGGATTGAAACGGACGGTATGAAAACCGCGTTCCTCCTCCCGGCGCTGGGCTGCGCCCTCCTCACTGCCAACCTCCCCGCTGCCACGCTGCGGGGAAGGCCGCCTTCCCCCGTTGCGTGAGACCAAGCACCGGGAACCCTCTTCTGCCGCGCCTTTTCGTGTGTTTCGTGTGTTTCGTGGACCCCATCGCCGGATTGAGGTTAAACCAAGGGTTAGAAGTCAAACGTCCACTCAAAGGGCCATTTTGGGGCGGGGACAAATACGTCGGCCAACCGCTCCGCGAAGACAAATTCGGGTGAGGGGCAAGAGCCCATCGGCAAGGAGGCGGATGTCTTATCGGCCGAAGCTAAACGTCAGCGTCGGGCGGCCGGAGTAGTAGCGGTTGCTGTAGTACGGATCACTGTAGGAGTTGTAGTACCGCGGGGAACTATAATACCGCGGGTAGCTGTAGTACCGCGGCTGACTGTAGGAGCGGTAGTAGTAGCTCCGCGGATAACTCCGGTGGCTTCGGTAGTTCCGTTGATGTTTGTAATGTTTGGAGTGCTGTTTGTAATGACGCCGGTCGCGATCTTTGTCGCGAGCTTCCGCCACCGGGGCGGCGAACGTCAGTGCCATGAAACCAATGAGGGCGAAGATGAACGTTTTCATGCTTCTGGTTCGTAACTCTCCCCGGCGGTGGATTCCTTTGAATGTGAAAAAGTTAAGGTCATTAAGGAATATGAATTATCGACGGGCGGGAGTAATGAACGCCAAGGGAGGGAAACGGTCTCTTCCGCCTTATCGGCGGCGCAGGTAGAGGGTGCTGCGGGGGCCATCGAGCGTGACGACGTGGCGGGCGAGAAAACGCAGACCGAGGAGGTTGTCATCCGCGCCATCGACGATCAGCCGGCGATAGCTTTCCCCGCCAAAGGTCCCTTCGGCAAACAAGCTCTCCAGCACGGGTCGCCCCGCCGGAGAGCGGAAGCGCGTGGTCCGAATGGGCGTCTGGCGCCGCACTACCGCCTGGAACAATCCCGACTCCATCACCGCATCGACCGTGCAACCCGTATCGACCTGGAAATCCGCCGGACCCGCCCCGAGGAGATCGCCTTCGATGAAAATCCCGCCAGCGGACGTGCCCAGGCGGAAGGCTTTCCCCAGATTCCCGCCGGGCGGCTGGTCGAGAAACCGGATGGTCGCGGTCCCGAAATCCATCTGGACACAATAGTGCCGCAGGCAATCCATCCCGAGAATGCCCATGATATGACGCTGCGGAAACAGGGCGCGAAAATCATCCGTCAGCACCCGGTCCCCCGCCCGCAGACGCGTCCGCCCGAGGAAGAGCGGAGGGGCGGCGAAGACCTTCACATTCCGCCGCCCGAACCATCCGTAGTTCGCCGCTTCGCTCCCGAGCGCCGGACCCAGCTTCGATTCCAGCGACCGGTCGAGCATCGTATCGGGCGCGCCGGTATCGACGAGGAATCTCCACGATTCCCCCTGCTCCCCGCGGAGCGTCAAATACAGCGCTTCCCCGTGCCCCGCACGGGCATTAAAACGCGCCTCACCGGACACCTCCCCGACCGGGTCGGTTCCCCTCGCCCGCGGCGACACACTGGTGCACGCGCCCGCCAGCAATCCGGCGACGAGCGCGATGACGCCACATGGTTTCCAGCGGCGAAACCCCTCCCACAGTCGCTCTGCAACATCGCCGCAGTTCATGACGAAAGGCGGGCTGCGAGGCGCACGGCTTCGTAGAGGCTGTGCGGATTCGCCGTGCCCTGCCACGCGATATCGAAGGCTGTGCCGTGATCGACGCTCGTGCGGACGATCGGGAGGCCGAGCGTGATATTGATCGCGGAGTCGAAGGCGAGGGCTTTGAGCGGGATGAGCCCTTGATCGTGATACATGCAGACGTAGGCGTCGGTGCGCCCGCGGCGCTCCGGCAGGAAGGCGGTGTCGGGTGGGAGCGGGCCTTCGATCTCGATCCCCGTGGCGCGCGCGGCGGCGACCGCGGGCGCGATGATCCGCTCCTCTTCGCGTTGACCGAAGAGCCCGCCTTCGCCGGCGTGCGGATTGAGCCCGCAGACGGCGAGCCGCGGTTCACGTCCGCGCAGACGGCGCATGGCGGCGGCGGTGAGGTCGATGACTTCGCCGATGCGCTCGGTCGTGAGTAACGTCGCGACTTCACCCAGACCGACGTGAACGGTGACGAGGCTGCACGTAATCTCCGGCGCGGTGAGCATCATGCACGAACGCTCGGCGCGCATGCGGGTGGCGAAGATCTCGGTGTGGCCGGGGAAGTCGTGCCCGGCGGCGTGGAGCGCCTCCTTGTGCAGCGGCGCGGTGGCGACGGCGTCGAACTCACCGGCGAGGGCGGCGTCGATCGCCGCGACGACGTAGCGGTAGGCCGCTTCCCCGCAGCGCGCATCAATCTGGCCGGGGATCACTTCCTCCGCCGCAATCGCCGCAAGATCCCTGATCGAGGAGACATCGAAAGGCAGGGCGAGCTTTTCCGCGACGCGCTGGAGCACCCCGGCATCGCCGAAAACCACGGGCGTGCAGATGCGGGCGAGCTCAGCGTTGGCCAGCAGACGCAGGCAAATTTCCGGCCCGATGCCGGCGGGATCACCCATGGTGACGGCGATGCGCGGAAGTGAGTGGTTGGGGTTCAAATTAAAAAACTCGGGTCATTCTGAGCGAAGCCGAAGCATCCCGGCGAAATGTCGTCCGCCGCGATTCTTCGACCGCGCTCCGCTCCGCTCCACTTCGCTCAGAATGACTGGCGATTGGAAAGCCATCGCTGCTCACGGCGCCTCGATCTGCAACGCGAGCCGGCGGCAAAGGGTCCGCAACTTCCGCCTCGATCCGCTCCGGCGTGCGCCCGCGCAGGAGGTAGCGCTCGACGCCATCGGCCGGTGGCCGGCGACCGGCCAGCGCGCCGAAATACTCCGCCAGTCCCGCGGCGTCGCCACCACCATCGTGATGCAGAAACCAATGCGTGAGCAGCGCGGCGGAATTGTAGTGGTCGTACGCGGCGAGGGCGTTGACTTGCTGCTGCCATTGCTGGCCCGAGAGCGCCATGAGCGGCCCGGGCATGATGAGCCGCAGACTGCGCTGATCCTTTGTCTTGCGCCACTTCAGCAGGTAGTCGCGCATCGCTGTATCGAAGCCAGTGAAGGTGTAGCGCCCGCGCACGTAGGGCGTGGACGCGATGCATTCCGCGAGCCCTTCGCGCAACCACACCGGCAGGTAACCGCTCCACGGCGCCATGATCCGGTGCGTGCCTTCGTGCTTCAGGACGAAGAGGTGCTGCTGATGCGCGAGCGTGAGTCCGTTGGTGGATTTCTGAATGCCC
>Ga0105047_10020042_pt1 | contig 10293 bp, 5 predicted proteins | sample MAT04_FD_78384 | JGI IMG/M metagenome (GOLD analysis project Ga0105047, IMG submission 78384) | Freshwater microbial communities from Lake Fryxell liftoff mats and glacier meltwater in Antarctica - MAT-04 (megahit assembly) | ecosystem: Environmental > Aquatic > Freshwater > Ice > Liftoff... | reverse complement strand
GACGATTCAAGGTTTCGGCACCATCAGCGTGAACGGTGGCACGAAGGCTTGCAGGCATACAATCCCGCCCACGATGCAAACGAGCAGGATGCTGTGCCCAATCACCGCTTTGAAGATTTCCCCTTCCTTGCCAATCTGGTTCGTCCCGGCGGTCGCTACGCAGATGCTTTGAGCGTCGATCATTTTGCCCATCACGCCGCCGGTGCTGTTGGCCGTGCAAAGGAGCACCTCGGCTTGGCCGAGTTCCAGATGCGGCAGGTGCCCCGCCGCGTGGATTTGCCCCGCCGTGATCTTCTGCAGGCTGCCGAAGAGGGCGTTGCTCCCGGCGTCCGTCCCCGTGAGGAACACGCCAGTCCAGCCGAGGATCGCGGCGAAGAAGGGGTAAAGCAAGCCGGTACTGGCGAACGCGACGCCGAGGGTCGCATCCATCCCGGCGTACTTCGTCACATAACTGAGGCCGAGCATACAAGCGATGGTTGGAATGGGGATCTTCATGTTGTGCATCGTCTTCACGAACACCCGCCAGAGCACTCGCGGGGGCGTTCGCAAGACCAATGCGGAAATCAGTACCGCGATTACGCACGGCGTTCCCGCCGCGGTGAGCCATTTCACCTCGAACACTGCTTTTTCGAGCCGGGCGTCGCCGGTGGCCCCCGGCTTTTGCAGGCGATCCGCACGTTCCACCTGCATGTGCAATCCCGGCACTTCGACCGGGTAGTACGATGCGATGGTACCCATGTTGATGGGGCCGGGCTTCTCCACCTGACGCAGCCAGCCGACGACGCCGAGGCAGAGAGACATAATGATGAACGGGGACCACGCTTTGAGAATGAGGCCGGGGGTCAAGGGCGTATCGTCATGCTTGTTCGCCCCGAGGAGTTCCTTCATCTTCATCTGCGCTTCGATGGCGTGCGCATCGGTCGGAACTTCGAGTGCGGGCGGATCGACTAGGGCCGGATCGCTCGGGGCGGGGAACTTCCACTCGGATTTCGGCTTCCAAACGAACTTCAGAAAGAGTGCCATGCCCATCATGGAGAAGATCGCCGCGCCCACATCGGTGAGCGGCCAAAGGGCCACGCCGATCCAATTGTGCATCGTGGCAAAGAAGTATTGGAAGATGGCGAACGAACCGCCGCCCACGGCCAATGCCGGCCAAACTTCGAACGTTTGCCTCCAATTGCACATCACCTTCACCATGTAGAAGGGAATGAGGCACGAAAGGAACGGCAGTTGGTGGCCGCACATGGTGCTGATGGCATCGCCGGGCAGATCGGTGACACCGCTAAGTACGAACACCGGGGTGCCAAGGCCGCCGTAACAGACTGGCGACGTATTCGCGATCAAACAAATGACCGCCGCTCGCAACGGTGGCACGCCGAGGCCGGCGAGCATCGCCCCGCAGATGGCGACCGGTGCACCGGAACCGGCGGCCCCTTCCATGAGCGCCCCGAAACAGAAACCGATGAGTACCGCTTGCACGCGGGCATCCCCGCTCAAACCGGCAATCGATCGTCGGATCACCGTGAACATGCCGGTTTCCACGGCCAAGTTGTAGATGAGCATCGCTCCGAAGACGGTCCAACCGATGGGGAGCAAACCGAACGCGGCCCCGTTTACGAACGAAAGCACCGCTTTATCCATCGGCATACCGAAGACGAGCCAAGCGAGAACGATGGCGAACACCGCCCCGGCCGCCCCGGCGTAGCTGGCGACCCAACGCCGCCCCACGAGCAAGTAGAAGAGGAGGAGCACGGGCAATCCGGCGACCAACGTACTGGCGAAGCGATTTCCGAGCGGATCGAGGTTCTGAATGAACGTGGAAGCGAAGAGCATGGGAACCGGTGGGGGAGGGGGAATCGCGGAGAAACCTGTTCGCCCTACCGTTCTAACAGAACCTTTCGCCAGTGGAAGGGGGCAAGCTGTGGGCGAAGTGTTTTTGTTGGAGTTCCGCCTTCAGGCGGTCTTCGATCTGTGATTGAGCGATCAAGACCGCCTGGAGGCGGAACTCCAACGAAGCACAGATATCTCACTTCCTTCCGAACCACCCGCGTTTGCGGGCGGGGCCGGTTTCGCGGAAGAGCACCGATTCCCGTTTGAACTGCCAAATCGCCAATCCCAGCCCCAACGCGACGTACACCGCCAACGAGCCGAACACCGGCAGGAAGAAGTTCCACGGGATCGGTTCACCAGTCACGCTCAGCATCTTCTGTTGCAATAGCAGCGATCCCGTGACGGGGATGAAGCACTCTCTCAAAGTGAGTTCCGTGCCCGGCATCATGCTCATGAATGCCAGCGGCATCACGGCCAACATCAACGGGATGAGGTAATACTGCCCCTCTTTGGTACTGCGGGCGAACACGCCGAAGGCCACGCTCACGGAGGCGAAGAGCATCGCAGTGGGCAACGCGAGAATCAGACACCCCAACATTCCGGGCAGATTCAGAATTGGAAAGCCGAGGAATCGTTCGAGCGCGATCCCGGATACGGTGAGCCAAACTGCATTCCACGCCGCGGCGCCGAACGAGAAGAACGTCACCGCGAAGAATTTACCGAGGACGATTTCGCTGCGGTTCGCCGGAGAGATTAGCAGCGTTTCCATCGTGCCGCGTTCCTTCTCCCCGGCGGTAAGATCGACGGCCGGTTGCGTGGCACCCGCGACGATCCACATCGTGAGGATGAATGGGAAGATGCGGGCGAAGAGATCACGCAGTTCATCAGCTGCTCGCTTCTCCGGCGGGCGTTGGGTTTGTGGGTCTTCGATGGTGAACTGCTTGTCGAAATCGGCGGGGAGCTTGGCTCGCTCGAACCGCACCCGTTTGATTTGACCTTCCCATGCTTTCAGTGCGTTGCTTAAACGCTTGGCCGCGAGTTTCGATTTGTCGTCGCCTTCGCGGCTGCTCACGAGCACTTGTGGTTTCTCGCCGCGTTCGATGGCCGCACCGAAACCGGGCGGGATTACCACCACGGCATCCGCCCCTTTCGATTTGAGTAGTTCCATCGGGTCGCCTTCAAGCGGCTTCACGATCAATGGATTGACTTCGCGTTCAGGCTCGCCGAGGCCGTGGGCAAATTTGGAATTATCGGAATCGAGCAAAGGTGGGAACGGCGACGTTTGGCCTTCGGGAATAGCGAGGTGTTCGATTCCCACAATCCCGATGACGGTCGGCTGACCGAGCAAGCTGGCAGCGAACGCCCACGCCGTGAGGCCAAAGAGCGGGTAAAGCAGAATCGGCATCACCACCGTGAGAATCACGGAGCGGCGATCGCGGAGCAAGTCCCGCGTTTCTTTCCCGGCAATCAGTCGAATGATGGACCAGCGCATGGAGTGAATCTTATGTTGGAGTTCCGCCTTCAGGCGGTCTTGAATCGTTTTAACAAATCAAAGACCGCCTGAAGGCGGAACTCCGACAAATACTGTTCACGGCCGTTCGCCGGCGTGCAATCGGATTTGGATCGTATCGATCAAGGAATCGTTAGACCCAAGTACCAGTTGAAGCTTCCCTTACTCCACTTCCTGCGCCAGGGATTCCAGCACTTCCACTGGGTGCATTGCGATCCGACCCGTTAGATCGCGTATCTGGTGCCGGCAACTCGTCCCCGTGGCCACGAGTGTCGCGGCGGGGTGTTTCGCCAAGCTCGGCAAAAGTGCGAGGTTGGCGATCCGAACGCTGATATCGTAATGTTCTTTCTCGTAGCCGAACATTCCGGCCATGCCGCAGCACCCGGCGTCGAGTGCCGTCACCTCCGCGCCGGGCACCAATTTCAAGGCATCGACGCTGCCGCCGAAGCCCACGAGCGCTTTCTGATGGCAGTGGCCGTGGAAGATCATCGGCTTCACGGGTTCCCTCGCACGGTAGTTCGCATTCCCTGCCCGAACGTTTCGGGCGAACCAACTCTCGACCAATTCCACGTTCGCCGCGATGTTCTTCGCATCGGGCGAACTCACCAACTCCGGCCATTCGTCCGAAAGTGTGAGGATGCAACTCGGTTCCAAACCCAAGATGGGGATTCCCTCTGCCGCGAAACGGGCGAGCTTGCGAACACCTTGCGTGGCCAGTTCGCGGGCCTCATCGAGGAAGCCTTTACTGATCATCGCCCGACCGCAGCAGATGCCCGCGATTTCCACCGAATAGCCAGCGCGCTCCAACAGTGCCACCGCCGCTTGACCGATCTGCGGTTCTTGGAACGTGGTGAAGCAATCGTCGAGCAGTACCACCCGCTTCGGTGATGCCGATGTCTTCCGTTTGGCGAACCATCGCCGGAAGTGTTGGAAATGCAACTCCGGCAAACTCCGGCGGCGGTCGATACCGCCGAGGCTTTCGAGGATACTGCGTGCGAACCCTCGCTTTCCCAGCCAATTCACGATCCCCGCGAAGTTCGCCGCGAGCGGCGAGCCGGTATCCACATTCTTGGCGAGGTAGTGCCCCATCGGACGGACGCGCTTCGTGTAGTAAGCGTGCTGAAACTCCGATTTGAGCTTCGCCAGATCGACGTTACTCGGGCACTCGCTCTTGCATGCCTTGCACGAGAGGCACAAATCCATTACCGGGGCGATCCACTTCTCCGAGAGCGGGGCCGAGTTGGATACCGTGTTGAGCGAAAGCCGTAGGGCATTGGCGCGGGCACGGGTGGTATCCCGTTCATCGAGCGTGGCCCGGTAACTCGGGCACATCGCCCCGCCTTGCGTCTTTCGGCACACGCCCGCGCCGTTGCAGAGTTCGATACTGCGAAAGAAGCCGCCTTGGGCCTCGTAATTGAACACCGTGGGAACCGTGGGCGTCGGTGCGCCGGGGGCGAACCGCATGTTCTCTTCCATCGCCTGGGCATTCACCACTTTGCCGGGGTTCAGCACGTTCTCGGGGTCGAATGCCTTTTTGATCTGGCGGAAGGCCTCGTAGATTTTCGGGCCGAACATCTTCTCATTCCACTCGCTCCGCACCAAGCCATCGCCGTGTTCTCCACTCAAAGAGCCGTGGAATTCCAGCACGAGATCGGTGACATCGTTCATGATGGCCCGCATCTTCACCACGTCGGCGGGATCATGCAGATTCAACACGGGCCGGATGTGCAAGCATCCGACGCTCGCATGGCCGTAGAAAGCTCCTTCCGTCCCGTGTGCCCGAATGATGCCGCGGAAGCGCTCGGCGAACTCTGGCAACCGCTCCGGAGCCACGGCGCAATCTTCCACGAACGTTATGGGCTTGCGATCCCCCGGCATGCCGTACAACAGTGGCACGGCCGAACTTCGCAAGCTCCACAAGGGATCGCGGAGCGCCGGTTCAGTTGCCACAACAGCCGCAGTCATTCCGGGTGCATGCTTCAATCGCCGTGCGAGCTTCTCGATGCGATCCGACACTTCCGCTTCCGTATCGGCACTGAATTCCACCATCAAGAGCGCGGCCGGCCGACCTTCAATCGCAGCCATCGTCTTGCTCAATGAACGTTGATTGCGAGCGAGATCGATCAACATCGTATCCATCAACTCGACCGCAGAAGGCCGCATTTCTAGGCACATTGCCAAGCAATCGAGCGCCGCGATCAACGAATCGAAATGCGGAACCAACAACCCGCGGTGCTTCGGCCGGGGAACGAGAATGAGTTCCGCCCCGGCAATCACCGCGAGAGTGCCTTCGGAACCGACCACCAAAGGAACCAGCGAACGCGATGCGATTCCCGGCAAGTTGTAACCGCTCACGCGCCGGAGAATTTTCGGGAAGCGGGATTCGATCTCCGCCGCGTTCGTTCGGGCGATGGTATCGATGGTGCCGTAGAGTTTCCCTTCGGCATCGTGGCGTTCGCACCTCGCCCGCCAACTTTTTTCATCGTGGAAGCCGAGTTCGGTCGTTCGCCCATCGGCGAGAACGACATTCAGGGAACGCACGTGATCGACCGTTTTGCCGTACACCACGGAGCGCGCCCCGGCCGAGTTGTTGCCGAGCATCCCGCCGAGAGTCGCGCGATTCGCGGTGGCCACATCGGGGCCGAACATCAAACCGGTATTTTCCAGATGTCGGTTCAATTGATCGAGCACCACGCCCGGTTGCACCTTCACCGTGCGCGTTTCGATGTTCACTTCGCCCACGGAATTCAGATACTTGGAGCAATCGAGCACGATGCCGGGGCCGATGGATTGCCCGGAGAGGCTGGTGCCGCCGCCTCGAGCGGTGATGGGAATGCCGAGTTCCCCGGCGATTTGCACGGTGGCCACGAGATCCGCGGTGCTGCGCGGAATGACGACGCCCAATGGTTGGATTTGGTAATGGCTGGCATCGGTGGAATAGAGCCGCCGCGAGGTGTCGTCGAATCGCAGTTCCGCCGAAGTGTGGTACTTCAGGTACTTTTGCAGCGAGTGCTTACGGGCTTCGGTGAAATCGGGGAGTGCCATGCTGCTATTTTACGGAAGCCGGTGTGCGTAGAAATTCGCGGTCGGGGTTGCATGCTTCCGTTCCCATTCTGCGGGGCGAGCGGCGAAGTACTTATCGAATTCCGAACCGGTGCGGGCGAGTGCGAAGTCGAAGCGACCGTATTGCTTTTGCCAACGTTCCATCGCGGCTTCGGTTCCTTCTTGTGTTTCGCCCGCTTTCACAAATTCTTCGAGCCAATCTTCGCCGAACACTTCGCAGCGATCATCCACGAACACGCGGTAATTGGGTGCGAAGTAACTGAGGAAGCCACCGTCGCTGTATTCGTTGAATATCTTCGCGGTCTGCCCCGGCGATTTCGGCTCGTACTCCCGAATCGCATCCAACGATTCCATCGGCCACGTATTGTTGTCGAGCTTCGCCGAGCCGGTGCCGATCAACGGCAGTCGCACGCCGAAACCCTGCAAAATCAGGGCGAGTGATACGCATACCAACGCCGTGATCGCAATGCCCCGCGCGGCGGGGCGTTCGGAAATCACCGGCGAATAGGCGTCCGGCCGTTTGACCGCCAGCCATTGCGCCCAACGCGTTTGCGGCCACAAATCGGCGAGGGCCACCATGCCGACGATGGTGAACAGCGAGCCGTGCCGCACCCGCAACAGCGCTTGGGCGAGCCAAACCAAGGGCAATAACCAAACCACTCGCGGCTTGTGCTTCAGCCCGCAGAGGCAGAACAGGTAGAACCCGGCGAAAGTGAGCATCGGCCAGCCGAGCGGATCGCTGAAACGGAATCGCGCATGTTCGATGATTAAATCGGGCAACTTCGGCATGTTCATAATCAACAACCACGTCCGCGGCAAATCGGCACCGTATGGCGTTGCGAATGCCGTGAGCCCGCACAGAGCGAAGATCGCGGAGAGGCCGAGGAACGTTTTCGGCCCATCGATCGGCGACGGCCAACCGATCACCCGGAATGCCGCCCACCCGGCGAGGGCGATGCCGAAGGTGCCGAGTCCGCCGAGCATTCCCCCGTGTATGTTCGTCCAAATGACATAGACCGGAATGAACCAAGCCAGCGATTTCCATTTGATACGGCCCGCTTCGAATGTGATCAGCCGATTCATTGTCCACGCCATAGCGAGCATGGTGAAGAGCAAGGGGCGGACATGAAAGTGGTTACTCGTGCCGGCGAGCGCGAGTAATAGCAGCCCGAGTGCGAAGATCGGATGCAGGCCGATGCGAACGAAACGGGTACCGAGCCAAGCGATCAAACCTGCGGCAATCGCGGTGGTGCAAACGAGCACGCTATCGAAACCCCCGATGCGGTGAACGAGCGCCATGCCGATCTCGCCGAGCCATTGGTGAGGAATCCAGTGGGTACCGGCGAAGGTGAACGTGTAGGGATCTTGCGTGATGAAACCTTGGTACAGGAGGATCTCGCCGGTGGTGATGTGCCAGAAGAAGCCGGGATCGTGGAGAAATCGTTCGCCCAAGGCTTGGAAGGCGAGCCAAAGTACGACGAACGTGAGCGGGCCGAGCCATTTGGAATTCATGCCGTCACCGCCGCGTTTCGCAACGGTTTTTCCTGCCGACCCGTGGCGATGTAACAGATCAGAACGAACGGTGCCACCCAACAGAACCAATCGGAAACGCCCCGGGTTTCGTTTAGTATCAACATGGCGAGATTGGCGGCGACGTACGCTGCGAGCCAGAAGCGTGCATTTCCAACTTCGGTTCTAGTCTTGTTTGGCTGTCGAACGAGAACTATTGCCCGTTGAAGTATCGGCACGAGGAGCAGTACCAAATCGTATTGCCAGGCGCCGTACGGTGCAGTCACGAACGAAACGAGCAGAATCGCCGGGGTTTGCTCAACCCAGTTCCAATCGCGGGCATACCTTTTCCATTGGATCGCGAGCCAACCAAGGCCGAGGAACACCGAGACGAATTGCAACCAGAATCTCTCCACGCCGAAGATCATCCGGAGCAGCGTACCGAGAGTTAAAGACATCCACTGAGCCGGGGGATGATCGCGGTACGCGGCAAAGTATTGATGCCACACCTGCGGGTTCCACAACATCGGAATTGCGGACGCAATCAAGCCGACGACGATGCCACCGAGGATCACACGGTACCGGCGGTGCGAAAGTGCGTCGAGGGCGATGGCAATCCACAACACGTACGCGAGGTGCGGTTTCACCGCGAGCAACACCGTGGCGGCCCCTGCCAAAAAATCGTAGCCCCGCTGAATCGCCCAGATGAATAGCGCGGCACCGAGCACGAGGAAGCCACTGATCTGCCCGACTTGCAATAAGAACACCGTCGGTACGAATCCGAAAGCGACAGCGATTGCGATGGGGGTGGATTCGCGGCTTCCCCCGAAGCTGAGCCAAAGGAGAATCGCCGCCGCGAGGATTGAGCCACCTTGAACCAGCAACCAAACGAATTGCCCCTCTCGGGCCGGAAGTGCCCCGAGCGGCATCACGAGTGGAAGCGTCCAAGGCGGGTTCCACATCATCACGGCGACTTCGGTATCCCGCCCCGCGAACCGTTCCAGCGGCAGCAATTCTGCGGGCGAATACGGATTTTTGCCTTCGAGATTCAATCTTCCGGCGGCCCAATATTCCACGAAATCATCCGGCGGCCAGATACTGGCATCCTTCAACAACGGTTGCACCATCGCCGCGAACGCGGCGAGCAATCCGATGAGCGCAACGAGCAGCAATAGCGTTTTCCGAGCCATGACCAAAGCTAGTGCGCATTTTGAGGGGCGGGGGTGAATTTTGCGGCGGGGGTGCTGATTTCAGTTGGCCGTGAAGCGGGGGGGGCTGTGCCGCCACGCGGCAAAGCCGATCCCTTTATAGAATGGTCGAATGAATAACGCTCTCATCCGCAGCCTATGGAAACCCTTTCTTGCATCGGTTTCGTTCATCATTTGTTTGGCGTTGTACGTTGTTGCCACCGATCTGAAAAACGAGTTCCTCTTGCTCGGAGTCGTAATTTTGGCGGCGGTACGGCTCGTCGGCTTTATTCCCAAGTCGCGGGCACTGGGTTTCATGGTTTTCGGTTCGCTGCTCTGTTCAATCGCGTTCATTTGGAATGTCGTGGATCATCGAAAACATCCGGACAACTGTGCCGCCATCTTCGGAATCGGGTTGGCTGCCGGAGCGTTCGGTTGGGTGAACCAGTACCAGATGTGGATGCCTCGCTACAACTGTTTCGCACCTGCCAAAATGCGTTTCAATGTCAACTGGTTCCTGCTGGCTTTCGTAGTGGCCCTGTTCTATATCCCCGGGATGCGTTATGTGGACGAGGCATTGCTCCTCGGCATCTATCATTCCGTTGCCCTATTCACGCTCTGCCTAATCTTCTTCCACCGCCAAGCCATCGAACTCGCGCTCGAACCAATCGTCTGGTTGCTTTACTCAGTCCGCAGAACAGGTCGCACTGCTTACCAGCTTCCCCCGGCGGGGCCGCTGCTGATCGTGGCGAACCATTCCTCTTGGGTCGATCCGGTGTTTCTCGCCAAGGTGCTGCCGCGGCCGATCACGCCGATGATGACGTCCAAGTTCTACAACATCTGGTTTCTCCGGCCGCTGTTGAAGTATGTGTTCAAAGTGATCGTCGTGCCGGATGTGAAAATGCGGCGGGAAGCCCCCGAATTGCAACTGGCCATCGCGGCACTCGATCGCGGTGAAGTGGTGGTGATCTTCCCCGAGGGGGCGTTGCGGCGCAAAGCGGATGTGCCGTTGAAACGCTTCGGCCAAGGCGTTCACATGATCCTGCGCGATCGCCCGGATACGCCGGTAGTCTCGTGTTGGATCGAAGGGGCGTGGGGCAGCTTCACTTCCTATTTCGATGGCCCGCCGACTAAGAACAAGAAGATGGATTTCCGCCGGAAGATTTCCGTGGCACTCAGCGAACCGGAGAAAGT
>Ga0105047_10020041_pt1 | contig 10293 bp, 9 predicted proteins | sample MAT04_FD_78384 | JGI IMG/M metagenome (GOLD analysis project Ga0105047, IMG submission 78384) | Freshwater microbial communities from Lake Fryxell liftoff mats and glacier meltwater in Antarctica - MAT-04 (megahit assembly) | ecosystem: Environmental > Aquatic > Freshwater > Ice > Liftoff... | reverse complement strand
GTGCCGCGTTCGCAATCCTGGCCGGAGAGGCGGATCTTGTGGCCATCCAGGCAAAGCGCCCCGAAAGCCAGCGCCTCGCCCATCGCCCAGTCGATGCCTTCGCCCGTCTGGATCATCTGGGCGCGGTTGTCCATGAACCGCTGGATCGTCTTGTGGGCCTTGAAGCCTTCCGGGATTTCGGACAACTTGCGGCCGAGGTCCTTGAGCTGCTTCATCGGCACGGCGGTCTGGCCACGGCGCTGCTCGACGGCATTGTCGGCGGTGCGCAGACCAGACCAGACGCCATCCAGCCAGTCGGCCTTGTTGGGCTTGTAGGCCTGGCCGGCCTCGAACTCCTGCTCGAGATGGGCACGCCAGTCGGCGCGCATCTTTTCGAATTCGCCCTGGGTGATCAGGCCTTCGGCGATCAGCCGCTCGCCGTAGATCTGCACGACCGTATTGTGCGACCGTATGACCTTGTACATCTTCGGCTGGGTGAAGGACGGCTCGTCGCCTTCGTTGTGGCCGAAGCGGCGGTAGCAGAACATGTCGATGACGACGGGCTTGAAAAACTTCATGCGGAATTCGGTGGCGATCTTGGCCGCGAACACCACGGCTTCCGGGTCGTCGCCGTTGACGTGGAAAATCGGCGCTTCGATGGTTTTGGCCACATCCGACGGATAGGGCGACGAGCGCGAGAAGGCCGGATTGGTGGTGAAGCCGATCTGGTTGTTGATGATGAAGTGCATCGTGCCGGCAACGCGGTGGCCGCGCAGGCCCGAAAGGCCGAGAATTTCGGAAATGACGCCCTGGCCGGCAAAAGCCGCATCGCCATGCAGCAGGAGCGGCAGCACCTTGGAGCGCTCCTTGAGCGGAATGATGTCGCCATCCCAGACTGTCGCCAGCTGGTCCTGCTTGGCGCGGGCCTTGCCCATGACAACCGGGTCGACGATTTCGAGATGCGACGGGTTGGCGGTCAGCGACAGATGCACCTTGTTGCCATCGAACTCACGGTCCGAGGATGCACCGAGATGGTATTTCACGTCGCCGGAGCCTTCGACATCGTCAGGGGCGTAGGAGCCGCCCTTGAATTCGTGAAAAACTGCCCGATGCGGCTTGTGCATCACATTGGTCAGCACGTTGAGGCGTCCGCGGTGGGCCATGCCGAGCACGACTTCCTGCAGTCCGTCCTGGCCGCCGCGCTTGATGATCTGTTCGAGCGCCGGGATCAGCGATTCCGAGCCATCGAGGCCGAAGCGCTTGGTGCCCTTGTACTTGACGTCGATGAACTGCTCGAAACCTTCGGCCTCGATCAGCTTGGACAGGATGGCCTTCTTGCCATTGGCGGTGAATTCGACGCCCTTGTCCGGACCTTCGATACGCTCCTGAATCCACGACTTGGCTTCGGGGTCAGAAATATGCATGAACTCGACGCCGAGCGTCGAGCAATATGTGCGCTCAAGGATGTCGATCATCTCGCGCACGGTCGCATATTCAAGCCCGAGTACCTTGTCGATGAAGATCTTGCGATCCATGTCTTCCGGGCCGAAACCGTAGTTGGACGGCGACAACTCGTGATAGTCTTCGACCGGGACGGCAATCTTCAGCGGGTCGAGATTGGCATGCAGGTGGCCGCGCATGCGATAGGCACGGATCATCATGATGGCACGCACCGAATCGCGCGCCGCACGCTGGATTTCTTCCGGGCTCGCCGGCTTGCCGGCGGGTTCTGCGGCAGTCTTCGCCTCGATCTTCTTGGTGATGGCCTTTTCGACCGTTGGCCAGTCGCCATCGAGCGCATTGACCAGTTCGCCATTGAGCGGCAAGGGCCAGTTCTTCTTTTGCCAGGAGGCGCCTTTGGCGGCCTTGGATATGTCGGCGGGGCTATCTTCGAGGGCGCGGAAGAATTCCTGCCACTCCGATGTCACCGATGCCGGATTTTCCTGATAGCGCGCATAAAGCTGTTCGATGTAGAGCGCATTGGCGCCATCAAGGAACGAAGTTGCTGAAAACTGCTGGTTGGCCTCTTGCCTTGCCATTTTTCCATTGCGGAGTTTTGCCTCCGCCTCCTGTCGCATTTCGTCACCGGCTGCTGCCGGCAAAGTGGGTGAAGGCGGGAACGCCGGTTCCCGCCTTTCTGATTAACCCTTGAGCACTTCGACCAAGGTTTTTCCAAGGCGCGCCGGCGACGGCGAGACCCGAATGCCGGCCGATTCCATCGCCGCGATCTTGTCCTCAGCACCACCCTTGCCGCCGGAAATCACAGCGCCGGCGTGACCCATGGTGCGGCCCGGAGGCGCCGTGCGGCCGGCGATGAAACCGACCATCGGTTTGCTTCGGCCCTTCTTGGCTTCGTCCTTGATGAACTGGGCCGCTTCTTCTTCCGCAGAGCCGCCGATTTCGCCGATCATGATGATCGACTTGGTGGCTTCGTCGGCGAGGAACATTTCGAGGATATCGATGAATTCGGTACCCTTGACCGGGTCGCCGCCGATGCCGACGGCCGTGGTCTGGCCGAGGCCTTCATTGGTGGTCTGGAACACGGCTTCATAGGTCAGGGTGCCGGAGCGCGAAAGAACGCCGACCGAGCCCTTCTTGAAGATGTTGCCGGGCATGATGCCGATCTTGCACTCGTCCGGGGTCATGACGCCGGGGCAATTCGGTCCGATCAGCCGCGACTTCGACTTGTCGAGGCGGGCCTTGACCTTGATCATGTCGGCGACCGGAATGCCCTCGGTGATGCAGACGATCAGCGGGATCTCGGCGTCGATCGCCTCGAGGATCGCTTCGGCCGCACCGGCCGGCGGCACGTAGATGACCGAGGCGTCGGCGCCGGTGACCTTCTTGCCTTCGGCGACCGAGGCGAAGATCGGCAGGCTTTCGCCGCTTGCGCCGGTCCAGGTCTCACCACCCTTCTTGGGGTGGATGCCGCCGACCATCTTGGTGCCGTGGTAGGCCAGCGCCTGTTCGGTGTGGAACGTGCCGGTCTTGCCGGTCAGACCCTGAACCAGGATCTTGGTGTCTTTATTGATGAGGATGGACATCGGCTCAGGCTCCCTTCACCGCGGCAACAATCTTCTGGGCGGCGTCATCGAGGTCGTCGGCCGAAATCACGTTGAGGCCCGATTCGTTGATGATCTTCTTGCCCAGGTCGACATTGGTGCCTTCGAGGCGAACCACGAGCGGAACCTTGAGCCCGACTTCCTTGACGGCGGCGATGACGCCTTCGGCAATGACGTCGCACTTCATGATGCCGCCGAAGATGTTGACCAGAATGCCCTTGACGGCCGGATCGGCGGTGATGATCTTGAAGGCCGCGGTGACCTTCTCCTTGTTGGCGCCGCCGCCGACATCAAGGAAGTTCGCGGGCTCGGCGCCGTAGAGCTTGATGATGTCCATGGTGGCCATGGCCAGGCCTGCGCCATTGACCATGCAGCCGATGTTGCCATCGAGCGCCACATAGGCGAGGTCGTATTTCGACGCTTCGATTTCCTTGGCGTCCTCCTCTGATGTGTCGCGCAGTGCAACGACGTCTTCATGGCGGAACAGCGCATTGCCATCGAACGACATCTTGGCGTCGAGCACGCGCATGCGGCCGTTCTTCATGACGATCAGCGGGTTGACCTCTAGCAGGCTCATGTCCTTTTCGACAAAGGCCTTGTAGAGGATCGGGAAGAGCTTCTCGGCATCGGCCTTGGCTTCACCGTCGAGCTTCAGCGCCGAGGTCAGATCAGCGAGATTGGCCGCCGTGACGCCGGCAACCGGGTCGATCGCCACATTGATGATCTTTTCCGGCGTGTCGTGGGCCACCGTCTCGATGTCCATGCCGCCTTCGGTGGAGACCACGAAAGAGACCTGGCCGACAGCGCGGTCAACCAGCAGCGACAGATAGAGTTCGCGGTCGATGTCGGCGCCGTCTTCGATATAGAGGCGGTTGACCTGCTTGCCGGCGTCGCCGGTCTGCTTGGTCACCAGGGTGTTACCGAGCATTTCCTTGGCATGCGCCTTGGCTTCGTCGATCGAGAAGGCGAGGCGTACGCCGCCCTTGGCATCGGGGCCGAGTTCCTTGAACTTGCCCTTGCCGCGTCCACCGGCGTGGATCTGGCTCTTGACCACATAAAGCGGTCCGGGCAGCTGCCTGGCGGCGGCTTCCGCTTCATCGGCGGAGAAGATGGCGACGCCTTCGGCTACCGGGGCGCCAAAACCCTTGAGTAGGGCTTTGGCCTGATATTCATGAATGTTCATGTCTCTGATCCTGTCAGTGGGACGGGGCGGCCGGCTTACTTGAGCGCTGGCGCGATGTTGATGCAGGCTTCGCACAGACCGGCAACGGCAGCGACCGACTTGTCAAAGGCTGCCTTTTCCGGAGCGTTGAGGTCGACCTCGATGATGCGCTCGACGCCGCCGGCACCGATGACTGTGGGCACGCCGACATACATCTCCTTGACGCCGTACTGGCCGGTCAGGTGAGCAGCACACGGCAGGACGCGCTTCTTGTCCTTGAGGAAGGATTCGGCCATCATGATCGCCGCCGCAGCCGGTGCATAGTAGGCAGAACCGGTCTTCAGCAGGCCGACGATCTCGGCGCCGCCATCCCGGGTGCGCTGGATGATTTCCTCGAGGCGTTCCTTGGTGACCCAGCCCATGGTGACCAGATCGGTCAGCGGAATGCCGCCGACGGTCGAGTAGCGGGCCAGCGGCACCATCGTGTCGCCATGGCCGCCGAGCACGAAGCCGGTGACGTCTTCGACCGAAACGTTGAATTCCTGCGCCAGGAAGTAGCGGAAACGGGCAGAGTCGAGCACGCCGGCCATGCCGACGACCATGTTCTTCGGCAGTCCGGAGAACTTCTGCAGCGCCCAGACCATGGCGTCGAGCGGATTGGTGATGCAGATCACGAAGGCGTTAGGGGCATATTTCTTGATGCCGGCGCCAACCTGTTCCATGACCTTGAGGTTGATGCCGAGCAGATCGTCGCGGCTCATGCCTGCCTTGCGCGGCACGCCTGCGGTGACGATGCAGACATCGGCGCCTTCGATGGCGGAGTAGTCGCTCGCGCCGGTGTAGTTGGCGTCGAAGCCGTCGACGGGGGAGGATTCTGCGATGTCGAGACCCTTGCCCTGCGGGATGCCGTCGGCAATGTCGAACAGCACGACGTCACCAAGTTCTTTCATGCCTGCGAGATGTGCCAGCGTGCCGCCGATCATGCCCGAACCGATGAGTGCGATTTTCTTACGCGCCATGGAATGTGTCCTTCATAGTTAGACTGCGGGGCGCGGTTTGGCATACCTCGCTCCAATCGACGTTGGGCTTAAACGCAAAACTTTAATATTTCAACCGGTAATTTTGAGCTGAGCAAATTCAATCGGTTAGATAATAAATATCTTACGTAAACGTCAATTAGATTCAACCAGCGTCGGTCTTGCGCGGGCCTCGCCCCAGGCTTGCAGATAGTCGGCACTGCGCATTTCGAACAGCCGCGAAGCGGTTCGGTCGAACTCGAAACCGACGGTGCCCTTGCGCACCGGCAACAGCGCCTCAGGCATTGCTGCAGCGGACGCTATCAACCTGATGTGATGATCGTATAACGCGTCGACGAGGTTTATGAAGCGTTTGGCTTCATTGCGTTTTTCCGCCGGCATCACGGGGATGTGCTCGATCACCACGGTGTGGTAGTGATGCGCGATCGCCAGATAGTCAGACGCACCGAGCGGTGTCTCGCAGAGATCGGCAAAGCTGAAGCGCGCGCAACCTGCCGCAGCACTTGGCACAGTGATGTCGCGGCCTTTCACGCGGATCGACTGGGGCGTGCATTTGGCGCCGTCGGTGACCTGCCGCCAGGCGGCTTCGATTCGCGTGTCGTTGACGCCGTCGATCGGCACCAGCCAGACCGGCAGGCTCCTGGTCTTTTCCATCCGATAGTCGGTCGGTGTGTCGAGCGAGGCAATGTCGACATGCTGCTTGAGCAGGGTGACGAAGGGCAGAAAGAGCTGTCGGTTGAGGCCATCGGTGTAGAGCTTGTCGGGCTCGACATTGGAGGTCGCGATCAGCACCGAGCCCAGGCGAAAGAGTTCGGTGAACAGCCGCGACAGGATCATCGCATCGGCGATATCGGTGACGGTGAATTCATCGAAGCACAGCAGGCTCGCCTCGGCGTGCAGGCTGGCGGCCACCGGCGGCACCGGATCGGCCTGGCGCGTCTCGCCGCTCTTAAGTTTCTGGCGATGGGCATGGATGCGGTTGTGAACATCGGCCATGAACTCATGGAAGTGCGCCCGGCGCTTGCGCGACACCGGCGCAAGCTCGAAGAACATGTCCATCAGCATGGTTTTGCCGCGGCCGACGCTGCCGTGGATGTAAAGGCCCTTGATTGGATCGCTGATCTTGCGCCGCGATGCAAACAGCCAGCCGAGCGCCGAACCCTTGGCCGCGGGCTTGCGTGCATGGATAGCACACAGCACGCCATCGAGACGGCGGGCGATCCCCAGTTGCTGGGCGTCTTTCTGGATCTTTCCCTCGGCCACCAACACGTCCAAGCGCTCGACGACGCTTGCGGAGTAGTCCGGCGGTGGCTTCATGTGGGATATCCGGTTGCGGTCTTAGCGGGAAAGGCTCACGGGCTGACCGGAACTCAAGGCGCCGTCGAAGCGGTTTTCAGCTGTCTTGTAGAGGCGCGCCAGTGGATTGCCGGCGCGATCCTTGAGCACCACCTGCTTGCCGGCCACCTCCCAGGAACCCATCGCTCCCAGTTCGCCGGCGCAACCGCGCGTACCGCCGCGCGAGCCCGAGCCGAGATTGGTCAGCGTCAGGAACATGTCGCAATTGGCGCCGCCGGCATTGACCTTCCAGCCGCCGACCATGGTTTCCTTCTTGATGTCGAGCGCGGTGGTGGCCGCGGCATCCGCCGTCTGGACCTGGCCAAGCGCCGGATCGACAACCGGCTTCTGCGGAAACTGGGCAGTGTCGGTGGTGGGGTCAGGCAACTGGCCGGCCTCGACCGGTGCGACCGGCTGGGCCTCCAGAGGCTGTGGCCTGGTGGAGGAATCGTCATAGGTATCCATCCGGTCGCTTGCGCAGCCGGAGAGCATGATGGCCGCCGCAATTGACACGACAGAAAGCGAAATCCGCATTCCCAACTCCTTGAACTCCAACCGGCATTGAGCAAAACCGGAAAAATATGGCGGAATTACCGTAGGCCGATAGGGTTAATCAAGCGCTAATGCCGAGGTTTTCATACTTTGTCCGCTTCCAGCATTGTATTCCGATAAAAATCTTGTGCAATGCGGTAACGGTGCGTGACCTCGGACTGCTCTAACTCTCCCAACCGACCGATCAGATTCTGAGAGCGCGACAGCGCCTGAGCGAGGTAATCCGCCAACGGCCCAGGCACCGGGCCGGTGCCCATTTCGCGTGTCACCTTTTTCGTTTCCAGCATTGCATCAATCAGCAGGCGCAATGGCGGATCAATCGTGACGCCATCAAGGAGACGCGAAACATCCATTGGTGGCAATGCGTGAAAATCCCGCTCCTCCATGTACTGTAGCGAAAGGGCGGGCCGAATGGCGTAGAAAAGTCGCTTGAGCTTTGTATCCCCGGGGCTGACGGGGTTATGCCGATGGAGCAGCCCAAGGTAGTGGCGAGCCACCATGCGGGGTTCGACGATCTGACCCAGAACTGCTTCCAAGCCGACGCGAAAGCCGTTGATTTCTTCGTATGCCAACGGAGACTTGACCCATTCCTGAATCACCGCGTTGCCTTTCAAGGCCAGCAATAGCGCCTTGCGAAGATCCCAGCCGCCAGCATCGATATCGTCTTCTATCGGAAATTCGATGACATCGCGCCGCGCCTCAAGCACCAGATGGTCTTCCGGTGGCCAGACATAGATGAAGCGGCAGTCGTAATCGCTGTCCGGCGAAGGGAAACCCCAGGCACGACTGCCGCTTTCGATCGCAAACAGGATTTTCACGCCGGATTGGCGCACCACATCCAAACGCGCCCGGACTTCACGAACCGCGTCCGGTGCAAACCCCTGCAGTGTCTCGCTCAGACCCGGCGCTCCACCATCATTTTCTTGATCTCGGCAATCGCCTTGGCCGGATTGAGCCCCTTGGGGCAGGCCTGGGTGCAGTTCATGATCGTGTGGCAGCGATAGAGCCGGAATGGATCCTCAAGATTGTCGAGCCGCTCGCCCTTGGCTTCGTCACGCGAATCGATCAGCCAGCGATAGGCCTGCAGCAGCACGGCGGGACCGAGATAGCGGTCGCCGTTCCACCAGTAGCTCGGACAGGAGGTCGAGCAACAAGCGCAGAGGATGCATTCGTAGAGGCCGTCGAGCTTCTGGCGATCCTCGTGGCTCTGCTTCCATTCCTTGGCCGGCGGCGGCGACACGGTCTTCAGCCACGGTTCGATCGAGCGGTGCTGGGCATAGAAATTGTTGAGGTCGGGGATCAGGTCCTTGACCACGGGCATGTGCGGCAGTGGATAGACCTTGACCGTACCCTTCACCTCATCCATGCCCTTGGTGCAGGCCAGCGTGTTGGTGCCATCGATGTTCATCGCGCAGGAACCACAGATGCCTTCGCGGCACGAGCGGCGGAAGGTCAGGGTCGGGTCGATCTTGTTCTTGATGTAGATCAGCGCGTCGAGCACCATCGGGCCGCAATCATCGACATCGATGTAATAGGTATCGATGGTCGGATTGTTGCCGTCATCGGGCGACCAGCGATAGATCTTGTATTCGCGGATGTTTTTGGCTCCGGCCGGTTTAGGCCAGGTCTTGCCGTCCGACATCGTCGAATTCTTGGGGAGAGCGAGTTCAACCATTTCCGTTTTCCTGTCCCAACTCGGTGCCGCTCTCGAGCGACGCTAAAATGCGTATCTTGTCAGCGTACCCGGCATTCGATGCCTTCGTCGCAAATTTCACATCTGCCGTAACGAGAACCCTGTCGGTCTCCTGGAGTGCGCAAGCCAGATAGATTGAATCGTAGATCGAGTGGTCAAGCTGTGCGGATAGATCATATGCCAATTTGATCACATCAGAAATGGCGACCAGATTTGCGAACTTTCTGCTCAGAGTGGTCACTGCCTCTCGCGCTTGAACATTGGAAATAAGCTGCATCCGAACTTTTCTTCGAAGGACATGGGCTACTTCCGCAAGCACGATATCAGGAGCGAAGAGCCGCGATTCTGCAACAGTCATTTCCAGCGCCTGAATATGCCCTGGTTCGTCAATGAACCAATTTATCGCGACGGAAGCATCCACGACCAAATTCAACGATCACGCTCCTCGCGCAAAATCTCCACGCTATTGGTTTGCCGGACCTCCTTTGGCGTCATCGCAGCAATTCTTTTCGCTGCCTCATAAAGGGACTCGCGGTCAATCGTCGGCGGAACTGCTTTGCGCAGCAACTCCACGACCTCCTCGTCGATGGAGCGATTATGCAATCGGGCAAGATCATTGATCCGCGTCAGCAGGCTTTCATCTGCAATCTTGATGCGCATTTCACCCATGTTGCCGCTCCATATCGGAAGACTCATGTTAGCTTCGAACAACCTGCATCAACACCTCAATCAATAAACCCGTGCCTTGGGCTCGATTTTTTGCGGATCGATGCCCTCGGCGATGAGCTTTGTGTGTACCGGGCGGTAGTCGAGCTTGACGTCGCCGGCGTCGCTGACCCAGGCCAGCGTGTGCTTGCGCCAGTTGACGTCATCGCGACCGCCGAACGGGCCGTCGACATAATCCTCGCGGGCGTGGCTGCCGCGGCTCTCCTTGCGGGCCTCGGCGCCATAGACCGTGGCGATGGCGTTGGCCATCAGGTTTTCGAGCTCCAGCGTCTCGACCAGGTCGGAATTCCAGATCAGCGAGCGGTCAGTGACCTTGATGTCGGGCAGTTCCTTCCAGATCGCACTCATGCGCTTGCAGCCCGATTCCAGCGATTCCTGGGTGCGGAACACTGCGGCGTCTTCCTGCATCGTGCGCTGCATCTTTTCGCGCAGCACTGCCGTCGGTGTCGAGCCGCTGGCATGCCGCAGCTTGTCGAAGCGCGCTATGATCTTGTCGCAGGCGGCGATATCGAGCGCCGGGATGGGTGCCGCGCGGTCGATGACCTCGCCGGCGCGAATGGCGGCGGCACGGCCGAACACCACAAGGTCGATCAGCGAGTTGGAGCCGAGGCGGTTGGCGCCATGCACCGAGGCACAACCAGCTTCGCCGACGGCCATCAGGCCCGGCGCGATGCGCTCGGGGTTGGCGCTGTCGGCGTTGAGCACTTCGCCCCAGTAGTTGGTGGGAATGCCGCCCATGTTGTAATG
>Ga0105047_10020037_pt1 | contig 10295 bp, 12 predicted proteins | sample MAT04_FD_78384 | JGI IMG/M metagenome (GOLD analysis project Ga0105047, IMG submission 78384) | Freshwater microbial communities from Lake Fryxell liftoff mats and glacier meltwater in Antarctica - MAT-04 (megahit assembly) | ecosystem: Environmental > Aquatic > Freshwater > Ice > Liftoff... | reverse complement strand
GAACCGCTGGCAGAAGCAATTGCCCGCATCAACGCGAGCGGGTCACTGCCTACGAGCTATCGGCGGATCTGACCCGACGGCCACTCAAAACGCCCTACTTGGCTGCGGGCACCACGGTCGGAGCCGTTACTGCAGCGGCGGCCGGTGTCGCCGCGCCTTCTGCCGCAGGCGGTGCACCCGCAGCAGGAGCCGCCGCAACCGCCGCCGCCGGCGCGCGGGCCGGGTCAGGAGCCGGAACAGCGATCGTGCCGCCCTGACTGCGCAGATAGGCGATCAGATTGATCCGCTCATCCTGCTTCTTCAGGCCCACAAAGCTCATCTTGGTGCCGGGAATGTACTTCGCTGGGCTCTTCAAGAACTCATAGAGATGGTCGTCGTCCCAAACCGCTTGCTTGGCCCCGAACTCGGTCATCGCGGTCGAATAGGCGAAACCGGCGTGACTGCCCGGCTTGCGACCCGGTGCGGCGTGGATGTTCGGCCCGGTGCCATTGGCCCCGCCCGCCTCGATGGTATGGCAGGACTTGCACTTGGCAAAGACCGCCTCGCCCGCCGAAACATCAGCCGTCGCCAGGACCGTGCCCCAGTCGGGTGGTGTGTCGGCGACAGCGGCTTCCGCGCCACCTTCCTCGACAACCTCGACCAGGTAGCCCGGCTTGGCCGGAGGCTCGGATCCGAAGATCCCCGCCGAGAGTTGACCCAGGCCAATCATGGCCAATCCTGTAGCCAGCGCGGCGCCGGCGATTTTGTTGAACGTAAGGTCGCTCATTATCCGCTCGTCACGCCTCTCACTGGCCATGGGTCGGGGGCCACGAACACGCGGGAATCCCGCCCCTTATTGCGTGCGGCTCTCTTACACGCTACCGGCGCTGGCGCAACAGCCTAGCCGCGTCTCATCCCCAGCCTATGAACCCGATCATCATCATCCCCGCGCGAATGGCCGCGACCCGCCTGCCCGGCAAGCCGCTGGCAGATATCGGGGGTCTGCCAATGATCGTGCGAGTCCTGCGTCAGGCGCAGGCTGCGGGGGCCGGGCCGGTAGTGGTTGCGGCGGGCGATCCGGAGATCGTCGCGGCGGTCGAGGCCGCCGGCGGACGCGCTGTTTTGACCGATCCCGACCTGCCGTCCGGCTCGGACCGCATCCTGGCGGCGCTGGCTCACATCGACCGCGACCGCGCCCACGACGTGGTGATCAACCTGCAGGGCGATATGCCGTTCGTTCCCCCCGGAATTCTGACCGCCTGCCTTCGCCTGCTGGCCGACCAGCCGTTGTGTGACATCACCACTGTGGTGGCACCCGAAGCCTCGCTGGCGGATCGGGCCAATCCCGATGTCGTCAAGGCGGTGCTGGCGATGCAGCCGGACGGCCTGACCGGCCGCGCCCTCTATTTCACACGCTCGACTCTGTACGGCGACGGCCCCGTCTGGCGTCATGTTGGCATCTATGGCTATCGCCGCGCCGAGCTGGAGCGGTTCAACGCTGCACTGTCCTCGCCCCTGGAACGCCGCGAAAAGCTGGAACAGCTGCGCGCCATGGAGCTGGGCCTGTCCATCTGGGCCGCTGTTTCGCAACACGCGCCGATCTCTGTCGACAACCCTGCCGATCTCGACCAAGCCCGCGCCTACGCCAGGAGCCTTCTATGACCAAGGGTCGAATCGCGTTTCAGGGGGAGCTGGGTGCCAACAGCCACGAGGCTTGCACGGCAGCCTTTCCCGACATGGAACCCGTCCCACATCCGACGTTCGAAGAGGCATTCGAGGCGATCAAGGGAGACGATTGCCAGCTGGGCATGATCCCGGTGGAGAATTCCATCGCCGGCCGCGTGGCCGACGTGCACCACCTGTTGCCGTCGTCAGGCCTCAAAATCATCGGTGAGCGGTTCAAGCCCATCCACTTCCAGCTGATGGCCAACCCCGGCGTGAAGCTGGAGGACCTGACGACGGTCCAGAGCATGGCGATAGCCATCCACCAGTGTCGCAAGACTGTGCGGCGTCTGGGCCTGAAGGCCGAAACCGTCGGAGACACCGCCGGCGCTGCGCGCATGCTGGCCGACCGCCCCGATCCGCACCGGGCAGCCATCGCTCCGGCGCTGGCCGCACAGATCTACGGCCTCGACATCCTTGCCCGAGACATCGAGGACACCCACAACAACACCACGCGCTTCCTGATCATGACCGCAGACCCGGAACCCGTGTCTCCGCCAGGCGGGACCCAGTGCGTGACCAGCTTCGTATTCCGGGTCCGCAACCTGCCGGCGGCGCTTTACAAGGCCATGGGCGGCTTCGCGACCAACGGCGTCAACATGACCAAGCTGGAAAGCTACATGGAGGACGGCGCGTTCACCGCGACCTTCTTCTACGCCGAGGTGGATGGTCGGCCCGACGACCGCGCCCTGAAACTTGCGTTCGAGGAGCTGGCGTTTTTCACCGACCGCTTCGAGATATTGGGGACCTATCCTGCGGATCCGTTCAGGAGCCGGTAGGGGTTCACGCTGCGTCGAGTGTGCTCAAGAGGCTCTCGGCCGGCACCCCCCAATGACGGTGCAGCTTGACCATCATGGCCGGCGTCAAACAACGGCGCCCGTTGAGAATTTCGGATGCCCGAGATCGCGAACCCAGCAGGACAGCAAGGTCGGTCTGGGTCAAACCCTTGAGTTCCATAGCGTAGCGAATGGCGTCGAGCGGCTCGGCTGGCTTGATCGGCCATGACCGGCGCTCATAGGCCTCGATCAGATCGGCCAGCACGTCAAAACGGGCGGCGGCCTCGCTGCCCAACTGCGGTACCTCTTCGAAATAGCCCGCAATCTCGGCCAAGGCCCAATCATAGTCAGCCTCGGTGTGCAGGGCGCGAATATCCATCACACGGTCTCCACATCAACGCGGTCATACTCCGCATGCGTTCCTACGAACTTTATCAGCACGCGCCGGTAGGCATAGGCGACATGGACGACCAGCCGGTACTTGTTACCGCCGATATCGAAAACGACGCGGTTGTCGGCCACGAAATCAACGGTCGTGCCGAACATCGCCTTGACCTGCGCCGGGCCTGTCCAGACGGCCTTGTCGGCCAGACCAAACCAGGCCCGCAGCGGTCGCTCGGCCGACGGATGTCGCTCCCAGAACTGGACAAGCGTCCGCTTTGCGATGATCTGCACAGATCTGGATATCATGTTCCCGCATAGGGAACAATACCCAGGTTTGTGGCCCTACTCTTCCTCTGCCCACGCCTTGATCAGCTGATGGGCGATGGCCAGTGGCCCCGGCGCAAACGTCGCCTCGATCTGGCCCGCGATCAGCAGCTTCGCCTCGGCGCGGGTGAACCAGCGGACCTCTGAAAGCTCGGTCTGATCCGGCGTACCCTCGTCGTCCTCCACCTCGGCGATCAGGCCGATCATCAGGGATGACGGATAGGGCCACGGCTGGGTGGAGTGATATCGCACCTTGCGTGTGCGCAGGCCGGCCTCCTCATTGAGTTCGCGGGCGCAGGCCTCCTCGATGGATTCGCCCGGCTCCAGGAACCCCGCCAGCGCCGAGAACATGCCCGCTGGCCAGATTTCCTGTCGCCCCAGCATGCAGCGATCACCGTGATAGGCCAGCATGATCACCACCGGATCAGTGCGCGGGAAGTGCTCGACCAGACACGACGGGCACTTGCGCTTCCAGCCGCCGTCCACCGCCTCGCTGGGCTGGCCGCAGGACGCGCAATAGCCATGGCGACGGCGCCACTCGAACATCTGCTTGGCCGTCCCGCAGATCGCCGCCTCGGTCGCCGGAAGCTGCATGGCGACCTGGCGAAGATCCTTGAACTCGCCCAGCCCCTGAACGGGCCCCTGCGCAGGATCGGCGGTCCCTTCCATGTCGACGGCGAAGACTGCGGTCTCATTCCACAGGCCCATGAACAGCAGGCGTTCCCGCCCCCCCGACAGGTCGTCAACGAGTTTGGCTGGCAGGTAGGCGATCTGGAACCCCCCCTCCTTCGTCTTCTCGACGAGAGGCTTGCCGTTCCAAAGGGCCACACCAAGGCTTTCGCTGGAGCCGAGCTGTTTTGCGATCCATTCGGCGTCACCGCGCCATTCGCTGGCGCGGTTGAGCGGGTTACCGGCGAAGGTGTTCTGAAAAAATGAGAGAGCCATGCGCGGTTGTTAGCGTGCGCGATGCCGCGCGTCATCCCATGCCAATGCCCAGGCCCTCCGCGACGGGCCTGCTATTTGCGTCCCGCCATCATCTTGTTGAACTCCTCCAGCGACAGCACGCCGTCCTTGGTGGTGTCGAGGAAGGTGTTGAACACGTAAGCGTGGTAGCCGAGGAATTCGCGCTGATTCATCGAACGCTGACGGCCCTCGCGATTGAAGGCGTTGAAACTTTGTTCGGCGTTCGCCTGTGCGCGCCCTTCCAGGGCGGACTTGAACTCCTTGTAGGTCAGCTCGCCATTCTGATCGAGATCGGCAGCCGTCATCCTGGTGACCTGGAACGTCAGATAGTCGTTGAGCGAGACCTTGCCGTCCTTATCGGCGTCCAGAAACCTCAACGCCACCTCGGGGGCCACCGCCATCTGGGCGAGCGTCACGGGTCCTGCCGACAGGGCCGCACCCAAGGCTACCACCGCCATCACGGTTGAACGTATCATCCGCAGTTCCCCCCTTTTCGTTTTACCCCAGAGCCTTTCCGGATCAGATGGAATCATCTGATCCGGATAAAAAGGCTCGCTCTTCATATATTTAGAGCGCGACGGGCGCTTCAACCGGTATCCACTTGAAGCTGTCGCGCTCCAAGCCGATCTTGGGTCAGATCATGGGTCGGGTGCAAGGCTTGGCGTGGCTGCCCCGGAGCGTCGACGTGATTGCCGCGTGCCCCGGTGGGAAACTTCTGCTTCATTGGCAGGGACGCACTCTTCACAGGACCACCAGTGTCCCGGACGAGCGCTCGGGGGAGACCTGCACGTGACAGACAAGATCACCGACAAATCGCCCTATGGCCTGCTGCTGCTGCTGACGGTCATCAATGCCTTGAATTTCGTCGACCGGAACCTGCTGGCCAGCTTTGCGAACTTCCTGAAACCCGAACTTGGTCTTACCGACACCCAGTTCGGGCTGCTGACCGGGCTGGTGTTTCTGGTGTTCTACGCCGTGGCCGGCCTGTTCATGGGCATGCTGGCGGATCTGACCAACCGACCCCGACTGATCGCCGGGGCCATCGCGGTCTGGAGCTTGCTGACGGCGGTGTCGGGCGCCGCGCGTGGGTTCATTTCGCTGGCGATCCCGCGCGCGCTGATCGGGGTGGGCGAGTCGGCACTGACACCGACCGCCATGTCGCTGCTGGCCGACCGGTTCCCCAGCGCGCGCATGGGGCTGGCCGCCGGGTTCTATTATATGGGCGTGCCGATCGGGGCGGGTGCCAGCCTGCTGGTGGCGGGCTATCTGGGACCGGCAATCGGCTGGCGCAATTGCTTCTACATCCTGGGTGCCATCGGGATGGTGATGGCCGCCACCATGCTGTTCGTCCGGGAGCCGCGCCCGAAGCGGGAAGCGCACCTGCCGAAAGGCCCGGGCTTTGCAGTTCAACTGAAGGCGCTGCGCGCGACGCTGATGCAGTCCCCGGCGTTGGTGGCGACCATGTGCGGTGGTGTCGCGCTGCACGTCGGGGTCGGGGCGGCCCAGTTCGACCAGCTGTGGTTCGTCAGCGAGCGCGGCTATGAGCGCGCGCACATCGCCCAGCTGGCCGGTTTCGTGACGGTGGTCATGGGGATCGCGGGCAATCTGTTCGGTGGTTTCATCGGCGACTGGTGGCAACGCCAAATGAAATCCGGCCGGCCGATGCTGTTGTTCTGGCTGATGCTGGTTCTGGTGCCGATGTCGCTGCTCTACCGGATCGTGCCGGCGGGAACGCCCCTGTTCTATGTCGGCATGGGACTGGGTGTATTTCAGTTGGCCGCCTTCTACGGCCCGACGTTCTCGACGGTACAGGAACTTTCGCCGCCAGGGGCTCGCGCCACGGTCACGGCCTTCTACATCCTTTGTCTGAACGTCATCGGCCTGGGGATCGGGATCACGCTGGGCGGCGTGGCGGTGGACATGTTCCGCACAGCCGGTGTCGCCCAGCCCTACACCGCCTCATTGCTGGTGTTTACGTCGGCGTCGGCCCTGGCCATCCCGGCTTTCTTCCTGGCAGGTCGCTGGTCCAAGCGGGATGTGGAGCGGCAGGCGGCGGCAGCGGATTAGGTCGCCAATACCCGAACCGAGCTCTTCGCAAATCGGCGCAGCCCGTCTGTCGGAAAATCGGACCGCGCCCTGAGCGCCAGGCTCTGAAGCAGAGCTGTCAGCAGTGGTCCGATCTCCAGAGGGTTGAGAACCGTTCGCTCCAATCGCGCCGCAAAGGCGGCATCCAGCTGGGCGGTAACATCGCTGACGAAAGCTCGCAGTTCCGGATCTTCGACCCCGGCAACAGATGCCGTGCACATGATCAGGCACCCCAGCGAAGTCTCCCCAGCCGTGTAAACACTTATCGCGTCATCGAAAAACTGATCGAGCTCGTCGACCAGAGGTCGCTTGCCCGTGAGGGTCGCTTCGAGTGCCTCCGTCAACGTTTCTCGAAACCCGTCCAGAGCAGCCTTGTACATCGCCCGCTTGTCGCCGAATGCGCCGTAGAGGTTCGGCTTGTTCAGCCCGGCCGCGGCCGCAAGCTCGTCGACCGACGCGGCCTCGAACCCGCGTCGCCAGAAAACCTCCGTTATGGGTGCCAGCGCCGCCTGAGGGTCAAAACTACGGGGTCGGCCACGTCTGCGCTGCAATTCCATATTATTCCTACTTCATAGTACGAAAATCTTGACACCCCTATTATGCTACCACATGGTAGGAAAAACCAATGAGGACAATCGATGGAACTCTACTTCGCCCCCATGTCCTGCTCGCTGGCCACGCGGATCGCGCTCTATGAGTCGAACCAGACCGCCACATTTCACCAGGTGACCCTGGCGACCAAGCAGCTGTCGGACGGCCGCGACTATCTGGCGATTAACCCCAAGGGTCAGGTACCTGCGCTGCGCACAGACCAAGGGGATGTGCTGACTGAAGGTCCAGCTGTGCTGCAGTATGTCGCCGACCTTGCGCCCGCGTCAGGCCTGGCTCCGGCTGCCGGAACACTGGCCCGGGTTCGGCTGCAGCAATGGCTGAACTACATAAGTACCGAAGTTCATAAAGGCATCTTCTTCCAGCTGTTCAACCCAGCTGTTCCGCCCGAAGCCAAGACCTTCGCGCGGGACGTGCTGGCACCCGCTCGATACGACTTCCTGTCGTCGCATCTCGAAGGGAGAGCGTTTCTTCTGGACGATTTTTCGGTCGCGGATGCGTACCTTGTGACGACGCTTAACTGGGCGGCACCGGGCGGGATCGACCTCAGCGCGTGGCCCGTTCTGGCCGAATACAGGGACCGATTGCTTCAGCGCCCCGCGGTCGCCCGCGCCATGGCCGAGGAAGCCACATTGCTCTGATCCCACCGTGGGTGGTCGCGCTCGCCCCTTGCCGCCAGCGCCCTGATCCGCCATATGCGGCCTCGGAGACCGGCGGCGGGCGGACGCTTCGCCAACCTGGTCAGGGCCGGAAGGCAGCAGCCACAACGAATTACGCTCCGGGTCGTCGTTCGGTCTCCACCCACCTTCCACAGCTGAATCAGGCTTTGCGCTTTGCCGGGACGTGGCCGTCCCGCTAGATGGCGTTCATGGGCGACGAAGACTTTCCCCGCGACGACCTTGAGTCGCCCGAGCGTGACCCGAACACGGGCGACATGTTCGGCGACGCACCTGTCGCTGCGCCGCCCGCGCCCACCATGGACAGCGCCGCCTATACCGTCATCGCCCGGAAATACCGGCCCCAGACCTTTGACGACCTCTATGGCCAGCAGGCGATGGTCCGCACCTTGCGCAATGCGTTCTCGTCGGGCCGGATCGCGCATGCCTTCATGCTGACCGGCGTGCGCGGCGTCGGCAAGACCACCACCGCGCGGCTGCTGGCCCGGGCGCTGAACTTCCAGACCGCCGCGGTGGACACGCCAACGCTTGATTTCCATGAGGAGGGCATCCACTGCCGCTCGATCATCGAGGGGCGGCACATGGATGTGCTGGAGCTGGACGCTGCCAGCCGCACGGGCGTCGGCGATATCCGCGAACTGCTGGAGGGCGTGCGCTATGCCCCGGTGGAGGCCCGCTTCAAGGTCTACATCATCGACGAGGTGCACATGCTGTCGACGGGAGCGTTCAACGCCCTCCTGAAGACGCTGGAGGAGCCGCCGCCCCACGCCAAGTTCATTTTTGCCACGACCGAAATCCGCAAGGTGCCGGTGACCATCCTGTCGCGCACCCAGCGCTTCGACCTGCGGCGCGTCGAACCCGACGTTCTGGTCAAGAACCTGGAGATGATCTGCGAGGCCGAGGGCGCCCGCGTCGAGGCCGAGGGCCTGATGCTGATTGCCCGTGCCGCAGAGGGCTCGGTCCGGGACGGCCAGTCGATGCTGGACCAGGCCATCGTCCAGGCCGATCCGGGCGTCACCGTCACCGCCGCCTCGATCCGCGACATGCTGGGGCTCGCGGATCGGGCCCAGACAATCTCTCTCTTCGAGCAGGTCTTGCGCGGCGAGGCCGGGGCGGCCATCGAGACGTTCCGCACGCTCTATGGCTACGGTGCCAACCCCGACCAGGTGGTGATGGATCTGCTGGACCACACCCACGGGGCCTCGGTCGCCAAGGCCATCGGGCCGCAGGCGCTGGTGCTGCCCAGGGAACAGGCCCAGCGGTTGGCGGCAGTGGGGGCCGCGGTGTCGGCAGGCACCCTTTCGCGGATCTGGCAACTGACTCTCAAAGCCTATGACGAGGTGCGCCGCGCGCCGGACGCAGCGGCGGCGGTGGACATGGCTCTGATCCGTCTGGCCTATGCCGCCGACCTGCCCGGGCCGGAAGAGGCGCTGAAGCGACTGCAGGACGGCGATGCGCTGGCCGGTGGGCCCTCGGGCGGCGGCGGAAAGTCCAGCGGTGGCGGGACCGTAGCGCGGGGCGCGACCAATGCCGTGGCACGCCAGCCGATGCCGACAGCCCAGCCCTCGCCTGAGCCGACCGCGGTGCTCAACAGCTTCGAGGACCTGCTGGCCCTGATCGACCAGCGTCGCGACGTGACGCTGAAGATGGACGTGGAACGCTTTATCCGCCCGATCAGTTTCCGTCAGGGAGCCATCGAGTACGAACCCGGCCCCGGCGCGCCAATCAATCTGGCCCAGCGGTTGGTGGCGCGGCTTAAGGAATGGACCGGCGAGCGCTGGCTGATCGCCGCGCAAGGCGGCGGTGGTGCCGAAAGCGCCTGGGAGAAACAGCGGCGCGAACAACGTGACGTCAAGGCCGAGATCGAGCAGGACCCCTTCGTCCGCTCGGTGATGGCGGCGTTCCCGGGTGCCGAGATCGTCGGCATCCGCAACCTGGCCCAGTCCGAGACCCTCGATGTCGCGACACCGACACCGCAAGATGATGAAGACGAGGAGTAACGCCTGATGGATATCAACGCCCTGATGAAACAGGCCCAGGCCATGCAGCAGCGGATGGCCGACGCCCAGGAACGGATCGCCGCCATCGAGGTCGAGGGCACGTCCGGCGGCGGCATGGTCAAGCTGGTGCTGAAAGGCTCCGGCGAACTGGCGCGCGTCGATCTGGACCCCGGCCTGATGGCCCCCGGCGAGGGCGAGGTGGTGGCCGACCTGATGATCGCCGCCCACGCTGATGCCAAACGCAAACTGGATGCCGCACAGGGCGAACTTATGCGCGAGGCCGCCGGGCCGCTGGCAGGCATGAACCTGCCCGGCATGCCCAAATTCTAGGATGGCCGCCTCCGCTGGCCCCGAGATCGAGCGACTGATCAGCCTGCTGGCCAAGTTGCCGGGCCTGGGGCCACGTTCGGCGCGCCGTGCCGCGCTGGCCTTGCTGAAACGCCGCGAGCAACTGCTCAACCCCTTGGCGGATGCCCTCGGCGAAGCCGCGCGGCGCGTGCAGACCTGCCAGGCGTGCGGCTCACTCGACACCCAGGACCCCTGCGCGATCTGTGCGGACGGCCATCGTGATGGCACCCTGATCTGCGTGGTCGAGGAGGTCGGCGCACTCTGGGCCATGGAGCGGGCCAGTGCCTTCCGGGGCCGCTACCACGTGCTGGGCGGTCTGTTGTCGGCGCTGGACGGCGTGGGGCCTGATGCCCTCCGGGTCAGCTCTCTGGTGGACCGCGCGTCCGCCGGTGGCATCACTGAGGTGATCCTGGCGCTGCCCGCCACGG
>Ga0105047_10020034_pt1 | contig 10295 bp, 10 predicted proteins | sample MAT04_FD_78384 | JGI IMG/M metagenome (GOLD analysis project Ga0105047, IMG submission 78384) | Freshwater microbial communities from Lake Fryxell liftoff mats and glacier meltwater in Antarctica - MAT-04 (megahit assembly) | ecosystem: Environmental > Aquatic > Freshwater > Ice > Liftoff... | reverse complement strand
TGGGTCTTTCTCCAGGCACTTTGAACAGATCGCTTCCAGGTCGACAGGGACATCCGGGCGTAACCGGCGGAGGCGTGGAGCCTCTTCCTCGACCACACGCCGGAGGATGAATGGGATCTCCGTTCCCACGAACGGAACATTCCCCGTCAGCAATTCGTAGAGCACCACGCCCAGGGCGTACACGTCCACCGCGGTGGTCAATTGCTTTTCCCCGCGGGCCTGTTCGGGTGCCATGTAAGCAACCGTTCCGGCGATTCCGGCCGACGTGCTCGCGGTAACGTCGATTCGGCGAGCTAAACCGAAATCGGCAACGTGCGGGGTGCCATCCCGATCTAACAGGACGTTCGCGGGCTTGAGGTCCCGGTGGATCAGACCTCGCTGGTGAGCGTGATGCACGCCAATCGCAATTTCGCGAACGATCTCCGCGGCCCGCTTCGGCGCCAGGCAGCGATCAGGACCGAGACTCTTGAGCCAGTGCGCCAGGCTTCCGCCTGTCATGAGTGGCATCACTAAGTAAGGAACGCCATCGGCTTCGCCAAAAGAATGGACAGCAACTATGTTCGGGTGGTTGAGCGATGCGACCATCTCGGCTTCAAAGCGGAACCGAGCCGACTCAATTGCAGAGAAAGTCTCGCCGCTGCGGAGCAGTTTCACGGCGACATCTCGTTTGAGTGTCGTATCGAACGCCCGGTAGACGACGCCCATTCCGCCGCGGCCGATTTCTTGTTGAAGTTCAAACTGCGCGAGGATTGCCCCGACCCGCTCCGGTGTCGCTCGGTGGGGTGCCATAGCCGATTGGAGACCCTGTTGGGCCGCCATGAAATCGACGAGTGCAACCGCGTGATCGGGGTTGTGAGCGAGCCAGTCGGCGACCGGTTTCCACTCGCCAGACTGTTCGGCTTTCAAAACGAGAGCCACGCCGAATTGGAGACCATGATCGATTGTCGGGACGCTGGGCGGATCGATCGACATGCCGGCTCCATGAGTTAAAAATCGGGTGCGATCAAGACGCCACGCAAAGCAGTCACGGCCCGGTAGAGTAGCTGGGAAACCGCGTTTTCTTTGCGGTCCGTCTGGCTGGCAATCTCGGAAACTTTGAGATTTTGCAAGTATCGCATCTCGACTGCAATTCGTTGGGCATCGGGCAGTTTGGCAAGCGCCAAGGCCAGCCGTTCAAACCGCTCGTTTCGATCCGCTCGCTCGCTTGGCGAGCTATGGTCCGCCGCAAGCCAGTCGGCAAGTCTTGCGGACGATTCCGCGAATTCGTCCCGGGAGTCATCCGTTCGTGTGTGTCCGAACTTCCTAGCCACGTCGATCAGGTTGTTGGACAGCATGCGCCGCATGTAGGCCAGGACTTCGAGATCCGACAACGCAAGCAGGCGTTCACGGGCCAAGCACGCTTCCAGGAACGTCTGTTGCACGAGGTCCACGGGATCGAGATTCCCCCGCAGCCAGACCGGCATTTGACACTCCGCCCATCGCAAGAGAGCCGGCCGGTGACGTTCGAGATTCGCCAACTCGTCATTCATCGTGAGTCCCTTCTAGACACCTTTCCAGCGGGGTGGACGGCGTGATCTTACGCAAGATTTTTGAGAAAAGGTGGAGTTGGTGACTGTCGGCGGGGATGGCAAGACATTTCGTGTCTTATGGTCGGACGTTGATCACCACCCTGGATTCATGGAAGAACGGCAAAACTGCGGAACTCGCGCGTCGCATTCCCCCGATCCGATTCGTGGACGACGACTTGCTGGCCGGCTAGCAACTGGTCAGCTATGAGTTGAAAGAGCCAGGAAAATCGATCCGCCCGTTCAAGACTGTGTTTGTCGAGTTGAAACTTCACAACAAGCAGGGCAAGATCGAACAACGAACGGTCGGTTACCAGGGAACACTTCAACCATTGATTGCCGTGCTTCTCGAGGAATCGTAATGCTGCCGGAGGAACCCGCCCAGGTATCGACGCCACGCCGTTGAAGTTCAATTTGACCGATCATGATTGGACGCCGTGGTGGTGAGTCGCGCTTCCAACGCCGCCAAACGCCGTTCCAACTTGGCAATGCGAGGATCCCGCGTGCGGCACCCTGGGCAGTCCGGCTCATCCATCCTGCCAGACTAAAAAATTGAGTCCTCGCAGCTGCGCCGGGGAGGGTAAAAAAGTGATGGAGGGTTGCGCAAATTGATACGTACCATTCTCAAACGAGATGCACAATCTCCACATTCCCCCACTTCTCCGCGAGATACTCGGCCACCAACCGGCGATGGCAATGATGCGGTTTGTCTTCACTGCACAAGAAGCAACCGCCGTCGACGAGTTCTTTCGGGACAATCTCCTCAATTCGCCGGGCTCGAATCAAATCGAGGAATTTTGGCTCATACACATTCCAATCGCCTTTCTCTTTCTTATAGGCTGTGAGAATATCTTGTGTGGGAGCCAGTTCGGGGCAGTGTTGATAGCCAATGCCGTCGATTGCCCTCAGGAAATACTGTAAGTCATCCTTCTTGGCAAACCCCGCGAGTTGCGAACTGTTGTTGAGCCGCACATCGAGCACGCGGGTGACGCTGGCTTTCTTCAACTTGGTGAAGAACTGCTCGGCAGTCTTTTTGGTGAAGCCGATGGTGTAGAGTTTAACTTTCATACAGTGCCTTTCGAGTTACGCTTCTTGCAAGCCACGAGCATGCGAGTTACGATTTTCCCCATGACACGCCCACGCGCTCACATTCCTGACTTTCCCGGCTGGCACCTTCTCGGCGCCTTCCCCGACAACGAGCCCGACGATGTCGGAAGCTGGTTGCTCATTGAAAGCGGCGAAGCCCTCCTCCTAGAGATTCCGCCGGGGTTGACATCCAAAATCGTGAAAGCGGCCCTTTATGAAAAGAAGGCAACACTCCGCTTCGCCACGGCATCGCACGACCACGAGGACCACTTTGATCAGGACGCCTGGCTCGATCTCGCCCGGGCCTTTCCGCACGCGAAATTCTTACACCCATTCACAGTCGAGGGCGATCACCTCTTGCACCTCGGCAAAGAGCCGGTGTGGCTCATCAAGGCTCCGAAGCATTCCCTGACGGACGTCGTCACGGTCTTCCGCGGCGTCGCCATGACTGGCGACATCGAACTCGGCATGCTCGCCTCGGTCAACAAGGAAGTGCCGATCGCCATCAAACGCCAAAGCATGCGTTGGCTCCGCGACTTCGGCGAACGAACGGGGTATCGCGTTCATTCGACTGTGAGCGCGCATTTGAACAGTGTGAGGCAGGTGATTCACTGGCCTGAGTTGTTTGAGGTTTAATGTCATACCAGCTCCTCGACGTTTCTTGTACCTCGTTCCCAAACTCTGTTTGGGAACGCAGCTTCGCGAAACTCTGTTTCGCGTGCCCCCGGGTCGCACCCAATGCTTGTGACTGGCCCAAGCCTGCGTGCGAATCGCTCGATGTCATCTCAGGGGTGATACACGCTCGCGAAACGGAGTTTCGCCGACAGCGTTCCCAAACAGAGTTTGGGAACGAGGGTATAGTAATTGCGAACTTCCCCTGAAAGTCACGTTTTTATGAGCTCCACCTCCACCATCGAATGGACCGACGCCACGTGGAACCCCATCCGGGGCTGCACGAAGATCACGTCCGGCTGCGCTCATTGCTATGCGGAGACTTTTGCCGAGCGATTCCGCGGGGTGCCGGGGCATCCGTATGAGCAGGGGTTCGATTTGCGGTTGGTGCCAGAGAAATTGTCGGAGCCGCTATTGTGGCCGCGGGCGCGGCGAGTGTTTGTGAACTCGATGAGCGATCTGTTTCACAAAGACGTGCCGGATGAGTATATCGAGCGCGTTTGCCGGGTGATGGCGACGGCGGACTGGCACACTTATCAGGTGCTCACCAAGCGGCACGAGCGGATGCGGGATCTGCTGCAAACGCGGTTGAAGTTTGCCGCGGAGTTGCCGCACGTGTGGTGGGGCGTCAGCGTGGAGAACCGGTCGCAGGGGTTGCCGCGCGTGGCGGCGTTGCGGGCGGCCCCGGCGGCGGTGCGGTTTCTCTCCGTGGAGCCGTTGTTGGAAGACATTGTGCCGTTCGATTTATCGGGGATCGACTGGGTGATCGTCGGCGGCGAAAGCGGGCACGGGGCACGACCAATGCACGAGGAATGGGTGCGGCGATTGCGCGATCACTGTGCGGCGAATGGCGTGAAGTTCTTCTTCAAGCAATGGGGCGGTGTGCACAAGTCAAAAACGGGGCGGTTGCTGGATGGACAAACTTATGATGAAATGCCAGAAACGGCGGTGCGCGAAATTCCAACGCGGCGAGTGCGGTTGGAAATGGTGGAGGCCTTGTGAAGCGGACTGTTGAAAAAGTGCAAGGAACGCGAAGCACGACGCAGTTCACTCTCCCGGTTCGAGTGGCAGGTTATGCCGAATCGCGATTTCTTTGTGAACCTCACGGGCTGGTCGAGTCCTTCCGGCGTTCATATCGTCGATCGACTCTCGCAGGCTCACGAGATACTCCGCGTAGGTTTCCGTCGGTGGCGGCGGGGGAATGTCGTCCTCATCTTCCAGCAGAAGTAAAAACCCGCGTTCCATTGGGTAACGCGGAGGGGCGGTCGAGGCAAACCTGCCCGTTGACGATGGTTCCTGCGAGAGTCATCGGTCGCATCCTCCAAAACTGTGTTTGGGTTGTTCTTCCCCGCGAAGCCGCAAGCGGCATTTTACTTCTTCTCCTCTTTCTTCGGCAGCTTTGGCTCGATTTCCTTTAATAGTGCGGCGGCCTCGGCTTTGTAGACGTAGCCACCGCGAGCGTCGGCGGCGCCTTTCAGAACCTTGTGGGCGTCTTCGAAGCGCTGCTTGTCTGTCAGGATGCGCGCCAGGAAGTAAGCCGCGTCCCGGGAGACGGCCCCGGCTTGCGTGGCGGCGACGATGGCTTTCTCCGCATCGTCCAGGCGGCCGGCTTTGTAGTAGCACCAGCCCAAAATTGCGAAGCCCTCCGCGGACTTCTGATTTTTTCGGACCTCGGCCTCGGCGATTTCAATGGCCCGGCGGTGCTTCTCCTTGTTGTTCGTTTCGGCAAGCACCAAGGCCAGGTTCCAAGCGGCAAACGTGGCCCCGGGGCGGTCGCGGTTGAGGGCGTCGAAGATCGTCTCGGCCGTGGCGAGGTCTTTACGATACCGGGCGAGCAAACCCCGCAGGGCGATCGTCTCCGGGTTGTTTTGGTCGAGTTTCGTGGAGCTTTCGACGTAGAGAAGCGCCGCATCGGAGTTGCCGGCGTCGAGCAGGAACGAGGCGTAAGCCCGGTGAGTCTTGGCGTCGTTGGGGTAAGTGGCGACGGCTTTCTTGAGCCAGTCTTCGGCCTTGGCCGAATCATTCTGGCCGCCGTAGAGCGCACTCATCCGCAGTTCGGGCAAGTCCGATGCGGGGTCGTCTTTGGACGCCGTTTGGAATTCGGAGAACGCATCTTCGGGTCGGCCGAGGAAGAAGATGACGGTGCCAAGTCGCTGGCGGGTCGAGCCGTTCTTGGGGTCGTCGACGAGCACCGCGGACAGGTTCTCCTTGGCCGAGTTCCAGTCGCGGCGGGCTTCGAACGCGGCGGCAAGACCGATGCGGGCTTCCCGCGTGTAGCGCTTCCGCTGGTCGGGGTCCCACTTCGGATCGGTGGACAGTTGCAGGGCTACCTGGCAACTCATGATCGTGTCCGTCAACCGGCCTTCCCCGAAGGCATAGCTCGCATTTAACAGGTAGACTTCGGGGTGTTTCGGATCCTCTGCGGCAGCCAATTCCAGTTGAGAACGGGCCGCGGCTCCCTCGCGGGCTTGGAAGAAGAGGTTCGACAACGTCACCCGCGGCGGCGCGGATTTCGGGTTCGCCTTCGCCGCTGCCTGGAGTTCCTTGTACGCCTCGTCGAATTTTTGGGCTTTGAAGAGCGCCAGCACTTTTTCGTCGACAGTCGGGGCCGGTGTCGGCGGTGTTGGCGGTTGTTGGGCAAAGAGCGGACTACTTGCCAGCAACAACACGATCATTGCAGTGCGGTTAAACATGGCTCTCACGATTGCAGGGAGTGGAATAAACCTACGACCGAGTTCACTGGGTGCCATGCCCACGGCTTTGCGTGGGCATGTGTCCGCCGAACATGCAGGGCCAGCGCGTATCAAATCGCCTTGTTTTTCAGGCATAATCTCAAACAATCTGAATTAAATCATGTCAAAAACAAGACCTAAAACATAAGAAACCCTGTAAAAACAGGCGTTTTAATGCGCGTTGACCCTGGCCGAACATGCCCACGGCTTTGCGTGGGCATGTGTCCGCCGAACATGCCCACGCAAAGCCGTGGGCATGGCACCCGACTCGTGTTGGTAAAATATCAATCACCGATCACCTTACGGGGAGTTTTGCACAATCGCCCGGGCGGCGACAATGTAGTCCGTTTGTTCGCGGGGCGTTCGCGGGAGACTTCGGGCGTGTTCGAGTGCCGCGCGGGCTTCGGGGAGCTTTCCGAGTGCTTTGTAAGTCAGTGCAAGTTGTGTCCAACAGCCCGCGGTCGCGTCGCGGCGTTGAACGACCTTTTCGAGTACGCGGATCGCGTCGGCCGGTTTGTTGGTCGTTCGATAAATCGTCGCGATCAGTTCGATTTCCGCAGCCGTTGTCTCGGGTTCCACGGCGAAGTACGCCCCGAGTTCCCGGCCGGCTTGCTCGGGGTTGTTCTCGCCCGTGAGCCGTAACCGGGCCAACGCAAACGCCACCGAGCGGTTCGGCGAATCTTTCGCGCGGACTCGTTCATACGCATTGATCGCGTTCCGCACGGCCACGGCATCCCACGCGGGCTCGCTCCATTCCGCAACGCGAGCCAGGGCTTCGGCTCGAATCAGGAATAAATCGAGACGGTCCTGGAAGCGTTCGAGCAGGCGGTCTGCACGAGCCGCAATGGCGATGGCCCGCGCCCTAGTCGGCGGCGCGTCGGCCCAGCCGCGTAACGGAGCGACAGCCAAAAGCGGGTTGTTCGAACTCAGCGCGTCCTGTTCGGCTTGCTTGAGAAAATCGTCAATCAGCGATTCCAGCCCCGACTCGGCGAGGGCTCGCACATACGTTCTCGCTGTCAGCGGGTCGCGGATCAGCCCGGCATCCCCCTGGGGTTTAAGCAACTGAGCCGCCTTGCTCGCGTCGCCGGCATCGAGCCAGAGTTTCGCCTCGGTGCGTATCGCCCAGCGATTATTCGGGTCGACTTGACGGAGTCTGCCGCAGGCGTCGAGGGCGAAGCCGCGCTCATTCGCAGCCATCGCGGCTTCCGCGGCGAGCGCCCACCAGATTGCCTTCTTCGGGTTCTCTTCCGCCGTGGCTTTCAACGCCTGGTACGCCTCCAGTGGTCGCCCTTCGAGTTGCAGCATCCGGCTAAACAGGATTCCAAGTTCCGGGTCGTCTTCCGTCGAAACGCTGATTCCTTTCGCCACCAATTCCCGGCCTTTGATGTAGTTCTCCGCCCCGCCGGCTCGCAAATAGGATTGGGCAAGCCCTCGGAATGGCTCGGGGTTTGTCGGCTCCTTCGCTTGCACCGCCTGCCAAATCGTGCGAGTCCGGGCTTCCAGTTCCTGGCTCAAGTCCGCGAACTGCTCGGGCGTGACCTGGCCGTTGCGAAGCAGGTTCCGCAACCCGGCGTCGAGCCGGGGGCTCAATCGACCGAGCCGTTTTAACAGGTTCACATCACCGGTTTCGATCGCTTCGGCCGCGGCGTCATCCGAATGGCGAGCCGCCGCGGCCCAGCCCTGTTGCACGCCGGCCGGTTGCGGGGCCGCGGGGTTCGGGTCGAACCCTTCCAAATAACATTCGACGAGCCCAACTTTCTCGCGCCCCGGTAACCCTTGGGCCGAGGCCGACTTCATCGCGGGGATGACGTGCGCCTGAACGAACGCTCGCAAAGGTGCGACATCCCGCCCGGTTTCGCGGAACAACCGAATGCCGAGCAAGAGCCCCGAGGGGTCGGTGCGAGCGCCGCCGTGGGACGGCTCGGGCAAATCGTCCAGGGCTTTCGTGGCCGCGGCTCGGTCATCAATACTCAGGAAATAAGCCGCTTTCGTGCAGTGGGCGAGCCAATCGTGCGGCAAGTGGGCGAGGAGTTTGTCCGCCTCGCGGTTGGCCTCGGCCAGGCGATTGCGGCGGATGCACATCCGGAGTGTTAGTACCAAAATTGGTGGATCGGTCGCTTCGCCCTCCGCGGTTTCGAGGGCCTTTCGACGGGCGAGGGCGAGTTCGTTCTGAGGATCCGCTGCCAGGACATCCGCCAGCGCGGTCTGCATATCCCCTTCGTTGCCCGAACGGACTGCGGTATCGAACCGGGTCCACCCGGCCTGCACGGCCGCTTCAGTTCGGTTCACCCCGCGTTTATGGAAGAGGTAATACCCACCGACGCCGAACCCACTGATGAGTAACAACGCGAAGGCAATTTGAATCAGCCGTGGCAATCGCCGGGCCCAGCGCAGCAGGCTTCCCGGCAGGGCAAAGAGACGGGAACGGAGTTTCGGGGTGGGGGGTGCCGAGGCCATGGGATTAAAAATAGCAAGCCAAGAGGCCTGGGAATCAAAACATCTCAGTTTTTGCTAAACCTTCGTATAACGCTTTACCAATCGTAAAGACTTTACCGTTAATCGCCGCTGGCGGAGCCCTTCCATAAACCTTACCGAGGTTGTTGCCGATCTAGAGTTAATCGCCGTCGATTTCTGAGGGTGGCGTAACCCAGGGCGCGCTTCGCGACTCTGGGCTTTGGAGTCCAACCCCGATACGGCTAAAGACAGAGCGAACGGATGTCCGGTTGCGAATACGGTGATCGGACATCGGAAGCCGGTGGCCCCGAGTTGTGCAATACAGACAGGCGAGTTGCAAATCGGCTCAATTCGGATGCAAAAAGGATTGCCAACGGATCACTTTTGGATCAAAACAGCGCACTTTCGGATCACTTTGAAGCGGGTTTCGAGCGTTTCGGAGGCCAAAAAGTTGCACAATGGGTTGTGATCGACAGATGTTCGACTGTGCAACACAGAGTTCGGAGCTCCGCAAGGTGCCAAGGTGCCAAGGTGCCACGGCACCATGATTCGGTACCCGCTGGCACCGTGGCACCTTCGCCTCCGAGAGAGGGGAAGCGCAGGAACTCGACCGGAACGATCTCCTTGACGCGAACCTTCGTCACCGCGACAGAGGCGAGAAACAATCGTCGACTGTTAACAAACCAAGCCGACGACACTGGGTGTCGTCGGCTTGGTTCATGACAATCACCCCATTAGTTCGGCGGGCGATTACCACCCGGGGGAGCACCAGGAGGTCCGCCGGGACCACCACCAGGAGGTCCGCCGGGACCCCCCGGTCCGCCAGGACCGCGATTGCCCATCTCTTTGATCTGTTGCTTCTGGGCGTCGGTCAGAATCTTGGCGAGTTTAGCATCGACTTCTTTTTGCAGTTCTTCCAGTTGCTTCTTTTGGGCGTCCGTCATCTTGAGTTCATCTTGCAATTGCGGAGGCAGAATCACGCCGGGTTTCGGCGGGCCCATGCGACCACCGGGGCCACCAGGACCACCACCGGGAGGGCCGCCCGGTCCCCCAGGACCCTGAGCGCCGGCCGCAGCTTCCTTGGTGAAGAACGCGGTGATCTGCTCTTTCGTCACAACGCCTTTCTTGTCCGTGTCGATCCGATCGAACATGGCTTTCAAGCGTTCGTCGGTCATCTCGTCTTTGCTGAGTTTGCCGTCCTTGTTTTTATCGAATGACATGAGGCGTTTGACCATCGCCTCGGGGTCGACGGGTCGGCCCTCCCCGCCGCGGCCGCCTTTGTCGCCCCCCTTGTCGCCTTTGTTGCCAGGCGGTTGAGCGGTCGCCGAAGTTGTTCCAAGCGCCAGAGCGCTCACCAGGAGTAGTCCGAACAAGCGTCGCATGGGTCGTCTCCAAGGGTCGTTGAAAAAGAGAGTTTGCGAAAGCCCACCCACGGCAGTGGGTGGGTAAGCAATACCCAGGGACTGAAGTACCAGGGCTTTTCGCATACTTTACGAAACGGACCTAAAGGGAAGATGAAGACACCGGAGTCGACGAATTTTTGTAGGACCGGCCTCCCGGCCTGTCGTCGGAATGACAGGCCGGGAGGCCGGTCCTACTTTAGTCTGACACGTTTCCCATAATCCGATTGCTCTCGAACCACAACACGTTGACAATGGTGGATGCGTTAATCAGCCGGTAGCCGTTTCTCTTTCTCTCCCGGAGGACGATCATGGCAGACCAATCGCGACGGGGTTTTCTCGCCAACGTGGGTAGCGGCATGTTGCTCGCCAGCCTCGGACCGGCG
>Ga0105047_10020032_pt1 | contig 10295 bp, 7 predicted proteins | sample MAT04_FD_78384 | JGI IMG/M metagenome (GOLD analysis project Ga0105047, IMG submission 78384) | Freshwater microbial communities from Lake Fryxell liftoff mats and glacier meltwater in Antarctica - MAT-04 (megahit assembly) | ecosystem: Environmental > Aquatic > Freshwater > Ice > Liftoff... | reverse complement strand
TGCAGAACTCGTCAAGATCGACCCGCAGCACGTCGGCGTCGGCCTCTATCAGCACGACATCCGGCCGAAGCATTTGAAGGAATCGCTCGAAGCGGTCATCGAGAGTTGCGTCAACGCCGTCGGAGTCGATGTCAACACCGCCAGCATCCCGCTGTTGCGGCACGTCTCCGGGTTGAACCAACTCGTAGCCCGCGAGATCGTCGAGTACCGCAAGAAGAACGGCCCCTTCAAGAGCCGCGAGGCACTGAAGAGCGTCCCGCAAATGGGCGAGACGCGCTTCCTGCAATCGGCCGGGTTTTTGAAAATCCGCGACGGCGCCGAGCCGCTCGATAACACCTGGGTCCACCCGGAAAGCTACCCCATCGCCCAGCGCGTCCTCACCGGCATGGAGATGACCGCGACCGACCTCGGCGACAAAACCAAGCTCGCCGATATTGGCGAGAAGCTGCGGGCGCAGAACCCCGAAGCCATCGCGAACGAGTTCAAAGTCGGTGGCCCGACGGTGCGGGACATCTTCGAAGCCCTCGCCCGCCCCGGCCGCGACATCCGCGAGGATCGCCCGCTGCCGATCTTCCGCAAGGGCGTGCTGAAACTCGAAGACCTAACCCCCGGCATGGAACTGAAGGGCGAAATCCTCAACGTCGTCGATTTCGGAGCCTTCGTCGATGTCGGCCTCAAGGACAGCGGCCTCATCCACATCAGCCAGATGGCAAATCGCTTCATCAAGAGCCCTTACGACGTGGTCAGCGTCGGCGACGTCGTGCCCGTCTGGGTGATGACAGTCGACGGCGACCGCAAACGCGTCTCGCTGAGCATGATCCAACCGGGCCAAGAGCGCAAGCCGCCCGAACCGCGCGAACGCCAGCCGATGCGCGAACGGCCCCCGCAACAACCGCGCGAACAAGGCCCGCCGCGGGACCAAGGTCAACAGCGCCCCGCCGGAGACCGTGGCGGCTACCAACCGCGCCCCGCCGGTGGCCCGCCACAAGGGCAGGGCCAAGGCCGCGGCCCCGGTGGCGGTCGCCAGTTCCCACCGCGTGGCCCGCGCCCGGGCGGTACGCAAGGCCCGCAACAGTATCAACAACCGCCGACCCTACCGCTGCCCCCGCCAAAGCCGAGCAAGCCGAAAGCACCTGCGAAGCTCAGCACCGACCAAAAGCAAGGCAAAGCCGCGCTGAACACTTTTGCCCAGCTCGCGGCCTTCTTCAAGCCGCCGGAGCCGCCGAAGGCCCCGGAGGAAGCGCCAAAGGTGGAAGAAACGCTGAAGGTGGAGGATGCGAAAGCGCCGGCGGCGGAGGGATGAGAAGGAATTGGAGTCACCCCCTCTCCGCTTCGGAGTCGGCCGGGGGTGAGGTCTGCCCGCGAGACGAGGAGTGTCGATCATGGACGTTCTTGGGGCAACACGTCGAAGCTCAAACAGTCGGACTCCCCGCAACAAGCTGCCTCTTACCGAGACAGAGCAAAAGATCGATGAACCTCAACATCGTCGCTGGCCTGCGCCTGTTGGTTCCGCACAGGAGTGGCGGGAACTGGCCGGACGATCCGGCCTCGGCGGTCACTTCCAAGTCACCGTCTCGTCGCCCGGCTTCGGCGGGGTCGTCGGCTTGCGGGCGCCGGGGCTGCCCCACTCCACGGCTCCTTCGATTTTGGGCGGCGTCACCAAACCGGGGGTCGGTTCTTGGAAGATGCCGGCCGGGATCACCTTCGGGGCGCCGACCAAAGTGCCGGCGCCGCCGAATTTCTTGATGATGTGCATCGGCGGCACTTGCACGTCGCGCTGGCGGGTCAGATCGGCGTTGTCATTGTAGCCACGCAGGGCGTTGGCGAAATTCGCCGCGCCGTAGAATTTCTCGCTGATCGCGGCGTAAGTGTCCCCGGCGCGCAGCTTGTGGATATCGACGTCGTAATCGGTTTTGGCCTCGACCGCCGCGGGCGCCGGAATCGGCGCTTCCACCGGCGACGGGGTTGGCTTCATCGCCGGGATCGGTTCGGGTTCCAGCGGTTTGAATGTCTTGAGATCGATCGAACCTTTCGGATCACCCATCGGCAATGCGGCCGGCGGCAAGGCGGTTGGTTCGGCCGGTTTCCCGACGGGCGGAGTGAAGTTGACCGGCGGCAGCCCCATAGGAATCGGGTCGGGCTTCGGCAGGGCAGTCGGTGGCAAGTGGGTCGGTTCGGCCGGTTTTCCTAAAGGCGGTTTGAGATCGACCGGCGGTAGGGTTTCCACGGGTATCGGGAATGGCTTCGGTTCGAGGATCGGCTTCGGCAAATTCACTTTGTCATCGGGCTTGGGCAAAAGCAGCGGACCTTCGCCCGGCAACGGAACAGCGGGAAGCGGGGACTTCGGCGCCATCGGATTCAGTGCCGGGAAGGCGAGCTCCAGTGGGAGCGCCGGCATCGGGAGTGGATCCTTCATCGCAGGGACGGCCGGGATCCCCGTGGGAAGCTCAGGCATCCCCGAAGGAAGAACCGCGGGTGGAACCACGACCGGCTCGGTGCCACCCGCCAGTTGGAGTAGCGGCGGGACTGGGAGCGGATCCAATGCGTCGAACGTGGGCGCTGTTTGAGTGGGGAGGAGTGCCGGCACATCGACTTTCGGCCGTTCTTCTGTGATCTTTGGCGTAGGCTTCTTGGCTTCGGGCGGCAGGGCGGCGGTCTCGCCGAAGCCCTTGGCCTTCGGGACATCGTGCGCGGGCATCGGCACGAGGGCATTCAAACCGAAGGCGCCGATTCCCAAACTGCCGAGGCCGGCGAGGACGACCCCTTTGGCCCGGCTCGGTTTCAACCAGCTCATCGGGAAGCCCGCCGACTTCGGTTCCGTCGGCGGACTCGGCTCCGGCGCGGCAACGGGGGCCGGTGGCACGAATTCGTCCGCCGTCATTCCCCACGATGGGTGCGGCGCGGGCCGGTCGTCGACGATCATCGGGCGCGGCTGCGGAGTCGGTGGGAGCGTCGATCGGCTGAACGACGGCTTCGGCATCTCCGGCAGCGCGGGGAGAACCGGCATCGGGATCGGATCGAAGGGCAGTTTGCTCGTCTCGTTCATCCGTGAACTCCTGTAAGCCGACCCAGCGGAACTCTGGCGAGTTTCGCTACTAAACCCGCTTCGCCACCCGCAATTTGGCACTCCGTGCCCGCGGGTTCCGCGCACTCTCGTCGTCGCCGGCTTCGACCGGCTTCTTCGTCAGGCTCTCCCAATAGGGCGAACCGCGGAAGGCCTGCTTCACCCGCCGGTCTTCCAGCGAGTGGAAGCTGATGATGCCGACCCGCCCGCCGGGCCGCACGACTTTCGGCAGCAGGGCCAGCAGTCGTTCGAGCGCCCCGAGTTCGTCGTTCACCGCGATCCGCAGGGCTTGGAACGTCCGCGTCGCCGGGTCGATCCCGCCGCTACGCGGCACGCAGCTCCGCACCGCGTCCGCCAGTTCGCCCGTCGTTTCGATCCGCTTCGCCGTGCGTCGTTCCATAATCCGCTTGGCGATCCGCCGGCTCAGGCGCTCCTCGCCGTATTCGAAGATCACGTCGGCCAAGCCGCCTTCGCTCATCGTGTTCACGAGGTCCGCGGCCGTGGCCCCGGTTCCCCCGTCGAGCCGCATATCGAGCGGCCCGTTGTTCTTGAAGCTCAGGCCGCGATCGGAGTCGTTCAATTGATCCGAACTGAAACCGAGGTCGGCGAGAACGCCATCGACCCGGTCGATGCCAAGATTCTGTAGGACTTCGGCCAGTTGGTCGAAGTTCGCCGGGATCAAGGTCACCGGCAATCCGGCCAGCCGCGGCTCCGCGAGGGCGAGCATCGTCCGATCCTGATCGAGGCCGAACAACCGGCCGGTCGGCCCGAGTTTCTCCGCAATCAGTTTGCTGTGCCCGCCGCCGCCGGTGGTGCAATCGACCCAAATTTCGCCCGGCCGCGGGTCGAGCAGGCGCAGCGTCTCCGCAAGCAAGACGGGGACGTGGCCCACTTCCAGCGGCGTCGGCATACTTTGGATCACGAATGGGGTCAAGGGGAATCGGGGCTTCGGTGCGCTAACACTCTTTTACTAGCGGGGGGACGTCGGTCTGTTTTCGGCTGCGACGCGAATAATGATTCCGCGGAGAGTCCCCCCTACCCTGTGGGGACGCAACGGAACCAAGATTCGTGCCCCAGAAAGATTTGCCGCCCTCTAGAAGTATACTTTATCATAAACGACGTCGATTTTGAGTCCGGCGTTGTCATCCCAGTTCATGCGTCCATTCCTTCCCGAACCCCCGACCTGCCATGTCGCTCCCGTTCGCCGAGGAAACCGCCCGCGCCCGCGTTGCCCAAGCCGCGTGGGCGCGGCTCTCCGTCCGAGAGCGTCTGAAACCGGTGCGCGCGTTTCGGGGGAAGCTCGTCGATGCCCCGGACGAATTGTTGGCCGCGATCGAAGCCGACGTCCACCGTCCCGCCTCGGAAGTACTCGGCACCGATTTCCTGAGTACCGCCGCCGCCGCGAAATACCTCGAATCGAACGCTCGCGGGATCCTAGACCCGAAGATCATTACCGGGCGACCGCTGTGGCTCTTCGGCGTATCGACGACGCAAGTGGCGATGCCCCACGGCGTCGTCGGCCTCATCGGCACGTGGAACTACCCGCTCTTTTTGAACGCCGTGCCGATCCTGCACGCCCTCGTCGCCGGGAACGCCCTGCTCTGGAAGCCGAGCGAGCAGGCCCCGCGGATGGCGGCCGTGCTCCACCGTCTGTTGCTCGAATCCGGCTTCCCACCCGACCTGTTGCAGATGCTGCCGGCTGCGCGGGACGCCGGGCCGGACCTCGTCGAAGCGGACATCGACTTCCTTCACTTCACGGGCTCGGACACCGTCGGTCGCAAGCTCGCCGCGCGGCTCGGGGCGCGGTTGATCCCCAGCACGATGGAACTCTCCGGGGTCGACGCCGCGCTCGTCCTCGCCGACGCCGACCTCGACCTCGCTGCGAAAACCGTGTTCTACGGCGCCACGCTGAACAACGGCCAAACTTGCATCGCCACCCGGCGCGCCTTCGTCGACCAATCCGTGTATCACGCGTTCGCCGAGAAATTGAAAGCGCTGGTGGCGAAGACGAAGCCGGTGGAACTGCAAACGCCGGGGCAAGTCTCGCAGATGGAGCGATTGATCGCCGACGCCGTGACGCGCGGCGGGATCGCATTCCCCGAGCCGGCGGGCCGGTGTCGACCGACTGTCATTTTAAACGGGTCGACCGAGATGGCCGTCTGCCACGAGGCCAGTTTCGCGCCCCTCGTCGCCGTGATCCCGTGCGATTCATTCGACGACATGGTGAGGCGGGCCAACGACTGCGCATTCGGGTTGTCGTCGAGTGTATTCAGCGCGACGACGCGGTCGATCCCGGAACTCCGCGTCGGTTCGGTGGTGTTCAATGACACCATCGTGCCGACGGCGCACCCGGCCACGCCGTTCGGCGGTCGCGGGGCCAGCGGTTGGGGGCCGACGCAAGGGCGAGAAGGCTTGCTGGCGATGACCTACCCGAAAGTGATCTCGCGCAGGTTCCTGCCGATCCGCCAGCATATCGACGCGGGGTTGGCCCGCGACCCCGCGCTGGGGGACGCCCTGATGGGGGCGCTGCGCTTCAACTACGGCCGGGGATGGCGCCAACGTTGGCGCGGGTTGCTACAGATGATCGGCGGCTTCCGCCGCATGGGCCGGAAGCCTATTGAATAGTCGGGCGACCCCTTCGACGCCGTGTCCATCCCGCTCGGAATGCGCCGGAACGATCGAACCGCCCCCGATTCCGCTCGGCGCGGAGCCCGAGAATTCCTCCGGGTCGTTCCGGCGTCCGCGCCAGAATTCCGCCAACGTGCCGTTGACGGCGCGCGATCCGCCGATTATTCATATAGAATTGGTGAAGAGTCCGGCCACAGGGCCAAATTCCCCTCTCTCAGGAGTCCGCGTATCCCTCCGTTCGACCGCAATGCCGGCCCGCCGCGGCCGCCCACCGGCCCTCGTATGAATGAGCAAATCCGCATCACCCCGATCCGCCTCATCGGCGCGGAAGGCGAACAACACGGCATTTTGCCTACGCTTCAAGCCCAAGAGATGGCCCGCGAACTCGGTATGGATCTCGTCGAGGTCGCCCCGACCGAGCGACCGCCCGTTTGCAAGATCATGGACTTCGGCAAGCACAAATACGCCCAGTCCAAGAAGACGGCCCACAAGCCGCACCAGCAGAAACTCAAAGAACTCCGCGTGCGACCGAAGACCGGCGAGCACGACGTCGACACCCGCGTGAACCAAGCTCGCAAGTTCTTGGAACACGGCGACAAAGTCATCATCAAAGTCCAGTTCCGCGGCCGCGAGATGCAGCACATCGAAGAAGGCCGGCGGATCATGGATCAAATGCTCGAGAAGCTGGTCGACGTCTGCAAAATGGAAAAACCCCCGGCCATGGAAGGCAAGCAAATGACGGCACTGCTCGCCCCGAAGACCACCGGCGGGAAGTGACCGGCCGGGATTTCGACCCCGGCCGCCGGGGTTCACTTTCACATCCGAACTTCCAATCCGTTTAAGATGTCGCTCCGGGAAACGAATGGCCCCACGAAACCCCAGCGCCGGGGCCGGGGTAGTATTGGCCGAGAGGGGCGACTGTGTCCGATGACCGCGACCTCGCGCGCCGGTGCCTCTCGGGCGATGTCGCCGCCACGCGAGAGTTGGTGGAGCGTTTCCAGCACGAAATTTACGGATTGTGCGCGCGGTTGCTCCGGCATCACCAAGATTCCGAAGACGTCGCGCAGGAAGTGTTCCTGCGAATCTTCCGCAGCTTGGGCCAGTGGGATCCGACCCGCCCGCTCCGACCGTGGGTGCTGACCATCGCGGTGAACCGCTGCCGGACATGGTTGGCGAAACGGCCGAAACGCCCCGAGCCGGTCGAGTATTTGGCCGATTGGCCTGGGAAAGATGCCCCGGTCGCCGACGGGGAGTTGACGGCGGTGATCGCGGACGCGGTCGAGCACTTGCGGGACGAGTACCGCGAAGTCTTCGTACTATTCCACGAATCGGGCCGATCTTACGAAGAGATCGCCGAGGTCGTCGGGCGTCCGGTCGGCACGGTGAAGACGTGGTTGCACCGCGCCCGGGCGATCATCCTCGAGCGGTTGAATCAATTGGGATTGATGCCCGAACCCGAAGCGAAACCATGAACCCGAACACCCCGGAACCGAGCGACTTCCCCGCCTATGCGCCGCAATGGCCCACCGCGCCCGCCGGCTTCGCGGATCGCGTGACGGCAGCGGTGGAATCGCAGCACCGCGCCCATCGTCGCAAGGTCTGGCTCGTCCGCGCCGTTGGCACGGCTCTCGCGGCATCGGTGGCCCTCGCGCTGGCACTGGGTCTACCGACGCCGCAACCGGAAGTGGCCATGGTCGCGCCGATGGGCCCGACTGCGAATCCGAAACCGACGCCGATCCAGAAGCCGTTCGCCGACGCGGGCGCTGCGTTGGCCGCGATCACGGTAGCGACGACCGAGAAAGCGCTGGCGCCTTCGAAGACGATGCTCGCCTCGGCAGAGCGACTACCGATGCCGAAGGACGCCGACGCGAGAATGACCGTGGATACCAAAGGGTTCTTCGCGTCGACCGAGAGCGCGCGGGCCGGGCTCGATCCCGTGTCCAGCCAGCCGCGACGGGCGATGAACCGGATGTTCCGCGACTTCGGGATCGCCCCATCCAAACCCCGTTCCTGAGCCGGCCGATCGAGGTTCCGATGATCCGCTTCTGCACGCTCGCTTGTCTGGCTTCGCTCGCTCTGGCGCCGCTGACCCGGGCCGAGCCGACGCGCGATCTGCTCCGCGGCGTGCCGCCGGAGAGCACCCTTTGCTTCGTCGCGCAAGATTGGAAGACCCACGCTCCGAAGATCCTCGCCTCGCCGTTTGTCGCGAAATTGAAGCAGTCCGACCTCGGCAAATCGATTCTGAACCCCGATGCGCTGGACAAAATCGCGGCGCTCGAAACGATCCTGACCGGCGCCTTACAACTGACGGTCGAAGAGCTGCGCGACGACATCTTGGGCGACGCCATCGTGTACGCCTACCGGCCCGGTCCGGTCGGTAAATCGGACGACGACGCCGGAATTTTCATGCTGAAAACCCGCGATCCGAAGGCGCTGGCGAAGCTGATCAACCGGTTCAACGGAGTCCAGAAAGAATCGGGCGAATTGAAAGCGCTCGTCGAAAAATCGGCCGGTAAGCTCGGTTACTTCCATCGCGACAAGACCGACGGCGCGGGCGAATTCTACTTCCTTCGCGGCGGCGTTTTCGCCTTCTCTCGCGACGAACTCCTCCTCAAGCAAGCCCTGGCGCTCCATGCGACACCTCCGAAGGTCGCCCCGTTCCTCGACGCTTACGACAAACTGAAATTGTCGAAGGTCGCCCTGGCGGCGATCTTCAACCCGCGCTCGCTCGACGCCGAGTTGAAGGCGCGAATCGATGGCACGAAAGACGAACACGGCCGGGCGTTCCTCAAACAATTCTCCCGCATCTGGAGCGCGACCCAGTCCGCGGCCATCGGAGTGGAACTCGGGAGTGACATCGAACTGTCGATTCACGCCTCGTTCGATCCGAAGACGGTGCCCCCGGAATTGAAGCCGTTCCTCGGCACGCCCAAGGCCTCGTCGCTCTGGTCGCATATCCCGACCGATGTGCTATTCGCGCTCGCCGGCCAACTCGACCTCCCCCGGTTGATCGACTTCGGCCAAGCCTTCCTCAGCGATCCTGGCTTGAAGGGATTTCGAGATCTCTTGGAGAAGCAAATCGCCCCGGCCGTAGGGAAGGATGTTTTCCCCGAACTGCTGAAAAGCCTCGGGCCGGATTGGGGTGTCTGGCTCACGGCGCCGGGCAAGGCCGCTAAGTCGGCTCTCCCCGACCTCACCGTCGCTCTACGCGTCCGCGCTCCGGAAAGCCGAGACAACACCTTCGGCGACGCTTTGAAACTCGGGCTGAACTTCGCATTCCAGATGTTCCGCGTCGAGTACAATCGCTCCCACGACGACCAATTCACGCTCAGGGAAATCAAGGACGACGGCGGGCCGATCCAGCACTTGGAGAACGCCAAACTGTTGCCGCCGGGGGTGCGCCCCGCCTTCGCGCAACGGGGCGACTTCTTCCTCTTGGCGACCTCGCCGGAAGCGATCCAACGCTTCGACCCGAAGAAGCACGTCCTTCCGGCCGACGCGACCCCGTTCCTTCGCATCGGCTGGAAAGGCCTCGAACAATACTTGCGAACGCACGGCGAAGACGTGGCCAAATTGTTTGCCGGCATCACGGGCAAAAGCATCGCCGACGTGCTGAAAGAATTCCGCGAATTGCAAACGATCCTCGAGTTGCTCGATACGCTCGACGTGAAGCAATCTGGGACGGTCGATAGCACGAAGTGGAGCTTGAAGTTGAAACTGGCGGCCCCGCTGGTGAAGTGAGCCGGCTCGCCCCGTTGAAAATTGCAAAGGACGACCCATGCTGCGCCTCTCCCTATTGGCCGTCGGTCTGTTCGCGACGGTCGGGTTCGCCCAGCCGAACTTCCCGGAACCGAAGACCTTCCCCCCGGACGACGCGACCCTGAAAGAGATCGCCGCGAAGACGGCGGAGTTGAAGGCGGCGGTGGCCGGGCTTGCAGCCGCACTGGCGAAACCGAATCCGAACGTCGAGATTTACTTGAAAGCGGCGGAGTGGATCGTCCGGCACGGGGAGTGGTATGCCGCGAACTCCGGGAAGCAGACGCTCGATGTGCTCGCGGTCGGGTTGGCTCACGCGAAGTCGCTCAAGGAGGGCAAAGCCCCTTGGCTCGACGCGCGCGGTAAACCGATCGCGCGGGGGTACAAGTCCGAAGTGGACGGTTCGATTCAGCCGTATTCGATCCAATACCCGGCCGTCTTCGATCCGAAGAAGAAATACCGGTTGGATATCGTCCTCCACGGGCGCGACGGCACGCTCACCGAAGTGAAGTTCCTCGCGGCCAAAGGCGCGGCCAAGGCCGACCCGGAGCTGGATCACTTCGTGCTCGAAGCGTACGGTCGCGGGAATAACGCCTACCGCTGGGCAGGGGAGACGGACGTCCGCGAGGCGCTCGAGCATTTCAGCGGAACCATCGGCTCGAATTGCGAAATTTCCCACAAAGTGTTGCGCGGATTTTCCATGGGCGGCGCGGGCACGTGGCACCTCGGCCTGCACGATCCAGCCCGGTACTCGGTGATCGGTCCGGGCGCCGGATTCACGACGACGCGCGGTTACATCAAAAACTTGAAAGAACCGCTGCCGGAGTACATCGACAAATGCCTGCAC
>Ga0105047_10020029_pt1 | contig 10297 bp, 4 predicted proteins | sample MAT04_FD_78384 | JGI IMG/M metagenome (GOLD analysis project Ga0105047, IMG submission 78384) | Freshwater microbial communities from Lake Fryxell liftoff mats and glacier meltwater in Antarctica - MAT-04 (megahit assembly) | ecosystem: Environmental > Aquatic > Freshwater > Ice > Liftoff... | reverse complement strand
TCACCATGTTTGGCAGCATGGTCAAACCCGTGGTCTACATTCCCGGTGACAACGAGTGGACCGATTGCCACCGCCTGAATAACGGCGGCTTCAATGGTCTGGAGCGCCTGGCCCACCTCCGCCGTGTGATGTTTCCGACCGAGCGCAGCTTGGGCCAAACCCAGATGCCGCTGGAACACCAGGGCAAGCTGGGCGAAAAATATGTGGAAAACACGCGTTTCAGCCATGGCAGCGTGGTCTTTGCGGGCTTCAACGTGCCCGGTAGCAACAACAACGTGATTTTGAATGCCAAGGAATGCACGAACAAAAGCGCCCGCGACGCAGCCCAGTGCGATGCCTCCAACGCCGAATACCTGGAGCGCGACGCGGCCAATGTGGTCTGGCTGGAGCAGACTTTTGCCGCCGCCAAAAAGGCGAGCGCGCGTGGCGTGGTGCTGGTGTTCCAGGCCGACCCCGGCTTTGACTTGCCTGAAACCGAAGAGGTGGACGAGAGCCTGCAGCCCGGCTTCAGCGGTTACCGTAACTTTATTGCCCAGATCATTCGCCAGACCGAGCAGTTTGGCGGGCAGGTGCTGCTGGTGCACGGTGACACGCACTTCTTCAAGATGGACAAGCCGCTCTACAGCCCCACCAAGCTGTTGCCCAACCTGACCCGGGTGCAAACCTTCGGCAGCCCGTCGCTGCATTGGGTCAAGGTGACGGTCGACCCGGCATCGCAGGCGCTGTTCCAGATGCAGCCGGTGATCGTGCGTCAGCCTTGATTCAGGCAAAAATCGGGTCGTCACCCCGACCCGTAAGCCGCACGCGCCGTGCTTAATCGTCAATAATCCAGCCATATAAGCCGTGCATTATTAATTTGCATGTTACGTGGCGCGCTGGGTGTGGGTTGCACGCAGCGCATGGATGACCCAACAGCATGAGCGACTTTCATTTGAACGAAGCCGTTATCGCGGACCAGGTGCGGACGCAGCGGTTTCACGTCTTCCGGGACCGTTGGGCCGGAGCAGCACGGTCTTCCCCACTGGGAATCACGCTCATTGGGTGGATCATTTATCTTGCGACCGGCTGGCAGCGGGCTGTAGTTTGGGTCGCCTTGATGGTGGCCTTCGAGCTCGGCGTGGTCTGGATTAGTCACCGCCATCGCAGTTCCCAAGGCAACGAGGAGCATGCGCAACCCTGGGCCCGTGCCCTGATTCTTTCGACGCTCGTATCCGGGCTGGTTTGGGGTTCATCCGTCTGGTTCGTCTGGTCAGAGGCGCACTTTCTGCTGTATGTGCTCAATTTGAGTGTGCTGGTGGGTGTGTCTGGCATTGCCATGATGATTGCATCACCCGTGCGCAGTACGACGGTGCTTTTTTCGATGGGTCTGCTCCTGCCGCCGCTGGTGCAGATCGGCTGGACGGAAAACGCCATAGGCTCGCAAATATTTGCGAGCTGGCTGGTCATGTTTGTGGTGCAGGTAACCTACGCCCGTGAACTCAAACGCGAACTGGTGCAGCAGCTCGACGCCACCGCGCGCAAAGAGGCACTGGTGGGTTTGCTAACGGTGGCGCGCACCGATTTGCAGGATGCCATGACCCAGCTCAACCGCCTGGTCACGGTGGACCAGCTGACCGGCGCCTACACCCGCCGATACATCTTCGAACAGCTGGACCGCCACGCAGCCTGCCGGAAACGCCATGGCACGCCCGTGTCCATCGTGATGCTGGACCTGGACCATTTCAAGCGGGTGAACGACCGCTATGGACACCCGGTGGGCGACAAGGCCCTGCGCACTGCGGCGCTGGCAGTGACCGGACAGCTGCGCGATGGCGACATGCTGGCGCGCATGGGCGGCGAAGAATTTCTGGTGGTTTTGCCCATGACCGACAAGGCCGGTGCGGTCCTGCTGGCCGAGCGCTTGCGCCAGACCCTGTCAGAGACCACCCTCCAGGCGGGCGGTGACACCCTTGCGCTGCCCGCATCGTTCGGGGTGGCCGAGTTGCAGCCGGATGAAGACATTGCCGCCTGGTACCAGCGCGTGGATGCGGCCCTGTACCAGGCCAAAGCACAGGGCCGCAACGCCCTGGTTGGCGCCGCCTAGCGGGGGCGGTGGCCGTTTGTTCGCCGTGTCAGCGCTGCTGGCTGGCGCTGGCCAGCCAGGCGGAAAATTGCAGCATTCCGGGTTGTGCCACCACCCCTTCCGGTTGCACCAGGTAGTAATGCCGCTCTTCCGGTAAGGCCAGCGGGTTGGCCACCACCAGATCGCCGCGCGCCAGTTCGGCCTCAATCAGCAAACGCGGAACCAGCGCCACACCCAGGCCGCACGCCGCAGCTGCCGCCGTCATGGAAAACTGCTCGTAGCGCGACCCTGCCAGCGCGGCGGGCGCGGCCATGTCCTCCGCCAGCCCGGCCGCTTCAAACCATTGGCGCCAGGCCGCGGGCCGGGTACTTTGTTGCAGCAGGGGCATACGGGCCAGCGCGGCGGCATCCAGAATGGGATGGCCCTGCAATAGCGCCGGTGCACACACCGGAATCACCACCTCGGGCATCAGCCGCACCGCGTGGGTGCCCGCCCACTGGGCCATTTGCGCGGGGGTGCCTGCGTACAGGGCCGCATCAAAGTCCGAATCCGAGAACATGAACGGCCGGGTACGTGTATCAATGTGCACCACCACATCCGGGTGGCGCGCGCGAAAACCCGGCAGGCGCGGAATCAGCCAGCGCGCGGCAAAGGTCGGCACGGCCGCCAGGGTAATAGCACCGCCAGCGCCCTGACCCGACATGGCATCCAGCGTGTCGCGCTCCAGCGCTTGCAGCCGCGGGGCAATTTGCCGGGCGTACTGGCTGCCCGCGTCTGTCAGCACCACGCCGTGGCGCGTGCGGCGAAACAGGGGCACGCCCAGATAGGCCTCCAGCGCGCCAATCTGCCGCGAGATGGCGCTTTGCGTCAGCGACAGTTCTTGCGCCGCGCGGGTGTAGCTTTGGTGGCGGGCGGCGGCGTCAAAACAGGCCAGGGCCTGCAGGGATGGAATTTTTCTGCGCATGGTGTGCGAAATATACACACAGAAGAAGAAACTGCAACCAAATTTCGCTACGGTATTGATAGCTTATTCCGCAATATCAACGGGGGATAAGTGCCAATTCAAGCACTTAAAAACGGGTGCAAGTTGGGATTTAAACATGCGTAAATCAAATAACTGGGTGCCAATAAGTCGTTTGCCAACCGGGTGCGCCGGGGCTACCATGCAGGCTGTTTTTGCAACGACCCCACCCGGAGACTTTTCATGGCCCACGCGCAATTCAACTGGCAAGACCCCTTTCTGCTCGACAGCCAACTCACCGACGATGAGCGCATGGTGCGCGATGCCAGCGCGGCGTATTGCCAGGACAAGCTGCAGCCCCGCGTGGTCAAGGCCTTTCGCGAAGGCACGACCGACGTGGCCATCTTCCGCGAAATGGGCGAACTGGGTTTGCTCGGCCCCACCATCCCCGAAGCCTACGGCGGCCCCGGCCTCAACTACGTGGCCTACGGCCTGATTGCCCGTGAAGTCGAGCGCGTCGACAGCGGTTACCGCTCGATGATGAGCGTGCAAAGCAGTCTGGTGATGTTGCCGATTTTTGAATTCGGCACCGAAGCCCAGCGCCAGAAATACCTGCCCAAGCTGGCCACCGGTGAGTGGATTGGCTGCTTCGGCCTGACCGAGCCCGACCATGGCTCCGACCCTGGCTCCATGATCACCCGCGCCCACAAGGTAGCCGGCGGCTACAAGCTGTCGGGTAGCAAGATGTGGATCTCCAACAGCCCTATGGCCGACGTGTTTGTGGTCTGGGCCAAAGAGGTCTCCGAGAGCGGCCAGGTTGGCCCGATTCGTGGCTTTGTGCTGGAAAAAGGCATGAAGGGCCTCTCTGCCCCCGAGATTCACGGCAAAGTAGGCCTGCGCGCCTCCGTCACCGGTGAAATCGTGATGGACGGCGTGTTCTGTCCCGAAGAAAATGCCTTCCCCGAAGTGCGCGGACTCAAAGGCCCGTTCACCTGCCTCAACAGCGCCCGTTACGGCATCGCCTGGGGAGCCTTGGGTGCTGCCGAAGACTGCTGGCTGCGCGCCCGCCAGTACACCATGGACCGCAAACAGTTTGGCCGTCCACTCGCCGCCAACCAGTTGATCCAGAAAAAACTGGTCGACATGCAAACTGAAATCGCACTGGGCCTGCAAGGCTGCCTGCGTCTGGGCCGCATGAAGGACGAGGGCACTGACGCGGTCGAAATCACCTCCATCCTCAAGCGCAACTCCTGCGGCAAGTCCCTCGACATTGCCCGACTGGCGCGCGACATGATGGGTGGCAACGGCATCTCCGACGAGTATGGCGTGGCGCGGCATCTGGTGAACCTGGAAGTGGTGAACACCTATGAAGGCACACACGACATCCACGCTTTGATTCTGGGCCGCGCGCAGACCGGGATTGCGGCGTTTGCCAATTAACTTGCGATTGTTGGCTGCTTGATTTTGTGGCTGCTCTTGATTGCTGGGTAGCAGGGTTTGGGGTTGTGGGCCCCGCCTCATACTGTCAAAGGCCCAGAAATCGGCGGAACCCACAACCCCAAACCCTGCCGCGCGAACCGGGTTGGGCCGCGAATACAAGGCAAGGCCCATGGACTTGGACTTTGGTACTGCGTAAAAAAGTGCGTCGCTATTCGCCATGGGGGTTCAGGCCGGGGGCCCGATTTCTGGGCCTTTGACAGTATGAGGGCCCCCGGCCTGAACCCCATGGCAGGCACAAGGCGACGTAGCAGACACAAAGCGACGTAGCAGGCACAAACAGCAGATCGAAAGAAGGAACCCCATGACCGAAAAACAAGCCGCCCTGCCCCACATCAAAGTGCTGGACCTGTCGCGCGTTCTGGCCGGCCCCTGGTGCACCCAAATGCTGGCCGACCTGGGGGCCGATGTCATCAAGGTCGAGCGCCCCGGCGCGGGCGACGACACCCGCCACTGGGGGCCACCCTTCATCAAGGACGCCCAGGGCAACGATACCAACCAGGCCACCTACTTCACCGCCTGCAACCGCAACAAGCGCTCCATCACCATCGACATGGCTCAGCCCGAAGGCCAGGCGCTGATTCGCCAGATGGCCCTGGAGAGCGATGTGCTGGTGGAGAACTTCAAGGTCGGGGGTCTTGCCAATTACGGGCTGGACTACGCCAGCCTCCAGGCGCTGAACCCGCGCCTCATTTACTGCTCGGTCACCGGCTTTGGGCAAGACGGCCCCTACGCCGAGCGCGCGGGCTACGACCTGATGATCCAGGCCATGACCGGCATGATGAGCATCACCGGTCGCCCCGACAACGTGCCCGGCGGCGGCCCGCTGCGCGTGGGCGTGGCGCTCACCGATCTGTTCACCGGTGTCTACGCCTGCAGCGCCATCCTTGCGGCACTCGAAGTGCGCCACCGCACCGGTGTGGGCCAGCAGATTGACATGGCCTTGCTGGACGTCGGCATGGCCACGCTGGCCAATCAGGCGGGGGGGTTTTTGAATTCGGGGAACGTGCCACAGCGCCAGGGCAACAGCCACCCCAGCCTCGCGCCCTACCAGGACTTTCCTACACAAGACGGCTCCATGCTGCTGGCCATTGGCAATGACGGTCAGTTCGCGCGTTTTTGCGCTGCGGTGGAGCGCCCCGAGTGGGCGGCCGATGCGCGCTATGCGAGCAACACCCTGCGCGTCACGCACCGCGAGATTCTGATTCCGGCCATGGAGGCCATCACCCGCACCCGCACCACCGCCCAATGGGTTGCGCTGCTGGAAGACAAGGCGGTGCCGTGCGGCCCCATCAACGACATTGGTCAGGCGTTCAGCGATGCCCAGGTCCAGGCCCGTGGTTTGAAGCTAAATCAGCCTCTAGCCCCCGCCGTTGTTGCGCAGACAGCTATTGAAAGCATAGCAACTGTTGCCAGCCCCCTGCGTTTGATGGACACGCCGCCGGTGCTGCGCCGCGCGCCACCCATGCTGGGCGAGCACACCGACGAGGTCTTGCGGGGGCTGGGCCTGTCGGCCGAGCGCATTGCCGCACTGCGCCAGGGCGGCGTGCTGTAGCGCTGGGGCGTGTCGCTTATCATGGTTCTCCTAACCTGATAGGCCGACTACCCTGCGCCAGCTACATGCTGTGCTGCGCAGCAACCGAGAGCACGGTGGAATGAAGAAAAGCAGTATTCCCGTTCGACTCGTCATCGAGATTCTCGCCATCGTGGCCCTGGCTGAGGCGGGGGTCATGCTGATGCTGCCGACACTGGCGCCCGGTGCCCAGGGGTGGGCTGGTGGGCTGCTGGACGTTGTGATGCTCGTCCTGCTGGCCGGGCCACTGGTCTATTGGCGCTGCATGGCGATCTCCCGCGTGGTGATCACTGGAGGAACCGACAAGCCAGCGACACCGGGGCGCAGCCGCCTCAAATCGCCCATTCTGCTGGCGGTGGTGGCCCACGCGGTGGGCTTGTTGCTGACCGCGGCTGGTGTGCTCTGGCAGCAGCACGAGGTGCAGAGCCTCAGCCAAATCCGGTTTGATCAAGGTGCCGAACGCATTGAGACCGAAGTCAAGCGCCGCTTTGCACAACCGCTCTACGGACTGCGGGGCGCAGCCGGTGTCTATGCGGCGAGCCAATCCGTGGAACGCGGCGAGTTCCGGTCCTATGTGAACTCAAGGGACCTGCTATCCGAGTTCCGCGGCATCCGGGGTTTTGGATTTATCCAGCGGGTGGAGCGCTCCGGGCTGGCGCGCTTTGTGGCCGCCGAGCGGGCCGACGATGCCCCTTTCTTCGACGTGCGCAGCAGTGGCAACGCGCCCGACCTCCTGGTCGTCAAATTCATTGAGCCGCTGGCCGATAACGCGGGCGTGTTGGGCCTTGACCTGGGCCAGGAACCCGTGCGCCGCGAGGGGGCGGAGCGTGCCATTGCCAGCGGGGAGCCGACGCTGACCGGGCGCATCACTCTGGTTCAGGATGGCACACAAGGCGCTGGTTTTTTCTACTATCTGCCGGTCTACCGCGCCGGCACGGCCCCTGTCACACCAGCCCAGCGCAAGGCGGCACTGGTGGGTTTGCTCTTTGCACCCATCGTCACGGCCGAGCTGATGAAGGGGGTGGATGTTGCCGCCGATGGCACCGTGGATGTCGAACTCTTCCAGGGCGATGCCAGCCAGGCCGGCAACCTTCTTTTTGACTCCGATGACCATCTGGATGGTGTTCGCGGCACCCTGACCCGCGAGCCCTTTGCCGGGCAACAGTTTCAGACGACGCGCCACTTCACGGTGGGCGGTACCCGTCTCGTATTGCGGCTGGGTACCACCCCGGTGTTTGATGCCGCCGTGGACCAGTCTGGTGTCACCCTGATTGGCGTGGGCGGCGCAATGGCCAGCTTCCTGCTGGCCCTGACGGTGTGGCTGCTGGCTTCGGGCCGTGTGCGTGCACAAAACCTGGCGCGGCGCATGACAGCCGAGCTCGACACCATGGCCCGGGTGGTGCAAACCACCTCCAATGCGGTGCTCATCACCGATGCCGCACTGAAAATTACCTGGGTCAACGACGGCTTTACCCGGGTCAGCGGCTACACCCTGGAAGAGGCACGCGGCCGCACACCCGGCGACTTGCTGGGCAGCGGCAAGACCGAGCCCGCCGTCATCCAGACCCTGCTCCGCGCGGCAGCTGCTGGTGAGGCGTGCCGGGTGGTGGTCATCAACCGCGCCAAGGACGGACATGAATACTGGCTCGACACCGAAGTGCAGCCCACGCGCGATGAAGCGGGCGTACTGGTGGGCTTCATGGAGGTGGGCTCTGACATAACTGACCAAAAACGCAGCCAGCTGAAGCTTGAAGCCGCCCTGCGCGAAACCGGTGCCTTGATGGACACGCTGAACCGCCATGCCATCGTCTCGGTGACAGACTCTGCTGGCACCATCATCGACGTGAATGAGGCGTTTTGCCACATCAGCGGTTACCCCCGCGAGCAGCTGGTGGGGGCCAACCACCGCATTGTCAACTCCTGCGCCCAGTCGGCCGGGTTCTGGGCCGAGATGTGGCAAACCGTTGCCAGCGGCGCCCCCTGGCATGGAGAAATTTGCAACCGGGCCAAGGACGGGTCGTTGTACTGGGAGGACAGCATGCTCGCGCCCTTGATGGGTGCCGATGGACGCATTGAGAAATACATTTCCATCCGCACCAACATCACCGCGCGCAAACAGGCACAGGAGGCCTTGCGCAGCAGCAGTGATTTGCTGGAGTACTCGCAGTCCATCGCCCAGCTGGGGGGCTGGGAGTTTGACCTCACCACCCGGCACCTGTACTGGACCGCCGAGACCTACCGCATCCACGAGACCACACCGGAGGAATTCAACCCCACGGTGGACGCAGGCGTGGACTACTTCCTGCCGAAGTCGCGGCGCATTCTCACCGATGCACTGCAGGCCGCCATGGAGCACGGCCTGGGCTACGACCTGGAGCTGGAAACCCTGACCACCAAGGGCCGCAGGATCGATGTGCGAACCACTTGCACCGTGTCCATGCAAGACGGCAAGCCCTACAAGCTCACCGGCATCTTTCAGGACATCACCGAGCGACGCGCACTGGACGCGCAGCTGCGCCGCAGCAACGAGCTGATGGCCAATGTGCTGGAAAACCTGCCTTGCGGTTTGAGTGTTTTTGATGGTGATCTGGTGCTGGTGGCACAAAATTCGCAGCTCCGAAGCTTGCTGAATCTTCCCGACCGACTGTTCACCGGACCGCAGACGAGCTTCGCGCAAATTATTCGCTACAACGCAGAAAACGGCGAATACGGCCCTGGACCCATTGACGACCTGGTGGCTGCCATCGTCGAACGCGCGCGCCATCCCGCTCCCCACATGTTTGAGAGGGACCGGCCCAATGGCATCCCTCTGGAGGTTCGGGGGGCACCCCTGCCGGGCGGTGGTTTTATTACCACCTATGTGGACATCAGCGAGCGCCGCCGCGGTGAAGGAAAGCTGCGCGACGCCCTCACCCGCGCCGAGCAGTCCGGAGAGGCAGCGCGCCGCTCCCAGGAGGTGTTGCGCTCGTCCATTGAAGCCCTGGACGATGCCTTTGTGCTCTATGACGCCGACGACCGGTTGCTGCTGTGCAACCGGCGCTACCGGGACTTCTATCCGGCCAGCGCAGAAATGCTGGTACCCGGCAATACCTTTGAAGCCATCATCCGCTTCGGTGTCGAGCACGCCCAGTACGCCGCAGCCGAAGGCCGGGGCGAGGCCTGGATCCAGGAACGACTGGCCCTGCACCGGCAGGGGATTTCGCGGATGCAGCAGGAGCTCAACGATGGCAGGATTCTGCGGGTCGTGGAGCGCCGCACGCCCGAAGGGCTGACCGTGGGTTTTCGGGTGGACATCACCGAGCTGGTCAAGGCGACCCGCACGGCCGAAGAAGCCTCGCGTTCCAAAAGCCAGTTTCTGGCGAACATGAGCCACGAGATTCGGACCCCCATGAATGCCATTTTGGGCATGCTCAAGCTCTTGCAAAACACCGATCTCACCACCCGCCAGCTCGACTACACGCTCAAGACCGAAGGCGCTGCGCGCTCGTTGCTGGGCTTGCTCAACGACATTCTCGATTTCTCGAAAGTGGAAGCCGGCAAGATGACGCTGGACCCCCGGCCGTTCCGGGTGGACCGGTTGCTGCGGGATCTGTCGGTCATTCTGTCGTCGAATGCGGGCAACAAGTCCATTGAAGTGCTGTTTGATGTGGACCCGGCCCTGCCGCGCAGTTTGCTGGGTGATGACATGCGTCTGCAGCAGGTGCTGATCAACCTGGGTGGCAATGCCATCAAGTTCACCAGTCAGGGCGAAGTGATCGTGCGCTTCAAGGTGCTGGAGCGAACCAATGCCGACGTGCTGCTGGAAATATCCGTGCGTGACAGCGGCATCGGTATTGCGCCGGAGAACCAGGGACACATCTTCACTGGTTTCTCGCAGGCCGAGGCCTCCACCACGCGCCGCTTTGGCGGCACCGGCCTGGGCTTGGCCATCTCCAGCCGGCTGGTGGCCCTGCTGGGCGGTGTGCTCCAGGTGGACAGCGCACTGGGCCACGGCAGCCGGTTCCATTTTCAGCTGCGCCTGGCACGGGCCGAGATGCCGGCCGAGCCATCGCACGGCCTGCATCTGCAGCAAACCCGTGCGCTGCGCACCCTGATCGTGGATGACAACGCGGTGGCCCGCGACCTGATGACCGGCATGGTGCAGTCCATGGGCTGGCAGGCCGACGCGGTGGCCAGCGGTGCCGAGGCGGTTGAGCGGGTGCAG
>Ga0105047_10020028_pt1 | contig 10297 bp, 8 predicted proteins | sample MAT04_FD_78384 | JGI IMG/M metagenome (GOLD analysis project Ga0105047, IMG submission 78384) | Freshwater microbial communities from Lake Fryxell liftoff mats and glacier meltwater in Antarctica - MAT-04 (megahit assembly) | ecosystem: Environmental > Aquatic > Freshwater > Ice > Liftoff... | reverse complement strand
CCGTTTTAATGCTTATGGATTTATATAAATTGACCAGATAAATTATAATGCCGAAAAGCCAAATATTGATCATCAGTCCACATATATTCTCCACTATATAGGAATCATAATTCAGAATTTTAATTCCCACAAATCCATCAAATAACGTTCTGAAGATGGGTAAAAAGTGAATAGATTTAAACAAAATCAAGGCAAACAATAATAGTGCTATGTCTGTTTTCACCTTTCTTCCTGATATAAGATTTTGTTTAATCTTTTTGGAACTCAGGATTGAAATTAACATAAAAAAAAGAAAAAGAAAAACCCAGGCCCAGCCTTTCAAAACACGGTTTATTGATCGTTCTTCAAATTTGATATTGAAAGCATGATTTTTTATAAATATCACTTTATCATTGATCGAATCAGATTTGGGGAGTATTGTCAGATTCCTGTATTCTTCCTTGTGGAGCGTTTCGGTTGGGTCAAAAGCATTGATATTAAGCTTAATGTATGCCTGATATAAAGAGTCTTTTATGTACAGAATATCATATATTTCATTGGCCGGATCGTTGGTAAGTACTGTTCTGTTGTTCCAATAAATGATACTGTCATTTTTGAAAACTTCAATAAAAAATGGAGAATGATTGAGCGGGTTAAGTATGGTTCTATCACCACTACTATGGATAAATCTTCTTACAGTTAAAGAATCCTGATCGAGCTGATTTCTAACAGAAAGCTCCAAGTTTCTGATAGTAGCATTATAATCGGTTTGTTTATTGCCTAGGTAAAGCAACAAAGAAGAAACAAAGAAGAATGCTGCAAGCAACCACCGAAACTTCATATAGTCTGGGTTTTTAAAATAAATCAAGACGCTAAGGTAATAAAAATATGAAAAAGAGTAAAATAAATATTACAATTTAATCTAATGTAAAAAATATCAAAGCAGATTGTTCTAAGATTTTTACCGGATTTTGATATCAAATCTTATTAAATACAACCTTTATTTTATATAGTAGATAAAATTTGCTGCCATGTAGTTTTGGTTGAAACTTGGAAATACAGTATAGTGCTGGTTTGGTTTAACTATTTTTTTAATCAATGGGAATAACCAGTAACATACTTTTGTCGATAGCATTCCTATTCCCGCTCCTGCCAATACATCACTAAGCCAATGTTTGTTGTTATACAATCTCAAATATCCAGTGGTTGCAGCCACCAGATAACCTGAAGCCGCCAGCCATTTTGACCGGTATTTATATTCCTGCCAGAAATATTCTGCGCCTACAAATGCATTGGATGTATGGCCGGATGGAAAAGATCTGAAATCACTTACATCCGGTCTGGGTCTTGAAATCAGGGACTTCAAAGGATATACCAATACAGCATTTAATGTAGTAGACATAAAATATAACGCCGCTTTTTCTTTATAATTATGTTTTGATTTAAATCCTCCGACAGTGAGTCCTATATCAGCGACAAGTGGCAGATAAATAAGGTAGTCATCGATTTTGTTTGGATTTTTATGACCCAAGTGATCAGATACTTCAAAATCCAAGTGTCTTACTTTTTCATTGCCCAGAGATATAAAACCATACGATGCCAACGCGGCAGGGATGATGAGACTCTTTACTTTTAAGCTGTTATTTTCAATATTTTGAGTGGTATCCAATACAGCGTATTGCCCATAAACTGATGTGTTGAAAACAAAAAAATAAATGAATGATATCACCCTTAAACCAAGCATTTACTTTGTTTTATGCTCATCAAACCATCCAATAATATAAGCTACTTTTCTCAACAGATTGCTGGGTCTTGACATCATTTCATGCCCTTCATCTACTATCCTGACCATAGCAGCATCAATGCCTCTTAGTTTTAATGCCTGGTAATATTGCTCACTTTCGCTCATAGGTGTTCTGTGATCCAGATCTCCGGTGAGCAACATAGTAGGAGTTTTGACATTGCCCACCAGAGAAATAGGCGAACGTTTCATGTATTGATCCGGGTCTTCCCAAGGCATTTTTGTAAACCAGTATTTGCTGAAATATGGATAAGCATCAGCAGTCAATGTATGTGTAAACCAGTTGATGACTGGTTTGGCAACTACTGCTGCAGCAAACCTGTCTGTCTTTCCGATGCTCCATGCTGTCAGGACTCCTCCACCACTTCCACCTGTGATATAGAGTTTTGTATTATCGATAAAACCTTTGCCAACGACATAGTCAACACAATCCATTAGGTCGTTGTAGTCTTCGCTGGGATAATTGTGATTAATATAAGCTGAAAAATCAGTCCCATAGCTCGTGCTACCCCGCGGGTTGGTGTACACTACTACATAACCCTGGCTCGCCATTAACTGCAGTTCCGGGCTAAAGACAGGACCATAAGCCGTATAGGGTCCGCCGTGGATTTCGAGTATCAGCGGGTATTTTTTTGTTTTTTCAAAATCAGGCGGAGTGATGATCCATCCCTGAATTTTTGCCTTATCAAACGTCGAATTTACCCAAAACGATTCAACTTTACCTGTTTTTTTGGCCATCATTAGCTGACTATTCAACTGGGTAATTTGGGTTTCGGCCATTTTTGTGGGAAAGTGCCCTGTGGCGAGCTCAACCGGTTTTTGAGCATCTGTTTTTGAATACACATATTTCCCGTTTTTGGAAATAGTAAAATATCCGCCTGAATAGGGTCTTCCTATGTTGGCACCACCTAAACCACTGGCAATATCCACGATATTGCCATCCAAGTTTACGTTGGCCAATTTGGTGACTCCATATTCGTCATACATAAAAAATAAAGATTTACCATCAGCACTCCATTGAAGACCCTCAGGATCCCTGTCCAGTTTTTCCGTTAAAACCTTATGCTGACTGCCTTTCATATCTATAATATGGATTTCGGGCTGCTGATATCCTAAAAATTTTTCATCATACCCTGTATAAGCTATGCGACTGCCATCGGGCGATAATACAACGTGATTATATGGTCCTCTTTTAGCTAAAATCGGTTCATTTGCGCCTGATAATACATCCATCCTATAAATGTATTCATTATTGATGTCTATTGCAGAAGATGTTTGAAAATCAGCTGTAAAAAGGATAGATTTCCCATCCGATGTCCATTGTGCCTGAGTGTGATTAGCTTTTTTTGAAGTGAGTTGCCGAGGAGCGCCACCGGTTAAATTGATCACAAATAGCTGTGTATATGATTCTCCTGATGCTATAGGTGTTCCATCTTCTTTATAGCCTACATGTCTTATTACTTTTGCAGAGGCTGCCCAGGTTGCACCCTCGGGCGGAGAAGGCAATTTTCCAATTACCGGCATTGGCTCATCTATCTGTCTGGCAAAACATAAAATAGTTCCATCCGGCGACCATTTCAGATTTGTGGCAGCGGATGTCAGATTTGTAATGGAAGTAGCTGCACCCGAATCCATCCACCTAACGAAAATCTGGGATTTCCCTTCTTCATTTGATGTATAAGCAATCTGCCTACCATCCGGTGACCAAATAACCTGGCTATAATTGTTTTTGCCCGAAGAAAGTGGTTTATGATTGCTCCCATCAGTTGCTATGGACCAAAGGTTTGAGTATCTTTTGTCCGTCATAATATCATACTGAACCCTATTATAAATGATGGTAATTCCATCTGGGGAAATAGATGCATTGGTGGCAAACTGCAGGTCATACACATCGGTATAATTAAAAAAATCAGACTGTGCCGCTATGGTACCAGAAAACAGATATGTTACAGCAATAAAGTACAATAAAATCCGCATGTTGTAAATTTGATTTATTTAACATCAAAGATAAATTATTTTTAGTTTTTTATTGCTTTGTTTTATTAATAAAATTCAAATTTAAATGCAACCCTATTTTGCAATTACAAATTTGACAGGAAGCGTAAAAAGTACCCTTACAGGACGTCCCCTTTGTTTACCTGGTGTCCACTTTTGCCCCATTTTATTCATTCCTTGTATAACATTTTCTGCAGCTTCACCACAACTTCCGCCTATATCTCTTACAATATTAATGTCTGTGATGGAACCATCTGCTTCTACCACAAACTGAAGCACCACCTGACCTTCGATACCATTTTCCATGGCAATGATTGGATATTTCAGATTACCATAAATATACTCCAGCATTTTTGCTTTGGCACACTCACTCCTTTCGGACTCAGTGGGTTTGTTTTCACATCCGGGAAATCTTGGCATCTGTTCCACTATCTTAAATATTTCGGCTTCTGTAGCGGGTGGTGGCGGCGGTGGCGGTGGTGGCGGCGGCGGTGCTTTCTTTTCTACAAAAACGGGTGCTTCTATCTTAGTTTCCATAGTGACCTCCATGTTTTCAAATATAGGCTGATCTTCTGTAATGACTTCGGTATTGGGGACTTCCTGAATGACTGGTGGTGGCGGCGGTGGTGGTGGTGGTGGTGGTTCATTGGTTCGTGGTATTTCTATTTCAACTTCTTCTGTTATTTTCAAGTCATTGAAGTCCACCACAATTTTTTTCTCATAACTGGTCCAGTTCATTGCTACTAAAGACATCGAAACAGCCACCAATAGACCATAGCTAAACAGCGAATCAGAAATTCTAAAAACATCTACTTCAGGAAACTTAGTCTTATCTGCCATACATCTAGCTCTTTTCCCGATATTCGCCTTTAAAAGACTTTGGAGATTATACGTATTATATCTTATTTTGAAAAATATTATGATGCCAAGCGTTACCATAATTGCAATTAAGAAAAACATGCCCAAGCCAGCACTTGTGATTTCTAATTCTCCTAACATGATTTTTAAATTTTTATATTTCAGAATTAAGCACTTTTATAAAAATAATGGATTAGCCAGTCAGACTTTTTCAAATATTCGATTTTATGCTTATTAAATTGGTTTATTCGTTTTTGTAAAATCATTTATTACACTTCATCACTAAATCATTCTGGTATACTTAAAAGAGTTTCGAAAAGCTCTCTTTTCACCAGCAAATTGACGGATATTTATGATACAATAAAATGATATTCATCATGGTAATATATGATATACATTGGGTACTTCAGTTGCGATTACATACTTAAAGTCAATTATTAGAAAATTATTAGAAATTTTTACGATTGGGCAGTATAGTTGAACTATGGCTTATATTTGTTGCTTAATTTAATATATTAGTTCACACATGGAGATTTTGGTAGTTGAAGATCAAAAAGGAATGTTGCAGTCTCTAAAGCAGGGACTGGAAGAAATGAACCTTAAAGTGGATGTAGCAACAAATGGAATAGAAGGTAAAGAGCTGGCATTAAAAAAAAGTTATAATGTGATAATACTGGACATACTGATGCCTGAATTAAATGGATTGGAACTATGCAAAATTTTAAGGCAATCGGGTAGCCGTACTCCTATACTTTTTATATCTGCACTGGATTCTGTGGAAGATAAGATACTAGGACTTGAAGCTGGAGGGGACGATTATATGGCTAAACCTTTTGAGTTTAATGAATTTCTGGCAAGGATTATGGCACTGAACAGAAGAAATCAAAGCGATTACCTCACTGCCGGCACAAACATCATAGATGATCTGGAAGTCAACTTTGAAACAAAAACGGCATACCGAAAAAAAACAGATTTGGAGTTGACAAAAAAGGAGTTCAGACTTCTTGAGTATTTTATAAAAAATGAAGGCAGAATATTAACAAAAACTGAAATCGCAGGCAATGTTTGGGATGTAGATTTTGATACAGGAACCAATGTGGTAGAAGTCTATGTAAATTACCTTAGAAATAAATTGGACAAAATGCATGAAAAGAAACTAATTCACACTAAATTTGGAATTGGATATATTTTCAATCCAAAATAAATATGCAAATAAGAACAAGATTGACATTATGGTACATAGGCATATCTGCTTTGTTACTGGTTTCGTCACTGATGTTTATATACTATAACTTCAGCAATCATCTGAGATCAGAATATTACAAAACCATGCAGTCAAAAGCGCTGATGACTGTGGCTATGCTGGTAAAAAACAATCCTGATTTCACACTACAACAGATTGATAAAAGTGATAGTGATTTACTGCCGGCAAAAGAAAATATTTTGGTCTTTAACAGTGATTTTGTCAAACTTTTTGCTTTTCATGACGGCGATAATATATCAAATGAAATTCTTAACAATATTAAGTCCAGAGGAAAGTATAAATTTTCTATGGATAACTTTGATGCCATAGGCATAAAATATACCACCAATTACGGTAAAGAACTCATTATCATAGCAAAGGGAATTTTTATGTCTGAGGAGCTGATCCGCTTAGGTAATATTATGCTAATAACTTTTTTCCTGTTCCTCATTATCATTGCTGCTTCAGGATATTATTTTTCAGGCCATACCCTGTTTCCTATTACCAAAACTATGAATGAACTGGACAAAATACTTCCTTCGGATCTTTCCAAAAGACTTCAGGTCGGAAAAAATAAAGATGAATTATCCAGGCTATCTGGTACATTTAATAAACTCCTTGAAAGAATAGAAGAGGCTTTTAATATACAAAAAGGGTTTCTATCCAATGTATCACATGAGCTCCGAAATCCTTTAGCATCTATCATATCACGGATCCAGGTCAGCCTTTCAAAAGAAAGAACTTTAGAAGAATATAAAAATTGTCTTCATTCAGTATTAAGTGACGCATTAGATTTAGAACATACTTCCACTCATCTGATGGAATTGGCTCGAATATCTGCCCAATCCGAAAATATTTTATTCGGCCCCGTGCGAATAGATGAAATTTTGTGGCAAGCAAAAGCAAGTGTTAAAAAATCCAATCCTGAATACAGTTTCATATTTGATACAAGCTGCCTGCCTGAAAAATCTGAAGAACTTATTATTATTGCAAACGAAGCTCTTATTAAAACAGCTTTTATGAATCTTATGGAAAATGCATGCAAGTTTTCGCCCGATCACAAATCATCGGTTAAAATTATCCAAAATTCAGATGGAGCAATTGCCGTTGAAATCAAAGATTCAGCCCAAATAATACCGGAATCAGAAAAGGAACAGATTTTTAAACCTTTTTATAGAAGCAATGTAAACAATGCCATCAAAGGATCAGGGATTGGTCTGTCATTGGTAGCGAGTATACTAAATGTCCATGAATCAAAACTTACTATAAAAAACGGAACCAACAAAGGAAACATATTTACCATCCACTTAAAAAAATATACTGCAGGCCATGTAGAAAATGTCACATACAAAATGGACCCCGAGCAGATGGTGCATAATATTTTATAAATATTTTGTCTTGGCGAAGCGTCATTTCAATATCCCCATATTGTGATAAATCAACGTCAATTTCATTTTTACTTATTAAAAATAATCATTTAAAATCTAAGCTAATTCTAATTTTAAACATAAATTATTGTTGTAATTTTGCATAATGAATGAAATCTTTAAAAGATGTGATAATTTCAAATTCAAGAATTTTATTCTTGTCTCTATACTTTTATTATTTTCTATCTCATTTTCTTCTTTCAACCCAATTGCTCAAAATAATCAGATTTATGATCAAAAAGTAAAATCTATCATCACTCAGTGGTACGACTTGCTGCTGATCATGGAGAGTAAAGATGTCAATGCATATCCACCTATCTCTGCTGAGCGCATCATGGGTATGGGTATAGGTGGTTATATCACTTATAATGAAACAAAACATCTTTTTAACAAGAATGATGTTCTGGCACTTTATATCATGAATGATGTTTATGAATACCAATTTCAACAATATTTTTCAGCACTTTCTTCCTTCGAAAAATTGCGTATATCCGCACTTAAAAACAATATCAAGAATTCGTTATCCGGAAAATCATCCTGTACCGACATCAATAATGTAGCCTATTTAACTAGAATCATCAAAAGATTAAAAACTTTTAAAGAATCTTTAAGTGAATGTTCAGATGATGTAATCCGGTTCACGGCAAACAGAAAAAATTCATACCATAGATATGAGTCTGAAAATCCTGTGTTACCCTATTGGGGACAAAAAAGTACATTTGCAATACAGAAATCATCCATAAAAATAAAAGCCCCTTATGAGCGTGCCGCATCAATTGAAAAAGCTATGTTTGATGATGCCCTTTCTGTTTACACTCTTTCTATGAATCCATCCAATGAAGATAAATGGATAGCAGAGTTCTGGAGCGATGATGTAAGAGGTTTAACTTTTTCTCCAGCCTGTAGATGGATTTCTATCACGAATCAAATTGTCCGAAAAGAAGAAATAAAAGCCGCATCAATGTTTGATTTGTATTTTAATCTTGGGGTAGGCTTGTATGATGCCGGGGTATTGTGCTGGCAATCCAAATACTTCTATATGATGGAAAGGCCTTCATCTTATATTAATAGAACTATTGAAAAAACCTGGAAGCCTTTACACGACAATCCTGAATTTCCTGCTTATCCTTCAGGTCATGCTGTTTTCGGAGCAGTATCAGCTACCATTCTTGAGCATCATTTCGGTAAATCATATTCATTTACGGATAATAGTCATCAAAATCGTCTCGAATTTAGAAGTTCGGGAAGATCATTCAATAGTCTTAAAGATATGGCTGTTGAAAATGCATATTCCAGATTTGTCATGGGAGTACACTATAAAGAAGATTGTGAAGAAGGATTGAAACTGGGCTATGAAGTAGGAAAACAGATCAATAAAATCCATCCGAATTCTTTGTTAAATAAATAAAATCTGCTTTTTACACGCTGATATTTTTATGAAATAACTTGGATTCTCTTTTGGGTTTGGTTAGGGGCGGATTAAAATTACACAGCTAAAGATATTCAAATACTTACATAGGTTTTAAAATTTACAAGTACACGAGATTATAAAAGGATCCTTAAAAAACCAAACATCAACTTATTTTTTATTTTGTAAGCATTGATCACAATGGGTATACCAGCTTATACCTTTTTCTATGGTTTGACCACTGAAATAACTCCCAAATGAAGCAATGTTTTTAATGACTTATAGGCTATTTGTGACACCCTGTATCTACCGCTGTACCTTTCTGATTCTTTGCCAAAAGTTACTACCCTACTATAATCTCCCAATGCTTTAGCTGATACAAATTTAGTGAAGTAATTAGTAGGGAAATGAATGCTATTGCTATAATTTTGCATACACCAGGTGCTGAATGAGCAATTTTATAATTGTCATAAACTTCATCGGTACTTTTTACAAGCGCTAACATTTCGGCATCAATGTTATCAATAGCTGCATCCAATTCTTTTATTATTGGCTTATCGATGTTATATAACTTTTTTAAATTCCCTTTATTCTGAATTTTTTTATTATAATCATTGGCTAGGGTAAGGTGAGCCTTGATCCTACCCAATTGGGCTCTTTTGGTATTCAAGCCCTTAAGTTCTATCAGCGTCTTATCACCTAGAGTTTAGGGTTTCAATTTGTCCGCAAACCTGACGCCATAATCTGCAATACGCCTTACGTCAATTTTGTCATTTTTACAACTGCTGATCCCGGTAATATTCTTGATCTCAAGACCCGAAACTACATACATTGTCACCTTGTGTCTAGCCAGACATTCAATAAGAAGATTGCCATAGATACTGGTATGTTCCATGATAAACGCTACAGGATGTAAAGTTTTTTTTATTCTTTTGTCATGCTTTTAGCCAAGGATACAACTTCTTTGATAAATTTATTAAGGGCAGAAGTTGTATTTTCTACTTCTCTTTCAAGAACAAAGTCATTTAGATATCGTAGTGCAAAATTGATTTTGTCTTTAGAAATGTCAGCACCGATGGTAAACTTTAACATGACAAAAATGGTTTTAAAAAATTAAGAAACACTAAAACTAAGTCGAGTAGCAAAGTCAAGGACGATTACCCTATTAACGGGTTTTACCCTAATTTTCTAGCTGTCTCTTTAACCTTTTGAGCAAATTGTGGATTAAAACGGGGTATAGGTTTTACCTAGAAGGACGGTTAATTTGTCATCGCTTTTCGATTTTTTAGACCCGAAAGGTAGGCACCTATTTTACCATTCTTTTACCAATTCAAACTGACCTGATTTGTACCAAAACAGGGTGGTCAATTTGAACCGGATCGTCTGGTCATTTTGAACCGGATCGTCTGGTCATTTTGAACCGGATTGCCTGGTCATTTTGAACCGGATTTTACACCATAGATGATCACACTGTGACAATAAGCTACAAAGATTATCGAGCGGAAGGGCAAAAGAAAACTATGACACTGAGTCACGGTGAGTTTGTCCGTAGATTTGCATTGCACATCTTGCCAAAACGATTCGTG
>Ga0105047_10020027_pt1 | contig 10297 bp, 7 predicted proteins | sample MAT04_FD_78384 | JGI IMG/M metagenome (GOLD analysis project Ga0105047, IMG submission 78384) | Freshwater microbial communities from Lake Fryxell liftoff mats and glacier meltwater in Antarctica - MAT-04 (megahit assembly) | ecosystem: Environmental > Aquatic > Freshwater > Ice > Liftoff... | reverse complement strand
GAGGCGATCGGCTGGATCGACGACCCGGCCAACAGCGACCTGCGCTACGCCCGCGCCCGGGCCCGCGCCGCCCTGGCCGACTCAGCCGCCCCGCCCGAGCCTCCGCCAGCCAGGGATATGGCCGAGATCGCGGCTCTTGCGCAGAGCTGGCGAAGTCACGACTGGGGCTTCAGCGGCGACCGCGCCGACTTTCGCTCCGCCGGCCCCGCCAAAGTCAGAGTCCTGGCAGCCCTGTTGGCCTGCTCATCCGGGGGCGAGCGGCTGCCGCGCATGGCCAAGGTGCAGGCCCTGGCCGAACGGCTGTCGGGAGCCGAAGCCTTCGCGGCGTCCCTGGGCGGGGCGCGTCTCGAGGCGGACGGTGAGATCAGGGTCATGCGCGAGGCCGGCGAGCGGGCGCGGGGCGGGCTGGCTCCGGCGGGCCTGCCCGCTGGCGAGGCCTTGGTGTGGGACGGCCGGTACGAGCTGACGGCGGAGGCCGCCGGGCTGTCCGTCTCGGCGCTGGGCGGAAACCTGAGCCGCCTGAGCCCAGCGGCCCGCGAGGCGCTGAGGAGCGTCCCTGCCGCGGCCCGCCGCGGCTTGCCTGCGGTTCGCGGGGGGGAACAGGCAGTGATCTGCCCGGTTCTGACTGAGGCGGTCGGCCTGTCTTTCCGCCCTCTTATGAGCGACCGGCTTCGTGCCGCGTGCGGCCAGATCGCACGGGAAGCCTAGGCTTTCCAATCAGCGCATGGCGCAACGGCCCGCGGACGCCTATTTATGACCGGACTGCGCCTGCGCCCTCTCAAGGACTGAATGATGAATCTGCGGAATCTGGCGATCTGGGGTGTGATCGTCGTGGTCATGATCGGCATGTACAGCGTATTCAATCGCGGGACCCAGACGCGCGGCGTATCGGAGGTCAGCTACTCCAAGCTGCTGTCGCAGGTGAACGAGGGCCGCATCAAGAGCGCCACCTTCCGCGGCGACACCGTCGAGGCCAAGGATTCCGAGGGCAAGATCCTTTCCGCCATGACCCCGAACAACCAGGACGACCTGGTGCGGCGTCTGGAGGCCAACGGCGCCGACGTCTCGGTCAAGTCGGCCAATGCCTCGCCCCTGATGGCGGTCCTGCTCAACGCCCTGCCGATTCTGCTGCTGGTCGGGGTGTGGATATTCTTCATGCGCCAGATGCAGGGCGGCGCCCGCGGGGCCATGGGCTTCGGCAAGTCAAAGGCCCGCCTGCTGACCGAGAACAAGAACCGGGTCACCTTCGACGACGTCGCTGGCGTCGACGAAGCCAAGGAGGATTTGCAGGAGATTGTCGATTTCCTGAAAGACCCGTCCAAGTTCCAGCGCCTCGGCGGCAAGATTCCTAAGGGCGCCCTCTTGATCGGCCCCCCCGGCACCGGCAAGACGCTGCTGGCCCGCGCAATCGCCGGCGAGGCGGGCGTGCCCTTCTTCACCATTTCCGGCTCGGACTTCGTCGAGATGTTCGTCGGCGTCGGCGCCAGCCGGGTGCGCGACATGTTCGAGCAGGCGAAGAAGAACGCGCCCTGCATCATCTTCATCGACGAGATCGACGCCGTCGGCCGGCATCGCGGCGCGGGTCTGGGCGGCGGCAACGACGAGCGCGAACAGACCCTCAATCAGCTGCTGGTCGAGATGGACGGCTTCGAGGCCAACGAGGGCATCATCCTGATCGCCGCCACCAACCGGCCCGACGTGCTCGATCCGGCGCTGCTGCGGCCGGGCCGTTTCGACCGCCAGGTGGTCGTCCCCAACCCCGACGTCAACGGCCGCGAGCGCATACTGCGCGTCCATGCCCGCAACGTGCCTCTGTCGGCCGACGTGGACATCAAGGTCATCGCCCGCGGCACGCCGGGATTCTCCGGCGCCGATCTGGCCAATCTGGTCAATGAGGCGGCGCTGATGGCGGCCCGCAAGAACCGCCGCATGGTCACCCAGCACGACTTCGAGCAGTCCAAGGACAAGGTCATGATGGGCGCCGAGCGCCGGTCCATGGCCATGACCGAGGACGAGAAGAAGTTGACGGCCTATCACGAGGGCGGCCACGCCATCCTGGCCCTGACGGTGCCCAACACCGATCCAGTGCACAAGGCGACGATCATCCCCCGCGGCCGGGCCCTGGGCATGGTCATGCAGCTTCCGGAACGCGACAAGCTGTCGATGAGCTTCGAACAGATGACCTCGCGTCTGACCATTCTGATGGGCGGCCGGGTGTCCGAAGAAATCATCTTCGGCAAGGAGCACGTCACTTCAGGCGCCTCGTCGGATATCCAGCAGGCGACCAAGCTGGCCCGAGCCATGGTCACCCAGTGGGGATTCTCCGATGAACTGGGGGTGGTCATGTACGGCGAGAACCAGGACGAAGTGTTCCTCGGTCACTCCGTCGCCCGCACCCAGAACATATCCGAAGAGACGGCCCGACTGATCGACAGCGAGGTCAAGAAGCTGGTCCAGGGGGGCTATGAGGAGGCCAAGCGCATCCTTACCGAGCGGATCGACGATCTTCACATCCTGGCCAAGGCGCTGCTGGAGTATGAGACCTTGACCGGCGACGAGATCATCAACGCCATGAAGGGCATCGCGCCCAAACGGGACGACGCCGCCGACCAGCGCCCGACCGGGCCGACGGTGGCTGTGCCATTGACCCCCCGCCCGGACGCGGACCCGCATCCGGCTTAGCCGCGATAGGATCGCATTCCCCGCGGACGCGGGGAATGCGGGAGAGGGTGAGTTGAACGCCAGGCCGCTAATCATGGCGATCGTCAATGTGACGCCCGACAGTTTTTCCGACGGCGGGCAGTTTCTCGACGCCGATGCGGCCCTCGTCCACGCGCGGAGTCTGATCGCCCAGGGCGCGGATGTCCTCGACATCGGCGCGGAGTCCACCCGCCCGGGCGCAGCGCCGGTAGATGAGGTCGAGGAGATCGCGCGCGCGGTTCCCTTGATCGCCTCCGTCCGCGCCGAGAGCGACATCCCCATCTCGATCGACACCATGAAACCCGCCGTGGCCCGCGCCGCCGTGGCCGCAGGGGCGACGATCTGGAACGACATCACCGCCCTGACCTTCGCGCCGGATTCGGTGCAGACCGCGGCGGCGCTGGGGTGCGAGGTCGTGCTGATGCACATGCTCGGCGATCCGCGCACCATGCAGGCCGAGCCCCGTTACCGCGACGTCGTAGAGGAGGTGACCCGCTTCCTTATGGAGCGCGCCCAAGCGGCTGTCGCTGGGGGGGTGCGCCGTGGGGCCATCTGGCTCGATCCTGGCGTGGGCTTCGGCAAGACCTTGGTCCATAACCTGCAGCTTCTGTCCGGTCTCGATCGGCTGGCGGCTACGGGTTATCCGGTTCTGCTGGGCGTCAGCCGCAAGAGCTTCATCAAGACTATCGATCCATCGGCCGAGGCGCCGGGGGATCGCCTGGGCGGGTCGATCGCGGCCGCTCTGGCCGGGGTGGAAAAAGGCGCCGCCGCCGTTCGCGTTCATGACGTTCGCGAGACTGTCCAGGCTCTGGCAACCTGGGCGCGCATAAAGGCGGCGCAATAGGCCGCGCCCGCGCCGCGCCCCTCGTCGCCCCGACGCGATTGTGACAGACAGGTCTCATGAGCTTGAGTGACGATTCCCCCCGCGGCCGCGTGCTTATTATCGCCGGCTCCGATTCCGGCGGCGGGGCGGGGGTGCAGGCGGACATCAAGACTGTCACCGCTCTTGGCGGCTATGCGGCGACGGCGATCACGGCCATCACGGTCCAGAACACCCTGGGGGTCACGGACGTCCACCCCGTTCCGCTGGCCATAGTCCAGGCCCAGGCCCGTGCTGTCCTACAGGACATCGGCGCCGATGCGCTCAAGACCGGGATGCTGGGCGACGCGGCCATGGTGGAGGCGGTAGCTCAGATCCTCGACGAGGCGGCCGGGATCGGCGCCGTCATTGATCCGGTGATGATGGCCAAAGGCGGCGCGGAGCTTCTACCTGCGCACGCGGTGGGCGCCGTCCGCAGCCTGCTGATCCCCCGCGCCGCTCTGCTTACCCCAAACGCCGCTGAGGCGGAGATACTCACGGGCCTCAAGGTGCGCAATCTGGACGGTCAGCGCCGCGCGGCCGACGCCTTGTTGCGGCTGGGCGCCGGCGCGGTGCTGATGAAGGGCGGACACATCGAGGGCGACAGGGTGGTCGACCTGCTGGTGACGGGGGAGGGGGAAACGCCCTTCGAGGGACCCCGGTTGCACACTCGCCATACCCACGGCACGGGCTGCACCCTCGCCTCGGCGTGCGCGACGGGGATGGCGCAGGGAATGGTGTTGCAGGCCGCCGCCGCCCGCGCGTGGATCTATGTCGCGGAGGCCATTCGCCGGGCGCCGGGCCTGGGCGAAGGGCACGGTCCTCTGGATCACGCCTGGCCGCTTCGAGAGGCTTGGCGCTAGCCTTTTGCACAAAAGGATGCGGCGCGGCTCTGGGAGCCGCGCCGCATAACCGCCGGTGGTCGGGGGGAACCCTCCGACGGCTCTAGGACTGCAACGCGCCTTTGGCGCGATGCGTTCCCCTAGTAGCGGCGATACTCGCCGTCGCGTCGGTCGTCGCGCCGGTCGTCGTAGCGATTGCGGCGATCATCGCGGTCGTGGCGCTCGTGGGCGATGCGGGCCGACAGAACGTCGAGCCGGGCGACCAGGTCGCGGCGCTCCCAATTGCTGAGGCCATTGGCGCGGTAGCGGTATTCGAGGCGCGCGATCTGGCGCATCTCGGTGCGCAGGCGCACCGCTTCGTTGCGGGTGAGCGAGCCGTTGCGGACACCCATGTCGATGCGCCGTTCAACATTGGCTTGGCGCGCGTTGATGTCCGCGCCGGGGGCCGCCAGGGCGGGAGCGGCGACGGCTGCGAGGCTCGAGGCTGCGATAAGGGTGGCGAGAATGCGCTTCATGAGGTGAGTCCTTTCCGTTGCGGAGTCGGCGGGTGGCGTCTGCCGTTGGTGTTGTTTAACCACCCCGGACTTGACCCCTGGCTGAATGGCGCGGGTCAGCTTGCGTTCATATTTTCTTTCCGAAAAAGCCCTCGCCATCCCCGTGAATGCGTGTATCACCGGCGCGGGCCACGCCCTCCCAACGGGGCGCAGTCCATCTGTAAGGATGGGAGACAATCGAATGACGACCCTCGCTCCGGCCAAGCCGGCAATGCGCCCCGCGCGCCCCGAATTCTCCTCTGGGCCTTGCGCAAAACGCCCCGGATGGGATGTTTCCAAGCTTCAAGGCGCCCTGGTCGGGCGCTCCCACCGGTCCAAGCCCGGCAAGGCCCGCCTCAAGCAGGCCATCGACGAGACCCGCGCGGTGCTGCAGGTCCCGGCCGACTATCTGATCGGGATTGTCCCGGGTTCCGACACCGGCGCCGTCGAAATGGCCATGTGGTCGATGCTCGGGCCCCGCCCGGTGCAGGTGCTCGCCTTCGAATCCTTCGGCAAGGACTGGGTCACCGACGTCACCAAACAGCTCAAGATTGACGCCGAGGTTCTGTCGGCCCCCTACGGCCAGATCCCTGACCTTACCAAGGTTCGCAAGGACGCGGACCTGGTGTTCACCTGGAACGGCACCACCTCCGGCGCCCGCATCCCCAACGGCGATTTCATCGCGGCGGACCGCGAAGGCGTCACCATCTGCGACGCCACCTCGGCGGCCTTCGCCCAGGACCTGCCCTGGGCCAAGCTTGATGTTGTGACCTTCTCCTGGCAAAAGGCGCTGGGCGGCGAGGCGGCCCACGGGATTCTCATCCTCAGCCCGCGCGCGGTGGCCCGACTTGAGAGCTACACGCCCCCCTGGCCGATGCCCAAGCTGTTCCGCATGACCAAGGGCGGCAAGATCAGCCTCGACATCTTCGAAGGCGCCACCATCAACACGCCGTCGATGCTGTGCGTTGAGGATGTGCTGGACGCGCTGCGCTGGGCGGCCTCCATCGGCGGACTGCAGGGGATGCGCGCCCGGGCCGACGCCAATCTGGCGGCGCTGGAAGCCTGGGTGGACAGGACCCCCTGGGTCGAGTTCCTCGCAGCGAACAAGGCGGAGCGATCCAACACCTCGGTCTGCATCAAGGTCGTCGATACGCGGGTGACATCCCTGGCCGACGACGCACAGGCCGACTTCGCCAAGAAGCTGGCGGGTCTGCTGGAGAAGGAGGGGGTCGCCCTCGACGCTGGCGGCTATCGCGACGCCCCGGCCGGTTTGCGCTTCTGGTGCGGCGCGACGGTGGAGACGGACGACGTGGTCGCCCTGACGCCGTGGCTGGACTGGGCCTTCGAAACCCTCGCGGCAGAGCTGCAGCCCGCCTGACTTAAATCACCGATCGTCCCGACGAAGGTCGGGGCCCAGTTCATAGGGCGCAGCGGCGCCAAGACTCCGGCCCGGCCGGGGGCTTCACCTGGACCCCGGCTCTCCGGGGCGATCGGCTCATAGATAAACTTCCTAGGAGACCACCATGTCCCCCCGCGTTCTCATCGCCGACAAACTCTCCCCCGCCGCCGTCGCCATCTTCCAGCAGCGCGGCGTCCAGGCCGACGTCAAGACCGGCCTGACCAAGGACCAGTTGCTCGAGATCATCGACCAGTACGACGGCCTCGCCGTCCGCTCGGCCACCAAGGCCGACAAGGATGTCATCGCCCGCGCCAAGAACCTTAAGGTCATCGGCCGCGCCGGCATCGGCGTCGATAATGTCGACATCCCCGCCGCCACCGCCGCTGGCATCGTGGTGATGAACACCCCGTTTGGCAACTCGATCACCACGGCCGAGCACGCCATCGCCATGATGTTCGCCCTGGCCCGCCAGATGCCGGCTGCGGACACCTCCACCCAGGCCGGCAAGTGGGAGAAGAACCGCTTCATGGGGGTGGAGCTGTTCAACAAGACCCTCGGCCTGATCGGCGCCGGCAACATCGGCTCCATCGTGGCTGATCGGGCCATCGGCCTGAAGATGAAGGTCGTCGCCTACGACCCCTTCCTGTCGGCCGAGCGCGCTGTGGAGATCGGCGTGGAGAAGGTGGAGCTGGACGAACTGCTCGCCCGCGCCGACTTCATCTCGCTGCACACGCCCCTGACCGACAAGACCCGCAACATCCTGTCCGCCGAGGCCTTGGCCAAGACCAAGAAGGGCGTCTTCATCATCAACTGCGCCCGCGGCGGCCTCGTAGACGAAGCGGCGCTTCGTGCGGGGCTCGACAGCGGCCAGATCGGCGGCGCCGGCTTCGACGTCTTCGTGGAAGAGCCGGCCAAGGAGAATGTGCTGTTCGGCGCCGAGAACTTCGTCGCCACGCCGCATCTCGGCGCCTCGACTAACGAGGCCCAGGAAAACGTCGCCCTGCAGGTGGCGGACCAGATGGCGGATTACCTGCTCACCGGCGCCGTCTCCAACGCGCTCAACAGCCCGTCGGTGACCGCCGATGAGGCCCCCAAGCTGAAGCCGTTTGTGGCCCTGGTGGAGAAGCTCGGCGCCTTCGCCGGCCAGATGATCGACAAGGGTCTGAAGTCCATCGAGATCGCCTATGAGGGCGAGGTCGCCGCCCTCAACGTCAAGCCCCTGACCGCCTCGACCCTGGCGGGCATCCTGCGGCCGATGATCGCCGAGGTGAACATGGTCTCTGCGCCGGCCGTGGCGCGCGAGCGTGGCGTGACGGTGTCGGAATCGCGCCAGGAGACCTCGGCCGTCTATGACAGCCTGATTCGCGTCACCGTGGTGTCGGACGAAGGCCAGCGGACCTTGTCGGGCACGGTCATCGGCGGCTCGCCCCGGCTGGTGGACCTGAACGGCATCGAGCTCGACGCGGCGTTTTCGGCGCACATGCTTTATGTCGAGAACCGGGACAAGCCGGGTTTCATCGGCGCCCTGGGCAGCGTGCTCGGCGAGGCCGGCGTGAACATCGCCACCTTCAACCTCGGCCGCAAAGCTGCGGGGGGCGACGCCCTGCTGATCCTGTCGATCGACCAAACCGCCACGGCGGACATCGTCGCCAAGGTCGGGGCCCTGCCGCAGGTCAAGGAAGTCCGTTCCCTGCAGTTCTAGCTTTCGACAACCGCGCACTCACGCGCTAGAACGCATCAAGTCGTCCTGACTTCGCGCCCATCTGCGAAGGCAGGGCGACTTTGGCATGTCAGGAGATCGCTTTGGCCAATGTGACCGTGGTCGGCGCCCAGTGGGGCGACGAGGGCAAGGGCAAGATCGTTGACTGGCTTTCGGACCGCGCCGACATGGTGGTCCGCTTCCAGGGCGGCCACAACGCGGGCCACACCCTCGTCGTCGGCGATAACGTCTACAAGCTGGCGCTGCTGCCCTCCGGCGTGGTTCAGGGCAAGCCCTCGGTTATCGGCAACGGCGTCGTGGTCGATCCGTGGCATCTGCTCGACGAGATCGAGCGGATTCGCGTCCAGGGCGTCGCCATCACGCCTGAGATTCTGATCCTGGCCGACAACGCCTCGCTCATCCTGCCCCTGCACCGCGATATTGACGGGGCCCGGGAGGCCGCCGCGGGGGCCAACAAGATCGGCACCACCGGGCGGGGGATAGGGCCGGCCTATGAGGACAAGGTCGGGCGCCGGGCGATCAGAGTCGCCGATCTGGCCGATCCGGAGGCGTTGAAGTTCAAGATCGAACGTCTTCTGGCCCACCATGGCGCCCTTCGCCGCGGGCTGGACCTGCCCGAGGCGGATGGGACGGCGCTCCTCGCGTCGCTGCTAGAGCTGGCGCCGAAGATTCTGCCTTACGCCCAGCCGGCGTGGCGCGTGCTGGACGAGGCGGTCAAGGACGGCAAACGCGTCCTCTTCGAAGGGGCCCAGGGCACCTTCCTGGACGTGGACCACGGCACCTATCCGTTCGTCACCTCGTCCAATACGGTCGCTGGACAGGCCGCGGCCGGCTCGGGGCTGGGCCCGCGGTCGGTCGGCTTCGTGCTGGGTATCGTCAAGGCCTACACAACGCGGGTCGGCGAGGGCCCGTTTCCGACCGAACTGGACGACGATGTCGGGCGGCACCTCAGTTCGGTCGGGCGCGAGGTCGGGGTCAACACCGGCCGCGCCCGCCGCTGCGGCTGGTTCGACGCCGCCCTGCTGCGCAAATCGGTCGCCATCAACGGCATCGACGGCATCGCCCTGACCAAGCTGGATGTGCTGGACGGCCTCAAGGAGCTGAAGATCTGCACCGGGTACCTGCTCAACGGCGCGCCGATCGACTACATGCCCAGCGGGCTGCGCGACCAGGCGCAGCTTGAGCCGGTCTATGAGACCCTCGACGGCTGGAGCGAAAGCACCCAGGGCGCGCGCAGCTGGAAAGACCTGCCCGGGGCGGCGGTGAAGTATGTGCGCCGTATCGAGGAGCTGATCGGGGCCCAGGTGGCGCTGCTCTCCACCAGCCCGCAGCGCGACGACACCATCCTGATGCGCAATCCCTTCGCCGATCGGTGACCCGCCAAAACGTCGCACGCGCCTCACCGTAAGCCGGCGTTTACCCCCTTTAGTCATGATGAAGGCTTCGGGGAGCTGTTCATCGTGGCCGCAGACATCAGGATTTCGTCGAAGGGCATGCCCATTTTGGAGCGGGCGCTGGTCGTGGACCCCGTCAGCGCCAACGTTCGCCTGCTCGCCGACATTCTGCGCACCCTTAGTCTTTGCCGGGTCGAAGGGGCGCCGAGCGACGTGCGCGGCCTGGCCGCCGCCCGCGATATCGACCCTCAGATCATCTTCGTAGAGCTTGCCGCGCCAGGGGTGGACGGGCTGGAGTTCACTCGGCGCCTCCGCCGAAGCGAATTTTCCTGCCGCGAGGCGCCGGTGGTGATGATCACCGCCGAGGCCACCGCAGCCGGCATCAAGGCCGCGCGCGACGCCGGCGTGCACGAATTTCTTCGCCGCCCCTTCAACATGGGCGATCTTCAGAAGCGCATCGACGCTGTCGCCCTGCGCAAGCGCGACTGGGTCGAGGCGGTGGCCTATATCGGCCCCGATCGCCGCCGGTTCAATTCGGGGGACTACGCCGGCCCGCGCAAGCGCGGCAACGACGAGGCGACCCCGGAACTGCAGCGGATTTGCCAGGCCCTGAAGATCGTCAAGTCAGCGGCGGGCGCTATCGAGACCGATCCCAAGCAGGTGTTCCGCGCGTTGAAGGCCCAGGCCGATTGCCTGGGCGCGGTGGCCCTAGCGAATCCGGCGCTCGGCCCGCTGGGCGAAGCAGCAGCGGGCCTGCAGGCCTATCTGGCCGAGGCGCTCAAGGCGGGACGGCTGTCGCGCGAAAAGGTCGACTTCCACGGAGCGGCGTTGCTGGAAGCCGCGCCTCCCG
>Ga0105047_10020026_pt1 | contig 10298 bp, 9 predicted proteins | sample MAT04_FD_78384 | JGI IMG/M metagenome (GOLD analysis project Ga0105047, IMG submission 78384) | Freshwater microbial communities from Lake Fryxell liftoff mats and glacier meltwater in Antarctica - MAT-04 (megahit assembly) | ecosystem: Environmental > Aquatic > Freshwater > Ice > Liftoff... | reverse complement strand
TAGTCGGTCAGGAAGGCGACGCGTTTGGCGACCAGTTCATCGACGCCCGGGCGCTTGACGATGTTGATGACCTGGCGCGCCACGTACAGCGCTTGCACGGCGGCCAGATCCTGCGCGCAGCGGCGGCCCCATTCGAAGGCGATCTTGTTGTTTTCGATCTGCACGTTGTTCAGCTCGATGGCCCGCATCAGCGCGGCGTAGCTCAGGGGCACGCGGCCCTTTTGCCAGGCGTAGCCCAGCATCAGGGGGTTGGTGTAGAGCGAATCGCCGACCAGTTTGACGGCCACTTCTTCGGCGTCGAACATGCCCAGATTGGCTTGCCCGACGGCCGAGCCGACGGCGCTTTCGCAGGCGGCGCCGGGGAAGCTCCAGTTCGGGTCGTTGATCAAATTGGCGGTGGGCGAGCCGTGCGTGTTGAGGGCCACAAAGGTGCGGCCTTCGCGCATCACGGCCAGCGTCGTCTTGTTGGCGGCGACGATGGAATCGCAGGCGATCACCAGGTCGGCCTCGGCGGTGCCGACCTTGGTGCAGTGGATGTCGTCGGCACTGTCGGCGATCTGGATGTGGCTCCAGGTGGAGCCGCCTTTTTGCGCCAAGCCGGCCGCATCCTGCGTGATCACGCCCTTGCCTTCGAGGTGCGCGGCCATGCCCAGCAACTGGCCGATGGTGATGACGCCGGTGCCGCCGACGCCGGCCACGACGATGCCCCAGGCCTGCTGCGCGCTGGGGATCAGGGGCATGGTCAGCGGCGCAAGGTTCGTGTCGAACGGGTCGATGCGCTTGTCCTTCTTGGGTTTGCGCAGCTCGCCGCCTTCTACCGTCACAAAGCTCGGGCAGAAGCCTTTGAGGCAGGAGTAATCCTTGTTGCAACTGTTCTGGTTGATCTGGCGCTTGCGGCCGAAATCGGTCTCCAGCGGCTCGACGCTCAGGCAGTTCGACTGGACCGAGCAGTCGCCGCAGCCCTCGCAAACCAGTTCGTTGATGACCACGCGCTTGGCCGGATCGACCAGCTTGCCGCGCTTGCGGCGGCGGCGCTTTTCGGTGGCGCAGGTCTGGTCGTAAATGATGACGGAGGTGCCGGTGATTTCGCGGAACTGGCGCTGGATCGCATCGAGCTCATCGCGGTGGTGAACGGTCACGCCGGCCAGCAGCGACACACCGTCGTACTTCTCCGGCTCGTCGGTGACGATGCAGAGCTTGCTCACGCCCTCGGCCGTCACGCTCTGCATGATCTGCACGACGCTGTGGCCTTCCGGGCGCTCACCCACCTGCTGGCCGCCGGTCATCGCGACGGCGTCGTTGTAGAGAATTTTGTAGGTGATGTTGACGCCCGAGGCGATGCTTTGGCGGATCGCCAACAGGCCGCTGTGGAAGTAGGTGCCGTCGCCCAGGTTGGCAAAGATGTGCTTCTCGGTCGAGAACGGGGCTTGTCCGACCCAGGGCACGCCCTCGCCGCCCATCTGCGTGAAGGTGGCGGTGTTGCGGCCGGGCATCCAGCTGACCATGTAGTGGCAGCCGATACCAGCCACGGCACGCGAGCCATCGGGCACGCGGGTGGAGGTGTTGTGCGGGCAGCCGCTGCAGAACCAGGGCGTGCGGTCGGCGCCACCGGCGGTCTTTTCCTCGGCCTTCAGCGCGCGCTCTTTCGAGTCGATCAGCGCGACGCGGGCGTCCAGGCGGGCGGCCACATCGGCATCGACGCCGAGCTTCTTCAAGCGCTTGGCAATCGCGCGGGCAATGATGGCCGGCGTCAGGTCGGCCTGCGGGCGCAGCAGCCAGTTGCTGCTCGGGTTCGGCAAGCTCCATTCGCCGCCGTCGCCCTCGCTGTCGTCGAACTTGCCCAGCACGTGGGGGCGCACATCGCCGCGCCAGTTGTACAGCTCTTCCTTGAGCTGGTATTCGATCATCTGGCGCTTTTCTTCGACGACCAGGATCTCTTGCAGCCCTTGCGCGAAGTCGCGCGTGATCGTCGCTTCCAGCGGCCAAACGACGTTGACCTTGTGGACGCGTAGCCCCAAGCGCCGGCAGGTGTCGTCGTCCAGGCTCAGGTCGTGCAGCGCCTGGCGGGTGTCGTTGTAGGCCTTGCCGCTGGCGATGATGCCGAAGCGGTCGTGTTTGGCGGCGTTGGGGTTGCTGATGACGTTGTGGTTGAGCTTGTTGGCGCGGATGTAGGCCAGCGCGGCGTACCACTTGTGGTCCATCAAGCGCGCTTCCTGCTCCAGCGGCGCGTCGGGCCAGCGGATGTGCAGGCCGCCCTCGGGCATCGTGAAATCTTCCGGCAGGATGATGTCGACGCGGTCTGGGTCGACACTGACCGAGCTTGAGCTTTCGACGATTTCCTGGATCGTCTTCAGCCCCGACCAGACGCCCGAAAAGCGGCTCAGCGCAAAGGCATGCAGCCCCATGTCGAGGATGTCCTGCACGCTGGTCGGGAAGAACACCGGGAAGCCGACGGCCTTGAACACGTGGTCGCTCTGGTGCGCTGCGGTGGAGCTTTTGGCGATGTGATCGTCACCGGCCACCGCGATCACGCCGCCGTACTTGGACGTGCCGGCCATGTTGGCGTGCTTGAACACATCGATGCAACGGTCCACACCCGGCCCCTTGCCGTACCAGAGGCCGAACACGCCGTCGAACTTGGCCTTGTCGGGGAACAGCGCCATCTGCTGCGAGCCCCAGACGGCGGTGGCGGCGAGCTCTTCGTTGACGCCGGGCTGGAACACGATGTTCTGCTTGGACAGATGCTTCTTGGCCTGCATCAGTGACTGGTCATAGCTGCCCAGCGGCGAGCCGCGGTAGCCGCTGATGAAGCCGGCGGTGTTGAGTCCGGCCATCGCATCACGCGTGCGTTGCAACATCGGCAGCCGCACCAGGGCCTGCACCCCGCTCATGAAAGCGCGCCCGCTGTCGAGCGCGTATTTGTCGTCCAGCGTGACTTTTTCAAGCGCGCGCAAGAGATGGTCGGGCAGGGGTGCATTCATGGCGTCGGGCTCCTTCAACAGGTCAGTGTAGGCAAAGCGCGGCGATCAGTGCTTGCGTTCTTTCTCCGTATGCCGCCAATCTGAGCAAGAATCTTGCTGTGAAATTGGAAATGGAATCGTCATGGTCTCGAAACGTACGTTGCAAGGGAAAACCATGAGCAAGTCGGCCGCGGGCGCGCCGCAGGCCGAAGAAAGCGCCGACGATGTGCCCGTGCACGGCGGCGAGCTTGATCGCTTTGACGTGGCCATCCTCGCCGAGCTGCAACGCGAGGCGCGCCTGTCCAATGCCGAGCTGGCCGCCCGCATCGGGCTCTCGCCCGCACCCACCTGGCGGCGCGTGCGGTGGCTGGAAGAGCAGGGCTTCATCACCGGCTACCGCGCCGAGCTTGATCGCCGCAAGGTCGGCCTCGGCGTGCTGGCCTTCGTGCGTGTCGACGCTGATCGCAATGCCGCCTCTGCCACCAAGGTGCTGGAGGCCGCCATCCGCCAACTGCCCGAAGTGATTGCCTGCCACTACATCAGCGGTGCCGGCACCTTCGAGCTGCAAGTCCTCGCCACCGACCTCGACGCCTTCAGCCGCTTCACCATCGACACCTTGCTGAACCTGCCGAATGTGAAGGACATCCACACAAGCTTTTCCTTGGGCGAGGTGAAGGCGGGGGCGGCGCTGCCGCTCGGGCATTTGAGGGTGGGGAAGTAGGGCGAGGCGTGGGCTGCAGTGGCAGCGAGGCTGCCCTGCTGGCCAGCCGCGGCGAGGATAGGTCGTCCAGCGTCAGGTACGCTCGGCGGCCATGAAAACCTTGCCGCCCCCGAACCCTGTGACCGATTTTCTGTTTGGCGCCAACCGCGCCCAACGCGTGCGCTTGCAGCAGGCGGGCCTGGCCATGGGCTTGATGGCGCTGTGTGTGGGCGTGACCTTGTTGGCCGCTCGTCAGGTGGGCATGTCCTTAGCCCCGTTGCTGGTCTGGGCCGCCGTGTCGATGGCCGGGTTGTTGGCGGCCTATGTGGCGATCCGAAGCGGCTGGTCCTTGCATCTCGAAGACCCCTCGCTCACCGTGGCGCAAATGAGCTACGCGATTGCCAGCAGCGCTTGGGGCTACACCTTGATCCCTCAGGTGCGGGCGATTGCGTTTCCGATCCTGATGATCATTTTCATGTTCGGCATGTTTCAGTTGCGCGCCCGCACCGCCCTGGGCATCAGCGTCTACGCGCTGGCCTGCTTCGGCGTGGCGATGGGCGTGATGACGGTGATGCAGCCGCAGAATTTTCCGGTGGCCGTCGAGCTGAGCCACTTCCTGATGCTGGCGGTGACGCTGCCCGCGGTGTCGGTGCTGGCCGGGCGGCTGAGCAGTATCCGCAACCGGTTGAGCGTGCAAAAGGCGGCGCTGGGCGAGGCCTTGGCGCAGATCCAGGCGATGGCGCTGCGTGATGAGTTGACCGGCCTGGTGAACCGTCGCCAGATGCAGGCGCTGTTGGAGCAAGAGACCCTGCGCTGCGCCCGCACAGGCCGCAGCTACTGCGTCGCGCTGCTCGATATCGACCACTTCAAACGCATCAATGATCACCATGGCCATGCCGCCGGCGATGCCGCCTTGCGGGCATTTGCAGACGCTGCCCAGGCCGCCATCCGCAGCGCCGATGTGCTGGCGCGCTGGGGCGGAGAGGAGTTCGTGCTGATGCTGGCCGACACCGCGATGGCACCGGCCGTTGCGGGGATGGAGCGTTTGCGTGCACAGGTGGCCGCGATGGAGATCGCCGTGGGCGCGAAATACATGCAGCTCACCGTTTCCGCCGGGCTGACCGAACACCGGGCAGGCGAGACGCTGGCGCAGACCTTGGAGCGAGCGGACAAGCTGCTTTACGAGGCCAAGGCGGCGGGCCGCAACCGCGTGGTCAGCGGCTGATGGGCGGCTGATGAGCGCCAACACCTTGCCGCTGCGCCACCTGCTGGCCGCCTTGCTGGTGGTGGCCATCTGGGGCAGCAATTTCGTTGTCATCAAGCTGGCGCTGGGCGAGCTGCCACCGCTGTTGTTCGCAACGCTGCGCTTCACCTTCGCGCTGTTGCCGGCGCTGTTCTTGCTGCCACGGCCGGCCGTGCCCTGGCGCAACCTGGCCGGCTATGGCGTGTTGCTGGGCGTGGGCCAGTTCGGCGTGCTTTACCTGGCGATGCGCACGCAAATCTCGCCGGGCCTGGCCTCGCTGGTGATCCAGACGCAGGTCTTTTTCACCATCCTGCTGGCGATGCGGCTGACGCGCGAGAAGGTGAAATCTCATCAATGGCTGGGCCTGCTGTTGGCGGCTGCCGGCATCGGCGTGATCGTTGCGCACACCGACGGCAGCACGACGGTGCTCGGCCTGTTGATGATTCTGTTCGCGGCGCTTTGCTGGGCGATGGCCAATATGGTCGGCAAGCAGGCCGGTCGGGTGAACATGCTGGCCTATATGGTCTGGACCAGCTTGTTCGCGGTGCCGCCCTTGCTGCTGTTGTCGCTGGTGTTCGAGGGCACCGGGGCAATCGCCCGCAGCGTGCAGCACCTGAGCTGGCAGGGCTGGGCGGCGGTGCTGTGGCAGTCCTGGGGCAACACCCTGTTCGGCTACGGCATCTGGGGCTGGCTGCTGTCGCGCCACCCGGCGGCCACCATCGTGCCGATGGCGCTGCTGGTGCCGGTGTTCGGCATGAGCAGCGCCGCCCTGCTGCTGGGTGAGACGCTGCCCGCCTGGAAGCTGATGGCGGCGGGGCTGGTGATGAGCGGGCTGGCGCTCAATTTGCTGTGGCCGCTGCGGCTGAAACGCTGGCGCAGCGCGGCTTAGTTCTTCGCATCAACGATGGGGCAGGGCGCGCCCGGCATGCAGCCGGCGGCGCGGCGCTGGCGAAGCGCTTCGAGGCGGCGGTCGGATTCTTCCTGCACGCGCTGGCGTGCGATGCGCTCGCCTTCAAGAGGATCGGCCGCGCTGTGCATGCCCTCGGCCGCGCGGCGGGCGTCGGCACGGCCCGAAATATTGGCCTGCGCCGCCTGGGCGTCGCGGCTGACGCGCCAGTCCTCTTCCGCATAGCGGCCCTGGCCCTTGCGGCATTGGCGGGCGCGGCGCAACTCATCGGCGAAGAAGGCCTTCTCTGCTGCTGAAAGGCTTGATGAACTCGCGCGCGTATCCCAGTTGCGCAGCTCGGCATCACCGGGGCAGACGTTCCCGGCCTGTCCGGTAATGGGCGGACTCAGCGGATCGCTGACAGCGCTGGGCACACGAATGGCTTCGACAACATTGGGCTGCAAGCGCCGAGCCTCGATGGGCCGGCCCGCCGTGGGGCAGGGCTTGTCGGAGAACTTCGGGCCGTCAGCGGTGTGGCAGCGCCAGACCTCGGCGCTCGCGTTGACGGACAGCAGCAGGGTGAGAAGCAGGGCGGGGGAGATCTTGGACATCGTTGAACAGCGTCTGAGCCGCGATCTGGTTGACAGGGGCGGGCGGCAGCGGTCTCGTAGAGGCCATTGACCCGCAGGGACTTGTCGATGTGCCCGCCCACCACCCCGCCCAGGATCGGCCAGGTGTCCAGGGCATTCAAACCCGGGTTGCGGGCGGTTCGACAACACTGTGCCGGCCGGGTTCACCACGGCAGCCGTTCGCCGCTGTAGCTGATGAAGCTGCCGCTGTCAGCAGGCGACAAGCCCGCCAGCACCGCCAACATTTCGCCCGCTGCCAGCGTGGGCTCACGGCCGATCTCCGCGCCGCGAAACGGTTGCGACAGGCGCGAGTTCACCGTGCCCGGATGCAGGGCCACCAGCACCGTGTTCGGCTGGGCACGGCGCAACTCGATCGCCGCTGTCTTGATCAACATGTTCAGCGCTGCCTTCGACGCCCGGTAGCTGTACCAGCCGCCCAGCCGGTTGTCGCTGATGCTGCCCACCTTGGCCGACAACATCGCCATCACCGCGCCCTCGCGCGCCAACAGCGGGGTGAAATGGCGCAGCACCAGCGCCGGGCCCAGGGTGTTGATCGCAAACGTCGCCTGCATCTGCGCCGCATTCAGGTCGGCCAGCTTCTTCTCCGGCATGAAGGCCTCGGTGTGCAGCAGCCCGGCCGCGTTGATGATGAGCTGAAACGGCCCCAGCCCCGCGCACAAAAGCGCCGCCGCCTCGATGCTCGCCGCGTCCGCCAGATCCATCGGAATCGCCGCCCCGCGATGCAGTCCGGTGACGCTTTGATAAGTGGGGTCAGAGTCAATTATTTGAACGAAGGCGGCGCCGATGCCGCCCGACGCGCCGATGACCAAGGCCCGCTTTGTGGACGTCTCGCTCATACCCAGCCCTGCCGCCACTGTGTGTCGTCGCGCAGCTCGCGCCAGGCGATGCGGCGGGTGGCCTTGGCGTGGACGGACTCGATCTCGATCCATTCCACCGCGCCGCCCTCCACCTCGGGGGCGATGACCTTCGCAACGAGGAAGTGCTTTTGTTTGGCCAGCGGGCGCACGGCCGTCCATTTGCTGAGCAGGAGTTTTTTGGGGTGAATGGCGTTCATTGGGCAAAGCTTAGTGGAGGCCGGGAAAATGCGTGGATGACGAGACGACTCAATATTGCGGTGATCGGTGCCGGCATCGCCGGTTTGTCTTGCGCCACCGCGCTGCAAGCCGCAGGTCACTCGGTGCAGGTCTTCGACAAAAGCCGGGGCGGCGGCGGCCGCATGAGCACGCGTCGCAGTGCCGATGAAACTTGGCAATGCGACCACGGCGCGCAGTACTTCACCGCCCGCGACCCCGCATTTGCGGCCGAGGTGGCGCGCTGGCAGCAGGCCGGGGTGGCTGCGCTGTGGGCGCCGCGCGTCGCGGTGTTGAATGACCCGAGCCTGCGGCAGCCCGGCCCGCTCGACCGATTCGTCGGCACGCCGCGCATGACCGCGCCCGCGCAATGGCTGGCCGAGTCGCTGAAGCTCTCGCTCGGCACGACGGTCCAACGCCTGCACCGCGACGGCCCGCTTTGGCAGCTTGAAACTGCCGAACACGGTCGGCTTGATTCCCGCTTCGACGCGGTGCTGCTGGCCCTTCCCGCGCCGCAGGCCTGGCCGCTCGCTGAACCGCACGCCCCGGCACTCGCCGCAGCAGCCGCGTCTGTCCGCATGCGCGGCTGCTGGGCCTTGATGTTGCAGTTCGACGGCCCCGTTGACCTACCCTTTGACGCCGCCTTCGTCAACAGCGGCCCGCTGCGCTGGATCGCCCGCGACAGCAGCAAGCCCGGCCGTCCTGCTGCCAATGCCGCGCCGCAAGAAACCTGGCTGCTGCACGCCGAAGCCGAGTGGAGTGAGGCGCACCTAGAGTTGCCGCCAGACGAAGCTGCTGCCTTGATGTTGGCCGCCTTCGCCGCGCTCGGTGGCCCCGCCCCGCCGCGCTGGACGGCGCACCGCTGGCGCTATGCCGATACGCGCCAGCCGCTGCTGGATGGCTGCCTGTGGGACGTCAGCTTGCGCCTGGGCCTGTGTGGCGATTGGCTCAACGGCGGCAAGGTCGAAGGCGCTTGGCTGAGCGGGCAAGGGCTGGCGGCGAAGCTATCCTTGAGCCCTGCGGTTTGTGAGCGCAGCTCAACCGCCCACCAGCACCAACAGGAACTTGCCATGAATCCAAGCTTTCACCATTTTTCGGAGCTGTTCGCCCAACTGGGGCTGGCAACCGACGACGACGGCATCCGCACCTTCATCGAACAGCACCGGCCGCTGCCGGCCGGGACCTTGCTCGCCGATGCCGCGTTCTGGACCCCTGCGCAAGCCGCCCTGCTGCGCGAGCAAAAGCAACTGGACGCCGATTGGGCGGAGATCGTCGATCAACTCAACCTCGCCCTGCATTGAGCGCCGGCCCATGATCCTTGCCCTGATCGCGCACGACCACAAAAAGGACGACATCATCGCCCTCGCCACCGAATTCCTGCCCTTTCTCAGCACCTGCCAACTGATGGCCACCGGCACGACCGGCGGCCGATTGAAGCGTGAGTTGGGCCTGGATGTGGAATGCCTGCTCAGCGGCCCGCATGGCGGCGATCTGCAGATCGGCGCACGGCTCGCGGTCGGTGAGGTGGACGCGGTGATCTTTCTGCGCGACCCGATGACGCCGCAGCCGCACGAGCCCGACATCAATGCCCTGGTGCGCGCTTGCGACGTGCACAACGTGCCTTGCGCCACCAATGTGGCTGGGGCGCGGCTGCTGTTAAAGGCCTGGGCGCAAACGGTATGAGGGAGGGCGAACCTGCACAGTTGCATCTGTGGCTGCCGCGCGGTCTGGCCGTGTTGGCGGCGGCGCTGTTCGGCCTGGGCTTGGTGATGTGGGTGGCAGCGAACTGGGACGATTTCGGCCGCACGGGCCGCTTTGCATTGCTGCAAACGGCAGTGCTGGTCGGTGCGCTCGCGGCTGCCGTCCGGCCCGCCACGCGCCCGCCCGCCGCCTTGCTGGCCCTGATGGCCACCGGCACCTTGTTCGCCTACTTCGGCCAGACCTACCAGACCGGTGCCGACACCTGGCAGTTGTTCGCGTTGTGGGCCACGTTAAGCCTGCCGCTGGCGTGGGCCGCGCGCAGCGACGTGGTGTGGGCACCCTGGGCCATCGTCGCGGCCACGGTAGTGGCATTTTGGGTGCAGACGCACACGGGCCACCGCTGGCGGGTGGAGGCCGCCGACCTGGGTGTGCATGTGATCGGCTTCGGGCTCTTGCTGATGCTGTGCTTGGGCCTGAGCCAGCCGCTGGCGCGTTGGACCGGCGCAGGGCTGTGGGCATGGCGGACCTCGGCGCTGCTGGCGGTGGGCGTGCTCTTGGTGGCGGCCCTGGGCGGTTTATTCAGCAGCACGGTGCGTCCGCAGTACGCGCTGGGCCTGCTGGTGTTGGCGGTGGCCGCAGGCGTGTCGGCCGCACGCCCGCGTTTTTTCGACGTGTTTGTCCTGAGTGCCGTGGCCTTGGGCCTGGACGCGCTGCTTGTCGCCGGTCTGGCTCGTTGGCTGTTTGATGGACCCTCTCGCGGCGGCGATCCGATCATGGAACTGCTGCTGATCGGCGGGGCGGCGGCCGTGCTGTTGGGGCTGTCGGTGCAGCAGGTGATGCGACTGGCCCGGCGCAACGAAGAGGGACCGATATGAACGCGGCCGTTTTCGAGTCCCGCCCCTGGCCGGTCGTGCTGATGACGGCGCTGGGCGCATGGCTGGCGGCGGTGCCGCTGACCCTGGTGATCTTCATGGCGCTGGGGCCGGTCTTGCGTGACGGGCCGGGGCCGTATGTCATCGGCGCGCTGCTGCTGGCCGCTTCGGTGGCCGTGTTGCGCCGGCACAGCCTGCCGCTGTTTGTCGAGCAAC
>Ga0105047_10020024_pt1 | contig 10298 bp, 9 predicted proteins | sample MAT04_FD_78384 | JGI IMG/M metagenome (GOLD analysis project Ga0105047, IMG submission 78384) | Freshwater microbial communities from Lake Fryxell liftoff mats and glacier meltwater in Antarctica - MAT-04 (megahit assembly) | ecosystem: Environmental > Aquatic > Freshwater > Ice > Liftoff... | reverse complement strand
GAGGACGACGGCTGGCTGATGAGCCTCGTCTACCGCCCCGACGAAGACCGGTCCGAGCTCGTGGTGCTCCCGGCCGAGGACCCGACCAGCGGCCCCGTGGCCCGGGTGCTGCTGCCCAACCGCGTCCCCCTCGGCTTCCACGGCAACTGGATCGCTGACCGGTAGGTGCGGTGTGGAGCGGAGGTGCGCGTCTGGTGCCGCTCGAGATCTCGTCTCGCTGCGCTCGACAGGGCATCGTCACATGGGTCGGCTGCGTCTCCCGAGCGGGCGTGACGCTCGGTCCGACGGGACGACGCCCGACGGGATGATCTGGCGGTAGGTGAGGTTGATCCGCGGGCCGAGGCTTCGGGCCGACTTGGGGACGGCGTGCTCCCACTGGCGCTGGGTGGTGCCACGCATCACGAGCAGGCTGCCGTGGGCCAGGTCGAGGTCGATCCGGTCGTCGTGATCGGCGCGCCGCCGCATCCGGAACCGTCGGACCTCCCCGAAGGTGACCGAAGCGATGATCGGCTCAGGGCCGAGCTCGTCCTCGTCGTCACCGTGCCAGGCCACCGAGTCTCGGCCGTCGCGGTAGAGGTTGACCAGGGCGCTGTTGAAGGTGGTGCCGAGCTCGGCCTCGATGCGCTGCTTGACCTCGAGCAGCGACGGGGTCCACGGCTCGGGGTGCAGGGCCAGGCCCGAGTAGGAGTAGGTGGTGCGTCGCTCGCCGTGCCAGGCCGACAGCCGGGGCACATCGACGGGTCGGCCGAACATGGTGATGCGGTGCTGTGACCACGCCGTGGTGGCGTGCAGCTCGGACTCGAGGCGTCCGGACGTGGCCGGGTCGAACAGCGCCGGCCAGTAGACGATCTCGTCGCCCAGCAGATCGGTGCGGTCGGCGGTGCCGGCGAAGAGGTCCAGCTGGCGGGTCACATGCCGAGTCTAGAACGCCTGTTCGACCCGCGGCCACGGCCGCGACGAAAACCGACGAACCGGTGGACGTTGATTCGCGCACAGCGCGATCAACGTCCACCGGTTCGGGGTGTCGAGCAGGTTCGGGGTGTCGAGCAGGTTCAGCCGAGGATCTTGGCCTTCTGGGCGGAGAACTCCTCGTCGGTAAGGATGCCCTGGGCGTGCAGGTCGGCGAGCTGCTTGAGCTTGGTGATCATCGGGTCTTCCCCCGGTGCGACGGCAGCCGGAGGGGGAGCCGGAGCGGCGGCCGCACCCTGGGCGGCAGCGGCATCCGCCGCGTACTGCTGCTGTTGCATGGTCTGTTGCTGCTGGTCGTAGGCCTGGGCCTCCGCCGCAGACTGGGCCTTGGCCTCCTGCCTGCCGTGGACGCTGCCGGCCACGGCGCTGGCTGTGCCGGCGATGACGGCGGTGCGGGCCATGGTGCCTATGAGGCCGGGGCGGCCTCCGCGCATTCCTCTTCGTCTCATGGTGTGGTCCTTTCGATCAGGGTGGGTGTGGGGTCGATCAGTCGGCGGCGAGGAGCTCGGTCACGGCGAGGGCCGCGCCCTCGATGACCGAGGCCGGGATCCGTTCGCCGGCGAGCAGCTGGCCACCGTTGGCCCGCACGGCGTTGGAGAACTTGGTGGCCCACAGGTCTTCCCACACCAGCATGGCGGCGGCCGTGCCGGGCTCCATGCGCTCGGCGGCCAAGTGGACGTCTTCTTCGTTGAACAAGCCGTCCATGGCCTCCACGAGCACCGAGTAGGCGTCGAGGCTGGAGTGGTCCTCGAACTCGAAGGAGGTGACCGAACCGTCGGTCTCCTTGACGATGAAGACCATGTCCATGATGCGGATCAGGCCGTCGTCGACGAGTTCCTGCAGGGCGGGGACGATGTCACCATTGAAGTTGGTGTCGGGGAATCCAACGATGATGTACTCGACGGGAGCTTGACTCATTCGGTCCTGCCTTTGCTCGGACGGGCTGCGTGATCCGGCGCACTCTATGCCTGCCGGGCTTGGCCGTGACTGGCTCAGTCGTCGGTGGCGGGCACCCGGAACTGGTCGCGTTCGGCCACGGCTCGGCCCCAGGCCGGGATGCGGGTGGGGCGTCCCGTCGGGTCGACGCAGGCGTGCACGGTGACGGCCGTCGATCGGACCTCGTCGGCCACGGTGAGCAGGTAGGCGATCTGGAAGGTCATGCGGGTGAGCTTGCCGATGCCGAGGTGCACGTCGACCACGTCGTCGAAGCGCAGCGGTTGGCGGTACTGCACGAACGCCTCGATCACGGCGAAGTCCACGCCTTCGTCGCGCAGGGCCGAGTAGGAGTGCCCGGCGTCGCGAAGATGAGCGACGCGGGCTTCCTCCAGGTAGAGCGGGTAGTTGGCGTGGTGAACCACGCTCATGGCGTCGGTCTCGGCGAACCGCACCCGGATCTGGTGCGAGAACGGGTAGACGGCCGGGTCGAGCGGGGGATCCAAGGAGAGACGCACGCCGCCGACCCTACGGTTCGCGGGAGTGGAGGCGCGACATCCGCTCGTTCCGTTCCGCCGACGTACTGTGCGGCATGGAACAACTCGTCGAGCTCGGCTTCTACGGCCTAGCCGGGCACAGCAACTCCCCACGCGATCTGGTGGCCGAGTGCCGGCGGGCCGAGGAGATCGGGCTCGGCTCCACCTTCTTGTCCGAGCGGTTCAACGTGAAGGACGCCGCCGTGCTGTCGGGCGCGGCCGGTGCGGTCACCGAGCACCTGGGCGTGGCCACCGGGGCGACGAACCACAACACCCGCCACCCGCTGGTCACGGCCACGTTCGCGGCCACCGCCTACCGCCTCACCGAAGGCCGCTTCGCCCTCGGGCTGGGTCGGGGCTTTGGCTTCCTGTTCGACCTCATGGGCCTACCCAAGGTGACCGGGGCCCAACTCGAGGACGTGGTCGGCGTGCTGCGGCGGGTGTGGGCGGGCGAGTACGTCGCCGGCCACGACGGGCCGGCCGGGCGCTACCCGTTGCTGTTCCAGGACCCGCCGCTCGGCGAGCAGGTGCCCGTCATGCTGTGCGCCCTCGGCGAGCAGACGCTCGAACTGGCCGGGAGCGTGTTCGACGGCGTGATCCTGCACACCTTCTTCACCGACGACACGTTGGCCCGCTCCGTCGCCGCGGTGCGCCGAGGGGCGGAGCGGGCCGGTCGCGATCCGGCGGCCGTGCGGGTCTGGTCGGTGCTGGCCTGCGTGGGCGACGACCTCGACGAGGACGCCCGGCTGCGCAAGCTCGTGGGTCGATTGGCCACCTACTGCCAGGCCTACGGTGACCTGCTCGTGTCGGTGAACGGTTGGGACCCGACGGTCCTCGATCGCTTCCGGGCCGACGAGGTCGTCGCTTCTCAAACCGGTGCCATCGACGCCAAGGCGTCGATCGACGACCTCCGTCACATCGCCGGCCTGTTCCCCGAGGAGTGGCTGGCGGCGTCGGCCACCGGCAGCCCCGAGGACCGGGCGCGTCGGGTCCTCGATCAGTTCGATGCCGGGGCCGACGGCGTCATCCTGCACGGCGCCACGCCCGACGAGCTGGCGCCGGTGCTCGATGCCTACCGGCCGATCCGACCCGCAGCGCGCTTCGTGGGCCGGGTGGCCAACCCCGGTCGTTGAGCCCTCAGAAGGGGGGCTGGGTCGGCGGGGTCGTCGGCGGCACGCCGCAGTCGTCCGGCGTGATGAACAGCCGGAAGTCCTCGGAGTGGGGCGGCGCCGAGAAGCAGTACCACTGGACGAGGGTGCCCCCCGGGATCGGCGAGACGACCACCGTGTCGCGATCGATCGGCGGGATGAGGGTGGCCCAAGCCGGCGGTGGCGGGGTGCTGATCACCGCGTAGGGACCGTTCTCGTAGCCCTCGCCACCCTTGAGGCAGTACGCGTAGGTCATCCCGGGACGACCCAGGAAGTCCGTCTTGCGAAGGGTGCCGACGCCCGTGCCGCAGGGACCCACCGGGGGGAGGCCGGAGCCTCGGAAGGCCAAGCCGGCGAACGAGTAGCCGGTCGGGATGGTGATCGAGCCCTCGTTGTAGATGCGCGTGTTGCTCGCGGGGCGGAAGTGGACGTAGTACGAGAACAGCGGCGTGCCCGCCGGGATGGCCGACGAGGCGGCCGTGTTGCCGATCGTCCACGCCCCGGGGCCCGTGGCATCGACCGGCGTCGGGGTGGCGAAGCCGATGGGGCCTTGCTCGAACCAGACGAACGCCTGGGCGTCGTCGCGGTTGTCGTTCGACGGGGAGAGGGGCGTGTCGGTGTAGGTGGCGCCCTTCAACGAGAGCTGGGGCGGGCCGACGAAGCAGGAGGCGGCCGATGCGGCAGAGATCGTGAGGATGCTGGGCGCGGCCCACGCCGCGGTGGCGATGGCCGCGCCGGCGCCGACCATGCGTCGCCGGGACATGCCGTGACGCGGCTCTCCCGCGGTCAGGTCGTCGGGTTTTTGTTCTTCGTGCATCCGCGCCTCGATACCAATCGTGGTCCTGCGAGAACCGTAGCAAACGGACCCGGGTCGCGTAGGTTGCCAAGCGTGCGCATCGATGCCGTCCACAACGAAGCAGATCTGGCCGATGTGGGTGAGCGGGCCTGCACGGCCGAGCGGACCGGCGCCGCCGGCTTCTTCGTGCCCGAAGCACGCCACGATCCGTTCCTGGCCCTGACCATCGCCGCCGACCGGACGGAGACGGTGGAGCTGGGCACATCGGTGGCCATCGCCTTCGCCCGCAACCCCATGAACCTGGCCCAACTCGGTGACGATCTGCACCGGTTCTCCGGTGGGCGCTTCGTGCTCGGGCTGGGCACCCAGATCCGGCCCCACGTGACCCGACGGTTCGGCATGCCGTGGTCGCACCCGGCGCCGAGGATGCGCGAGCTCGTGCTCGCCGTGCGGGCCATCTGGGCGTGCTGGCATAACGGCCAGCCCCTCGACTTCACCGGCGACTTCTATACGCACACCCTCATGACACCCGTCTTCGATCCCGGGCCGAGCTCGTTCGGCTCGCCCACGGTGTGGTTGGCCGCGGTGGGCGAGCGGCTCGGGGAGGTGGCGGGAGAGGTGGCCGACGGCCTCATCACCCACCCGCTCACCACCCAGGCCTACCTCGACGCGGTGCTGCTGCCGGCCCTGGCCCGAGGCGCGGCGCAGGCTGGCGTCGATCCGGAGGCGCGGGAGGTGGCCGGCATGGCCATGGTGGCGACGGGGGAGTCCGACGAGGCCATCGACGCTGCCGCCGACATCGTGCGTATCCAGATCGCCTTCTACGGCTCGACGCCGGCGTATCGGCCCCTGCTCGACGCCATCGGCCGCGGCGACCTCCAGCCCCAGCTGCGCGACCTGTCGACGCAGGGCCGGTGGGACGAGATGACCGCACTGGTCGACGACGATCTGCTGCACGCGCTGGCCGTGGTCGGTACGCCGAGCGACGTGGCCACCGGGCTGCGAGCGCGCTACGCCGGGTGGGACCGGGTCAGCCTCGGCCTGCTGTCGCCCGTGTCCGAGGACGTGGTGGCCGACATCATCCGCCAGGCCCAGGCCTGAGCAGGCTGCCCACGTCGGCATCGGGCTCGTCGATGACCACGGCACCGAGCGCGGCGAGGTCGTCGATGAGCTCGGCACCGATCTCGTCGTGGGGGTGCGCGAACACGAGCGTGGTGGTGACGAGGCCGGCGATGACGCGACGTCGTGCTGTGGCGCCCTCGGGTGTGCGGGGCGCGTCGGGCGGGTAGGGCGTGCACCAGCAGGTGCGGCCCGAGAGCACGGACCGCCGCCGTTGCGGATCGGCGAGGACTCGGTCGAGCGGGTCGGCCAGCACGACCACGCCTGTGCCGCCGGCGTCGGTGACGAGCGCCAGGGCAGCCTGGTCGGCCGGGCCGTCGCCGCCCACCACGAGGTGGCGATCACCGGCCAGCACGGAGTCGACCATGGCCTGCACCTGGTCAGGCGCAGCGGCGGCGAGGTCGAGGGCGGCGACGCCGCGGCGCGCGAGCAGCGAGGCGGACCCGGCGCCGAACAGCACGACCGGGGCGCGGTGGCCGAGACGGTCGGCCACCTGGTGTGGGTAGTCGGGGTCGAACGGGGTGAGGGTGAAGATGCCCCGTCGGTGGAGCTCGTCGAGGCGCACGGCCAGGGCGATCCCGGCGTCGAGGAGGCGGACGACCCGCTCGGCCAGGGCCGGGTCGAGGCCGACGTCGGCCACCAGGTCGGCGGCGGCCAGCCCGAAGAGCGCGCCCGGGTCGGGGGCGTGATCGAGCAGGCCCCACACCTCGGACGAGCGCAGGGGTGGGACGCCGACGTCGCCCATGCGGTTGGTGAGGGCCAGGACGGCACGGCTGGCGTCGTGCATGGCGGCCATCATGGCCCGGCGTCGGCCAAGGCCAGGGGCACCACCACCGGGCAGCCGGCGCGGCGCAGCACGGCCCCCGCCTCGGTGAGCGTCCAGCGCGAGCCGACGGTGTCGTCCAACAGCAGGACCGGGCCGCCGGGCAGGGCCACCTTGGAGGTGAAGGTCCCGGCCACGTTGCCGTGCTGCTGCGCGGAGTTGTCCAGCTCCGCTTGGGGTCGGGCGGTTCCCGCCGCGGCGAGGGCATCGACCACGGGTAGCCCGAGGGCGGTTCCGAGCGCAGCGGCCGCCTCGGCCAGCGGCGACGGGTGTCGGGCCGACGGCACCCAGGTGATCCAGGTGGGTGCCGGGTCGGGCTGCCAGGAGCGGACGAGGTCGGCGGCGGCCTCGACGAGATCAGCTCCGAGCGGGGTGTGGTGGCGACGGGACTCGCGGACCACGTCGCCCCAGGCACCGTCGCCCCAACGGCCGAGTGCTCGACCCGGCGCCGTGCGCTCTGCCTCGGGGATCTTCGTGCGGTCGGCCCACTGCTTGCGCGGCTCGATGACGAACGGCTGGCTGCGGAGGAAGGCCGCGGCTCTCCCGCGGAGCCCGGCCGGGAGGGCGAGGGCCAGGCTGTCGCCCGAGCAACGGTCGCAGATGCCGCAGGGCTCGGGGGCCGGGTCGTCGAGGCGCTGACGCAAGAAGGCCATGCGGCAGGACACGTCGTGGGCGTAGGCCAGCATCTGGGCCTGCTCCTCGCGGCGGAGGGCCGTGATGGTGCGCGTGCGCTCGGCGTCATAGTTCCACGGGGCCAGGGTGCGGCGGTAGCGCTTGCCGTCGGTCTCGATGGCGCCGTCGACCTCGAGGTTCTTCATCAACAGCTCGATCCGGCTGGGGCGGACGTTGACCTCGGCCTCGAGATCGGCCAGCTTCACCCAGTCGGCCGCTGTCTCCAGGATGTCGACCACCTGCTCGGCCTCCTCGGCCGACGGGAAGGCCCGTGCGATGAACCAGTCCTGGATGTCGGCGTCTTCGGCGCCCCGCAGCAGCACGCCGGTGGACCGCTCGAGCTGGCGCCCGGCGCGGCCGACCTGCTGGTAGTAGGCCACCGGCGTGCCCGGCGCCTGGAAGTGGACGACGAAGGCCAGGTCGGGCTTGTCGAAGCCCATGCCCAACGCGGAGGTGGCCACCACGACCTTGACGTCGTTGCCCAGCAACTGCTGCTCGATGGCCTCGCGGCCGAACGAGGCTCCCGTGTAGGACGCGGCGGCGATGTCGTTGGCCAGCAACCACCCGGTGACGACCTCGGCGTCGCGCACGGTGAGGCAGTAGACGATGCCGGTGCCGGCCAGCGTGGGCACGGCCGCGGCCAGCCAGGCCAGTCGCTCGGCCGGGGTGGGCAGGTCGAGCACGTGTAGGGCCAGCCCATCGCGGCCGAGCGGGCCGCGCTGCACCAACAGGTCGGTGCCGAGCTGGGCCACGACGTCGGCCACGACCCGGTCGTTGGCCGTGGCCGTGCAGGCAAGAACGGGCACGTTGGGTGGGAGCAGATCGAGCACGCGGACGATGCGTCGGTAGTCGGGGCGGAAGTCGTGTCCCCAGTCGCTGATGCAGTGAGCCTCGTCGATCACGAGCATCCCGGCGGTGGGGCCGACGGCGGCGAGCACCTCTTCGCGAAAGCGGCGGTTGGCCAGGCGCTCAGGGGCGACGAGAAGGAGGTCGACGGCGCCGCCGTGGAGGGCGCCGACGACCTCGTCCCACTCATCGGTGTTGGACGAGTTCACCGTGGCCGCCCGCACGCCCATCCGCTCGGCGGCGGCGATCTGGTTGCGCATGAGGGCGAGCAAGGGCGAGACGAGGAGCGTGGGACCGGCCCCGTCCTCCCGCAGGAGCTTCGTGGCGATGAAGTAGACGGCGCTCTTGCCCCAGCCCGTGCGCTGCACGACCAGTGCTCGTCGGCGGTCGGCCACGAGCGCGCGGATGGCCTCCCACTGCCCGTCGTGGAACGCGGCAGCGGGGCGGCCGGTGAGCGTGGCCAGCAGCTCGAGGGCGCGTGCCTGCAGGGCGGAATCGGTCGCTTCGGGCATGGCGCCACCCTAGGGAGGGGATCTGACAATGACCGCGGACGCGACGCCGAACTCGATGTTGCCGCGCGTGTGAACGGTCGGTGAACTGGCGGGATCTCCGGGGGTCGCCCCAGGGCCGGCCGACTAGGTTGTCGCGCTTATGACGGGAGAACTGCAGGCGCCGGCCTCGTGACCGCCGTGTTCGCGGCGCACCTCGTGGTAGCGGTGGCGTGTGCCCTCCTGGCCGGTCGGCTCGGCCCCCGGGTGTTCCTGGTGGGAGCGCTGGCCCCCCTGGCCGCGGTGGTCGCGCTGGTGGTCGTCACGCCCGCGGTGCTCGACGGCACCGTCGAGTCGGCCACGGTGTCGTGGGTTCCCGGGCTGAACCTCGACTTCACCATGCGCCTCGACGCCTTCGGCCTCCTGCTGGCATGGCTGGTGGCCGGCATCGGCGTCATGGTCATGGCCTACGCCTGGCAGTACTTCGGGGGCCACGGCACGCCACGGGATGACCTGGGCCGGATGTCGGCCACGCTCGTGCTGTTCGCCGCCTCGATGCTGGGGCTCGTCACCGCCGACAACGTGTTGGCCCTGTTCGTGTTCTGGGAGCTGACGACGGTGACGTCGTTCCTGCTCATCGGTACCGACGACCGCAACGGGGCGGCGCGCGCCGCCGCGCTGCGGGCTGCCCTCACCACCGGCACCGGCGGGTTGGTCATGCTCGGCGGCCTCGTGCTGCTGGCCATCCAGGCCGACACGTGGACGCTGTCGGGCCTGGCCGCCGATCCACCGCCCGGCTCGCTGGCCGTGGGCGTGGCTGCGGCCTGCATCCTCGTCGGCGCCATGACCAAGTCGGCGCAGGCGCCCTTCCACTTCTGGCTGCCAGGGGCCATGGCTGCGCCCACCCCGATCAGCGCCTACCTGCACTCGGCCACCATGGTGAAGGCCGGTGTCTACCTCGTGGCCCGGATGGCCCCGGTGCTGGCGCCCGAGGTCGAGTGGTGGCGGCCGACGGTGGTCACCGTCGGTGTGGTCACGATGGTCATCGGCGGTTGGCGGGCGTTGCGACAGAACGACCTGAAGCTGCTGCTGGCCTTCGGCACCGTCAGCCAGCTCGGCCTGATGTTCGCTCTGTTCGGCGTCGGGGAGCCCGAGGCCACCGCCGCCGGTTGTGCCGTGCTGCTGGCTCACGCCTTGTTCAAGTCGGCGTTGTTCCTCACCGTCGGGATCATCGACCACCAGGCCCACACCCGCGACCTGCGTCGCCTGCGCGGGCTGCGCCACCAACTGCCGGTCGTGGCCGGTGTGGCCGCGGTGGCGGCGGCCTCGATGGCCGGCATCCCGCCCCTGTTCGGCTTCGTGGCCAAGGAGTCGGCCCTCGAAGCCTTCCTCGACCTCGAGGGCTCGGCGCTGTTGGCCGTGGCCGTGATCGTTGCCGCCAGCGCCCTCACGGTGGCCTACTCGCTGCGCTACTGGTGGGGCGGCTTCGGGGATGCCACCGACAGCGGCATCCACCAGCTGGTCGGCGAGGTGCATGCGCCGGCGCCGGCGTTCGTGGCCCCGGCCGTGCTGCTGGCCGTGCCCACCGTGGTGTTCGGATTGGTGCCCTCCTTGGCCGCTGAGCTCACCGGCCCTGCGGCCGACGCCCTCATCCCCGGGTCGGGCGAGAAGGGGCTGTCGCTGTGGCACGGTGTGAACGTGGCGCTCGGCCTGTCGGTCGTGGCCGTCACGGCCGGCATGCTCATGTTCGTCGGCCGCCGGGCGGTGGCTCGGGCCCAGTCCCGGCTCCCGCGCATCGGCACCGGTGAGGGGGCCTACGACGCCAGCGTGCGGGGCGCCAACGTGTTTGCCGACCGCCTCACCGGTGTGCTGCAGAATGGGTCGCTGCCCACCTACCTGACCGTGATCCTGCTGACGGCGGTGACGTTGCCCACGGTGGCGCTCGTGCACGGCGGCACCGACGGGCTG